>Ga0210387_10001088_pt1 | contig 20314 bp, 24 predicted proteins | sample IncBWC7OmetaG_FD_160108 | JGI IMG/M metagenome (GOLD analysis project Ga0210387, IMG submission 160108) | Forest soil microbial communities from Barre Woods Harvard Forest LTER site, Petersham, Massachusetts, United States - Inc-BW-C-7-O ...
TGGGACAAGAGAGAGAGAGAGAGAGAGAGAGAGAGATGCATCAGCGATGCTGAGGCATCTACCTACGGCCGTGCTTTGACGCACAGCGACTCCCGTCACATCTGTCCCCGAAGAAAACACGCGAAAACAACCCCTCATCTGCGATCTGGAACCCTCTCCCAAAGGTCCTGCTCAAGCGCTTGAAATCGATCCAGAGACCGACCCAAACCCGATCTATCGACGCCCGGCGTTCCACCGTGGAACACCATGAACACGTATGAACATAGCGTCAACCGAGGGGCTTGTCAAGAGCGAACCGCAAAAGAGTCTCTAGGACACAGGGCAGGGTGATCGAGCACGGCTCTGGGACGACGAGCACGCGGCGTCTCCCCGCGGCCGAGAACTGCCCTGAGAATTTCGTCCCAAGCGCAACGTAGCTTGGTGACATGGTCCACCGACACCACGGCTATCGCGATGTACTCGACTATGAGATCGGTGCGCGGATCGTCGTGACGTTCACGACGCGAGGCTCAGAGGTCATCGACTACGCGGTGGTTCTGACCGTGGATGACGAAGGGATGACCGCCACGATACGCGTCTACGACGGGTCACACGGGATCAATGACATGCACCGCTACACCCGCGACAGGCATAAGCAGAAGGCAGAGGTCTTCCATGCCGGTACCCTTGGAGAAGGCATGCGAGCCGCCGCGACAGCGGTCAGAGCTAACCATTGGGAGATGATCGAAGCATGGCGCGAAGCGCAGACATAGCGGCAACGCCCACGGCGAAGGCGATGGATCGGGCCATCGAGAGCGCGATCGAGGGCAACCCCTCCCACCCCGAGCGCACAGCGTTCGTCGAGGCCGACTCCCCTCATGCCGGGCGCGAGATCGTGCGCGCCATCGATGATGGCTACGCCGTAGCACTCGTCTGCGCCGACGGGGACGAGCGGATCATCGTCTCCAAGCCCGCCTGACCGCCGCAGCCGTTTCCGGACCTCAGCGCGCGATCGCGCCCTGGGCGGCGCTGCCGACGAGCTTGGCGTACTTCTGGATCGCGACCTCGACGTGGTCGCCGGCGCGGACGGGCGGCTCGTAGGCACTGACGCGTCGGGCGATCTCCATGTCGGAGAGGGCGACTTCGAGGTGGCGCTCGTCGACGTCGATGGTGATCTGATCGCCATCGACGAGCGCGCAGATGGGGCCGCCGCGGACGGCCTCGGGGGCGACGTGGGCGGCCATGAAGCCGTGGGTGGCGCCGGAGAAGCGACCGTCGGTGATCAGCGCCACGCTCTCCCCCAGGCCCTCGCCGACGATCGCGGCGGTGACGGCGAGCATCTCACGCATGCCGGGGCCGCCGGCAGGGCCCTCGCCGCGGATCACGACCACGTCGCCGGGCTGGATCTGTTTGGCGAGCACGGCAGCCATGGCGGCCTCCTCGCCGTCGAACACGCGGGCGGGGCCGGTGTGCTTGCGCCGCTCGTGCCCGGCGAGCTTGACGACGCAGCCGTCGGGGGCGAGGTTGCCGCGTAGGATGGCGAAGCCGCCGGTGGGCTTGAGCGGGTCGGCGAGCGGCCTGACGACCTTCTGCCCGGTTGTCTCGCTCGCTTCCTGGGCGTGCTCGCCGATCGTCTTGCCGGTGACGGTGATGGCCTCGCTGTGCAGCATTCCGGCCTCTTGCAGTCGTTTGAGCACGAGCGGGACCCCGCCGGCCTCGTAGAGGTCGGTCGCCACGTACTGCCCGCCGGGCTGCAGGTCGCACAGCAACGGCGTGCGCTCGGAGATGGCGTCGAACTCGTCGATGGCAAGGCCGACGCCGAGTTCGTGGGCGACGGCGAGCAGGTGCAGCACGCCGTTGGTCGATCCGCCGCTGGTGGCGACGGCGGCGATGGCGTTTTCGAGGGCGGCCTTGCTCATCACCTCACTGGGCAGCCGTCCGGCGCGCAGGACGTCCATCACGAGCTCCCCGCACTCGCGCGCCACCGCCAGCTTGGAGCCGTCCTCGGCGGGCACCATCGCCGAGCCGGCGGGTGAGATGCCGAGCGCCTCGAAGGCCATCGCCATGGTGTTGGCGGTGAACTGTCCGCCGCAGGCGCCGGCTCCGGGGGAGGCGGCCTGCTCGAGGGCGTGCAGCTCGGCCTCGGTGATCTTCCCGGCGGCGAACTCGCCGACGGCCTCGAATACCTGCTGGATCGTGACGTCGTGCCCCTGGTAGTGCCCGGGGCGGATCGAGCCGCCGTAGAGCATCAGCCCGGGGATGTCCAGGCGCGCGAGCGCCATGACGGTGCCGGGGATCGTCTTGTCGCAGCCGGAGATGGTGACGAGCGCGTCGAAGTGATGGGCGCTTGCGACGAGCTCGATCGAGTCGGCGATCAGCTCGCGGGAGACGAGCGAGGCGCGCATGCCGTGGGTGCCCATGGTGATGCCGTCGGAGATGGCGATCGTGTTCAGCTCCATCGGCGTGCCGCCGGCGGCGCGGATGCCCTCCTTGACCTTGGCGGCGAGCACGCGATTGTTGAAGTTGCAGGGCATCGTCTCTATCCACGAGTGCGCGACCCCGACGATCGGCTTGGCGAGGTCCTCGGCGCTGTAGCCGATCCCGTGCAGATAGGCACGGGCGGCCGCGCGCTCGGGCCCCTCGATGAGGGCGCGGCTGCGGTGCTTGACGTCGAAAGTCGTGCTCACGCGCCGCAGGTTATCGGGAGCGGGCTTTTGCGGGAGACCCACAGCTTGGTCCCTCTACGGCCCTGCCGGCGCCGGTCACCACAGCTTGCCGGAGCTCGCGATCCTAGGCGACCGCTTGTTCCCTCGCCGCATTGTCGGCCCCCTCGCGCTCCCAACGTGCGAGCCGTGCCAGGTCGCGGCGCACCCGCTGTGGGTCCACCTGGCGCCCGGGCAGGTGCATGTTCGCGTCGGCGATCAATCGGCGCTCGTCGGCCCGGAGCGCCATCCACTTCGCGAGCACGTCATCGGAGTCGGGCAGCCGCGCGCTTCCGTAGGGGCGCGAGTGGTCGGGGAACGCGACGCAGTACTCGCTCAGCAGCGCTCCCGTGCGCGGCACGTAGGAGACGATCGGCTTGTGCGGGTAGAGGAGGTACGCGTAGCGCTCGCCGGAGCCCCCGTATACGCGCAGGAACCCCAGATCACGATACATCGCCCACTCGTGCGCGTTTACGCACGAGCGCAGCAGCATTCGCGCGCGCTGCTCGGCTCGGCGCTCACGGCCCGGGTCGTAGTCCAGCTCGCGCGTTCCGGCGAACCCGCCGACGAGCCGAGCACGGCGTGTGCGCATCTGTGCGCGCAAACCGGCCAATCCGGCCTTCACTTTCGGCCTGCTCAGCTCCCACACGAGCGCGCTCAGCACGAGCACCGCCGTCGTCAGCCCCAGCAGCACCGCGGTACCCGCTAACGCGCGCCGCCGGCCGCGCGGGGAAAGAAGATCACGCGCTCGGCATCGCGCGGCACCTCGGCGAAGCTCCTCACCATCTCGGCCTCACGCCGTCCATCGCTCGTCTCGGTCGGCACGGCCGCCCACATCCCGGCGTCCAGCTCGCGCCTGAACGCCTCGATCAGCGCCCGCTCCTCCTCGGCTATCTCCACGTCGCCCTCGGCGAGCACGATCTCGCCATGACCGGGCTTCATGCGCAGGAGCCTCATCGTGCTCCGATTATGGCACGGCGAGGATGCTCGGTCAGGAACTCCCGCGCATCCGCTCGAGCTCCAGCACGTCGACCGGGCCGGGGCCCGAGCCCAAGTCACGTAGCCCGTGCGCGACCGCCCCTCCCGCCAGGGAACGCGCGATCCGGGCCGCTTGCGGCGTCGTGTCGCCCAATGCCAGTCGCGCCGCGAGCACCGCCGAGTGCGTGCACCCGGAACCGTGCGCGGCCCCGTCGCGATGACGCTCTCCGGGAATCTCCAAGGCTGTGACCTCGTGTCCCCCGTTGTCGTGGTGACGTCCTCCGGCTGTCTCCTGGGGCGCCGCTTCGCGGTTCCCCCCATCGCGCTGCACCCGTTCGAGCAGCAGGTCGACCGCGCGCGCGCGATGCCCGCCGGTGAGCACGACCGCGGCCGGCCCCAGCGCGAGCACAGCCCGGGCAAGCTCGAGCGCCTCATCGTCTCGCTCTCCCGGTTCGGCCGTCGCGCCTGCCTCGCCAGCGGGAAGACCGGCGAGCACGCGCGCCTCGGGCAGGTTGGGCGTGAGCACGCTCGCGCGCGGCACGATCTCCGCGATCAGCGCCTGCTGTGCATCCTCGTCCAACAGGCGCGCGCCGGACTCGGCGACCATCACGGGATCGACCACCACCGGCGTCCCTGCCGGCAACTCGTCGAGCGCGTGCGCGACTGCGAGCGTGACCTCGACGGTGCCGAGCATCCCGACCTTGACGGCATCCACGCCGATGTCCGCCAGGACCGCCCGCACCTGCGCGAGCACGATCTGCGGTGGCACCTGGTGAATCGCCGTGACGGCGACCGTGTTCTGGGCGGTGATCGCGGTGATCGCGCTTGCGCCGTGCACACCGCAGCGCGCGAACGCCTTGAGGTCGGCCTGGATCCCGGCGCCACCGCCCGAGTCCGAGCCGGCGATCGTCAGCGCGACCGGTGTTCTGCGCCTTGAGTTCATGTGCGTCTTCACTACGATCACGCCCGCCTCCGCTTGACTCGTGCCGTATCGCGCCGATCGCGCGTCATCGCGATCAGCCCGGTCGGGGGGCGGTGCGGCGGCGGCGCGGGAAGATCGTGTAGCTGCCGATCGCCGTCACCAGCAGACGGCCGTCCTCGTGGCGCACCTCGCTGTGCATCACGGCCGTCGTACGGTTGCGACGGTCGAGCGTGGTGGTGCACACGATCTCTCCCTCCGTGGCGGTCTGCACGTAGTTGATCGAGATCCCGATCGTCGCGATCCGCTCCTCCGCGGTCGTCTGTGCCCACAGCGTCGAGCCCATGCAGTAGTCGACCAGCGCATAGGTGACGACACCCGAGAGCAGACCGCCCGCGTTGATCAGCTCCGGGCGGATCTGCAGGCGGACGGTCTGTGGATCGTCCCAGCGCATCCCCATGAACCCGCTCACGCCGTCGATCGACCCGGGCCCACCGGCGGGGGCGTCTTGCGCTCCGGCGGGAGGGTGCTGTGCACCCGCGGGCGGGTTCTGCTCGCCGGTGGGAGCGTCGGACACGCCGGCCGCCGACTGAGCGTCCACGATCGGCCTGTCGCTCGCGGACGGGGTGCCGGGAGCGCCTCCCACCGGATCTGAGGCGGGCACGTACGCGTCGGCGGCGGGCGCGCGGACATCCGCGGCGGGGGTATCGAGAGCGTCGTCCATGCCACCGGGAGGCTACGCGAGCGCGCCCATTTCCGTCCCACGAGGTCGGCGTCACAGACTTGTGACGGTCCTGAGCGTGGATTGTCACGAACGCGCGCTTGCTGTCACACCTGCCGATCTAGCGTGCTCGACATGCCCTCAACCCGCACACCCGAGCCCGGCCCGAGCGCCCGCTCCAAGGCGGACAGGCCCGCGGACCCGCGCCACACCCTCGGCCGTCGCGGCGAGCAGTTCGCGGCCGAGCACCTGCACCGCCTGGGGTTCTCCACGCTGGGACGCAACGTGCGCACGCGCTACGGCGAGATCGACCTGATCGCGTTCGACGGCAGAACGCTCGTCATCGCCGAGGTCAAGAGCCGCCGGGTGGATCCCCGTCCGAGGGGCCCTCGGCCCGACCAGTATCCGTTGCACTGGCTGCGCCCCAGGCAGCGCGTTCGTCTGCGCAAGCTCGCCACCGCCTGGCTGACCGACGAGAGGCACATCCGCCCCACCGCCCACACGATCCGCTTCGACGCGATCGGAGTGATGATCGACAGCAGGGACCGGCTGCTGCGCCTGGATCACATCGAGGGAGCATGGTGAGCAGCGAGCGCCGACATAGGGCGCGTCGTCTATGAGCGCCAGAGGCGACTTCAAGAAAATCCCGGCGTCGCGCCGAAGACCAGGGTGGCGCGTTGAGAAGCGCAAGGAGCACTGGCTGTTTTTTCCTCCCGACAAGACCCAGGATCCATGCAAGATCGCAGGCACCCCGTCATCGTCCCGATCGTGGGTGAACTTTCTCTCATGCATGAAGCAAAAGGGGTATAAAAGATGATCGTGGAGTATCGAACCTGGACTTCAGTGGCCGACGTGCCGTTTAGCGACGAATCCAAATGGCTCCCGCTGACTAGGTATCTTGACCGTGAGTATCCGGATCTCGGCCCAGTCGCGACCTGGGAGGAGAAGGCGATAGTGCTTATCCTCGCGGACGACGAGCCCGACCCTGCGACTGCGGCGGAGAAAGCGACGCGAGTCGTGAGCGAGGCGCTGCACGCGGCCGGGCTCGCAGATCGTTTCCCGACGGTCTACGAGGTCCAACCGGCAGTCGACGATCTCGCCGTAGACCTCGTTCCCGCGTAGCGTTCCGGCACCCGTCGCGTCGGAGCCCGGGCGAGAGCCCTCAGAGCGCCAGCTGCTGGTAGGCCAGCGACTGAAACGACATGCGATGCAGAGGTGAGACGCCCTGCCGGCCGATCGCCTCGCGGTGAACCGGGGTGGAGTACCCGACATGCTCGGCGAAGCCCCAGCCGGGATGCAGGGCGTCGGCGTGCTGCATGTAGCGATCACGGGTGACCTTGGCGACGATCGAGGCGGCGGCGATCGCGGCGCTCGTGGCGTCGCCGTCGACGATCGCGCGCTGGGGTCGCTCGAACTCCGGCACGGAGAAGCCGTCCACGAGACAGATCACCTCGCCGGGAACACCGCGGGTGACGTTGCGCAGCGCGTCGCGCAGGGCCGCGAGGTTCGTGACGTGCAGTCCGCGCCCATCGATCCCGCCGACACAGCGCGAGACCACGGCAACGCGAGCCGCGCAGCGCAGCACCAGCGGGTAGAGCTCCTCACGAGCCTGCGAAGAGTGTTGCTTGGAGTCGTTCAGCGCACTCAGCGAGCGCAGCTCGCGGGTGGTGAGCGCGTCGTAGTCGAACAGCACCCCGGCGGCCACCAGGGGACCGGCGAGACAGCCCCGGCCGGCCTCGTCGGCGCCCGCGACCAGCGGGATGTCGAGGCGACGATCGAACGCGAACAGGCGCCTCCCACTGGTGCGAGCGCGTGCGCGACGGCGCCGGGCACGAGCCGAGCCACCGCTCTGCCTGCCGGGCTTAGAAGCGGGCCGCGTCGCCTCTGCCTCGACGCCGGCGAGCGCGCCGGGGCTAGAAGAAGCCGATGCGGTCCGGGGGCCAGTAGGTGGCGAATGCTTCGCCGATGATCCATGAAGTTGGGACGGGTCCCCAGAACCTGCTGTCGTCGGATTCGCCACGGTTGTCCCCCATCATGAACCAGTGTCCGGCCGGAATCCTGATCGGAACGGGGAAGCTGCACTCGGCGCTGCCTTCGCACTGACGGATGTAGCCGTCCTTCTCGGCGTGACCATTGCGAATGACGTGCCCTTCGTGGATCGAGATCACATCGCCCGGCCCGGCGACGATGCGCTTGATGAAGTTGACGCCCGTGTCCTCTTTGGGAATCGGTTCGGAACAGGCGGCCCCGCCAAGTTTGACGGTGTGCGGGACCGGACCGCATTCCTGCTGCTGGGCGCCGTCAGGCGGATGGAAGACGGTGATCTGACCGACATGCGGTTTGCTGAAATGGGTGCCGATGCGATCGACGAGCACCCGCTGGCCGACGGCAAGCGTGGGTTCCATCGAGCCGCTGGGAATCCGGTAGGGCTTCACGATCCACGCCTGGATCGCCAGCGCAAGGCCAAGCGCGACGAGCACGATCACGACGAGCTCGATGAGCGAGTTGGCGGTCGATTTGGTGCGTTTGGGACTCACGGCCGTCGCAGGCCCTTCACGGCCGGCTCGGCTGACGGGCTCACGCCGGCTCGTCGCCGGCGACCTCGCCCCCCTCGGTCTCGCCGGCATCGGGGGATGGGGAATCGGCGGGGACCGTCTCGGACTCAACCGTCGCGGACGTGCTCGCCTCTGTCTCAGCCCCCCCGGGCTCGACCGTTCCGGCCTTCGCCGGCTCGTCATCCCGCTGCTTCGCCTCTGCACCGGTGGACGTACCCGCCTCGGCGGAAGGAACATCCGCACCGGAGCTCTCGACCTCGGCGCCGTCCTTGACCGCCTGCACTCCCTCGGCGAGGGTCTCCTCGGCGGTCATGCCCTCCGCGTCGGTCGCGCCCGCGGGCGCGACGTGCAGCAGGCCTGGCTCCACGGCCTGTTCGGGTCCCGTGTAGCGGCGCTCGCGCACACGCGCGCGCTTGCCGACGCGGTCGCGCAGGTAGTAGAGCTTTGCGCGGCGCACATCCCCGCGGGCGGCAAGCTCGATGCGCTCGATCTTCGGAGAGTGCACCGGGAACATGCGCTCGACGCCGACACCGAAGGACTGCTTGCGCACGGTGAACGTCTCGCGGGCGCCGTGGCCCTGGCGCTTGATGACCACGCCCTCGAACACCTGCACACGCCGGCGCGTGCCCTCGATCACCTGGAAGTGAACCTTGACACGGTCGCCCGGCGCAAAGGCAGGGACGCGGCGCAACTGCGCGCGCTCGATGGTTTCGATAACGCTGCTCATAACGTAAAGGGTGCGAAGGATTGCGCCTGAACAACCGCTTCGCAATCCCCGAGAAGGGCACGACGGTCGGCGCGGTCAGGAATGGTAGCGGACGGTCGCTCCCCGCGCGCGCGCTCGCCATCGACCATGCCCTCTCGGAACCTGCGGATCGCCTCTTCTGCGACCTCACCTCTCCCCTCTCCCGGCAAGCCCTGGACGTGGAGCGGGCAAGCCCCGTGCGGGAGCGTCAGTGCTGCCAACCCTTGCGTGGGTCACGGTCGGCGCAGGCGTCGTCCCGCTCCCGGCTGCGCTGTGCTCGCCACTGCGCGATCCGCTCGTGATGACCGGACAGCAGCACCTCGGGGACGCTCCAACCACGGTACTCCGCCGGGCGGGTGTAGTGCGGGTACTCCGGGCGTCCTTGCAGGGCCGGGCTGAAGGACTCCTCGATCGCCGACCGCTCGTGCCCCAGCGCGCCGGGCAGCTTGCGCAGCACGGTGTCGCAGAGCACCATCGCGGCCGGCTCGCCGCCCGCGAGGACGTAGCGTCCAATCGACACCTGCTCTGTCGCGAAGTGCTCGAGAATGCGCTCGTCAAAGCCCTCGTAGCGACCGCACAGGAGCGTCAACGCCGGTTCGCCCGCCAGCTCGCCGGCGAGTTCGTCGTCGAGCAGCCGCCCGCCCGGCGTGAACGCGATCACCCGCCGCTGCTCTCGCAAATGCACCGGATCGACCCCGTAGCGGGCTCGTAGCGCGCTGTCGAGCACGTCCACGCGCAGCACCATTCCGGCGCCGCCCCCAAACGGGGTGTCATCCACCTGCCCGGCGCCCAACGGCGTGTGCTCGCGGAAGTTCACACACTCGATGCGCGAGCCCGCCGCGAGCGCGTTGCGCACATGACGCTGCTCGCTCAGCCACCCAAACCACTCGGGGAACAACGTGAATATGTCTATCTCCACGCCGTCTCAATCCCCGATGAAGGCCATGTCGACATCGATGCGCTTCGCTGCGACGTCGACGCCGCGAATCGCGTCTTTGACCATCGGCACCAGCAGTGGGCCGCCCGTCTCCCGAGCAACCTCGAGCGCCTCGCAGGAGGGCAGCTCGATCATCCGTGTCACCGTGCCGATGCGACGCCCCCCGTCGAGAACGACGCAGTCCTGCAGCTCGTGCGCCCACCATTCGCCCTCCGCGAGTGGCGGCGCGTCCGCGGCGGGCACGCTCAGCGTCTGTCCGCGCAGCGCCTGCGCGCTCGCGCGATCATTCACACCGTGCACGCGCACGATCGGCTGCCGGTCGGTCCCCGCCCGGCGCACGATCGAGGCGGTCCTGCCGGCGATCGTCACCTCCGCGCCCGGCGCCAGCAGGCGCGGACGGGCACCGGTGACGTAGAAGCTTCCATCCAGGCCATGGGCGCGACCGACCCGGCCTGCCGAGAGGACGCCATCGCCGGCGTCGTCACCTGGGTTCACCGTCGTTCGGGCTCCCTCTCCGACCGAGCGCGCGAGGCGTCTCAATCGACGATGTCGACGAGCACCCGGCGTCCCGCGCCGGTCGCCGCGGCTTTCACGACCGTGCGCAGCGCGTGGGCGGTGCGCCCACCGCGCCCGATCACCTTGCCGTAGTCGCCCTCGGCGACGCACAGCTCCAGCACGATCGTGCCGTCGTCCTCCTCGAAGCGTTCGACCGCGACCTCCTCGGGCTCATCGACGAGACCTTCGGCGAGGTACTCGAGCAGCTGGCGCGGAGTCTCGCCCGGGTCGGAGTCGCTCTCTTGCGTGACCACCGTCCGTACCCCGACTCGCAACAGTCTCAGTCGGCCTGGGGAGCGGTGATTCCCTGGATGCGCAGCAGCTTGCGCACAGTGTTCGACGGTTGCGCCCCGCGCGCCAGCCAGCTGCGAGCGCGCTCCTCGTCGATCGCGATCGACGACGGGTTCGTCTGCGCGTTGTATTGACCGATCGTCTCGATCACGCGACCGTCGCGCGGCGAGCGCTGGTCGGCGACGACCACGCGCCAGATCGGGTCCTTCTTGCCGCCCACCCGTGTGAGCCTGAGTCGTACCGACAACTTGTTCCTCTCTTGAGCCCGCACCCACCGATGTCGCCAGGCGCGCCTATCGTTTTGCTGATTATCGCCGTTTTGCTGATTTGGCTTCAGAGAGCTTAGACGGTGAGCGGGCCTATGGCGGTCAGACCCATCCTCATCGGGCCTGGCGCATGAGCGCGCCGATGTCGGGCATCTTGCCGCGGCCGACCTGCTTCATCAGCTTGCGGGTCTGCCCGAACTGCTTGACGAGCTGGTTGACCTGCTGCACGCTCGTGCCCGATCCACGCGCGATGCGTAGGCGCCGCGAGCCCTTGATCAGCTCCGGCCGGGCACGCTCGGAGGGCGTCATCGAGAGGATTATCGCCTGCACGCGGTCGAGCTCGCGCTCATCGACCTTCATGTTCTGCAGCTGGTGACCGGCGAGCCCGGGGATCATCCCGAGCAGGTTCGTCAGCGGGCCCATCCGCCGCACTGTCTTCAACTGCGCGAGGAAGTCGTCGAGGCCGAATTCATCGCGCGTGAGCTTGCGTTGCAGCTGGCGCGCCTCGTCCTCGTCGAACTGGCGCTCGGCCTGCTCGATCAGGCTCATCACGTCGCCCATCCCAAGGATCCGCTGAGCCATGCGGTCCGGATGGAAGCGCTCGAACTGATCGAGCTTCTCGCCGGTGGAGGCGAACATGATCGGCTTGCCGGTGAGCGCCTTCACCGACAGCGCGGCGCCACCGCGCGCGTCCCCGTCGAGCTTGCTCATGATCAGGCCGTCGAACTGGACCTCCTGCGCGAAGCTCTCGGCCACCGACGCCGCGTCCTGACCGGTCATCGCGTCGAGCACCAGCAGCACGTCGGTCGGTGCCACCGCCGCACGGATGCGCACGAGCTCGTCCATCAGCTCCTTGTCCACGTGCAGGCGACCGCTGGTGTCCACGATCAGCACGTCCTTGCCCTCCGCGGTGGCGCGTTCCAGCGCCCAGGTGGCGATATCGACGGGGTCGCGCTCGGTCCCCTGCTCGTACACCTCCGCCCCGGCCTGCGTGCCGACCTTGACGAGCTGCTCGACCGCCGCCGGGCGATAGGTGTCGCACGCCGCCACGGCGACCGAGGAGCCGCGCTCTGTGCGCAGGTGCAGCGCGAGCTTGGCCGTGGCCGTGGTCTTGCCCGAGCCCTGCAACCCGGCCATCAGGATCACGGTCGGGGGGTGCGGGGCGAACGCGAGCCCGGCGGAGTCGCCGCCCATCAATGAGGCGAGCTCCTCAGCGACGATCTTGACGACCTGCTGGGCCGGGTTCAGCCCGCCGATCACGCCCGCGCCCAGGCAGCGCTCCTTGACCTGCGCGGTGAACTGGCGAACGACCTTGAAGTTGACGTCGGCCTCCAGCAGCGCGAGACGGATCTCGCGCATCGCCGCATCGACGTCCTGCTCGGTCAGCGTGCCGTGACGGCGCACGTCCGAGAGCGTGGCCTGCAGCTTCTCTGCGAGAGCATCGAACATCGCCCGAGATTCTCGCAGTCCCGGCCCGCAGGGTCCGTGCTCAGTCCCAGTGCACGGCGCTCGCGCTCAGTCCTTGGAGTCCGTGCTCAGTCCCAGTGCACGGCGGTCGCGCTCAGTCCTTGGAGTCCGTGCTCAGTCCCAGTGCACGGCGGTCGCGCTCAGTCCTTAGGGTTCGTGCTCAGTCCCAGTGCACCGGGTTCGTGCTCAGTCCTTGGCGCCTGCGGGCGGGTCCGGAGGCTCCGGCGCTCGCTTGGGGACGCCACGCAGCGTGGACGGAGGGCGTGGCGGCTCGGGCTCCGACCCAGGAGTGCGCCGTGCGAGCGCCTCGCCGATCCCACCGAACGCCTGCGCGAACTCGCTCGGCACCACGAACACCTTGTTGGCGTCGCCTTCGGCCAGCTGAGGGAGCATCTGCAGGTATTCGTAGCTCAGCAGCTCGCGGTTGGGTTTGCCGGCGTGGATCGCGCTGAACACCGTGTCGATCGCCTTGGCTTCCCCCTCGGCGCGCAGGATCGCGGCCTGGCGCTCGCCCTCGGCGTCGAGGACCGCGGCCTGCTGGGCGCCTTCGGCGGTGAGCACCGCCGCCTGCTTGGCCCCCTCGGCGGTGAGGATCTGGGACTGCTTCTCGCCTTCCGCAGTCAGGATCGCGGCGCGACGGTCGCGCTCGGCGCGCATCTGCTTCTCCATCGCGGTCTTGATGTCCGTCGGCGGATCGACCGACTTGATCTCCACCCGGTTGATCCTGATCCCCCACTTGCCGGTCGCCTCGTCCAGAACGGTGCGCAGCTCGGCGTTGACGTTCTCGCGAGCGGTGAGGGTCTGCTCGAGTGTCAGCCCGCCGATCACGTTGCGCAGCGTCGTCACGGTGAGCTGCTCGATCGCCTGCAGCGGATCGGCGATTTCATACGTCGCCGAGCGCGGGTCGGTGATCGTGAAATAGAGGACCGTTTCGATCGCGACGACGACGTTGTCCTCGGTGATCACCGGCTGCGGGGAGAAGTTGACGACCTGCTCGCGCAGGTCCACCAGCGGCTTGACCCGGTCGATGAAGGGCGTGACGATCGTCAGACCCGGTTCCAGCGTACGGCTGTAGCGGCCGAGCCGCTCCACAACCCCGGCCCGCGCCTGGGGAATCACTCGGATCGTGCGCGCCGCGACCACCAGCGCGAACAGCACGACGACGGCGAGGACTATCAGTGCGGCCATTGGACCGGTTCCTTTCTCGGAAGTTCTCTACGGAGCCTAGCCGGATCGCCGCACGCATCTACGAACAGGCCGCGACTGAGGCGTCGTGGATCGTGCTGGCCGCGGACGCGGGGAGCGTGGCGTACTACGTACGCGAGCGACTGAGGACAAAGCATCCGTGAAGCGTCCACGACGCCTCAGTGCATCACCAGCGCCGTGGCGCCTCGTATTTCAACCACCTCGACGCGCTCTCCCGCGTCGATGACCTCGTCTTCGTCGTAGCTGCGCGCGGTCCACACCTCGCCGTCGATCTTCACGCACCCCACGCCCTCGCCGTTGGCGATCCGCTCGATCACCACCGCGGGTCGGCCGATGAGGGCCGCGGCGCCCGTCCGGATCGCGGGGGGAAGACGGCGATGCCTGCGCGCGATCGGTCGCAGCGTGGCGAACACCATGCCTGAGACCGCAAGGAACACGATCGCGCTCAGCAGCGTCCCCACCCCCAGCAGTCCCACGACCGCGGCGAGGCCGGCGCCGATCGCGAACGGTGCGAGATAGAACCCGCCCTGATGCATCTCGCCGACCCCGAGCAGGCATGCTGCGATCAGCCACACGACCCATATCGACATGCCTCTCAGATTACCCCTCGACGCTGAGCGCACGTCCCCTTCGCCGCTTCTGAGGACCGGACCGCTCGATGCATCGCAGAACGCTACTCCGGCGAGACGAGCGCGCGGGCGAACGCATCGGGGTCGAACGGGCGCAGATCCTCCACGGTCTCACCGAGACCAATCAGCTTCACCGGCAGCTGCAGCTCAGACGCGATCGCCAGCGCGATGCCCCCGCGGGCGGTTCCGTCGAGCTTGGTCAGCACGACCCCCGTGACGTCGGCCGCGGCGGCGAACAGGCGCGCCTGACGCAGCCCGTTCTGGCCGGTGGTTGCATCGATCGTCAGCAGGGTCTCGTGCGGAGCGCCGTCGAGCTGGCGGGCGATCACCCGGCGGATCTTGCCGAGCTCGGCCATCAGGTCGTCCTGGGTGTGCAGCCGTCCGGCCGTGTCGATGATCGCGACGTCCACGTTCTCGGCACGTGCACGGGCGATCGTCTCGAAGGCGACGCTGCCCGGATCGGAGCCCTCGGCGCCCGTCACGATCTCGCATTCGGCGCGCTGCGCCCAGCCGGCCAGCTGCTCGCTCGCGGCCGCACGGAACGTGTCCGCGGCACCGAGCATCACGCTGCTACCCAGCTCGTGGCGCAGGTGCCAGGCGAGCTTGCCGATCGTCGTCGTCTTGCCCGTCCCGTTCACGCCGACGGCCATGATCACGGTCGGTTGCGGGCGGACGTCGATGCGTGCGTCCCCGACGCGCGCGGTCTGCGCGAGCAGCCCGACCAGCCGCTCGCTCAGGGCCTCGCCACCCGCGAGCTCACCGGTCTCCGCCTCGGCCTCGAGCGTGCCCACGATCGAGGCCGTCGTCTGCGCGCCGACGTCAGCGAGGATCAACGCCTCCTCCAAGCGTTCCCACGCCGCCGCGTCGAGCGTGCCGAACAGCGTCGCCTGGATCTCCCCACCAAGCGCTTCGCGGGTCTTCGCCATGTTCTCGCGCAACCGCCGAAACAGGCCCCGCCGGGGTCGCTCCGACGTCGACGAGGACCTCTCGCCGGCCGACGCCTCGGTTATGAGCAGCTCGCTCCAGTCGCGCGGCATCGATCGCGTCCTGCGCCAATCAGGCGACTTCGGCCACTGACGCCTCGGCGGGCTCGGCGCCTTGCGCCGCACTCGCCTCGATCCCCTGCTCCGCATTCCCCTCGATCGCCACCGCCTCCGGGGGCAGTCGCCGCGAGAGCACCTTGGAGACGCCGTCGCCACCCATCGACACTCCATACAGCCAGTCCGCAGCCTCCATCGTGCGCTTCTGGTGGGTGATCACGATGAACTGCGCACGGTCGGAGTAGCGGCGCAGCAGCGCCAGAAAGCGGTCGAGGTTGAGGTCGTCCAGCGCCGCCTCGACCTCGTCGAGGATGTAGAAAGGGCAGGGGCGCGCAAGGAACACCGCGAACAGGAACGCGAGCGCCGTCATCGACTTCTCCCCACCCGAGAGCAACGACAGACGCTTTGTGGACTTGCCCGCGGGTGTGATCTCGATCTCGACGCCCATCGCGTCCTCCTGCTCGCCCTCGCCGCGCACACGCTCCTCCTCGTGCTCGGCCTCGGCATCGGCGGCGGCCTCGGCGGCCTCGGAGCCCTCCGCGGCCTCACCCCCGCCGGCGCTCGCAGTCGCGGGCTGCCCGCCGAGCACCGCGCGGGGCGCGTGCTCGTCGCGTACGAGTCGCAACCTTCCGCTGCCCCCCGGGAACACGTCGCCGACGAGCTCCTCGAAATTGCGGGCCGCCGCGGAGAACGTCTGCTCGAATGTCTCTGAGATCTGCCGATCGGTGTCTTTGATCAGTGTCCTCAGCTCGCGCAGCGCGATCTCCAGATCCGAGCGTCTGCTCTCCAGCTCCTCGACGTGGGCGAGCGCCTCCGCGTACTCCTCCTGGGCGAGCGGATTGACGGGTCCGAGCTGCTCGCGCCGGCGGGCCAGCCGCTGCACACGAGCCTCCAGCGCGCTCGTCTCCTCCGGCGGGAGCGGCTGCTGGGCGTCCCGATCCTCGGTCGACGGCAGCTCGCGCTCCAGACGCTCGCCGATCGCGCTCAGCTCCTCGACGGCCTCGCCGGCCTGATCGCGCAACCGCTGGGCGGCGACCTCAGCGCTCGTCACCGCCTCTCCGAACGTCCGCAGGCGCGTCTGGATCTCGGCCTCCTCCTGAGCACACGCGCGCAGCTCCGCCGCCACCTGCTCACCGGCCGCTTGATCCAGTGAAAGCTGCTCCTCCAGCTGCGCCAGCAGCCCCTCGGCGCCCTCGGCCACAGACTGAAGCGCCGCGGCGATGCGCTCGGCCCGAGGCCCGAGCGCGATGTCCGCCGCACGCCTTGCGCGCAGACGCGCGATGCGCTGCTCACGTTGGGCGCGTTCGGCCGCCAGTCGCTCGACCTGGCGGCGCTCGGCGGCAAGCTCACCCTGCAACTGCGCTCGGCGGACCGCGAGGGGACCCTGCTCGGGAGCGCTGCGACGCTGCTCGATCAGCCAACCGGCGCGCCGCTCGGCCTCGCTCGCCTCTGCAAGCTCACGCTCTGCGGCGCGCAGCGCCTCCTCGGCCTGCGCGCGCGCATCACCCGAGCTGCGCACGGCCTCGAGCGCGCTCTGCGCCGTCTTCTGCGCGGAGTGCTCGGCCTGCACGGCCACCTCGCTGGAGGCGATCAGGCGCTCGCGCTCGTTGCGGCGCGCCAGTACCCGCTCGGCACCGCCCTCGCTGACCTGGCGCACCTCGCCCCAGGCGGCGAACAGCACGCGCCCGGATCTCGTGACCGCGATCCCCGTGAAATCCTCATCGATGCCGTTCAGGCTGTCGACCACCCACGCATCGCCGATCAGCCGTCGCGCGAGCGTCAATGCTCCGTCGGATCCGCTGACCAGCTCGATCAGCCTGATGGCGCCCGGCGCCGGCGGCGTGGCCGTGCCGGCGGACCGGTCACCCGCGGGCAGCCGCGCCTCATCGACAGGATCGTCCGCCGCGTCTCCCGCCAGCAGCGCGCTGGCACCGTCGGGACCGGCGCCATCCAGCAGCGCGGTCGCCCCATCGAGATCGCGCACGAGCGCCGCATCCAGACGCCCACCCAGGGCAGCCGTGAGCGCCAGCTCATAGCCATCGCTCACCCGCAACGTCTCGCTGAGGGAGCGCGCGCCGTCGCCTCCCGCGCCGCGATGGCGGACGTGGCTGCTCAGAAACTGATTGGCGGCCGCCAGCTCCGCACCGACCCCCGCTGCCTCCCGCCGCGCCGCCTCGACCGCGGCCTCGGCGCTGCGCAGCTGCGCACGTGCCCGCTCGGCGAGGACGTCGGCCTGCGCGCGCTCCTCGCGCGTAGTCTCGACCGCCCCGCGCAGCTCCGCCGCCAGCGCCGCGGCGCGCTCGCGCTCTGCCTGCAACTCCTGCACCTCGCGCTCGAGCTCGTGCTCACGCTCACGCTCGAGCTCCGCCAGCTGCTGTTCGAGATCGCGCACCCGACCTGCGCTCGCGGCCTCGTGACCCTCGCCTTCCTCCACGCCCGACCCGGCGTCCGCTCCGTCGCTCGGCGCGGTGAGCGCCCCCAGCTCGATCTCGATGCGCTTCGCGCGCTCGGCCAGTGTCACGGCGCTCGCCTGGGCCTGCTCGCCACGGAGCTGCAACCGCTCCCGCGCGGAACGGATCTCATACGCGCGCCGTGAAAGCGCGTCGTGACGCTCGGTGCGCTGCGCAAGCGCGCTCTCCGCCTGCCCGCGCCGTATCACGATCGCCTCGAGCTCCGCCTCGACCGACTCGCGCCCGGCACGCGCCTCGCGCACCTGCCTCTCCGCCTCGCTCAGCTCCACGCCTCGCGCGCGCAACGCCTCGCAGGCGAGCGTCCAGCGTGCTTCCAGCAGCTGGCGCTCCAACCGCTCGTGCAGCTCAGCGGCCTCGGCCTGGCGCTTGAGCGGACGCAGGCGCGTGCGCGCCTCTCGCTCCACGTCGAGCGCGCGATCGAGGTTCTCCTGTGTGCGATCCAACTTCAGCTGCGCGCGGCGACGGCGCTTGCGGTGCTTGCCCAGGCCGGCGGCCTCCTCGATCAACAGCCGCCGATCGCGCGGCTTTGACGTCACGATCGCCTCGACCCGTCCCTGCGAGATGACCGAGTGCTGCTCCTTGCCGAGACCCGTGTCCGAGAGCACCTCGATCACGTCCGTCAAGCGGCAGCGAGCGCCGTTCAAGCGATAGCCGCCCTCGCCGCTCCGATCCAGGCGGCGCACGATCGAGATCTCGCTCAGCGGCAGATCGACCGTGCCGTCGGAGTTGTCAAGCACGATCTCGACCTCCGCGGCGCTGCGCGCCTGCACGCCCCGCCCACCACCGAAGATCACGTCCTGCATCGATTGGCCCCGCACAGCGAGCGGAGATTGCTCGCCCATCGCCCACAGCACCGCATCGGTCACGTTGGACTTGCCCGAGCCGTTCGGTCCGACCACCACGCTGACGCCCGGACCGAAGTCCAGGCGCGTGCGGTCTGGGAAGGACTTGAAGCCCTTCAGCGTGAGCGACTTCAAGCGCATGGATCGACCCTCATCGCGCCACCGGGCCTCGTTGCGCGGCCGAACCTCGTCGCCCCACCGCTTGCAGCCCTACGAACCCAGGTCATGCCTGCACCTGCAATCGCTCCACGGCCTCCCGAGCGGCCTCCTGCTCGGCGTGCTTCTTGCTTTTCCCCGACCCCGAGCCGAGCGTCTCGCCGTCGACCAGCGCGACGACCTCGTAGGTGCGCTCGTGCGGAGGTCCGCTCTCGGCCGTGATCTCGTAGGAGACCACCGAGCCGCGGCGAGCGAGCAGCTCCTGCAGCGCGGACTTGAAATCGACCGGGTGCTCCAGTGCCTGCTCGATCTCCGGCTGAAACGCCTCCACGACAGCCTCGGAGGTGCGCTCGTAGCCGGTGGTCAGATAGCAGGCGCCGATCACCGCCTCGATCACCGAGGCGAGCACCCGCTCGGTCTCCACCAGCGCCACCGCCCCGCCTGCGGCGTTCTGGGGAGCGGCGGCACGCAAACGCTCTGGCACTCCCAGTCGGACGGCGACCGCGCGACAGCTCGGACCGGATACCGCCTGCGCCCGGATCTTCGTCAACCGTCCCGCCCCGAACCGCTCCGCTTCCAGCCGTGGATACAGGTGTGTGGTGATCGCCAGACCGAGCACGCTGTCGCCGAGGAACGCCAGTCGCGAATAGGAATCCTCGCGACGTTCCGTCCACGACGCATGCGTGAACACCTGACGCTTGAGCTCCTCGGGCAGCTCCTCCAGCAGTTCGTCCAGCAGCCTCATCGCCGAGCATCACGCGGGGGCATGTGCGAGCACAAAGTCCACCGCCTGTCCCACGGTGGCGATCGCAGCCGCCTGCTCGTCGGTCATGCGCACGCCGTAGGTGTCCTCGAGCTCCTGCACGAGCGTATAAAGGTCGAGCGAGTCGGCCTCCAGGTCCTCCTTGAACCGTGTCTGCTCGCCGATCGCGCCCGGATCGACGTCGAGCTCGTCGGCCAGATGGCCCTTGATCAGCTCCCCCACCTCCTCACGCGTCATTGCCAGGCAGGCTAGCGATCTGAGCGGACACGGGCGTAGCCCGTCGCAGCGCTCCCGCCCGTGCCAGCGCGGCGTGTGTGCGGCCGCCCAAGTCCTCGTTCACCGCGCGCTCGGCGCGCAGGATCGCCTGCGCGAAGCCGTGCCGCGCGAAGCCTCCGTGCGGCACAACCCCGAGCCGGCGCAAGCCGAGCAGGTACGCGCCGCCCTGGCCTTCGGGGTCGATCTCCTCGCGCAACCCGCGCAGCGCCGGCGTCAGCAGGAGGCCCCCCAGCTTCGCCCGTGTCGAGGACATCGCCGCGTCGCGGATAGCGCGCAACAGCGTCTGCGAGACGCCCTCCATCGTCTTCAAGGCGACATTGCCCGTCAACCCGTCGGTCACGATCACATCCGCGGCTCCCGAGACCAGGTCTCCACCCTCGACGTTGCCGACCAGCTCGAACGCGCTCGTGTCCGAGGCCAGACGCTCGCGCAGGCGCGCGTGCGCCTCGACCACCAGCGGACTGCCCCGCTCGGCCTCCTCGCCGTTGGAGAGCAGCCCCACGCGCGCACGCTCCACCCCGAGCAGCGTCTGCGCCAGGGCGGCACCCATGTACGCGAACTGCTCCAGGTGCTCGGCGCGCGCCTGCACGTTGGCGCCGACATCGAGCAGCGTCACCGGCCTGCCGGGCACGGGCAGCACCAGTGCAAGCGCCGGCCGATGGATCCCGCGTGCGCGCTTGATGTTGAACAGGCCCGCCGCCAGCGCCGCGCCGGTACCTCCGGCGCACACCAACGCTTGCGCTCTGTCCTGCGCCACCGCACGGGCGGCCTGAACAATCGAAGCATCCGGGTTCATCCGCGCCGCCCTCGCGGGGT
>Ga0210387_10001090_pt1 | contig 20295 bp, 12 predicted proteins | sample IncBWC7OmetaG_FD_160108 | JGI IMG/M metagenome (GOLD analysis project Ga0210387, IMG submission 160108) | Forest soil microbial communities from Barre Woods Harvard Forest LTER site, Petersham, Massachusetts, United States - Inc-BW-C-7-O ...
GTGACCAGCGGTAACTACACGATCACGCCGCCGCCGGCGATCACCAGCGCATTAACCGCAACCGGGCAGGTCGGCTCGGCTTTTTCCTACCAGATTACGGCCAGTAACAGTCCGACGGGTTATAATGCCACTCCGCTTCCCGCGGGACTCAGCGTCAATCTCTCGACCGGCTTGGTCACCGGCACGCCGACCGCCGCGGGAACAAGCAATAGCACCATCAGCGCCGGTAATTCTGGAGGCACCGGTTCGGCAACCTTGACGCTTGCGGTCAATCCGAAGCCGATCACCTTCACGATTTCGCCCGTCTCGTTCACTTACAAAGGCAGCGCCCAGGGCCCGGTGATCACACCGTCTGTTTCCGGCGCGACCTATGCAACCAGCGGAACGGTTTCGGCCACGGCTGCTGGTTCGTACTCGGTGACGGCGACCGCCACTGGCAACTACAACGGCACGAGCGGATCGTTCGCTTGGACGATCGCAAAAGCGACACCGGTGGTTACTTGGGCGGTGCCGGCGCCTATCACCTACGGCACGCCGCTAAGTTCGACCCAACTCAATGCGACCGCGAACGTGCCAGGATCTTTTGCCTACACGCCGGTTGCGGGCACGGTGCTCGCCGTCGGCACACAAACGCTGTCGGTGGCGTTCACGCCGACTGATGCTACCGACTATACCAGCGCTTCGGCCTCGGTTTCCCTGACGGTGAATCCGTCGCCAACAGTCGCCCCGACGTTCAGCCCGGCGGCGGGAACTTTCACGAGTGCGCAGACGGTGACGATCACCTCGACGACGAGTGGTGCCTCGATTGCTTACACAACGGATGGCACCACGCCAACCGAGAGCGGTGGCACAGTCACCCACGGAACCGCATTATCCAACGGCGGCTCTGTGACCATCAGCGTCACATGCACGCTCAAGGCACTCGCATTTGAAACCGGCATGACCGACAGCACCGTTTTCTCCGGACTTTATACGATCAACCTGCCGGTTCTCGCGCCGACGTTCAGTCCGGCGGCGGGAACTTTCACAAGTGCTCAGACTGTGACGATCACGTCGACGACCAGCGGTGCCTCGATCGCCTACACCACCGACGGCACCACGCCGACCGAGAGCGGCGGCACGGTCACCCATGGCATCGCATTGGCCAACGGCGGCTCCGTGCCCATCAGCGTCACGTGTACGCTCAAGGCGCTCGCGTTTAAAACCGGCATGACCGACAGCACCGTGACCAGCGGTAACTACACGATCACGCTGCCGCCGGCGATTACCAGCGCATTAACCGCAACCGCGCAGGTCGGCGCGGCTTTTTCCTACCAGATTACGGCCAGCAACAGTCCGACGGGTTATAATGCCACTCCGCTTCCCGCGGGACTCAGCGTCAATCTCTCGACCGGCTTGGTCACCGGCACGCCGACCGCCGCGGGAACAAGCAATAGCACCATCAGCGCCGGTAATTCTGGAGGCACTGGTTCGGCGACCTTGACGCTCACGGTCAATCCGAAGCCGATCACCTTCACGATTTCGCCCGTCTCGTTCACTTACAAAGGCAGCGCCCAGAGCCCGGTGATCACCCCGTCTGTTTCCGGAGCAACCTATTCAACCAGCGGAACGGTTTCGGCCACCGCTGCCGGCTCGTACTCGGTGACGGCGACCGCCACCGGCAACTACACCGGCACCAGCGGATCGATCGCTTGGACGATCGCAAAAGCGACACCGGTAGTTTCCTGGCCGGCCCCGGCCGCGATCACCTACGGCACTGCGCTGAGTTTGACCCAACTCAACGCAACCGCGAACGTACCGGGCGCGTTTGTCTACACGCCGGTTGCGGGCACGGTGCTCGCCGTCGGCACACAAACGCTGTCAGTGGCGTTCACGCCGACCGATACCACTGACTATGCTAGTGCCTCGGCGACGGTTTCCCTGACGGTGAATCCTTCGCCAACCGCTGCGCCAACCTTCAGCCCCGTCGCCGGAACTTACACAAGTGCCCAGGCCGTGACGATCACTTCGGCCACGAGTGGCGCCTCGCTTGCCTATACCACGGACGGCACCACGCCGACCGAAAGCGGTGGCACGATTACCCATGGCACCGCATTGGCCAATGGCGGCTCCGTGACCATCAGCGCCACGACCACGCTCACGGCCATCGCCTTCAAGACGGGCTACACCGACAGCGCGGTGACCAGCGGGCTTTACACGATCAACTCCATGATCCCCGTGATCTCAAGTGCCGGCACCGCCTTTGGGACAATCGGAGCGGCTTTCAGTTATCAAATTACCGCCACCCATTCCCCGACCAGCTACGGAGCGACCGGACTGCCGGCAGGCTTGTCGGTGAATTCTTCCACTGGGCTCATTAGTGGGACGCCAAGCGTATCCGGAACCTCCGCGGTGACCCTGAGCGCCACCAATGCCAGCGGCACAGGCAGCCAGGCCCTCGCGCTGAAGGTCGCCGACGACTGGGTTTTGGTCGGCGCCGCCGACTTCAACGGCGATGGCCAACCCGACCTCATCTGGCAGAACACGGTGACCGGGCAGCGCACCATCTGGCTGATGAACGGCACCAACTTGGTCAGCGGTGTCTCTCTCGGAGTGGTTTCCACCGACTGGGATCTGGTCGGTGCCGCCGACTTCCTCCAGAATGGCAACGCCGATCTCATCTGGCAGAACACGGTGAGTGGGCAGCGCGCCATCTGGCTGATGAACGGCACCACCTACGTCAGCAGCGTCAGCCTCGGAACGGTTTCCACCGACTGGGATCTCGTCGGTGCCGCCAACTTTAGCGGCAATGGCCAGCCCGACATCATCTTGCAGAACAAGGTGAACGGGCAGCGTGCCATCTGGCTGATGAACGGCACCACCTACGTCAGCAGCGTCAGCCTCGGAACGGTTTCCACCGACTGGGATCTCGTCGGCGCCGCCGATTTCACCGGCAATGGCAACCCCGATCTCATCTGGCAGGACACGGTGAACGGGCAGCGCGCCATCTGGCTGATGAACGGCGCTACGCAGGCCAGTAGCGTCCCTCTCGGATCGGTTCCAACCTACTGGAACCTGGTCGGCGCTGCCGACTTCAACGGCGATGGCCAGCCCGATCTCATCTGGCAGGACACAACGACCATGCAGGGCGCCATCTGGCTGATGAACGGCACCACGCGGGTCAGTACCGTGACCATTGCGAACAGCCTGCCTTACCTGGCCGACTTTGAAGCTGGTGACGGCTACATCCTTGGCACGCTCAACGAACAGCTCGGCTGGGTCGTGAGCCAGGGTTCGGCCCTCGTCACCAATCAGGATTTTTATTCCGGCGCGCAGTCGGTCGTGCTCCAGCCCAGCGTGCCGCCGGCGCAGATCACGCAGACGTTTTCGCTGACGACTGGCGAAAACGTTGTCTTCGTCGATTTCTTTGCCAAGCCCGTGGCGGAAGCCAATGTCAACATCGCGACCACCTTCAATGTCGGCAGCACACGCTTTGCCTTCGTGCTCAGCGGCGCCGGGCAGGGAACGCTGGAAGCCTTCAACGGCAACGGCTCGAGCGGTGGCACCTGGACCTCGACCAATTTCACCACGCCGCTCGCCGCCAACAACCAGGCGCAAGGCTGGGTTGGGCTGACGGCACGGTTGGACTTCACCCGTAAAACTTGGGATCTCTATGCCAATGGCGCCATGGTTGCGGCCGACCTGGGTTTCCTCGACCGCACCAGTACGGCCCTGGCCAGTTTCTCGGTGCAGGGCGATCCCGCCACCGCATCCGAAATCGACTACATCCTGGCCGACTCCGAGAATCCACTCTTTGCCGACGAAAACAACGACGGCATCGACGACGCTTGGGAGCAAATATACGGCCTGAGCCTCTCGGCTAACGACCGCAACCTTCCTGCCGCCAACGGCTCGACCGTTGTGCAAGATTACATCAAGGGGATCGACCCAACCGATTTCTTTGGCGGTGCCCTGCCGGTGACCGCTTCTTTGGTGGGTTCCAATGGCGTGCCCGGTTCGCAAGGGCTCGTTTCGGTCGTGGTCACCGATGAATCCGGCCACCCTTACGTCAACGCCCCCGTCACTTTCTCCGTGACCACCGGCGTCAGCCAAATTTCCGCGGCGCCAGGCGGCACCGGCTCCACCTCAGTCAATGTAGTCACCGACTCCTCCGGCGTCGCCCGGGCTTATGTGAGTTTTGTTTCCGCAGCTTCCGACGTGCTCGTGGTAGCTACGCAACGCGGCATCCAGGCCAGTACCCTGTCGATTAATATTAATCCGTCGGCCACACCGCTTCTCTATACAACGAGTTTCGAAACGCCCGAGGGCTACACCCTGGGTTCTTTGGCCGGGCAAAATGGCTGGAGCGTGCCGCAGGGCGCCGCTTCGGTCACCTCCCAGGATGCTTTCTCCGGCACCCAATCAATCGTGCTCCAGCCCGGCACGACCCCCGCGCAGGTCGCGCAGACGTTTTCGCTAACGACGGGAAAAAACGTCGTCTATGTTGATTTTTATACCAAACCGACGTCGGGAGATGGCGTCTCAACCATGTCCACTTTCGATGTCGGCAGCTCGCGCTTTGCTTTCTTCTTCGTTGGCGACGGGAAGGCGTTTCTGGAAGCCTTCAACGGCGATGGGCAAAGCGGCGGCAGTTGGACTTTCACAAATTTTTTTACGCAGTTTGCCGGCCCGGGTGGCTCGGTGCTAAATTGGATTCATCTGACCGCACGGCTGGATTTTACGAATAAGACGTGGGATCTCTATGGCAACGGCCAATTGCTCCTGGCCGACATGGGCTTTCGCGATAAGACCAGCGCTTCCCTTTCTTCCATTGCTGTCACCGGCAATGCAATCACAGCCACGAAATTCGATCAGCTCACCGTCACCACGAGCAACCCCCTGTTTGCCGATGTCAACAACGACGGGATTCCCGATGCCTGGGAAACCCTCTATGGCTTGAGCACCGCGATGGGATCCAACGACCGCTACCTTAATCCCTCCGGCAACGGTTCGACTGTCCTGCAAGATTACCTCAATAATAGAAATCCAAACGATTACTATAGTCGCAGCTCGCCGCGGCTCATCTCGTTGGGTCAGTCCGGGGGGATTGTTTCGGTGCTGGTCACCGATGGCTCTGGTTCTGCCAACCCGCTCGCCAACGCCCCGCTCACCTTCGCTGTGACCACCGGGGCTGGTCAGCTTAGCACCACACCGGGCGGCACGGGGGCCACCACGGTCAGCGTGCGCACAAATTCTGATGGCGTGGCTAACGTCTATGCCAATTTTTCGGCCCCCGGCGTGATTGCAGTCTCGGCGCAAAGCGGCAGCCAAACCACCAGTATTTCCATCAACATCACTCCGCAGTCCTTGACTTATATTTATGGAACGGGCTTCGAGGCCATTGAAGGCTATGCCCTTGGCTCGCTCGACCAGCAGCTCGGTTGGAGCGTGCCCCAAGGCGCCGCCTCGGTCACCAATCTGGAGGCTCCTGCCGGCGCCCAATCCGTCGTGCTCCAGCCCGGCTCTACCCCCGCGACGATTGCTCATACTTTCGCCGCTACCAGCGGCGAAAGTATCGTCTATGTCGATTTCTACGCCAAGCCGGTGGCCGAAACCAGCGTCACTACCGCCATGTTCGATACCGGCAGCGCCCGCTTTGCCTTTTTGCGCAATGGCACCTCCGGCACCCTGCAAACCTTTAATGGCAACGGCTCCGGCGGAGGCACCTGGACTTCGACCAATTTTACCGCGCTGCTCGCGGCGGGCAACCAATTGCAAGACTGGATTCGCCTGACCGCGCGCTTGGATTTCACGCACCAGACTTGGGATATCTATGCCAACGGCCAGATGGTCGCGGCCGACGTGCCCTTCTACGATAAGACGGTTACCGCTCTTACATCGTTTACGGTCACAGGCGATGCCACCGCCGACACCGAATTCGATGCCCTCGAAATCGGGACAACCAATCCGCTTTTTCCCGATGTCAACAATGACGGTATCCCTGATGCATGGGAAACCCTCTATGGCCTCAGCTTGTCCGTCAACGACCGCAACCTCTCGCTCGCCGGCAACGGCGAGACTGTTGTGCAGGATTACCTCACCGGGGCTGATCCGACGGCTTACAATGGCTATCTGCCGAATCTCATGTCGTTGGGCCAGTCCGGCCCCCAGGGGCTTGTCTCGGTGCTGGCCAGTAGTCAGGGTTTGCCGCTCGCCCATGCGCCGATTAACTTTGCGGTCACTACCGGCGCCAGCCAGCTTTCTGCGACCCCGGGTGGAACGGGTTCCACCCATGTGACGGTGCTGACAAATGCTGACGGTGTTGCCCAGGTCTATGCCAATTTTTCCTCCTCCAACCCCGATGTGCTCACGGCCACGGCGCAGGACGGCAGCCGATCCGCAAGTGTATCCATCAATATCAATCCGCCGCCTTCGTCTTATATCTATACGGCCGGCTTCGAGGCAAGTGAAGGCTATACCCTCGGCTCGCTCAACCAGCAGCTCGGTTGGAGCGTGCCGCAAGGCGCCGCCACAGTCACCAGCCAGGACGCTTTCTCAGGCACCCAATCCGTCGTGCTCCAGCCCGGCACGACCCCCGCGCAGGTTGTTCAGACGTTTTCTCCGACGACGGGCGAAAACATCGTCTATGTCGATTTTTATGCCAAGCCGGCGGCGGAAACCGACATCACTAAATCGACCCTGTTCGATGTGGGCAGCGCGCGCTTTGCTTTTCTTTTGGACAACAGCAATACTGATGCGGCGTACCCCGTCGGTATTCTGGAGGCTTTCAATGGCGATGGCCAGGGCGGCGGGCTGTGGGCCCCGAGCTTGGTCTCTTTTTCCCCACTTTTTAATAGCAACTTCCAGTCGTTTAACTGGATTCGCCTGACGGTGCGGCTGGATTTCACCAAGAAAAAATGGGATTTGTATGCCAATGGAAAAATGGTCCTGGCCGACATGGGCTTTCGCGATAAGACCATCACGTCCCTATCTTCCTTGGTCGTCACCGGCGACGCCAGCGCCTCGACCGAGCTTGACACCCTCAGTGTCGGGATAACCAACCCGCTTTTTGCCGACGCCAACAACGACGGCATCGACGATGCCTGGGAGACCCTCTTCGGGCTGTCGCTGGGCGCCAATGACCGCGATGGCATCCCTTCCTGGGACGGGATTACCAACGTCCAAAAATACATCGCCGGGGAAAATCCCAACCAATATTATGGCCCGCCGCTGACGCCGGTCAACCAGGGCGGCCAGCTCGCTTCCGATCAATCCTATTCCGTGAAGGTCACGAACCCGGACGGAACGCCCCGGGCCAATATCCCCGTCATCTTCTCCATCCCAACGGGCGGAAGCCTCATTGGGTTGGGCCCGACCGACACCAAGCTTTCTTCGACCGTTACCGTGCTGACGGGGGCCGATGGCATCGCCAAGGTGTATTTTCCGCAAAGCGTGCCTTCCGGGGCAGGCGGCCCCACCACCCTGGACTTCGACATCGGCAGTGGCCCACCCCAATCGGTCACGCTCGTTCCTGCGCCCACTCCGCCGGTTGCCACCGTCTCGTCTGAGGTGGTGGATCAGCGCGTCAATGAATACGGCTTTGGCGATTGTTCCGGCACAGCTATATATACATCTCAGTCAATCACAGTGCAAAAATGGATCCTGGAGGGCACCAACCCGATGTTAAGTGGAACATGGTCAGAATCAAGTACTTGCGATCAACAAACAGCTCGTGCTATTTACTACGTTTCTTCAGGAGCTTTGCCGGCGGAATTTGGTGATAGGGATCCTTTTCCTTTCAACGATGGATGTTTCGCAGGCAAAGGATATTTCGAGATTGGTGATCCTGATGAATGGGGCTATGAAGAGTTTTACTTTGAGCAAACTATGAATGTGAGCGGAAAGCTCCCGTCGGACTACCTCCTGGCCCAGATGCAAAAACAGGCGTTTGATTTCACCGGAAATTTCGTCACTACAGCCCAGTCCGCCTTGCTCGACTACGAGCCTCCGAGCTCTGGCGGGAATCATTACGAGCTGGCCAAGATGCACTACCAGTTGAAGGTGCCGCAGGCCGTCCAACCGGCAAACGACGGCGCCACCCTGGGCTGGTTCGAGGTCTTCACTCCAGCCAGTACAACCACGACCTCGCCTGCGCCCACGAAATATATTGCCATGTCGGCGATTCTTAAAGCGGGCCAGACCCAGGCGCCAGCAGATACGAACGGTTTCTACATCCTCGACCCGTCGGATGCCACGCATGCCTCCAGCCCATCTGATCAGGACAATAACGGAACCTGGCAAGTGGTGCCGGCGAACATCGCCATCCAGTCCTACCTGAATACAAAACCAGCTACCGCGACCTGGATTGGCAACGCCTCGCCCGTCTGCGTCGGCGAACCCATCACCCTGACCGCGCAAATCGACTGGCCCGCCTCCATCTCAACGGCCAACCAGCCAACCCCAACGTATCAATGGACTCTGCCCACCGGGCCCTCCGGGGCGATTAAAGGTTACAATCCTTATGCTGCTAGTAGCCCAGTGAATGGATTTCAGACAAATGACAGTGACCTGAAGAAGGCGCAGGTCACATTTTATATGCCCGTCGTGCCGGCGGGAACAAATAATACCGTTTCCTGCCAGATCACCATCAATGGTGTGACCGTTATTGCAAAGGGCACATTGAATGTCGTTACGCCCACGGTGACTTTGACCGGCGAGCAGAAAGGTCAAGTTGGACTATATGAGGATTCTACGGGACTCTGGACGCTTTATGATGGTCTAGATCCGACCAATCATGGTGACTACGGTATGGATTTCGTTGCGAGCGCCTTAACTCCGGCTCCGGCTTCAGCCAATGTAAATTTCCCAGTCGGCTCAGCCGACTCTGTCTCGTGGCTCCAAGTGTTGACAAAAATACAACAAATAGACTTTACGCTTTATAATCATTCTATTCAATATGTTTTACCTGTCCAACGCGATAATGCGTATCCATACCCTTTTTTAAGCGGCACAACTCACGGGCCAAGTGGAAGCGAGACCGTTGATTCACCTGATTCTCCCGTAATTCAAAATCCTCCTCTCGCTGAATATGACCGAACTTTCCATGCCGACATGTACTATATGTGGAAACCAGATTGGATATCTGGCGCTATCTCGGTTCCACTGGGAGTGCTTAAAGATTGGCACTGGAACGGAGAAGCAGATTATACCCAAAACAATACATTTAATCGTAATAACAACTCGTATCCAACCACAACGACAGCCCTACAAATACCAGTGCCAATTGCTCAACAAACACCGACAGGGGAACCAACCTGGGGCAGCGTATATCAAAACAATAAGCCGCCAACATTGCCGACTTATAGCATCAGTGGTAATTCGTTCACGATCATATGTCCAGACGCCACCACTATTTATTATTCGACCGACGGCGCCATTTACAACTTATACACAACGCCATTGATTCTAACTGGCCCAATAACCGTGCACGCCGTTGGGGCCAGCCAATATGGGCCGGGGCAAACAGCCGTATTTACTATTAATTGAATTATTATATGAAAATAAAATTCATTCCCGCAATTTTGATTGCTTTATATATTTTGAATGGCCCCGGATGGGCACAAAACGGATTGCCACAAAGTGCTTTCCCTGCCCAAAATTCAGGCAAGCAATACCACGTAACAGTGACGCCTGAATCCGGATCGTTTGGTTTGCTTCCAGATTTGGCCGAAGACTCTCTCGTTTTAACGCCAGAACTGACGAAGGCTAGCCTGAATCAAGGGCAGGTGACCATACCGTTTACTGTAAAAAATAATTCCAATAGAGACATCGAGTTTAAGTTGCGGATGAATCAAATTGCCGGGCTAGCCACTGTAAACCAGGATGGAAAAAAACGTCTAATTGCAGGTGGAGAAGAAGCCGAAACTTATAGTGGCCCAGGTCCCGATTGGATCAAATTGAAACCTGGCGAGACCAGCTCATTCGGTTTGAGCATTGATTCCATGGAAACGCTCGGCACCGTGACAGATCAGGCGGTATTTGGTGTAGTTAGATGGCGTTTTCCCGGTACGAATAAGAGTTTCTTATCCTACTCTGCCCCATTCCTGGTCCCACCCGCGTTGACTACACTACCATACAACGATTTGGGCGCACAAAACTATTTATCTGTCACACCCGATTTAACGAAAGTCGGCTTTACTGGAGGAGACTTTAAAGTCACGACCCTCGAATTGCAGCGCGCGGATCCTCATTATGCTGACTCGATAAAAAATGAATGGGCACAGGATGTGTGGATTCCTATCACCGTAGCCAACGCCTCGAATCAGGATCTTATTGCGGCCAATGACGAGATTCGTTTTTATATCGCTGGAGATGAGAACGGAAAAAACAGTAGGCTACGAGATGAGCGGTGGGAATATTTGAAAACGGCCACACCCATCTTGAAGCCCGGCGAATCCTGTGAATCCACCGGCAGGGACTACATCACGCTCCGCTTTCTGGAGGACGAAGGTTACAAACCGGGAGATAAGATCATCGCCATGGTCGGTGGGCGCATTCCCGGCACGAATAATATCTTTGAATGTTATTCTGCACCCTTTGAACTCCCACCCCTGCCCAAAGGCGAACCTCCGGCCGCCGCGGACAACGTGAATGGCACCTCCACCATTCCATCAGCCGATAAAACGAGCGGCAACAAGGAGAATTCAGCTGCATCCACCCAGTCGCAATCCTCGACCACTCCCGCAGCCCAGTCCGCCAAGCAACCGGCTCCACAGCCACCTATTGAACCCGTGGAGCGGCCCCAACGCGCGAACGGGATTTGGTATATTGCCGGCGCCGCGCTGCTGGCGGCATTGACGGTATTTTTTATCAAACGTTCTCGAACCGAACCTCCAAGCCAAAACCAATAGCGAAGCGGATGCCTGATGCCAACCGCCTGGATATTATTTGAAAATCGTCACTGGGCAGCTTTTTGGCTATAAGTCCTCATTATGGGCGATCCAACGGGGTTAGCTTTGTGGTTGGCGGCAGGCCGGCGAGGCGGCGATGATTGAGTGTGCCCAGCCGAGCTGACACCGTATTTTTGGCCAACTACGGCACGTCTTCGCCACGGATATATCGGCCCACCTGCCGCAGTGTTTTCACGTCTATCGCGCGCAGCCGTCCGTTGTAATCCGGACCGACGTCGAGGGAAAAGAGGTTTCCGAACTTCACCGCTCCGAGATAATCGGCGTAAATTTTTTCCGCCGGCAGGCAGAGGCTGTCTTGCTTGGACAGCGAATAAAACCAATGGGTACCATGCTGATCCGTCGGTATGATCGGATAGGTGAACTCCGCGAGGCGGTAATTTTTTCCGGCGGGATCTTGCATGTACGGGCCGGCGGCGCTTTGATCCATGAACGGCCCGGGCCGCCCCATTTCGCCAAGGCGGATGTCCGCATCGTTCTGATCGCCATGATTGAAGCCGACGAAGCAATCGGGCTGGAGTGATTTGCAAAACGCAAAAGTTTCCGCGTGGCTCAAACCGCCATCACCGGCGGCGTGGTCGAACCAGATGTATTCAATCGGCCCGTATTGGGTGAGCAGCTCGTTGAGCTGCGCCTTTTTCATTCCCGGATTCTTGCCGAAGGCGCCATAACCTGTACCCGCGACGCCGCCGGGCCAGGCCCATTCTCCCTCGGAAAAATAAAGCGCGAGTTTGAGTCCGTATTTGTCACATGACTTCCGCAACTCGGCGAGCACGTCGCGGCCCAGCGGCGCTTTCGTGACCTTGCGATCGGTGGTTTTGGTGTCCCACAGACAGAAGCCATCGGGATGCTTCGCGAGAAAAAGGATGTAGCCCATGCCGGCTTCCTTCGCGGTCTTCGCCCATTGGTCGGTGTCGCAACCTAGCGCCGCAAATAGATCGATGTTGGTTACGCCCGGCGTCAATTCCTTGCCGGAAAACGTGCTGAATGACCAGCAGACGAACATGCCAAAACGCAGATTCATCAGTGCTCCAACCCGGGCCTCCGATACTCCGGCTGAAGATGCCGAGTTGGCTTGAGCGTATAACCGGGCACCGATTGGCGTTGCCAGTAGTAAAACCAGACTGATTAGGGCTGACAGGCGATTTACCAATAGTTTCATGGAGGTAAGCGACAACCCATAGCGGCGGCGATGCCTCTATGCCAACACTGAATAAGTAACAACTGATAGGAGACGGGTTGAAAAAATCGAAGAAAGGCGGATTTTCGCGCTAATAACTGGAGAGTATTGCCGTTGCTCTTGTTCGCGGCTGTGACCTATTTTTCCTGGTCTACTGCGGCAAGTATGCTTCTCGCGGCGCGCGAAATTAAGCGTGGCCGGATCAACCGGGATGACAGCGGAGACGGCAGAGAGTAAAGTCAGCCCTAAGCCGGTCGAGGGGTTTGCCGAATGGGTCGCACCCGTCTAAACGCCCCGGCGCTGGGCCCCGCTGTTCCTCAAAACGGTTTGCAAGGATGGCACACTTTTAGCATGATGACTGCCATGACCAAGCTTGCAGAAATCAAAGAGGCCATCCTGCACTTGCCGTCCCGGGAGAGGGAGGAGCTGGTTCGCTGGCTGTCTAATGATGATACATCGGAAATGCTCGCCGCCATCGACGCCGCCGACTGTTCTGATACAGAGGGTGGCGTTGGACCGGATGAAGTTTGTCGCAATCTCAAGCAATAGTTTGCCGGCTGATCTGTATCGCGTGGATGAGACCCGAGGGATGGTGCGCGTGCAGCGCTTCTGGCGCATCATGCGCGATCCGCAGTCGCGGCCAACCGAGTGAAAGGGGGTTGACCCATGGCTAAGAAGGACCGGCCACCGCGAGGAAGGCCGCCAGCGCCGGGTCGGGTGCGGGCGCGGCTTTCCAGCCGAGCACCAGCCGGCTTTCCGGCGCCGGCCCGCTGAGCTTTTTGAAAACCACTTCCGGCGGCAGGTGCCGGGCTTCCGATGGGCACATGAAGGTCGCGCCGAGTCCCGCCCGCACCAGGCCGATGCCGTTGGCCCGCGGCCAGACTTCCTCGGCGATGCGCGGGGTCACGCCCGCCTGCGCGAAGGCCGCCAGCATGCGGTCGTAAAACCCCGGGTTGTGCAGGCGCGGAAACAGCACGAAGGGCGTCTGCGCCAGTTCGCACAGGCGCAAGCGCGCGCGGCGGGCGAGGGGATGGTCGGCCGGCAGGAGCACGCCATTGCGCTCGCGCAGGAGTTGGTGCGTGCGCAGGCCGGGCACGACCGCGTCGGGATGGAAAAAACCGCAGGCGATATCGCCCGTGGCCAGTGCGGCGAGCTGGGCCGAAGTTGGCGATTCATTGAGCGCCAGCCGGATGCCGGGGAAACGGCGGTGGAATTTGCGCAGGATGCCCGGCAGGACCGTGGCCATGGCCAGGCCGGTGAAGGCCACGCGCAGGTAACCGGTTTCGCCGCCGGCCAGCGCGTGCAACTCCGCCGGCACCGCCGCCAGCGAGCGCAGGATGGGCTCGATGCGCTCGGTCAGCGCCTGTCCGGCCGGGGTGAGCTCCACCCGCCGGCGCGAGCGGACAAAAAGTTTGGCGCCCAGCCCCGCCTCAAGCTGCGCGATCTGCCGGCTCAGCGCCGGCTGGGCCACGGCCAACGCCTCGGCCGCCTTGCGAAAATGCAGGGTGCGCGCCACCTCGCGAAAATAGACGAGGTGCCGGAGTTCGAATGGAAATTGATACTCCCTAGGCATCACAGGACACAAAACAAGTATTTTAACGCAACGCAAGAATATGATAATTTGGATCCGGCTTCACGCCCGGCAACCTAAGGTCTCACCTGAGACATTAAATAATTGCCGGGCGTGAAGCCGGACCCAAATTATTACCCATGCCAAAATCACTCTTCGAAAAAGTCTGGGACGCCCACGCCGTCCGCCCGCTGACCAATGGCCAGACGCAACTGATCGTCGGCACGCACCTCATCCACGAGGTGACCAGCCCGCAGGCCTTCGGCATGCTGCGCGACCTCGGCCTGAAGGTCGCGATGCCGCACCGGACGTTTGCGACGGTCGACCACATCGTGCCGACCGACCAGTTCAGCGAACCGTTTGCCGACCCGCTGGCCGATGCGATGATCAAGGACCTGCGCAAGAGCTGCCGTGACTTTGGCATCACTTTTTTTGACCGCGCGACGGGCAAGCAGGGCATCGTGCACATCGTCGGCCCGGAGCAGGGCATCACCCAGCCCGGCACGACGATCGCCTGCGGCGACTCGCACACGAGCACGCACGGCGCGTTCGGCGCCATCGCCTTCGGCATTGGCACGACGCAAATCCGGGACGTGCTCGCCACGCAGACGATGGCCCTGGGCAAATTGAAAGTCCGCCGCATCAATGTGACCGGACGGCTGCGTCCGGGCGTTTATTCAAAGGATGTCATCCTGCACATCATCCGCATGCTGGGCGTGAACGGCGGCACCGGCTATGCCTACGAATACGGCGGCGAGATTTTCGACCGTTTCTCGATGGAGGAGCGCATGACCGTGTGCAACATGTCGATCGAAGGCGGTGCGCGCGCCGGCTACGTGAATCCCGACGAGACGACGTTCGCCTATTTGAAGGGCCGCCCGTATTCGCCGAAGGGCGCGGCGTGGGACGAAGCCGTTGCGCGCTGGAAGGCCGTGGCCAGCGATCCAGGCTGCGCCTACGATGATGTCGTCACCATCAACGCCTCGGACATCGCCCCCACGGTCACGTGGGGCATCAATCCGGGGCAGGGCATCTCGATCACGGAGAACATCCCCGATCCGGCGAAAACCCAGGTGGCCGACGAAAAAACGTCCATCGAGGAAGCGCTGGCCTACATGAAGCTTAAGCCGGGCGCGCCGATCAAGGGAACGAAGATCGATGTCGCCTTCCTCGGCTCGTGCACGAACGGACGCCTGAGCGATTTTCAGGAAGTCGCAAAATTTTTAAAGGGCCGGCACGTCGCCTCCGGCGTCAAAGCCATCGCCGTGCCCGGCTCGCAGGGCGTCGGCCTGCTGTGCGCCTCGCTCGGCATCGACCAGGTTTTCCGCGACGCCGGTTTCGAGTGGCGCGAAGCGGGCTGCTCGATGTGCCTGGCCATGAATCCCGACAAGCTCATTGGCGACCAGCTCTGTGCCAGCTCCTCCAACCGCAACTTCAAGGGCCGCCAGGGCAGCCCGACCGGCCGCACGATCCTCATGAGCCCGCTCATGGTCGCCGCCGCTGCCGTCACCGGCGCCGTTGCCGACGCCCGCGAAGTCTTTGCCGTAACCAACAACTGAACAACCCGAACATTAAACCGCTAATTTTCGCTAATCCTCGCTCATTTTTCCGATTCAAATCCATTAGCGTCTATTAGCGGAAATTAGCGGTTAAAAAATCCTTCCTCCCATGGCTCTCGCAAAAATAACCCAGGTCACCGGCCGCGGCGTTTTCGTCCCCGGCAACGACATCGACACGGACCGCATCATCCCGGCGCGCTTCATGAAGTGCGTCACGTTCGACGGGCTGGGCGAATTCCTGTTCTTCGACATGCGCAAGAACGCCGACGGCACCGACAAGCCGCATCCGCTCAACGAGCCGCGTTTCAAGGGCGCCAGCATCCTGCTCAGCGGCACGAATTTTGGCTGCGGCTCGTCCCGCGAGCACGCTCCGCAGGCCATCCAGAAATACGGCATCCGCGCCGTGGTGGCCGAAAGTTTTGCCGAGATATTTTTCGGCAACTGCACCACGCTCGGCATCCCGTGCCTGGCTGCGAGCCGCGAGGACATCGCGAAGATCGCCGCCGCGATCGAGGCCAACCCGCAGGTCGAGGTCGTTATCGATGTCGCCGCGCAGGAAATCCGCTTTGGCGGGCAGAAGGTGAAGACGGTCATCCGCGAGGCCGCGCGCGACGCGCTGGTCAACGGACGCTGGGATCCCATCGGCGAGCTGTTGGAAGGCCGTGACGCCGTGACCGCCGCCGCGGCGCGCCTGCCATATCTCACGGCGTAAGCGCGCGTAATCACAAGTCACAAAGGTTCAAATCCCAAAGAAAGTATCAGGTATCAGGTAACAAGTACCAAGACGGTTTTTGGCTTCCGGGGTTCCTGATAAAAATTGATTAGGGTGGTTGAAGAAGGAAGCCATGAATCCAGGAAGGGGCCTGGCAGTGACGAATTACCAACGACCAAATCCTGATTTCCAAAAGAGCCCTTTTGACGATTATTCCCGCTGGCGTTAACTTTTATGAACCTTTTCCGCTTGGCAGGCGTCTGATCAAGCCATTCACCCTCAAAGCCATGATGGAAACTTTTCAAAGGTTATCGGACGTCTTTAAAGGCGCAGGCCTCCTCATTTACCCACTTGGGGTCTGTTTCACGGTCGCCTTGTTCATCATTTGCGAGCGCGCCTTCGCGCTGCGCCGCCACGCCGTCATGCCGGATGACCTGGTCGATGCCATCGTGGCGGGCAAGCCGGTGCCCGGCGGGCGCCACTCGACGCTGGCCCGCATTGTCGAATTTGCCGAGACGCACGCGCACGACGAGGGGGCGGTGAAGGCCTTCGCTCGCCTCGAAATCAACCGCATGGAGCGCGGCATTCCGTACCTCGATGTGATTTATGCCGCCGCGCCGCTGCTCGGCCTCACCGGAACGGTCACGGGCCTGTTGCAGGTTTTTTCGCAAATCGCACCCGACACCGGCCTGCCCGACCCGGTGGCCTTCACCAAAGGCGTGGCGCTCGCGCTTTCCGCGACGGTCATCGGCCTGTCCATCGCCATCCCGTCGCTGGTCGGCAGCGGCTTTTTTCAGCGCCGGGTTGAAAACTACGCGGCGCAACTCGACGTGCTGCTGGAACGCGTGCTCCAGCGCTACCGGCAGTCATGATCAGCGGGCTCTACCAGAAACGCCGCAAACGGCCCGAGATGAATCTCGTGCCGCTCATCGACGTGCTCGTGATGTTGATTTTTTTCTCCTTCGTGACGATGCAGTTCAAGTCCGCGGTCACGATGAACATCACGCTGCCCAAATTCACCGGAGCCGGAAAAAATGAATTCAAGGGCAAAGTCGAAATCGCCATCAGCAAGGACGGGGTCGTCTCTTTCAACGGCGAATCCATTGCCGACGCTGAACTCCTGGTGCGGCTCAAGCAGGTGCATGATGTGGACCGGGATATTCCGGTGCTGATCAAGGCCGACAAAGCCACCCAGCTCCAGAAAGTCGCCGACGTGATGAATGCTTGTGCTGACGCTCACCTGAACAGGTTCAGCCTGCAGTCGCAGTGAACAGACGGAAGAGTAGTTGGTAGTTAGTATTTGGTATTTGGTGGGCTCCGTGAACGCCCAACTTCCTCCTTCGCCAAGGCTATGGAGGACAGGTCCAATGCCGGTCAGCACACGCTGAACGTCGAATCCCGAACTAAATACCAACTGCCAATTACCAACTACGGCTCCGTCACTTCTTCGACGGCACGATCACCACGGGGCAGGGCGATTTTTTCAAAACGGCGTGGCTCGTGCTGCCGAGCAGCAAATCATAGAGCGCGGTATGCCCATGCGAGCCCATTACCACCAAGTCGGCGGGCAGCGCTCTCGCCCGCTCCAGGATAACAGCCGAAGCCGGCCCGTCACGGAGCTCTGGTTCGACGGCCACTCCCAGTTCGGCCACTTTCTCGCAGGCGCGCGTCAGTTGCGCGCGTGCGTCTTTCTCGGCGGCTTTTTGCATTGAGGCGATCTGCGCCATGTCTGGCATCATCATCGGATCGCCGATGGGGGCGATCGGTTGCAATACATGCAGCACGACGAGGCGGGCATCCAGCGATTGCGCGAGCGTGGCTGCCGTCTGCAGCAAGCCCACGCTGGTGGCCGAAAAATCGAGGGGTACAAGCAGGATTTTCATAAGGGGGAGCTTGTATCCTATAACCAATTATTGCTCAGCATTATATCGATACTCAAGTATCCGGCATAGAGGCGGGTACAGCGTGCGAGGTAGTGAAACTGGAGAGGGAACAAATGATGGGAGAAATGCCCCAGGCAAGACAACTTCGAAATGGGGCTCCCGGTTAAGATTGGACGACAAAAAGCAGGCATAGTTTTAGGAACGCAGATTTCTCGTTTAATTGGGTCGATAGGTTACCCTATATAACAGCCGGCCATTTCAAAAACGAACAAACTATTTGCAGTTTTTTTTCACATCCCAGGAGCCTGTCGGGCTTCGCCCACAGGCTCCTGGGGGAGTTTGCCTGCCGGCTTGCGCTGCCGGGCAAAAAGAAAAAGGTTGCGGCATGAAAATTGTCATCACTGGCGTTACCCGCGGCCTTGGCCGGGCGCTGGCCGAGCGTTGGATCGCCGAGGGCCACACGATCGTGGGCTGCAGCCGTAACTCGGCGGAAATCATCAATCTGCGTTTTGCGCACCCGGCGCCGCATCGTTTCGATGCGGTCGACGTTGCCGATGCGGTGAAAGTGCAGCTCTGGGCCGAACGCGTGCTCGGCCCGGAAGCCGCACCGGATTTTCTGGTCAACTGCGCCGCGCTCATGAACGACCCCGCGCCGCTCTGGCAGGTGCCGGCGGATAAATTTTCCCGGCTGATCGACGTCAACGTGAAAGGCGTGGCCAACGTCATCCGTTCCTTTGCGCCTGCGATGATTGCGCGCAAACAGGGCATCATCGTGAATTTCAGCTCGGGCTGGGGCCGGTCAACCTCGCCGGATGTGGCGCCGTATTGCGCATCGAAGTGGGCCATCGAGGGGCTGACGAAATCGCTGGCGCAGGAATTGCCGGCGGGCATGGCTGCCGTGCCGCTCAACCCCGGCATCATCAACACGGACATGCTGCAACAATGCTGGGCCGATGGCGCCGCGGGCTATCCCAAAGCCGAGGAGTGGGCGAAAACCGCCGCGCCGTTTATTTTGACACTCGGGCCGAAGGACAACGGAAACTCCGTCAGCGTGGAGGGATTCGAAGACTGAGGCCTGTTTTTTTAACGCAAAGGCGGAAAGACGCAGAGATCCGCACAGGCTTCGTTCTCGTCCTCTTAATCTTTCTCGTTATCGATCTGAGGTCTGTGCTTCCCCCGATAATTCGGACAGGCGTTAAGAGTAATATGTTTTGAGTTAATTGAGGTTGGACTCGTAGTCGAGGGGACTTTTATAGCCGAGCGCAGAGTGCATCCGCCGGCGGTTATAAAAGGTCTCGATGTAGTCGAAGATGGCGGTGGTGGCTTCAGCGCGAGTGGCGAAGTGACATCGATGGACTAGCTCGTTTTTCAGTGTGCTCCAAAACGCTTCCATGGTGGCGTTGTCGTAGCAATTGGCTTTGCGGCTCATGGAAGCCGTGAACTGGTGTGCTTCCAGGCAGGCGCGATAATCGCAGCTGGCATATTGCACTCCGCGATCCGAATGGTGCAACAGGCCGGGTGTCGGTTTGCGTTGGTGCACAGCCATACGCAATGCCGCCAGAGGCAAGGCCGTTTCCAAACTCGAGCCCATGGACCATCCGATCAATCGGCGGCTGAACAGGTCGAGTACCCCGGCGACATAGAGCCAGCCTTCATCCGTCGGCACATAAGTAATGTCTGTGAGCCAGACTTGATCCGGTTTGGTGGGAGTAGGCGTGGTCGCGAGCCGGTTCGGAGCGATCGGCTCACTATGGCGACTGTCCGTCGTGACGACGCGATAGCGACGGCGCGTGCGACCTTGCAGGCCAGCTGCGCGCATGACCCGCGCCACGCGGTTGTGCCCCACCGAGAGCCCAACACGGTCGAGCTCGATCTTGATGCGAGGGCTGCCATACGTGCCGCGGGATGCCGCATGCACGGCATGGATTTTGGCCCGCAACTGCTCGTTGGCCAACGCACGGGCACTGCGTGGCTGCTCACGCCAGGCGTAATAACCGCTGCGTGATACACCAAACACAGCACACAGCGAGGCAATCGGATGTTCGCCGCTCATGGCTTTGATTCGGGCATACCTCTCGGGGGCGGTTCGCAGAGGATGCCCGCGGCTTTTTTTAGGATGTCGCGCTGCTCGGTTAGCCGCAAAACTTCCTGCCGCAAACGCACCACCTCGCTTTCCAGCGCCGCTTGCCCAACAGGCAAGCCGATTGCCCCGGCGGCCCGGGGCAACCGGCTCGCCTGTCTCCATCGATACAGAGCGCCTATCCTAATGCCTAGTTCATGCGCAATATCCTCCCCGGCCCGTCCACTGCTTTCCCACAAGCGCACAGCTTCCAGCTTGAACGCTCGGTCATAACGCTGGCGCTTTGCGCCAGCAGGTTTGCTCTCTTTCATCGTTGAGTCCTTTCTTTAGCTCAACGCCGTGTCCGTCAATCCGGGGCAACCTCA
>Ga0210387_10001092_pt1 | contig 20290 bp, 18 predicted proteins | sample IncBWC7OmetaG_FD_160108 | JGI IMG/M metagenome (GOLD analysis project Ga0210387, IMG submission 160108) | Forest soil microbial communities from Barre Woods Harvard Forest LTER site, Petersham, Massachusetts, United States - Inc-BW-C-7-O ...
TTAGGGCGGCAATCGCCTTTTCAGCTTCGGCGTCGTCATGAATTTCGGCGAATCCGAATCCGCGCGGCTGTCCCGTAAAACGATCCCGAAGCAGCGTGAGTGAATCTGGTTGTACGCCGATCTCAGCAAATAGCGCCTGCACCTGCTCTTCTGTCGCTTTGAACGACAGATTACCTACGTACAATTTCTTCACGACCGCTCTCCTGGTCCCTGCGAGCACGGGACACGTCAACGCGCCTGAAGACACGGGATCCGCCCGCCGCCAGCCTCCAGGAAGGTGAATACTGCAGGCAAGTGCAAGCGTCCCCAGGAACGCAGGAGCATCTTGCTGCAACTGCCCCCCGCAGTCAACAACCGCGTCGCCCGGAGACCCTCCGGGTTGGATTTCCTCATCGGGGAGATCTCTAGCAGTATCAACGGCTTTAAAACTGTCCCACCCCGCGTCAAAACTCCGGCACGTTTGAAGAATTCGAATAAATCGTTCCCGATTAGTCGGGGCACGGCATGTCGAAGATCCGCCGCACGAGGACTGTGCCCTTCGCGCCATGCAGCTCGACGCGGTACGTCTGCAAAGACAAGCAGGCTCTCGGCGCTGCTTTTTCTTGACTTGTTCGAACGATCGAACCATCTCGAAAACTATTCTCGTATTCCACAGCTCTACGTAGTTCTACGGATTTTCAACGAGCGCGTTCTGCGCTACCATTGCCCGTTTTCTTATGGCAACTGAGACGACACAATCGGGGGCTTGCTCGCCGTGGCGGGATGGCTTACTAGCCACTAGCCGCCCATCACTGGCCACTGCATATCTAATCAACGGTTCTGCGATTAAAAACCCTCGTAAGGCATTGAAAACATGACTTCGGCTCCGCCTCTAATCTACGGTAAAGGGGGGTCTCGGGATTCGACTCTCGAGTCAGCCAGCACCCCGGATCGCGGTTTTGTGGTACCGGCTCGTCCTCGTGGGTCATCGCTTACGCACGCCAATGCGTGTTGCTTGCCACTTATCACTCGTCACCCATCACTGCTTTTCGGTGGTACGATGCCGCCAAGCTCCCCGGAGACCTCGATGCTTGGAACGATGATGGATTTTCCGCTCACGCTCGTACCCATTCTCGAGCGCGCGGGAAAACTCTACGGTCAGATTGAAGTCGTCTCGCGCCGCCCAGACCGTTCCATCTCGCGTACAAATTACGGCGCCATGTATGGCCGTGCCCGGCGGCTGGCTCGTGCACTCGAGTTGGCAGGTCTTGCCCGGGGAGACCGGGTCGCCACACTGATGTGGAATCACTCCGCGCATCTCGAAGCTTACTTCGGTATTCCCGCTTCCGGCGGCGTTCTTCACACGCTCAATCTTCGACTCCACCCCAGCGAGCTCGCCTACATCGTGAATCACGCGCGCGATCGCTACTTGATCGTGGACGATGTGCTTCTGCCCATCTATGAATCAGTTCGTGACCAGGTTCATTTCGAGCGCGTATTCGTGGTTCCTTACGGCTGCGACGCGGCGATACCGCGAGAATACGAAAGCTACGAGGATTTTCTCAGCGCGTCCGACGACGATTTCGAATACCCCGCGCTTGAAGAGAACGAAGCCGCCGCGATGTGCTTCACTTCCGGTACCACGGGCAAATCCAAGGGAGTGGTCTACTCGCATCGCGCGCTCGTGCTTCACAGCTTTGCGCAATGTCTCCAGGACGCCTTCGCGATCAACCACGGCGAAGTTGTGTTGCCGGCGTCTTCGATGTTTCACGCGAACGCCTGGGGAGTTCCATTCACCGCAACCATGGTCGGCGCCAAATTAGTTTTTCCCGGACCGCATCTCGACGGCGAGAGTTTGCTCGATCTGATCGAAAAAGAAGAAGTCACGATTGCCACCGGTGTCCCCACGATTTGGTTCAATGTTCTTACCGCGCTTGAAAATCACCCCGGGCGATGGAAGATCGACCGTCCCATCCGCATCACGTCCGGCGGTTCCGCCGTGCCGGAAGCGCTGCTTCGCGGAATGGACCGCCACGGTTTCCGCATCACTCATCTCTGGGGCATGACGGAAACCACTCCGTTCGCCACCACCGGCACTGTAAAGTCCACGTATGCCCGTTGCACTGAGGAAGAAAAATACAAAGTGCGCGTGAAGCAAGGGTTGCCGGCCCCGTTCGTCGAACTGCGTGTGATGCAACCGGAAGGAGAAGCGCCGCGCGATGGAGTCACTCTTGGCGAACTTGAAACTCGCGGGCCGTGGGTCGCAGCGAGCTACTTCGAAGCGCCGGAAACAGCCGATCGCTGGTCTCACGACGGTTGGTTCAAAACGGGCGACATCGCGACGATCGATCCCGATGGCTACGTCAAGATCGTTGACCGCAGCAAAGACCTTATCAAATCCGGCGGCGAGTGGATCAGCTCCGTGGATCTAGAGAATGAATTGATGGGGCATCCGGCCGTGCGCGAAGCCGGCGTCATAGGAGTCGCTCATCCGAAATGGCAGGAAAGGCCGCTCGCGGTTGTCGTTGTGAAAGATGGAGTTCAGGTCGCCGCCGCAGATTTGCGTGAATTTCTTTCCCGCAAATTCGCGAAGTGGCAACTTCCCGACGCGTTCGTGTTTACTAATGAGCTTCCTCGTAACCCAGTTGGTAAACTCCTGAAGCTAAAACTTCGCGAGCAGTATGCAAATTGGGAATGGGAACCGTAGATGCGCGGAACGCGTTCGAATCGCGCAGAAACCGGCGCTGGAAACAACGACGGGCTAAGTCCGGTAACTTGCATTGATGGTGACGTACTCGCCAGTAAAATCGCACGTCCACATCGTCGCGCGACCCTTACCGGAGCGCATCTCCACCACGATCGGCACATATTTCGCGAGCATTTTGTGGTGCGCGATGCGCTCCGAAAATGGATGTTCGCGTCCACGTTTGCATACGAGCAAGCCCGCAAGCTTGATATCCACGCGTTCGTAATCGAATGCAACTCCCGCTCGGCCTGCAGCTGCCAGGATACGGCCCCAGTTGGGATCGGCTCCGGCCAGCGCCGTTTTCACAAGCGGCGAATTCGCAATCGTCCGCGCCACTTGATCCGCGGCACGTTCTGACGGCGCACCGCGCACTTCGATTTCGATTACGCGTTGCGCGCCCTCGCCATCTTCCACAATCTTAAGAGCGAGAGCGCGACACACTACTTCGAGCGCTGCGCGAAATTTTTTGAAATCTGAATCTTCTCGCGTGATCTTTCGCGCGCCGCTCGCGCCATTCGCGAGAATCGCTACGGTGTCGTTTGTCGAAGTGTCGCCATCCACCGTGATCGCGTTGAAAGTCTTTGCGACGGCACCGCGAAGCGCGCGCGCGATCAGTGCCGGAGAAATGGCAGCATCGGTCGCAAGGAATGCAAGCATCGTCGCCATGTTCGGCTGAATCATTCCCGCGCCTTTGCAGCACCCGATGATCCGGACAGTCTTCTGTTTGCCAGGGCCGCCGATTCGACATTTCGCTGCCGCCCACTTCGGCCGCGTGTCGGTCGTCATGATCGCCCGCGTGACTTGGGCGAACGCTTCACCTTTTTCGCTGCGAGCGCGAACCAGAGCGGGCACTGCTTTCAGGATTTTCTCGACCCGCAACGGAACGCCGATCACGCCGGTAGAGCAGACCAGAATCTGCGACGGGTGAAGTTCAGCCAACTCGCGTGCCACTTCCGTGGTTGTCGCGGTCGATGCCGCGCGGCCATCCGAACCTGTACAACAATTCGCGTTTCCGGAATTGACGATGATTGCTCGTAGCTTCGAACGCGAGCGCTTTAAGTGGGCTTGCGAAACGAGCACCGGCGCAGCCTGGACGCGATTTGTGGTGAACATCGCAGCGGCAGCTGCAGGAGTCTCACTGACGATCAATGCGAGATCGAGCCCCGACTTCTTGATTCCGCAAGCAGCAGAAGAAAAAGAGAACCCGCGTGGAATGTCGGAACTTTTGACGCGAGCGTTCATGCGGCGGAAACGGGGGTGGCGGAATCGCCGAGAATCGAAAGCGCGTTTCGTTCAGGAATCACGGTCGCGATCACAGCGGTCAATTGGCACGAACGCCGCTTTGAACACCCGCAGCAATCGCGCTCGATCTTCTCCGTCAGCGCGTGCCGGGGAGTCGTCGCAAATCCCTGCCGGACGAAAAACTCCGGCGCATGGGTTACAGCAAATACGCGGGCGATCCCGCGATCGCGCGCTTCTTCGAGCGCGAATGAAAGCAGCTTCGCGCCAGCGCCGCGCCCGCGCATTTCTTGCCGCACGGCAAGCGACCGAATCTCCGCGAGATCGGCGCCATAGCTTTCGAGAGCTACGCAGCTCAAAATGCGCTTCTTGCCGCCGCGCGCCTCTTCGTGCACCAGAAAATGACTTATATTGCGACGAATTTCTTCTTCCGCGCGAGGAAGCAGCAAACCCTGCTCTGCATATTCGGCGATGAGCAGAAAAATCGAGTGCGCGTCGGAGCTTCGAGCTTGCCGAGCCCTCATTGCGCCTCCTCGAGCTTCGTGACGCGAGCCTTGAATTCTTCGAGCGCCGCGCGAACCGCACCGGGCGCGGTCCCTCCCGCTACCGCTCGACGAGCGAGCGCCGATTCCAACGTGAGCGCGGTTCCCAAGTCGCGGCCAAACGCCGGAGAGAATTCCTTGAGCCGCTCGATCGGCATATCGCGAATTGATTTGCCGTCCTGCTCGGCTGCGCGCAACACTTTGCCGACTACTTCATGCGCTTCACGGAACGGCACGCCGAACGCGACTAAATAATCCGCCAGTTCGGTTGCAACGAGAGCCGGATCCTGAGCGGCGTCGCGCAATCGAGCTTCGTTGAAAGTCGTGGCTGCAAGTGTGGCAGCTGCAATCCGCACCATCGCGAGGGCCTGATCGTGCGCGCCGAAAAGCGGTTCCTTGTCTTCCTGCAGGTCGCGCTGATAACTCGAGGGCAGTCCTTTGCAGGTTGTGAGCAACGCGAAGAGAGCTCCGTAAATTCGTCCCGTCTTCCCGCGAATCAATTCCCACGCGTCGGGGTTTTTCTTCTGCGGCATCAAGCTGCTACCGGTTGAAAATTCATCGGGCAATTCGATGAATCCAAATTCGGGAGTTGCGAATAACACCATATCTCCCGCAAGCCGCGAAAGATGCATCGCGAGCGTCGTCAATGCAAAAAGAAATTCGAGCGCGAAATCGCGGTCACTCACGGCGTCCAGGCTGTTGGCGGTAATTCCGGAGAATCCCAGATCGCGCGCGAGTGCCTTGCGATCAAGCGGAAACGCGCATCCGGCCAGCGCGCCCGACCCAAGCGGGCACAAATCCGCGCGCGCCGCTGCTCCTGCAATCCTTTCCGCATCGCGAAGAAATGCTTCGCCGTGTGCGAGCAGCCAGTGAGACAAAAGCAGCGGTTGCGCGTGCTGCATGTGGGTGGTGCCGGGCATCGGCACGCGCAGATTCGTTTCAGCCTGCACAGCAATTGCGCGCGCCATCACGGCGATTGCACCCTCGATCTCGCGAGCCGCATCCTTCACGTACATCCTAAATTCAGTTGCAACCATTTCGTTGCGGCTGCGGCCGGTATGCAACTTCGCGCCCAGCGGGCCGAGCTTTTCAATCAACGCGGTTTCAGCGAAATGATGAACGTCTTCCGCTTTCGACGAATCCAGCCAGGCCGCATCGGTTTTCGCACGGTGCTCAATTTCATCCAGCGCTGAGACGATTTGCCGGCCTTCTTCGTCTGTAAGAATTCCAGCACCAGTAATCGCTCGGGCCCAAGCGCGATCCAGCGCCAGTTCCTGCGGCAACAATCGCCGGTCAAAAGACCACGAACGCTCGAATTCGTAGAACGAAGCGTCGGGCCCGCGCTCGAAGCGCCCGCCCCACATCTTCTTTTCTTCTTTGTGTTTTGGGGCGATGCTCATCCCACCTCGGCTTTGCGGCGCAGCTCAGCTTCCTGCGGCACCGTAATCGGCAGAGCGAAGAGATTGATGAAGCCTTCGGCGTCCTTCGGGTTGTAGCCGGTCATTGTGAAACTCGCGAGGTTCGTGCGATACAAAGAAAAAGGCGATCGCCGCGATGCCACGCTCAAGTTGCCTTTGAAGAGCGTCAAGCCAACGCTTCCAGTGACGCGCTGCTGCGACTTCGCAAAAAACGCATCGAGCGATTCGCGCAGCGGTGTAAACCACATCCCGTAATAAACCATTTCGGCGTAGCGCAACGAAAGCATCTGCTGGTAGTGCGCCGTCTCGCGGTCGAGGCAGAGCGATTCAAGCTCGCGATGCGCTGCGATGAGCAGCGTTCCCCCAGGTGTTTCGTATGCGCCGCGCGATTTGATTCCCACCAGCCGGTTCTCGACCATTTCCATGCGTCCAACGCCATTGGCAGCCGCGATTTCGTTCAATTGCTCGATGAGCGCCACCGCGCCGAGTTTTTTGCCATTCACCGAAACAGGCACTCCCTCTTCGAAGTCGATTTCAACGGTTGTCGGCTGATCGGGCGCCTTTGCCGGAGAAACAATCCACTGCCACATCGCTTCTTCCGGCGCGTTTGCCGGGTCCTCGAGAACTCCGCCTTCGTGGCTCAAGTGCCAGATATTGCGATCGCGGCTGTAAATGTTTTTGGTCGTCTGCTCGACGGGCACGTTGTGCGCTCGCGCATAGGCAATCGCTTCTTCGCGCGAATTAATGTTCCATTCGCGCCACGGCGCGATGATTTTTAGCTCCGGCGCAAGCGCCTTCGCCGCGAGCTCAAACCGCACCTGATCATTGCCTTTCCCGGTGCAACCGTGCGCCACTGCGTCAGCGCCCAGCTTCCTCGCCAGTTCCACTTGTCGTTGTGCGAGCAACGGCCGCGCAAAGGAAGTCCCCAGTAAGTATTTGTGTTCATACACGGCGCCAGCGCGCAAAGTAGGCCAGATATATCCGGTGATAAATTCCTCGCGCAGATCTTCCACATAGGCTGCGCTTGCACCCGTAGCGAGAGCCTTTTTTCGCGCCGCTTCCAAATCTTCGCGTTGTCCCAGATCGCCTACCATCGCGATCACTTCGCAGCCGTAAGTTTCCTTCAGCCACGGAATAATGATGGAGGTATCGAGCCCTCCGGAATACGCCAGCACAACTTTCTTCGGCAATTCGTTCTCCTCTTTTAATGGCAAGTGATGAATCGAAAACTTAATTCAGCAATGTGAGCAAGATCGCTTTTTGAACGTGCAGCCGGTTTTCCGACTGGTCGAAAACGATCGAGCGCTCGGAATCCATCACGCCCGCCGTTACTTCCGAACCGCGATGCGCCGGCAAACAGTGCAGAAAAGCAGCATCTGCTGCCGCTTGTGCCATCAGCGCCTCGTTTACCTGGTACGCAGCGAAGGCGACTTCGCGCGCCGCCGATTCTTCTTCTTGCCCCATACTCGCCCATACATCGGTGTAAATTGCCTGCGCGCCTGCGGCAGCGTCTTCGGCGGAGCGCATAATTTCGATTTTTCCCCGCGTTTCGCGTGCAACACGCTTTGCTTCCGCGACGATGGCGGGATCCGGCTCATATCCCGCAGGAGTTGCCACGCGAATGTGGGCACCCGCGCGCGCTCCAATCGTAAGCAATGAATGGCAGACGTTGTTGCCGTCGCCGACATACGCGAACTTCAGTCCGCGGAGCCCGCCGAAGCGTTCCTCAAGTGTAAAAAAATCCGCCAGTGCCTGGCAGGGATGAAAGCGGTCGGAGAGAGCATTGATTACGGGAATCCGCCCGTGCGCAGCGAGTTCATCGAGTGATTGCTGAGAAAAAACGCGCGCGATGATTCCGTGCACCATGCGTTCCAGATTCTTCGCCACGTCGCGAATCGATTCGCGCTCGCCGAGCCGCGCGGATGTGTGATCAAGAAAAACGGCGCGGCCGCCCAGGCTCGCAATGCCGACTTCGAATGTCACGCGCGTGCGGAGCGAGGGTTTTTCAAAAATCATCGCGAGAAACTTACCTTCGAGGGCGCCGCGGTAGCGGTCCGGCCGCGCTTTAATATCCGCGGCGAGATGGAAAAGTTCGCGCACTTGCGCGGGGCTCCATTCCATGCCAGTCAGAAGGTCGTGTGTGAGCGTCAGAGTTGTCGCGATCGCGTTCATGTTCACCTCATTGCAGCCACGGCCATCGGCTGCGTATGCGTTTCAGTCTTTTGTGATTTTGGCCCGGACTTAGCCAAACTTTTTGCCGCGCGTGCCAGCACTGATTCGAATTTCTTGAGAAACTCTGCGACATCCCTGCGCTTGATGATGAACGCGGGAAGCAGTCGCAAAATGTGATCGTGGGTGCAATTGATGATCAGTCCGCTCTTGAGCGCTTCGGCGACAATCGGGCCTCCGTCGATTCGCAAATCAACGCCGAGCATCAATCCTTCGCCGCGCACTTCTCGAATGAAATCGAATTTGGCAGCGAGCTTCTCAATCCCCGCTCGCATCTGTGCGCCGCGCTCGCGGATATTCGCCAGCAGCTTTTCCTCTTCGACGACTTTCATGAATTCCAGAGCTGCGGCACAAACGAGCGGCCCGCCGCCGAATGTGGTCCCGTGCATGCCCGGTGAAAATGCTGACGCAAACTTGTCATTCGCGATGAATGCGCCGAGCGGCAGGCCGCCAGCGAGCGGCTTTGCCACCGTGACGATATCGGGAAGAGAGCCGAGCGACTGATACGCGAAACAACGGCCAGTACGGCCCATACCGCATTGAATTTCATCTGCGATCAGAGCCGCATCGTGGCTACTGGCAAGTTCCCGAGCTCGTTGCCAGAATTCGCGGCTGACGGGGTAGATCCCGCCCTCGCCTTGAATCGTTTCCATCACAAGGGCGCACACCGAGCCGTCAAATTTGCGCTCAAGATCCGCAACGTCGTTAAATTTGACAAAGTCAACGCCGGGAACCAGCGGCGCAAACGGCTCTCGATACTTTGCCGGATACGTGATCGAGACAGCGCCGAACGTGCGCCCGTGAAACGAGTTCTCAAGTGCGAGAAATCGTGTTTTCTTTGCGGCGCCGCCGGAATCACTTTCGCCTGACTTCAATTTCCCGTGCGCATATGCACGCGCTAGCTTCAAAGCGCCGTCAATCGCTTCCGTTCCACTATTTGTGAAAAATACGCGATCGAGCCCTGACCATTGCGCGAGCTTTCGCGCGAGCGGTCCCTGGTACGGATTGTGAAACAGATTCGAAGTGTGAATCGCGCGGCCCGCTTCGCGCCGGATCACACGCACGAGTCGCGGATTCGCATGGCCGAGCGCGTTCACCGCGATCCCGGCGAGAAAATCCAGATATTCGCGCCCATCGGAATCGTACACGCGGCACCCGCGGCCCCGCGTGAACACAATCGCCGGCCGCTTGTACGTGTTCATCAAATGGCGAGCCTCGTCCGCGCGCACTCGCGCCGCAGACACCGCACCCTTCGCCGCTGGCTTCTTCTTTTCCATTTTTATCGCGCCGCTCCGTGCGCAGCTTTCGCCGACGAAGCTCGCATCACCGGAAGCACGCGCGTTCCTGGGCATCGAGACGCGTTTGCGGCCGCCAGCAGTGCGCGTGGCGAGGTGCCGCCAACAATGCGTACTTCCGCAACGCCGCCGGCGAGCGCCCGCTTCGCAGCTTCCAGTTTCAAAATCATTCCGCCGGAAACTTTATTGCGCCGGATCATGTCTTCAATTTCGCCACCGCGCACCGCGCGTAGCACCTTATCTCCGTCAAGTACGCCGGCAACGTCCGTAAGAAAAATCAAACGGTTGGCGCGAATGAACTCAGCGGCAGCCGCGGCCATGTGATCCGCATTGATGTTGTAAATTTCGCCGTCAGCTCCCAACCCCAAACACGATGCTACTGGCACCACGCCGGCGCGCCACTGCGAACGCAGAAAATCAAGATTCACGCCCGTGAGATAGCCGACAAATCCAAGTCTGTTTTCGTTTTCATCGATTTGCATCGGCTCGGCGAGAAAACAAGCGGCATCGGAAGCGGAAATACCCACGGCAGGTTGCCCTGCGAGCGAAATTGCGCCGGCCAAGCGCTTATTCAAGAGGCCGCCGAAGACCATCACGGCCACATCGCGCGTTTCGCGGTCGGTCACGCGCAATCCATTCACGAAGCGGCTCTCGATGCCCATCCGCGCCAGGGTCGCCGTAAATATCTTTCCGCCGCCGTGAACGACGAGCATTTCGTGCCCGTTGCGAGCGAGCTCGGCGATCTGCCGCGCAATCGTCTGCACCGTTTCTTCGCGCTCGAGCAGCGCGCCTGCAATTTTTACCAGCAATCTCATATCAGTCCCGCCGTTTCGGGATATCCGAACATCCCGTTGAGGTTTTGCACCGCTTGTCCTGCCGCGCCTTTGCCCAGATTGTCGAGGCAGGACACAATCACCAACCGTTCGCCCGAAGGATCGAGCGCAAATCCGATGTCGCAAAAATTCGTATGCGCCACGTGCTGGAGTTCCGGCAATTTTCCAGCCGGTAACAGCCGCACCATCGGGCGCCCTGCATAAAACTTGCGATAGAGGGCTTCAATTTCTTCCGCTTTGCGCGACGGCTTCAGCCAAACGTACAGAGTCGAAAGAATTCCGCGTTCGAGTGGCAGTAGGTGCGTGGTGAAAACGAAATCGCCAGCTGCGAGGCCCAGATGCTCGGCCACTTCCGGTGTGTGCCGGTGTGTGAACAGGCCATACGCGCGAAAGTTCTCATTCACTTCGACGAAGTGAGTCTCGCGCTTCGGTTCTTTTCCCGCGCCGCTCACTCCCGATTTGCAATCGCACACAATTCCGCGCGCCGTATCGATCCAAGTCGCTTCGACGAGCGGCCGCAAGCCTAGAATCACGGAGGTCGGATAGCAGCCCGGATTCGCAACCAGCCGCGCGGTAGGAAGCTCGCTTGCATACAGCTCCGGCAATCCATAAACGGCTTCGCGCAAAATTTCGCGCGCGGCGGGCTCGAGCTTGTACCAGCGCTCAAATGTTTCCGGTTCGTGAAACCGGAACGCGCCGCTTAGATCGACGACGCGCAATTTCGGATTCGCCGCGAGCAGCTCCGGTACAAGCTCGAGCGATGCCTCATGAGGCGTGGAAAGAAATGCAACATCCGCGCCACTTGCAGCGATTGCTTGCGCGGAGAGCGGTTTGCACGGCGCTTCGCCCCAGCCGCGCAGTTGCGGATACAGTTCTGTAAGGCAGCGAACGTTGGCATTCCCGTCGCGCAAATAAAATATGGGTTTTTCAATTTTGGGGTGCCGAAGAAGGAGCCGGGCCAGCTCGTAACCTGCGTAGCCCGTTGCTCCGACGACGGCGACCCGTAAAGGGTCGTTCATCGGAGCAGTTCCTCCACGCGCTTTTGAATGGCAGCCCGCGCGCCGCGGGACGGGGTGATCAAGAGAACCGTGTCGTCCCCGGCAAGGGTGCCGGCGATTTCCTTCCAGCGCTCGGCGTCCACCGCAGCGGCCAAGGGTTGTGCGCCCCCTGGAGGAGTTTTGAGAACGAGCATGTTTTGCGCGGGACGGATATCGAGCAAGAATTCTTTGAGCGCGCGTCCGAGAGTATTCTGCGCGGTTTCTTCGGCGGCTGCGGTGGCAAGCGGCCGGTAGCCTTCGGTGGTCTTCACCAATCTCAATTCGCGGAGATCGCGCGACAGGGTCGCCTGGGTCACACGCATGCCGAGATGGCCGAGCTGGCGGCGCAGCTCGTCCTGGCTCGCGACGGCTTTGCCTGCGAGCACCTTCAAAATCTGCCCTTGCCGGTATCGCTTCTGTACGGGCATCTCAACCTTATGCGTGATTATGCAACGCACTGCATAATCATACAGTGGATGTGATGCGTGTCAAGCAAAAGTCGCTGCAAGCTTCCTCACTAGCCAACTGCAAATTTCAGTGAGCCTATGCGGCTAGTAGCGATACAATGCGCCGCGCGAGTTTGCGTTTCACGGAAGCAAGAAGCAGCGGCATCGCGAAGTTCGGGGGGTATTCATGAAGCGGTTTGCAATTCTGCTCTGTGTTTTTGTTTTATCTGCGGTTGCCACAGTCTCTCAGGAATCGAAGCCGGCGCAGCCTGCTGGCATCGCAGTTCACGCCGGGAAAATTCTAGATGTGCGCACCGGAAACTACTCCTCCGACCAGATGATCTGGATCGAGGGCGGAAAGATCAAGGCGATCGGCAAGGCGGCAGACATCTCGAAGCAGCTTCCCGCCGGCACGAAGACGATCGATCTCTCGAACTCTACGGTTCTTCCCGGCCTGATCGATTGCCACACGCACCTCACGATGTCACCCGACCTGATGGGTCCGAGAGGTTTGCACACTTCGTATCCTCGTTCCGCGCTGATCGGTGCGCGCAGTGCCCGCGTCACTCTCGAAGCCGGATTCACCACGGTCCGCAATGTGGGTGCGAGTGGTTATTCAGACATCGCATTGCGCGACGCCATCAATGCAGGCGATGTTCCCGGCCCGCGCATGCTGGCTTCGGGCCCTCCGCTTAGCATCACCGGCGGCCACGGTGATGAAAACTTCCTTGCGCCGCAATTCAACTATTCCGACGATGGCGTCGCAAATGGCGTCGATGGCGTGACAGTGAAAGTTCGCGAGAACATAAAGTACGGGGCCGACGTCATCAAATTCATGGCCACCGGCGGAGTGCTCTCTGAAGGCGACAATCCGGAACTCGAGCAGTACAGCCCTGAAGAGATGAAAGCCATTATCGACACGGCGCACGGCCTGGGCCGAAAAGTGGCAGCACACGCGCATGGCGCGCTTGGAATCAAGAATGCGGTTCTCGCTGGCGTCGATTCCATCGAGCACGGCAGTTATATCAATGACGAAGATATTGCGCTCATGAAACAGCACGGCACATACCTGGTTCCTACGGTTTTTCTTCAGGATTGGCTCTTCGCTAACTACCAGCATCTCGGCTTCACGCAAAGCATGACGGACAAAATGAATACGGTGCTGCCGATTGCGAAGCAAAGGCTCTCGCACGCTTTTAAAGAGGGTGTGAAGGTTGCGTTCGGCACCGACGCAGCCGTTTACCCGCATGGTATGAACGCAGGTGAATTTGGCGCGATGGTAAGAATGGGGTTGCCGCCGCTGGTCGCAATTCAATCTGCAACTTTGAATGCCGCCGACTTGCTTGGCTGGTCCGATCGAGTCGGCACCCTCGAGCCAGGCAAATTCGCAGACATTGTGGCCGTCGACGGCGATCCAGTTGCCGACGTCACGACGCTCGAGCACATCCACTTCGTAATGAAGGGCGGCGAGGTCATCAAGGATCAGAAGTAGGAGCGGACGCTCGCCCGGAGGCTTTTTTGGAGGGATTGTAAAATGCGAAGGGCCTCGACCTCTTCAACTCGGTCGAAGCCCCTGAGCTTCAAGATTTGCGTCGCGAACCTGGATTGTGCGTTGAGGATTAATTCCCAGAGTAGTCGGGCAACGCGTCAGCGTAGGCTTGCTGCTTGGTCTTGACGATCCACAGGCCGTCGCCATTTGTGGCGAAGATAAGACCGCGCGTTTTGTCTTTCATGAACGCGGTGACGCCGGAAAGGCTGCGAATTTCCTTCGGGTTGGACGTTGCAGGCGTTTGTGTGTCCGATGCGCCGAAGAGAGTAAGAGTGTCTGCAACGACCCTGACTTCGGCAACAGGAGCCCCAGCATTTCCCGCAGCGGCATCGATATTGCGCGGCTGATCGGGCTGGCTGACGTCCAGGATCGTAACTCGCGATGATGAGTCAAGCCCGAGCACGAGATATTCTTTTCCATTTTTCTTCACGAGCAGCATCCGAGTGGCCGGACCTCCGTTCAACTGGACGTGAGCAACGACATTCGCAGGATCGCCAGAGCCGCTGGTTGAGTTTGGGCTTGCATACACAGCTGGAGCCACCGCGATTCCAAATGCAACCATCGCCACCGCCGCGCGGCGAATCGCCTTCGAGAAATAAATGTCCGCATTTTCTTTCATTGTAATTCTCCTTGAACTTCGCAGCCTGTTTCCTCTTTTCGAATGGCTCGCTTCGTTCACTTCTGTAGACAGCCTCCGAGCAATTGTTATTCCCGCGATTCGCACCAGTGCGGAGTCAACCTTCAACTGAGGAAGGCGATGGGATCCGCACGTTTGCTTGGGTGCGGCAAAAAATCTTAGCTCACGACGGAATAAGAAGGGCGCCTCGCCAGTCTAGATGAGTGCAAGCACGGTGTGACTCAACCTAGAAAGGTGTGAAACATGACGATAAAAAGAACGTGGATGATATGTCTTGCGGCTCCGGTGTTAATTGCTCTTGTACTGTCGTTGACAGGGACGCCGCTGATGACGGCAGATGCTCAACAGGCGCCGGCCAAGACCGCAGAAGTGAAGATCGATAATTTCAGTTTCGGGCCGGGAGACTTAAAGGTGCCGGTAGGCACGACGATTACCTGGACGAACCGCGACGATATCCCCCACACGGTTGTCAGCACCGATGGCGTTTTCAAGTCCAAGGTGATGGACACCGACGAAAAGTTTTCCTACACGTTTACCAAAGCCGGCACTTATCCCTACTTCTGTTCGATTCACCCGAAGATGACCGGCCAGGTTGTCGTCCAATGAACGGGGCAATGACCAGCAAGACGAGCGGCACGGTGACCAGAACAATCACCGGCACGGCGAGCGCCCGATGACCGTGAATCCGTTCGACATCAAGAGCGCTCTGCTTGCCAAACATGCGCAGCACGTGGTGCTGATTCATTTCCCCATCGCACTGTTCTTTGCTGCCGTGGCATTCGACTACGCGGCGCAGTGGACACGGAACCGGGCAAAGTACCAAACGAAGAGCCGGACGCTGGCCGCCGCCGCTTATTTCAATTTGCTGCTCGCAGCGATCTCGACGGTACCGGTGGTAGCGTCGGGGATTGCCGCATGGCAGTGGGCTCTCGAAGGGCAAAAGCTGAAGGGGATTCTAAGGATGCATCTCGTTCTGGGTTGCGTATCGAGTGTATTAATCTGGCTGGTGTTTTGGATTCACTGGCGCGCACGGCGGCGCGCGGAGGAATTCTCGCCGGACAAGTCCTCCGGCAAACTTTCGCCATTGGACGTCGCGTCCCCGAACTACCTGCCCAGCTACCGTCTCCCACTCGAAGCGTTCGCGGTGTTGATCATTATCCTCACAGGACATCTCGGCGGATTTCTCAGCGGCGTCAACCTTCCCGGCTAGCTTCACCGGCGCTCCCGCCGCTAAGCGCCTAACGCCCTCACGCGGCAAAATCCTCTCCCACTTGGCGATTCACCCTTTCTCAAGTTGTGAACCCGTGCTCGATACCTACGCGACTGGAACTGCCGAATCTAGCAGCCAGCAGGCGGTGCGTCACAAACGCATCAGTGTTTCCGCAAATCTTTGCACTAAAACAAAAACGAATCTCTCATATAAACAAAACTTAGGGGTCCGTTCCGGAGCAGTCGAGTAGTATATCGGGCTTTAGTTGTCGTCCGTTTGAATGAAAAAGGAGTAATCAAAAAATGAAGCGAATTGATGCCGTGATCAGGCCCTCACAGCTCGATGAAGTGAAGCAGCGCGTAACTGCGCTCGGCATAACAGGCCTTACGGTTTCAGAAGTCCGCGGCTTCGGCCGGCAAAAAGGTCACACCGAAACATATCGCGGCTCCGAGTACACTGTGGACTTTTTGCCGAAGATCCTCGTCACCATCGCCGTAGCTGAGGATCTCGTGGAACATATTGTCGACGCGATTGCAGAAGGCGCCAGAACGGGAGTAATTGGCGACGGCAAGATTTTTGTGTCGTCTCTGGATGACGTGATCCGCATCCGCACTGGGGAACGCGGTCCCGGAGCAATCTGAAACGCGATCTAAAAATTGATGCATGGCGCACCGAACGCCGAACGGTATCTCAATCAGCAAAGGAGCCTCGCGATGCGATACGCATTTCTTCGACGCACCACACAGTGGATGTCCAGGTCGATTGCGGCCCTGGTCCTTGCGCAAATCCTTTGCGGCTCGATGAGCGTCGCTTTTGCTGATCAGGCTCAGCCTGACCCTGCGGGCACTGCGACGGGCGATAAGCTCTCTGTGACGGATGCGGCCGGCAATCCCTTTGTGGTGCCTGAACCGACCGACACCACTGCGCCCGACTACGCCAAAAACAAAAAGGAGTTCGAGGCATATCAAGCCCAGGCAGCCAGGGAGCCTCTGGCGCTCAAGCTTGCCGATGGCGTGGGACACACTCGCATCGCGACAAACTTTTCGTGGACGCTGCTTACCGGGTACCTTGTCCTATTTATGCAAGCAGGTTTTGCTCTGCTGACCTGCGGGCTGGTGCGCAAAAAGAATGCCGCTCACTTGATGATGCTGAACTTCGCGGCTTACGTTTTCGCATTCCTTGCTTACTACGCAGTTGGTTACGCTTTCCAATTCGGCGCCGTCGCTGTAAACGCTGCTCCCGCGAATCTCGGCGGCGTTCCAACGATGAATCACTTTCTCATCGGAAGCGGTCAATGGGGATTTCTCGGAGGTAAGGGATTTTTTCTGACGGGCCCTGCGTACGATGCAGGCAGCAACTGCCTCACGCTCTTCGAAGTCGTATTTATGGAGACAGCCGGCTACATTATCGTGGGCGCGATCTGCGAGCGAATCACCTTCTGGGCCTTCCTCCTTTGCGAGCTGTTCATCGGAGCCTTCCTCTATCCCATTTCCGGCTGCTGGGTTTGGGGCGGCGGATGGATGTCGCAATTGGGCTCGAGCATGCACCTGGGCCACGGCTACGTGGATTTTGCCGGCTCGTCGGTCGTCCACAGCATTGGAGGATTTTGCGCGATGGCTTTGGCGCTCATCCTCGGGCCGCGACTTGGCAAATACGGTCCCGATGGAAAACCGCGAGCGTTTCCAGCTTCCAACATCGTGTTTGTCGTGACCGGCACATTTCTTCTGCTCTTTGGCTGGATGGGTTTCAATCCCGGATCGACTCTCGGTGCGACGGATCTGCGCATCTCCGTGGTCGCCGTGAATACGAATCTCGCCGCAGTGGCAGGTTCAGCCGCGGCAATGCTTCTGTGGTACAGGCTTTTCGGCAAGCCGGACATAACCATGGCTTGCAACGGAATGCTCGCAGGCCTCGTCGCCATCACGGCTCCTTGCGCATTCGTTTCTCCCACGGCTTCGGTGATCATCGGCGTCATCGCGGGAATCGTGGTTTGCCTGGGCGTCCTCTTCAACGAACGCGTGCTTAAAATTGACGACCCGTGCGGAGCGATTTCCGTTCACGGATATTGCGGCTGGCTGGGTGCGGTTTCTCTGGGAATTTTTGCTGATGGCACGTATGGTGCCGGCTGGAATGGCGTGGGTACGGCGGCATATCTCGGCAAGGCCGGCCAGGGCGTCACTGGTCTGCTTCACGGCGACGCGTCGCAGTTTCTGGTCCAACTCGGCGGCGCTTCGCTTCTGGCCGTCTATGCCTTTGGAGCAACGTACATCGTTTTTTCCGCCGTGAATGCGTGGCGCTCGATGCGCGTGACGCGAGAAGTTGAGCTCGCAGGTCTCGATGTGCCGCAGTTCGGCATGCTGGCGTATCCCGAAGATGCTGTGGAGATGCTTAGCTCGGGTTCGCACGCCCCGCAGCGAGCGGTGTAAATCCCCACCCTTCGCCAACTTCGCGAAGGATGGGGCAACCGCAAATTCTGGAGCAAAACGCAGAGGCACTTCAAATCAAAGCGTGGGCCATCCGCCTAGCCGGTTAACTCGTCGTTTGGTCCACTGACGCCCTTTTGATCGCTCGGCGACTTCGCATCGACGAATCCCCAGTCTTAATCAGCGACGCTGATTTTCCTTCTTAAACTCCCGATTGCAGGTCACGCTTCTGCAGGCGGATCAGCCAGAGCGCCGCCCCAAATTGTCGGGAACGCTTCGTATCGCGATTGGACTTCTGCGTCGAAGCCAAGGCCAAAATAGCTGTTCACGTGTTTCAAAACGCGAAGCGCCATTCCGTGACCGCGAAGCAGGGCATCGTGCGCCAGTTCTTCTGGCATCTCTTCATAGGTTTGGACGCCAGGGACTCTTGTCAGGCGAGATTCCAGACCCAGCGCCGTCGGGTGCGTGAGGGCGGTCGGCATCAGGTAGCAGGGTGCGTACAGCTTGCTCAGACTCGTACCAGTAACCTTATCCACTTCCTCTGCCATGTTGTCCAATGCGACGCGTGTCCACGCTTCTTGCGTCTTAGGCGTTCCACATTTCTTGCAGATTTCTGATTTAAGTTGGTCTCGCACTTCCTGTTGCTTTTTCTTCAGTTCCTCCACGTCTTCCGTAGGCACCAAACCACCAGTTTGAGGAACGGCTTCGAGCGTTCGAATCCACATTTTCCACTTTTCTACGGAAGCATGATCATCGAAGTGTTTTGCCTCGCCTGGTTTGATGGCGATGAACGTGGCGGTCACTAAGTGCTCGTACATCGGACGTAACATCATCTTGGCCGCAAACCCTCTACCGTTGCCCGCCAGCAGAAAGATGTCGTAGAAGCAATCGAACGATGCGCGGGCAAGATAAAACACGATTATTTGTGCGAGTCGGAGCGCGGTGGATTTTTCCAGTTCCTCACCAATGGGCGCATGATCGAGTGGTTCGTTGTAGCAGTCGAGAGCCGCACCCCACATTTTGTCCGCGAGACTTTGCAAGGCGGGGAATTCCTGCAAAAGCGGAACGTGAGAATCCAGAAATCGCTTGTGAATTGTGGAGTCGCCAACGATGGCTTTCTTCTCCATAGCTTTCTTGTGAATGATGTATCTTACTACTTCGCCCATATTCACGGAATCAAACTTCAAGTTTTTTGGGCAGAGGCTCTGCAAGGGAGGAACTAAATGCTCAAAGACCCCGAGGACCTACCCGATGACATCGGCACCACGCCCGTGGACTTAAAGAATCACTGGTCAATTCTTGATCAGACGAAGGCATTGATGCGTCAGGCCGGAAGACCCGCCGTAGTTTTCCTCGCCAAGGAAGATGCCGCGTACAAAGAAAAAATGGCGGCGTTTTTGGCAAAGTTCAATCACAAGTGGGACGCAAAGAAACCGTATCTGATAGTTCAACACGACACGCAGTCAAAGGAGCTATTCGAGGCTGCGAAGAGGGCAGGCCTGGACGTCGAGTTGATCTGATGATTCAAGGCGATCTCGCTGCATTCGAATCGGTGACACGGTGTCGCAGTTGTCATAATGGGTCGAAGGGGGTCACCCACGAGCCGATGGAGTGTGCCCGCGGAGATGCTCACTGATGCGTCGTTCGAGGTTATCCGTCGAGCCAACGTAGAACCGCTTTGCCGTGTCGCTTCGGAGAATGCAGACGAATGCCACTGAGGACTGACAGGAAGTGGTAGGCCCGTGCGGGCTCGAACCGCAGACCTCTACCGTGTCAATGTTGAGGTACAGCAGCTAAATCCCTTTGCCTGTCTTGCTTTTCCGGTTTTACTTGGGCCGAAATAGCCTAGAAACAGCCTAGTTTTTGGTGACGAGTTGGTGACGAGTTTTTGATTGAATCCGACAGGCATGATTATGCCTACGGAGGAAGTCATGAAAAAAAGCTTCGAAGCGAATGCGATCCCCCAAACCGCTGCATATTGATAAATTCAAAGCGGAAGCCCGTACTCGTTTCGCCGCTTAACACCATTTTGAACAAATACCTCCTGCATCTTGCCGGGAAAGGCTTTACTGATAACACGCTGAGAGTTCGACGAGTACACATCGCTTTGTTCCTGGAATGGTGCCACAGGCTCGGTGCGATCACCCCGCGCCAATTAACAAAAGCAGTGTTCGAAAGCTATCAACAGCACCTCTTTTCCCATCGCAAGAGAGACGGCAAGCCGCTAGCGCTTTTGACTCGTTATTCGCGACTCGCTCAGCTCAAAGTGTGGTCGAAGTGGATGACACGACAGAACTACCTCCTTCACGATCCAGCGTCGGACCTGGAGCTACCTCTTCTTAGCTATCGGCTGCCAAGCGTGTTGACGAAGGATGAAGCGGAACTCGTTCTACACCAAACCAAAGTTGACACGCCACTAGGTCTGCGCGACCGCGCGATCCTAGAGATGCTTTACTCAACCGGTATGCGGCGTGCGGAACTCCTGAACTTAAGACTCGATGACTTGGATCGTCAGCGTGGTGTCGTGACGATTCGCGAAGGAAAAGGCAGGCGTGACCGAGTGATACCAGTCGGAGAGCGAGCGCTGACATGGCTGGACATGTATCTCGGGAACGTAAGACCGATATTTGTGTCTCGATGCGACGAGGGTGCGATTTTTCTCAATCTGGCAGGTGCATCACTCACTCCCAACTATCTAAGCTGGGTG
>Ga0210387_10001093_pt1 | contig 20283 bp, 17 predicted proteins | sample IncBWC7OmetaG_FD_160108 | JGI IMG/M metagenome (GOLD analysis project Ga0210387, IMG submission 160108) | Forest soil microbial communities from Barre Woods Harvard Forest LTER site, Petersham, Massachusetts, United States - Inc-BW-C-7-O ...
TCTTCTGGCCCGGCACGCGATATTTTCGTTCTTTATCTCTATCATTCCGTCATTGATGCCGGTTGTCGGCTTGAAGGAATTACATCTTGAAGCTTCTCACCTAGGATTTCTCTTCACGAGTATGGCGGTCGGCTCAGTGATCAGCGGCGCTTTTATCATTCCGTGGGCACGCGCCAAGTATTCGCCACAACGGATCACGACTGCCGCGAATCTTGTTCTGCTGTTGAATTGCTGTCTGATGGCTTTTGTCCATCGACCAGGCGTGTTCTTAGTGGTTGCAGCACTCGCTGGCATGGGATGGACTTTGTCTGCGTCCGAACTCTGGGTAGCAAGTCAACGCGCGATGCCAGACTGGGCGCGCGGACGCATGAACGCCACCATGGTCATGGTCTCGCAGGCGGCGACTGCTCTTGGGGGGATACTCTGGGGATTGGCAGCACATAACGCCGGAGTCGTTCCCACGTTTCTGGGGGCCGCCGTGATCGGCATATTGCTTATGGTTCTCGTCCGTGTTGTGCCGGCCCTGCAGATCTCGATCGACTTTACCAAAAGCGTAAGTTTCGAGTCGGCGCCGGTCTCGATTTTTGGCCAGAGCCTTGACCCGGGCCGATTGCCTGCACCCAAGGATGGGCCGGTATCAATTACTGCAGAATTTCATGTCGATCCAACGCGTCGAAATGAATGCATCGAATTGATGCGTGACGCGCGAATGATCTTTTTGCGAAACGGTGCCTACAGGTGGCATTTGTACGAGGACCTGAACCAACCGAACAAATTCCGCATGGAAATCGTGGCGCCCTCTTGGAAGCAGCACTTGCTCCAACGCGAGCGGATGACCAAGAACGAGAAGGATGTCATCGATAGGCTTCGCAGTCTTCGGACCGATCCAAATCCGCCGGAAGAATGGATCTCTCTATCTGTCGAGAAGGAAGTTCTCAATAGGAGAGTGAGAACTACGGGCCTGCCACCCGATTACATTGATCAATAAGCGTCTTCCAAAGGAGAAAGACCAAATTCCTCAGATTCTTGGGGAGCACGCGAGTTGCCGGGCGTAATCGCTAAAGTCTTCTTCTCGAAGAATAATCATGAAGCAAAAAGTTACCTTCATCCGTGCGCGGTTGAAAACGCCGCGTGCCGCCGCCATTGCCGGCATCCTATTCGCGGTTCTCCTAATTACCGGCCTTGTCTTGCCCCGATTCAACCACTGACCGGATAAGGTCATTTGTCAAAAAATTCTACTCCACTCTAACCCGTGAAGCGTTCAGCAATTCGAATCGTTCTTCTTATTATCCTGGCTTTGGTTTCCAGCGGCGGTACGGCGCCAGGCCAGCCGGCTTCTGGATCACCGGCGAAACCAACTACGGCGCCCACATCCATTCCACTAGCAAAAGCACCTTTGGAAGCGCAGTCCGTGCTTGCCTCTCTCCAAGAGATCGATGCGAACGTGTCAAAGGACCAGTCAAGTGCGGATGGCAGCGCCCGCTCTCTCTCGGACTTGACGAGTGAAATCGATGCAAGAATTGCTGACGACACGAGACTCCTGACGACTAGTCCATCCCTTGATGTGCTTTACCGGCTCAAGCTGGCCTGGGAGAAGTTTGGCGTTCGTTTGTCAGTATTAGCTCACGAGCTAACACAGCACTCCTCTAGTCTGGATGAACAACTGGTGCGTCTGGATCAGTTGAACAAGACCTGGCAGGCAACCCTCCAATCTGCGAAGCAGCCCCAAACGCCCCCGCCAGTCTTGCAGAGCGTGCAGAGTGTCCTCGACTCCGTTGAGCGGACTCAGCAGGCGACCGAATCCGGCCGCGACCATGTTTTGACGTTGCAAAGCCACCTTTCCGAGCAAGAAGCCCGGGTACGAAGAGCTCTGTCTTTGATCGAGCAGGCAGAAAACCGGGCTTTGCAGCATATTTTTGTCAGAGATAGTCAACCCATCTGGAGCCTTCAGACCAGTCTGAGCACAGAGTGGCAGAAGCACAGTGGCGAGTCGTCTTCTTCGCAACTGAAGACGTCCATCGCGTTCAGTAAACGACTCCCTTTTACCTTCCTGATCCACGCTCTTTTTATTGCGCTGGTGGCTACCGCGCTTCATTGGATGCGGCGCAGAATTCGAATATTAGCGGAGGAAAAACCGGATCTGGAGCGCGCTCTGCCGATTCTCGATCTCCCTGTCTCAACCGCCTTCGCGCTTTCAATGCTGCTCGTTCCCTTAATCTATGACCAAGCTCCCCGGTTGATCATTGCCATCATGGGAGCCGTCACGATTATCCCAACCGCACTGGTTCTCCGACGACTACTGGATCGTCATTCGTATCCGATCCTCAATGCGATCGTTATCCTGTATTTCGTGGGTCAGTTCCGCATCCTTGCGGCTTCTCTACCGGTGTTGGCCAGGGTCATATTTCTCGGACAAATATTGGGTGCGACTGTCTTTCTTGTCTGGGTTCTTCGGAGCTGGCGCCTACCACCAGAGGCCGCTGAAACTCACGGCCGCGTTTGGCGAATCATCCGGGCGATTGCTAAAATCGGGCTTGTTATTTTGCCGGCGGCGTTCCTGGTAAATATTTTTGGATACGTCAACTTCGGGAATCTTTTGGGAATTATATTTCTCCGGAGCGCTTACATCGCGGCCATGCTCTACACCGCCATTCGAATCATCGAAGGGTTGATCATTATTGCACTGCAGGTCCGGCCACTTGGCTCGTTGCGGGTCATTAGTCTGCATCGGCGGATGATTCAGCGGCGGACCTGCCGCGTACTTGAGTTTTTAGCTTTTTTATTCTGGTTGAATGTGCTGCTGAGCTTTTTCGGACTGCGAACTCCGTTGATCGCGTCGACTGAAGCGGCCCTGAACGCGAACCTGGCAATCGGCTCCTTCAGTATTACTCCGGGCCACATCCTGGCATTCCTGATCGCGGTTTGGGCTTCCTTTCTAGTTTCGAAGTTCTTACGTTTTGTGCTGGAAGAAGACGTCTATCATCATTTGCATCTCGGACGGGGCATCCCGTACGCGATCTCGACGATGCTTCACTATGTCATCCTGCTCTTAGGTTTCTTCGTCGCCTTGGGCGCACTTGGGATTGATCTGACAAAAGTTACAATCCTGGCCGGAGCATTCAGCGTTGGGATCGGCTTTGGATTACAAAACGTGATCAATAATTTTGTGTCCGGACTGATTCTGCTTTTTGAACGTCCGATTAAAGTCGGTGACGTTATCGAGGTAGGTGGCAATGTGGGAGAGGTCAGCCGCATCGGTATCCGGGCCAGCGTCATTCGCACCGCGGACGGTTCGGAAGTCATCGTGCCGAATGGATCGCTCATCTCGAGCCAGGTGACTAACTGGACCTTCTCGGATCGACAACGTGCGGTCGAAATCTCCGTCAACGTGGCTGGGGGAGTCGATCCCCAACGCGTGGTTGAATTGTTGAAAAGTACTGCCTCTGCTCATCCAGGTGTAACAAAAGAACCGTCGCCGCAAGTCTACGTAACCAACTTCAGCGCCGGGGCGGTAACCTTTCAACTCCGGGCGTGGACGGATCGCCATGAGGACTGGGCTCAGCTGCGAAGCGATCTCTCGGTTGCTGTGAACGAGGCCTTGGCTCACGAGAAAATTGCAATCGCATGAAACGCGCGGACTATCCTGAAGCAACACGGCAGCTACCGCTCATTCATGGTCGCAACCGTAACAGCGCTGGTTGTGGGAAAATCAGGAGGCATACCGTTGGCTTCAAAAGGGTTTGGATGCTAGGCGCGAGTGAGGAGCGTATCCGCTTGCCAAATTTGGCTTTCATTTCCGACCAGCAAGAATATGCCTAGACCTGCGATTATTTGCAAATAAGCAGGTAGAAGTGGAGACTTCGGATCGAAGTGAGGATGAAGAACCTAGCGGCGTTCACTGGGGGTGCGCGCTTTTTCGCTGGTAGCGACGATGACCGCCCTACGCCTTCTCGGCCGCACCTTCCAGGAACGCCAAAAACGCCTTCCAATACTCTCCACTCCCAACCGTCTTCGCCCAAAGGCACCGCGCCCCGTGTGCCCCTTCGTGGCGCGGCGAATGGAACGTAACCTGACCGCGTGGTGCCCGCTTCACTAACTCTCGCGCAGCGGGTACCTCCTTCTGCGCCGCCGAGACGAACGTGGACACGGAGAGGCCCGCCACCGCGTCCGCCACCACGATGCCCCTGAGGTGCTCGCCCGGGCTGAACGCGGCGACGGCATGCAGGCAGGTCTCTTCGGACGCGATGACGAGCGAGAGCGACGCGGAATACGAGCTTCCGACGAGCACAATGGGACGCCCCCGACACCGATCACGCGTGTACTGGACCGCAGCCTCGATGTCCGGGCGGGCAGCGACATAGCCGGTCGCGAGCTTACGCTCTTTCGCCCGGGCGTACGTCTCGTTGACGCGACCGAGCACGTTCATCCCCGAGCGTTGGTCGATTGCCAGGCAGTCGTACCCGAGCTGAGCGAGGCGGGGCGCGATTTCGACGTACTCGCCGCGATGGAAATGGGAACGGTGGCAGAGCACCAAGAAGGCGCGAGCCTTGGGAACGGAGTGAAGGTCGGCGCTCACAGGGAGGCCGTCCGCAGAATGGAACGTAACGCCCTCGGGGCTCATAGCTTCCTTCGCGTACGGACGGCCTTTGCTCGAAAGGCCCGTCCATCGCGACCCGCGCCTACATTGCCGACCGAAGCTCGCTCCGTCCACTTGAATTCTATGGCGCGCGGAAAAATCCGAGCTCCCCACGGACTTTAAGCACCTAGGCCCTCCTGGCGCGGCGCCCGACGGCCCCGGGCGCCATCGCCGAAAGGCGGAAGAAGCTCTGCGGGCGAGTGAGGAGCATCAACGGATCGCCTCATCCTGTCTTTCGAGTTAACGGCTCGCATCCTCAGGTACGAAAAATCGCAAAGTAACTCCTAATTGCCGTCTCGATCGGACACACTCACCTCGCATATGCCGGTCCTAATTTTTCTCGGCTCGATCTCGTGATACCTTTGGGAAGCGCCCTGGTGTTCGGCTCTGTAATCGGCGCCGAACGCCAATGGCGACAGCATTCAGCTGGTATGCCGAGGAGTCGCACGGATGACATCGCTGACGATTGCCCGCTCCTGACCCTCATTCCCTACAACATTTCCGATTGAGAGCTCAGGTTTTCCCGAGCATCATCCCCTGACCAAACTTTTCCAGTTTGATCGAATGCCGAAGATTTCTCCTCGGCGGATCGTACGGATAGCCCGTTGGCTTTTAGAAGCGCGTCCATTTCCAGACCGGCCGGGCCATCGGCAATCAGCCTCTGAAATCTCGCCAGGAAATACGGTGACGCTTTGGAGAAATGACCGCGCCGGCGTTCGTATGGGTGAAACCACGCCCAATCCAGAATGTAGCATCTGCCAGGGACTCCGGGTGGTAGAACGCCCTTGTATTCTCGTAAATGGAAGCAACAAGCGCCAATGACCGGATAGACCTTTTTGTGGTGGTGCCAGACGTATTCGTGTTTATCGACCCACAAATAAGCCCGGTGTTGATCGGGTCTGGTAAGCGCTTTCCTGTCATACGGAACGACTTGATTGCGGAACTCTCGACAAAAATAGCGGAAGGCGACGTCAACTGCTTTACGCTGCCTTTTGCTCGAACTCTGGTCAACGACCGTACTGATACCGCATTCGACTGCGGCGATACCGTTGACGATCAGCTCGGAATCAAGATGCTGGCAACGCAACTCTTTCGTCGACAGGTGCGGGAGGCGGATATCGTAAAAGTCGCTTTTGAGTGAGTTCATCTAACTCCAAGGGCCAGGGATTTCCGGTAGTTTCTTTTGAAATGGTTATCTCCATTCTTCTTGGGATTGCCTCACTTTTCCACCTCATCGAAAGTTCCATCCGAACACAATGCGAAACTTTTCATTTCCTATCAAACCTCTATTCCCCTCGGATGATGAAAGCCAAACGCACTTTGCCTTCAGTCAAGGCCGGTCCTCGAAGCCAAACCAAATCCGTACAGAGCCAGAAGAATAAAAGAGGAAGAAAAGGGTCGCGTCTATACCAAACACAAATGCCCTAGGAAGAACTGCAATCTGCTCGCGGCACCGGTCCACGCCAGACCGCTCTTTTCATCGGCAGAATCCGCGGTAAGCTGAGCTTCAAAGGACTTGGGCAACTATAAAAAAGCGAGCAGACCAAAAAGAGAGCTCCCGGGGTGCCAGCGACGTTAGCAGGCGGGATTCATCACAAAGCTGTCGGCATCGCCATTCGTCGGTTCACTCAACGCCTCCAAGCGCTCGCGCCCTCCTTGTGTCCAAAGGGAAATAGAACCTCCCTAACAACCCCTCGTTTATGATGTAGGAAGCCGCGTGCATCACTTCCGTCCGCACATGAAACAGTCGACCCATGGTGCCGCATCCTGACAATCGTTTAGTTTAGTCCTTTGGGAGAATACTAATTTCTTTGTCTTTTGTATAGACGCGACCCCTTTCTGATGATCCTAGCCCTGCGATATCAGGCTATTTTCGAAGGTTCGGCCGAACGACGAGCCCGTTGGGAAAACGCAGCCCTGTAATTAACTTGGCGTTAATCGCCTCTCCCGTGGCGGCGTCGTATTCGCCAATTGTTCCGGCGCCATTATTTACATGGGCTTAGCCACGTCGCGAAGGCCAGTGGACTTCCAAAGCAGCCTAAAATCGACTTACCGGAAGTCCCGGAGCAGCTTGAATGGAGTCGACGTCTCCTAAGGATTGCGGCCATACGTGGAGGTGGCGATCCCGAAGTAATGCATCGAAAAGGGTTCGACGCAAATGAATTGCAATATGGCTGTTGCTCATACCGACCGCTAGGCAGCATATAAAAGCGGCACCCGAAGTCGCCCTGGGGTGGGCCATCTCAAGTTTTGGTGCGCAAACGATTAACCAACAAATCCTCCTGAACGATTTGATCTTTGAGTTGCGTCAACTCATCAATATCCCAGTTGCTGCTCAAGTATCGGCCCTTGGCCCAATCAGCCTTGCCGGAGCAAAGCCAAACAGCGAACCCGGCTGCCAAATCCGGTTCGTCGACAAGATTGGCGTGAAGTTCCTTGGGCATGTTCTTTGCCAAGACGGTGGGAACGCCTCCCGGATGGATGGCAAAGCATTTTATACCGTCCCCGCCGTGGTCAACGTTGACGAATTCGCAAAGTCGATTGATCGCGTGCTTCGACGTCTGATAGTCTGAGGCCGTCGGTCTTACCAATTGAGCGCCCATGGAGGAGATGAGGATCAGATGGCCACCGGTTGATCCTCTGGCAGAATGTTTCTTCGCCGATTCGATAAGATAGGACATCGTATACCGAATGACGTAATAGGTGCCTTTCAGATTGACTTCCCATGTCTTCCACCAACTGGTCGTATCAGATTCACCAATCTTCTTCCATTGATTGAGATAACCGGCATTCGAATCCACCACATCGATGCCACCAAATTTGGCTACACAGTCCTTGATGGATGCCTTGACCTGCTCTTCATCCGTCACGTCGCAGACCATGTACTCACACTGCGTCTCTGGATTCGCCCTGTTCACTCGGGTTTTCGTTTCCCGAAGCGCCTTTTCTGACCTCGCCGTGAGATAGATTGCTTTAGCACCCGCTTGAGCAAAAGCCACCGCGGTAGCCTGACCAATACCCTGCGATGCCCCGGCAATAAAAATGATTTTGGCCGATGCACTCCCTTTCAATGCAGCCTTAGGATCGATGGCCGGATATTGCGAGTGATGAGCCTTGAGATTCAGAAACTGTGTTTGAATGGAAGACATGAGATTCTTATCCTTTGATAGCAAAGACCCGCGCGACTACCCAGTGGCGATCTGGAAGTAATATTCCTTCATGGGTGAATCTCATTTGAAAAAAGGCATCCTCCAGAACGAACCAATTCCCGCACTCTTTTGTTGAACTTTCCGGGGTTGGTTTTGAGTTGCCTTAAAAACTGGGGCTGCGCTTCTGAGAGCGGATCGTGTTTTGCGCTCCATCTGACAATTTCAAATAGAACTGGGATTAATTCCAAGCCCTTCTCGGTGAGAGTGTAAATGTCTTTTCGTTGATCCTCCTTATGCGGAGATTTTTCGATTACCTTGATCCTCTCAAGGAAGTCCAAGCGCGAAGCGAGAATATTGGTCGCAATACGTTCTTCGGATTTTAGAAATTCGCCATAAGTTTTTTTTCCGAAAAACACCATATCCCGAACAATTAATAGCGACCACCTGTCGCCCAGTGATTCAAGACCGAAATTCACTGGACAGTGCGAGCGGTAATCGGCCTGCTGTTTATTCGCATGCGCCTTCGTTTTCACCGTCATCAATTTATTCACTTGCAATAGGCAAGTAAAGCCGCAAATATCACTTGCGATCTGCAAGTGATATGGGGTAGGCTTGATCGAGAATTTGAAACCTGACAAAACAGAGGAGCACACGATGCATTTCAATCGTATACTTGGGATGTATTCAGCCACAGCTTTGCTTACCGAGAGAAGCCCGATGTTTCCTTCAACATTAACAAGATTGAAGACTTCATTCGTGATGAGCTGGCACCAGCCATTCTGAACGCGAATATCGCAAAATGATGAGCCTCAACCTGGAGAAAATTATGCAAACTTTAGCAGGAACTACGGCGGCCAAGTTGAATGGAAAGGTCGCAGTTATCACCGGCGGCACGACGGGTATAGGGTTGGCTGCGGCAAAACTCTTCGTTAGGGAGGGTGCCTATGTCTTCATCACGGGCCGTCGCCAGAAGGAACTCGATGAGGCTGTGAAGGCAATCGGAAGTAATGTTGCTGGCGTTCAGGGCGACGTTGCGAATTTGGCCGACCTTGATCGCCTCTACGAAGCCGTCAGTCGGAAAGGGCGAATTGACGTGCTTTTCGCCAACGCTGGCGTAGCTGAATTTGCCCCGTTAGAAAAAATCACGGAGGCGCATTTCGACAAACTCTTTACTATTAACGTCAGAGGAACGGTCTTTACCGTGCAAAAGGCTCTACCTCTGCTGAATGATGGTGCTTCAATCATTCTCACGGGCTCCGTTGCGGGTTCCAAAGGTACTCCGGCTTTCAGTGTTTACGGCGCTACTAAGGCCGCGCTGCGCTGCTTTGTCCGAGGCTGGACCATGGAGCTTAAGGACCGTCACATCCGGTCAAACGTGCTTAGCCCCGGTCCAACCGACACACCAGCTGTCGGTCAGCAACCTTCGGACGCTATCGCCAGAATTGTGTCGACCATCCCGATGGGGCGCATGGGTTCATCCGATGAAATTGCCAAGGCAGCGTTGTTCCTGGCCTCGGATGATTCCAGTTTCGTCACAGGTATTGAACTATTTATTGATGGCGGGAGGGCACAAGTCTAAGTAGGTATTTCTCCAAGCGAATATCGCCGATAACCAAAGAATAGATCTCACCTTCTTTATTCTGGCATTTCAATTACTAAAACATTGTTTTACTAAGTGTTTATTACTTGCGTCTCCGGAAGACATCCGGACGCGCGTAGTGACCGACCACGTCCAGGTCGAACTTCCCTTCGGCGATCTCGCCCGGGTCGAGATCAGCCGTGAGGATTTTCTCACCCGAATAGTCTGGACCAGTCAGCAGAGGTCAATGAGAAAGTGTGCTCTTAAGACGGCTTCTACCTATTGGATTGTCCCAGCACACTACGAATTTAGAGGGTCAGCCAGTGGCAGTCCAAGAACATAGATCCCAGAGATTCAGCTCCTACGGAGCCAAGGCAGTGCTGCCGAGCAGCCGATCTGTCTGCTCAACCATCCCAGGGCGGGAGATCCAGCGCTCGCTCGTACGCAGCTCGGTTGTGCAGCGGTTCGCCGTGGGAAACGATCACCCACTCGAACGGAAGCTCGAGCAGCGCTCGCAACGCGGGGAGGACCAGCTCATTGTGCCAGGGCGTCGACCACACCCGAAGCTGGCCTTCTGGCGCGGTGAGCGCGTCAGCAAAAACGAGCGCGCGCTGCTCCGGCAGAAAAAGTGGCGTCTCATTGCGCCCTCGCCCGTCATATAAAGCGATGAGGCCGCCCGGGAGCTTTGCAGCGGGCTCGACTGCCTCGAGGTGTGTCTCAGGAACGTCCCCTCGGTGAAAGACGTTCGGACCGAATGCCCGAACGTTGTAACGCCGCGCGAAGAAGTCAACGTCGCGCACATGATCTGGTTTGAGAATAACAATGACCGTCGGAGGATGGGCATCGAGTCGGACCCAAACTTCGGTGGCATCGTCTGGAGGCGCGAGCGGGTCAAGAAGGACAACCTCTCCACCCGACTCGACGCAGGTCGAGGTCACGACCCGCTCCCAGCCGAGGCCAGCGTGCCAGTCGGGGTAGTCCACGCGCCAAAGCCAAAGACCCGGTGCGACGTCTCGGAGCTCGTTTGCCATATTTCGGATTGTATTTAGAACACCATGTAGCGCCAAGAGACCTCGGTCGGTTGACGCTCAGTTTCGGGCTTCGATCTTTGAATTCAATTGCTACTGTGCCCCGCCTTCCGGACCGAAAGGCCACGGTCTTTCAAAGCTGTGAGTTTCTGTATTGTATGTATCTGGACCAATTTTCAGCCAATTTTGGTCAGCCTTAGACATGTTCTCTTCGATGTTAGCGCTGAACTCTTTCATTTGTTCGGGAGTTCCGCAAACGTACAGCTTTCCTTTATAGATGTGGAATGCTTTTGGATCAATATCGTGTCGCTCGCCTTTTGACATACTGTATGCACAGTAGCCGCCATATTGGGGTTCGAATTTTGCCGGACTTTTATCGAAGTCGGCTTTATCCTCTCGTGAAGCGAACAGATAAGTCGCGCCCTTGTATGTACTCGTTATGAAAGGGCTGCCCATCACCGCCTTGCCTTCCTTAAAATAGGCAACGGGATCGTAACCTTTCAGGATCACATTGTTCAGACGGACCTTTTTCAGTTTTGCCTTGTTTTCAGCGAGAACGATGGTGCCCGCAGATCTTTCGATCCGAAAAGGGTTCTGTGTCGCGGTGCCGGATGCGCGTGCAGGGTTCGAACCGGCGACAGAGATAAGAGCTGCCATACCGGCTGCAGCGAGCGAGTAGCGAAGCATTTTCATTGATAGACCTCGAGTTAGTAGTTTGGATAGAGCAACGGCTGGAACAGGTGATCATTGGTGTGATCGATCAGCGTTAAACTCAGCCTTTTTCCTGCCAGTTTTTGGCCGTGATGAGGCCTCCAAAGCCTCCTCCCACGATCGCAACTTCGGCAAAGATTCGGTTTGAGCGATGCCAACGCGCGTTTGACCTCCTGACCGGTGACTACATTGATTGGCCTATTCCATCAGGTGTGATAGAAGAACGTCTCATTTGTGTCGAGCAGATTGATGAGGTAGTCGCAAAAGAAGGTGTGAGCCAACTCAGCGAACCGTTCTGCAAACAACTTCAAGACCGGCTGGGCTTTCTCGCTATCAGGATTTTCATCGAGCGCCTGCCGGGTAATCCCAGCCGCCTTCGCGATCGCCCGAACCGAAACCTGAAACAACGCCCCCCATCTTCTTAGCATCCAGCCGTCCCGTTTCATCATCACGCAGGTCCTGAGAGAGCGTATCAATTCCAGGGACCTTATCCAAGACGTAGGTCCCAGGCTTCTGTTGAAAGAAGGTAGTCGAAGATTTTGTGCGAACCTCGCGAGCATCCCTGGATCCGCGCTCTAGCGGGGTCATGTTAACTTTTCTCCGACCGGCCACTTTGCTCTTCGCGCTGCCCACAAAATTCGGAGAACTCAGCCCAAGGTTTCAACCCGGGAAGGTAAGACGGGACGCCTTACTTACGGCAGATAGCCGGGACATACTGGGATAGAAGGGTATTCAAACCACGGGTTCGTGAAGAAGAGTACCTGTCAGTTGTGGCGGTTGTCCGAATGCCCGGACGAACGAACGCCGCATCCGCTCGCGATTTCCGAAACCGTTCTTCCTGGCAATCTCCTCGGCGGAGAAGCGACCTGCCTCCATCATCAAGCGTGCAGATTCCACGCGCAGCCGTTCGATTGCCTTTGCGGGTGACTGCCCCTTTCCTCTTTGAACAGGCGGCGTTCTTTATTGAATCCGTACGCCTAAGGCTTTTGATATGAAAAACGTTGGAAAACAAGGCGCGGTTCAGCCCAAGGATAGCAGACCTTTAAGCCGGCAAGAGGTATCTCATGATCACGACATTCTTTCTCGGATTTGTGGCGCTGATGACAGCGGTCATCGTCCTACTGAGCGCTCGATACCGAAACGGTCGATTCGCCTTTGGGGTACTAGCTGCTCTGTGTGCGTGGTTCATCTATCTCGGTGTGCTGGGATATCTCGGCGTGATTGCAAACACGGCCATGTTTCCTCCAGGGATCGCCCTGATCTTTGTTCCCGTCGTGATATTTTTCGTACTCTTTATCGTTCGAGCAGGATCATCCGCCGGAGCGGGCGTGGCACTGGCTTTTCCGCTTTGGGTTCTCATCGGCACGCAAGCTTTTCGCGTCGGCGTCGAACTGTTCATCCATCAGCTTTGGATTGATGGCCTCGTCCCGAAGATGCTGACTTTCGCAGGCGCAAATGTGGACATCTACATCGGAGCATCCGCACTAGTCATCGCTTGGTTATCCATGCGCGGCTGGTGGGGGGAAAGGCTCGCGCTGCTTTGGAATGTACTGGGGCTGCTCTCGCTGGCCAACATTGTGACTCGCGCGGTATTGACAGCCCCGGGTCCATTGAACCTGATCCACGCGGAAGTTCCCAACCGGATGATCGGCACGTTCCCTTTCATGTTTATCCCGGGGTTTTTCGTCCCCTTGGCGCTGGTGCTGCACGTTCTGGCTATCCGGTCGATCGCCAGCCACGCGAGAACTCCCTGAAGCAGTTTCGCGAGCCGCGTACTCGACAGGTCGCGCCATCCGGCCTTTTGTATGAAGCCGTTGAAGATTTCGATTTCTCCTTCATGTGGTCGAGGCCCGTTGGCAAAGCACTATTCGAGAATTTCCTCCTCAGTCCCGCCAGCGAGTACGCGGTCCTTCACGTCCGAATACGCGAGGTGCAGGAACGCAAGGCCGTGGCCGTCGAGCTCACGCCCCAAATTTTGATGATAAGTCTTGGGAAGGACACCCTCCGCATGGAGACGAATTTGTGGAACATGCGGGGAAGGAAGACGAGTCCTCCTACCGTGTCGTAGGGGCAGCGCGGCAGCTTTTCGGAGATCGTCGTGCCTATTCTCGAGAAATACGACGTGCTACTCTGTCCCGTCAATCCGGTCGGGGCTAAGGCCCAGCTAACAGTCGCCAATTCGTGTCTGCCTTTACGATGTTGCTGTCAATATTAGTCTTGAATTCTTTCAACGCGCCCTGATTCCCACAGAGGTAAAGCCTGCCCTTATAGACAGCAAACGCATCCGGGCCTTCGAGGTCGGCCAATACGCCCATCGTTACGCCGTAGGAACAAAATGCGCCATAGCGCGGCGCATACTTTGCGGGATCTTTGTCAAAGTCGGCTTTGTCCACTGACGAGACAAATAAGTAGGTTGCACCTTGATACGTGCTCTCGAATGCGGGATTCCCTTTGACCGGTTTTCCTTGTTTGAAGTAGGCGACCACGTCGTACCCACTCACTATAACCCCTTGACTATCTACGTTTACTTTGGTTGTCGAACCACTTTTCGCCGCATTTTGAAAATCGTCTTGAGTCGGAATATCTGGGCCTTTTCCTGACGTACTTTTGGCCGGGTCCAATGCTTGGGTGTCGGAGGCGCCAACGGTACTACTTCCAGCGAGGATGATCACGGCTGCAATGCAAGCCGTACTTATAAAGCATAGGAGTCTATTCATATCTTACGGTCTCTTTTTCGATGCCGCCGTGGTCGGGGCGCGGGAGCGGCAAGTCGAACGTGCAAGCGTTCTCCGCAATTCCGTGAATTTACACGCAAAGCATCGCCGCATAAACTATTTTGTTTGAGCCGGATCATCGCGGCATGGCACCCAGGACTTTGACACGAAGATGCTGAGCGGACAGGTCCATTGGATCGGCTAGGAGCGCGTTGTCGACCGCAGCAAGCGCAAGCTTGGGACGCTGTTGTGCCAGCAACATCTCGCCGGCCCGCGTGCAGACCGCGCTTTTTTTCGGGAGCCTCGCCAAACCAAATGAGCGAAGAAAATCAGCTCGTTTGGAGTCAGTTTCAAACCCGGCCAGCGCGATATGAAGCAAGGGATGATCCGGGAGGAAAATCAAAGCGTTTCGCACCCATTCTTCGTTCACATTTGGATTCGTCAGGAGTGCGTTCTCGACCCATTCGACCACTTTGACGTCGCTCGCCGGAAAGATCGTTCGATCATTACCGGCACTGCAAAACCACTGGATAAAACGTGCATTCGGACCATGGTCTCTCGCTAAGCTCTTTAACTGAGTCGTCATCTGCGATCTGAGTTGCTCATCGACCGTTACGAGCGAGCCGTCGTCTGCAAATTTGAATCCGCTTGCAACAATTGAGAGCGATTCGACTTGTGACGCCGCGTAACCGCTTATCGCTCCGGACGAGTCTGTCCCGGCTGTTTCTCCACTCGATTCTTTCACCTTACGGGCTAGGATCACCGGAGTCGCCGCATCCCAAAGTTTAGCGGTTTTGTCCCAGCTCGCGGTCAGGACGCGAGCTCCGTCCGGACTAAAGGCCAACCATCGAACGGTGCCCTGATGGTCAAAGGAGGCGATGAGCTTGCCGGAGGCCGCATCCCAGAGCTTGGAGGTGTTGTCTGCGCTAGCCGTCAGTATCCGAGCGCCGTCCGGGCTAAAGACCCCTTGGTAAACACTACCCTGATGAGCAAAAGAGACTATTAGCTTGCCCGAAGACGCATCCCAGAGCTTGGCGGTCTTGTCCAGACACGCTGTGAGGATCCGAGCGCCATCCGGACTAAACGCCGCGTCGTTGACCTCATCCTGATGTTCAAAGGAGGCGACGAGCTTGCCCGAAACCGAGTCCCAAAGTTTTGCGCTGTGATCCGCGCTCGCGGTCAGAATCCGAGCACCGTCTGGACTAAACGCCGCGTGATAGACCGCGTCCTGGTGGTCGAAGATTGCGATGAGTTTGCCAGAGGCCGCATCCCAGAGCTTAGCAGTTTTGTCCGCGCTCGCCGTCAGAATCCGAGCACCGTCCGGACTAAACGCCGCGTCGTTGACCTCATCCTGATGGTCTAAGGAGACGACGAGTTTGCCCGAACCGGCATCCCAAAGCTTGGCGGTTCTGTCTTTGCTTGCTGTCAGGATCCGAGCGCCGTCAGGACTAAACGCCGCGACGCTAACCGCATCCTGGTGAGCAAACGAGGCGATAAGTTTGCCCGAGGCCCAATCCCAAAGCTTAGCGGTTTTGTCCGCGCTCGCGGTCAGGATCCGAGCACCATCGGGGCTAAACTCCGCGTCAATGACCCCGTCCAGATGATCAAAGGAGGCGATTAACTTGCCCGAGGTCGCATCCCAAAGCTTAGCGGTTTTGTCCGCGCTGGCGGTCAAAATCCGAGCGCCGTCTGGACTGAACACCACGTGATAGAGTCCATCTTGATGCGCAAAAGAGGTGACGGGCTCGCCTGAACACGCCTCCCAGAGTTTGGCGGATTTGTCCCAGCCGGCCGTCAGGATCCGAGTGCCGTCCGGACTAAATACTGCGGCGTTTAGCACATCCGGATCCGGAAACGAGACAATAAGTTTGCCGGAGGCAGCCTCCCAGAGCTTGGCGGATTTGTCCCAGCTTGCCGTCAGGATCCGAGCACCGTCCGGACTAAACGAAGCGTCTACTACCTCATCCTGATGGTCACAGGAGGCGATGAGCTTGCCGGAGGACGCATCCCAAAGCTTGGCGGTTTTGTCCACACTCGCGGTCAGGATCCAGGCGCCGTCTGGACTAAATACCGCCCGCCGGACAGCATTCTGATGCTCAAGGGAAGTAATAAGCTTGCCAGAGGCCGCATCCCAGAGCTTGGCGGTTCTATCCAAACTCGCGGTCAGAACCCAAGCACCGTCTGGACTAAACGACCCGTGGTACACACTAGCCTGATGGTAGAAGGAGGCAATCGCCTTGCCCGAAACCACGCTCCAGAGCTTGGCGGATTTATCCGCACTCGCCGTCAAGATCTGACCGCCATCCGGACTAAATGCTGCGTCGTTGACCACATCCTGATGGCCAAACGAGGCGATAACCTTGCCTGAGACCGCATCCCAAAGCTTGGCTGTTTTGTCCGTGCTCGCGGTTATGATCCGGGCGCCGTCCGGACTAAACGACGCGGCGTTTACCGAGCCCTCATGGGGAAATGAGGCGATAAGTTTGCCGGAGACAGCATTCCAGAGCTTGGCGGTTTTGTCCGCGCTCGCCGTTAAGATCCGAGCACCGTCCGGACTGAATGCTGCGGTGTTAATCGCACCCTGATGGGCAAAGGTGGCGATGAGCTTGCCGGAGATCGCATCCCAGAGCTTGGCGGTTTTGTCCCAACTTGCCGTCAGGATTCGAGCACCATCCGGGCTAAAGGCCAAAGCGTAGACCGTATCTTGGTGGTCAAACGACGCAATGAGCGGGGGCAGCGCCTTTTCACGATGAACGATTAGTTCGTGGAAGAATCGTTCGGAAGCAACTTGATTTGCCGGGTCGAACTTGATCGCACGCGCCAGAAGAGCGATGGCTTCCTTCCACTCTCCCAACTGGAACTGACGCTCTGCTTCGTTAAAGCTTGCCCAACTCGCCTGTCGCACCGGGATGGGCGTGCCGGATTCCGTTGCCGGCGCCGAAGATTGAACCTTCGAACTGAGCGGTTTGGATGCCTGGTTGGCGTCCAGAAAGGCGGAAAGTACCAAGGTCGTCCCCCCCGCGATGAGGATCGCCGCAGCAGGCCAGAGAACGAAGTGGACCTTTCTGGAACGCAGGGGTGAGCCGCCTGCCGCAAGACGAGCAGCTCGCAAATCGATTCTCCAACCAATTATCAGCGCCGCACCAAATCCGACGAGAAGCAATGCTAAGATCGCCTTAAGAGTCCAGTTGGGAAGGCCCAGAGCCGAGCATAGAAGCGACGCGATCTGCAGGATCAGCCAGGAAGAGACCATGTACCCGGCTGCGATGCGATAAATGTGCTGGGTTCTGAGCTCCTCGAGAAAGGCTTTCACAGTGCTTACGGTCAACCTGGGTGCGAGCCACCGAGCGCGCTGATGACCTTTGCAAGCAGCTGTTCAGCAAACAGACGATGGCCCTCAGCGGTCAAGTGTATCCGCTCGGGCCGCTCGTGTCGCCGGAAATGCCCGAATTTTTGACGTGAACATGGTGACCGTTGGCCCTCTGCAAATTCTCTAATTGGGCGGCCCACGCCTGATTAGGAAGGACGCGCTTTCCGGCAGATGGCTACTCGATTAGTCTTCGCACGGAAACGTCTTCCCGAGCCGAGAAGCTTTCGTTACCGGATGCTACTTTCGTTTGGGCTGAGTAGACCCTTGGGCGATAGGTATTCTGGAAGATAGAGCGCATCGTCGACATCAACGAATGCAGCAACAGGAAACCAGACCACTAAAGCAAGGCCGCATCCGATAACTGGTTTTGCAATCGAAGGATATCGTGAAGAGTGACGATCCCGATCGGCGTATTCTCGGTCGTAGACACAACCACGAGTAAACTCAAAGAATTTTCCACCATTTTAGCGATCGCTTCCCTAATTGTTGAGTGCGCCGGAATGGCTTGCGCCGGCACTGCCGCAACTTTGGGTGATTGATGGCTCAGGATCTGGCTTCGGTCGATCAGTCCAATGAGTTGGCCGTCGATCACTAACGGGAATTGCTGGTAAGGATATTCGACACAGAGACGCTCCAATTCATCGCGATCGGTGCTACTGGCAAATATCGGGGAGAAATTTGCGAAGGTGGAGATCGGTCGGCTCTGCAGCGAAGCGAGCGATCGAGGTGGCATGTGGCGCTCCAACTCTATTCCATCTCGTTCAATGATTTCGCTGTAAAAATTAGTGTGGCAGAGTGTGCGGCTAACCGCTTGGCTCGCGATCGTGCCGATCATCAGGAGAGGAACAAAAGAGAACTGATGGGTCATTTCAAACACAATAAGAATTGAAGTAATCGGCGCTCGCACGACCGCTCCCAAACAGGCACTCATCCCAGCCACCGTGAGCGCGATCCGATCGTTCACCTGTAGATGCAGCACGAGTCCGCAAACGTCAGCGAAGGCGAGACCGATGGCAGCGCCAAAGAAAAGGGTGGGCGAAAAGATCCCGCCGGCGCCGCCCCAAGCATAGACGGCAGTCGTCGCAGCTAACTTCGCAATCAACAGGATTGACGCTTGTGGGCCACTAATGCTGCCGTAGAACATCTTTTCCAGATCTCCGTAGCCGAGGCCGAACACGCCGATTTTGCCAATAGCGAAGAAAACCGAGATTCCAAGCATCCAGTTCATGGCCGCACCAACCGTGGGTTTCAGAAAAAACGGGATACGTTTGAGCCGCTTAATTTTGTCTCGCCAGATCAGAGTGCCTCTTTGGAAAGCGACGCCCGCCAATGCTGCAAGTCCCGCGGCCGGAATCACCAGCAGATACAGAATACTGGAAAAATGCCCGATTGCTGGGATCACAAACGCGGGATCCTCACCTAGAAACATATGGCAGACGAAAGTAGCCGTCACCGAGGCGATCAACACCTGGGCCAGGTAACCCCGGTTATTCAGGTCTTCGATGATCTCCTCAAGGACAAAGGTGATGGCCGACAACGGTGTATTGAATGCCGCGGCCAGTCCTGCAGCGGCCCCGGACAGCAGCGCCGGGCGCCGGCCCTGTTTGGCAACCCCAAGCCAACCGGCAATGTTCGATGCGAGGGCCCCGGCAATATGAACCGTCGGACCTTCTCGGCCAAGACTGCAACCGCCCCCAATCGAGATAGCGCCGGCAAAGAATTTCGCGATCACGACCCTGGCCGGCATAAATCCAAAATCTCTCCAGAACGCGACTTTTGCCTGTGGAATTCCGCTCCCGGCCGCGTCGCGGCTGACAAAAGTTAGAATCAGACCCGCGATGATTGATGCCACCAGAATCGCTGCCAAGCTGAAAAGCGTGAAAGTCCCCGGTGGCATCTGTTGGGACGGCTTTTCCCAGAAGATCGAGAATAGGATGCTGACCAATTTTTGGAACGCAACTGCAGCAAGGCCGCCGAACAATCCGTAGATAAACGGGAGGATATATGTTCGAAGATCGACGGGGAGCTTTCGGACATAGTCAGCCAGCACGGTTCGCAAATCACTTCCTCCAGATGATCTCAATCATGGGATCTTGTTGGCCAGAGAGCAATGACTACCCTGACCTTTGTCACCTGGCTTCGCAATTCGAGACTTTAACTGGCACGCCAGAGATGGTAATTGTGCTGGTTTCGTCCGCGATGGGAACGAGGGTTTTCCGGGCGTGAGGGTTCAGCTTGATAGGCCTGGCCTTCGGTTTTTCCAAAAAAGTACTGGTCCTCGATAGTTAGGCCAGGCAAATGCTTTTCCTCTATGGCACAGATCATCCAACAACCCACCCGCATCCAGGCTCCCGGCCAACCGCCGAAAACAATCGAAGAGTTTATTGGCCTCGTGAATTCCCAAACGACGGCCGTGAGCATTGCACGTATGGTTAGCCCATCAGGATGGAGCGAGCCTGGGCAGACACCCGATTTCGATGAGTTCACCGTCGTTCTGCGTGGGCAGCTTCAGGTCGAGACCCCGGACGGCGTGCATTTGGTTGATGCTGGTCAGGCTATCATCGTGAGTCGTGGAGAGTGGGTTCGCTACAGCACGCCCAGCGTCGATGGCGCAGAGTATGTCGCGGTCTGTTTGCCGGCCTTTTCACCGCAAACCGTTCATCGGGATACGCAATAAGCCGCCTAACCATACGGTCAGCGAATCGCGTCCTCTCTTCCGTCACGCTCCCCAATCGTACTCGTTCTCGTACTTCCTTCTCTTTGCCGCGGCCACGAGGTCGGGCTCAGGGCGAAGCTCCGGGTAGGGTGAAGCTCCGCCCGAGCCGAGGCTTCCCGCGTCGTCCTGCCTTGCGATGGAAATTCCCACGAAATTCCCTCGACCGGATCGTTTTGCGATGCCCTGCCGGGAGCCTCGCGTGACCGCGTGGCTGCGCACGCCGTGACCGGTTGGCCACCGAACTGATTTCTGGGGATGACGTCGCAGGCCGGGGCAACCCTGAAAACCCCGGCTCAGGCGGAGCTTCGCCCTACCTGACCGCTCGCCCTGCCTAAAGCTTAAGAGTTGAGTAATTAATTCGATTGTATAGACAACTGTGG
>Ga0210387_10001094_pt1 | contig 20280 bp, 19 predicted proteins | sample IncBWC7OmetaG_FD_160108 | JGI IMG/M metagenome (GOLD analysis project Ga0210387, IMG submission 160108) | Forest soil microbial communities from Barre Woods Harvard Forest LTER site, Petersham, Massachusetts, United States - Inc-BW-C-7-O ...
ACCCCCGAATGCGGCCAGGCCAATCCGTTTTGGCAGCGATAGACGATACTCTGCCTGGGCTGTGAACATGTGTCGATCGAAATAGGTGCCCGCCGTATATCCACGCAGCTCGTTGCTCGCTCCGTAGATGCATTTCTGGTAGAAAGGCGCGTCGCCCGCTACATTGCAGACATATCCATCCACCGCCAGGACCTGGTTCTTGTGCACCGTCATGTATTTGTCAAAATGCAATTTGTACTGTTGAAATGTCTGTTTGCTCCCCAGCGCCTGCGCGTAAAAGTCGGCAGTGAACTCAACTTTCGATCCTCCGGTCGGGAAAAAATGGTTGGCACGCGTGTCGCGCACGGTCCTCACCCCCAGAGCACGCAAGTTCGTGTGAAGACCTACATCGGGCGGAATCGGAGGGATGTTGGGGTTGTTTATCGTTCCTACCGTAATGAACGAGCTTCCTACTGTGAGTCGAGGCCCTATAAATATCTGCCACCAGAAGCGACGTAACGCCTCGGCAAAAAATACTTCCCCGGTCTGTACCAGGGGAAGCTTCAGATCCTGTGGACCATTCACAAATCCAGCTCCATAAATGTTGTAATTTATATTGCCGTGAGCGTAGCCGGTCGTGACCTCATACTTGTTCTTGTCAAAAAATAATTGGCCACCTAGAAAATAGGCGCGCGAACCGTTATCCGTGATCAATCCGCCAACGCCAACGGTAGAAGGTGGAGAAATCTTGTCATTCTTGTTAAACGGGAAGATATAGCCAACTACGGGGATAATCCCATCACCAATTGCCGGACTAACGATTGGAATCGGCGCGACAACAAAAGAGCCCGGGAGAAGCTTCTTCCTGGGCTTCTTGCCCTTCTTATCTTTCTTGTTCCCCTTGTCGTTGGGAGTGTTGTTAAGAGCTGCCGTAGTGTTCAATGGGTTGTTTTGTTGGCTATTGTTTTGCGCGTAGAGATGTCCCGAGTCGCAAACCACCAAAAACAGCAACAAGACGAGACAAAAGCGAGCCAACCGAGAGATCCACTGCGACGCGGCGTCCTCTAACCTATTGGATTCCTGCCGATGGGCCCAGACCCCATGACGGTCCTTGATATTCAGTGCAAACCGGAAGGTCACAGCAGTCCTTCTTCCCCTAGCCATCAAAGGCGAGCAGTTGGAACGAATCAAACAGCCTATTTACGTGCGCCAGCTCTTCCAACGGATCAACTTCTGCGACTAGCACGGTGAGCGCTGCTTAGAGTCGCGCGCCCGCTAATCCTCTCAGTGCATATGCAATCATGCACCGTCAAGATTGAAGCGTGAACTGTCAGAACTACTAGCCTCACCGGCGTCTTCGGAACCCGGCTGGAGCGTGGATGCTCTTGGTTCTACCTTCTTGCTATAAACTCCGGAACAGGCCTGGGCGACCTGTTCCGGAGACTTTCGATGAACTTCACAAGTTCGCTGTTTCCTGCTGAAAGGGCCGGTTAGCACCTTCGTTTCAAGAACAGAGAGAAGACCCTGACGTCTACCTCTTCCTGGGCGCGGCCTTGTGAACCGGCTTCTGAACATCGAGAAGCGTCGAGGAATCAACAGCATTGAATGGATAATGACGCGTAGATTTCTCATCCGATCCATTCAGCCTGATGTCAACGCGGCGGTTCTGAGCCAGAACAATCACGTTCAGGTTGCGCAGCAGCTTCGTCCTCTGTTCGTCAGTCAGGTCAGGATTGGTCTGGATCAGATCCTTGACTTCTTCCTTGCTGAGCTGCTTCTCCTCACCCTCTGCTTTGATATCAATGCTCGAAGCGGGAACACCCTGCTCCACGAGGTAAGCCGCGGCACGAGCAACACGACGTTCGGAGAGCTTCAGGTTGTATGCCGGAGTTCCACGCGGATCCGCGTGACCGGTCAGAGTGAGACGCGCATCCGGTTTCTGCTGCAGATATACCTTGAAGTCGGTTGCGAGCGCCGTGAGGGTGGCCTTCTGGCTGTCAACCAGGCCGCGATCAGGATGTAGCGCGGTCGGCTGAGCGGTCGGGAAGTACACACTGTGCAATACCAGACGGGCCTCAACCTCAGGTGCCGGCGGAGGCGGCGCCTGAATGTTGACAGTAACACTGGCCGTGGCAACTTGGCCTTTGTCATCCGTGACGCCGCAACTGATCTGCACCGGACCTGGGGAAGCACCCGCCGAAGAGTACGTGGCCGTGGCGCCACTCCCGGTAATGCTGCCGCTGGAAGCCTGGTAGTTGTAGGTCAACGGCCGGTTCTGCGGGCTCACACCTTGCGCCGTAACGGTCGCCGAGTCACCTGGATTGAGATCCGTTGGATTCGCCGAGCAGGTTATAGTTGGTGCCTGGAATGGCTTGACGGTATACGAGGTCGAGCAGCTGGCAACCTGCCAGGGCTTCTCCCCTTCCTTGCCCGGCTTCCCTTCCTTCACCTCGCCTCTCACGGGATAGGTCCCAGGATTCATAGGAGTTGTGTTGATGCTCGCCGTCGGTCCACTGCCGGTAACGCCATCGCCCGTCCACGTATACACCACGCTCAATTTTGGATTCAGACCCACGGGAGTCGCAGTCGCGGTAACCGGATCGCCCGCATAGACTTCCGCAGGGGAAACCGAGCATGAAGCCGTCGGAGGAATGGGTGGCTTGCCGCCAAGATTGAAGTTCAGACCCGCAATCACACCACTAATCGTCGGGTTATAGACGAACTCATCCGTCGTAGGCCGGTAGTTCTCGTACAAATAACGCCAGCCAAGGGCCATTCCGAACCTGGGGTTGAAGTTCACATTCAGCAAGCCCAGGAGCTGATAGTCCAGCGTCGATGAGCCTGCACCGGCGTCACCGGCGATAGTGATGGCCGCCTTTTCGCTGAAGGGCAGTATCATCCGCCCGCCGCCCAGGCCGTCGACAATGTTGACCGATCGCCCATAGCTGGCGGCCGACGGATACAACGTGTTGTTGACGCTCACGTACCAGTAGCGCAGGCCGCCAAGGACGTCGAATTTGAAGTGATCCGCATCAATCAGCCTGTACCCGATCTTCGGCGTTAGGATCGACTGCGTAAGGCGAGTGTTAATGTACAACTGCTCAAAATCATTCTCTGGAACTGCATTATCGATACCGAACTTCATCCATAAGAAATCTATCGGCATCACGAAGCGGCCCTTATCTGCCTCGACGGCGATCGGCACTTCAAATACCAGGGCATGAAAGAGATCGGAGAAAGGGACATGAATGCCAGCATTGTGGCCAAAAGCTCCAACGGTTCCGTGCAATCCGGCGAACCAACCGTAGAGACTAATCCCGACGCGCCAGTTGTCGCTAGCGTTAAGTCCTGTGGGGTACGCTTGCACCGGGGGCATCTGGTCCTGCCACGGCATCGGCGCATTCGGCAGGGCCGTTGCGTCAGAGCTGGAGCTCACGGCCGAGGATGGAGCGAAAAACAGGTCTGGTCGAACGGCCGCCACTACGCTGGTTCCGGCAGGCCCAGCGGTCTCTGCCTGGGCGATGACCTGATTTTGATCCGGAACCTGGGTTTTGATCTGAGCCTGGACTACCGCAGTTGCGGTGGTGAAAAGTAGCAGGCCGATCGTTGCAGCGATGTCACCGCCGAAGATCTTTCTGTGAATACTCATGAGAAGTCCTCCCTGTAGAAAACAATGTGAAAGTTTAGCGAGCTACTATTTCCTGATCGCTGTAGAACATTTGCTAGGTGTTCGTCTTGCGTGTCCGGCGTGTGATTACCGTAACCATTTGCTGTTCGTCGAGATCCTTCAACTTCGGTAGTACCTTCGTCTTTTGCACCACGGAGTCTCTTGCGAAACAACGGCACGAGTACGAAGCGATGGGAGCTCTAACTCCTGGCGAAATTTCAGTGATTGCAATTCGGCAATCGATCCTGATTGGAAGTTCGTCATTCCGTTTTTCCAGCCTTCGCAGGTCAGTCTTTGCAGGTCCAGGAATTTTGCACTGCAATGCTGCTGAGCAGGTCAAATCCTTCATGAGGTAGTCTGATTCTGCCAACGCAACTATCAAATGCCAACTGGCAAAACTACCAGCCTTATTCGAATTTCTGAGCAGGAACGGCCCTGTCCATCAGGCAGACACGCTCAATCCTGCCCGACGATATCGTCTACAACGGATACGGATCAGTAGCCTGGTACGCGGTAACTCACGCACAATCTCAAGCTCCGTTTTGTGCGGACGCGTGATCCATCCGATCAACAAAATTCCGAGAGTGTATTGATTCCGAATGCAGATGGCCACGCACCCAGCATTCGGCGTGCCTGTCAGTATTAACAGTTCCCGACGCAGCAGAAGAGGTCTAAGCTCAACTCGACTTTCCCCGCATGCTCCTCCAAGTTCCCTTGGCATGCGTAGTTCTACCGGCGAGAGCGACGAGCACGATTTGCCATCGAACAATCACCCGATTAAGTAAATTGAGGGGAATTCATGAATTTGAGAAGCGTATTTCAACTCTGCAAGAAGCGCATCGGCAAATCGATCAGGTCCGCTCCCACACGCTGGATCATCACCTCTTCCATCGCATTTACACTTGCCCTTCCCCTGATTGCTCAAAGTGCTGAACTGGAACAGAAGCTTGCAGCTGTGCAGCAATCAATGGCAGCAAACAAGATGAGGTTGCAGAGATATCAATGGACAGAGACAACGCAGCTTACCTTGAAAGGTGATCCAAAACCTCCGTCTCAAAACCTATGTCAATACGGCCCCGGCGGACAGGTTCAGAAGGCTCTCATCACTCCACCTCCACCGCCGCCCAGCGGTGGCAGATTGAAGCAAAGGGTCGTCGCGAACAAAAAAGCAGAGATGCAGGACTATATGGGAGACGTGAAGAATCTTCTCACTCTCTACGTTCCACCCGACCCTCAAAAAATGCAGCAAGCGTATGCGGCAGGCAATGCCTATTTGAATCCCAGCGGTGGCTTGGTGAACTTAGTCTTCAAAAACTATGCGCAGCCCGGCGACCAGATGACGATCACCTTCAACCCCGCGACCAAGAAGGTCATCTCATTGAGTGTCCAAACCTACATGGGTCAAGCGAAAGACGCGGTCACGTTGCAGGTTCAAATGGGTAGCCTTCCCGACGGGACGAACTATGTCCAACAGAGTGTTCTGAACGCAACAGCCAAACAACTCGTCGTGACGACGACAAACTCGAATTACCAGATGATGGGCGGCTAACGAAGGAATAGCCGTGCAAGGACCCGGACGGCCCGGAGCGTAACTTCTGCGCGACTCACTCCGCGCCCAGGCCAAGGATCACTACGCTGCACAACCCAATGGTCTCCAGCGCCAACGGAGGCACATGCAACGTCCCGAGCTTCGCCTGGGCTGAGCCGTTTCGGGGATAGAACGAGTAACGCTTGTCTTGGTCATCTGCAGGATGATACCGGCTTCAATCAGTTGTGAAGGTATGAGCAAGCAATCGGATTTCAAGAGGAGGACGTTTCATGAAGATCAAATCTGTATGGTGCGCAATTTTGCTTTGCATGACGGCCACGTTTGCGGTTGGCCAAACGGTCTCGGTCAATTACAACCACAGTCAGAGTTTTGCCGCGTATCACACCTACGCATGGGGATCCAATAACGCTAACCAAATCAAGAATTCAATCCTGGCACAGGTGGCAGTGCAAAATGTCGACGCGGCGCTGCAAGGAAAAGGGCTGCAGAAGGTCGCGGAAAATCAGAATCCAGATCTGATCGTTACCGCCAATGGCGGAATGCAGCAGCAAACCTCCTACACCGCAATGGGTATGCGGGGATTCGGCGGAGGCATGGGCACGATTACCCCGCAGCAAAATGTTGAGGGAACGTTGATCGTCGATCTTTACGACGCAAAAACCCAGAGCCTGGTCTGGCGTGGAATCGGCCAGAACTCCCTCAGCAACAACGGTGGCAAGAATCAGCAGCTGGTGCAGAAGGCCGTCACAAAGATGTTCAATCAATGGCCAAAAACCTAGCCATCGGGAACAGTACCGTCAGAGTTGGGCACGCACCTTCATAACGAATTCATCAACTCCGCGCAGAGTTTCGAAGGAGATCCTCGAGCAGGTCAGCATAAGCGGACGCCTATGGATAAAATTCCGGAGAGGCGTTAGCGCTTGGCGGCACGATCGTCCTCTTTGCGTTCCATGATCCGCACGCCATCGAAATCCTGCACGACCTTATAGTGTGATTCAAGATAGGGCTCCATCCGCAACCCGCCAGCAGGATGGTCCATCTCAGAAGAGAAATAAGGGGCAGCCTTCCTCTCGAAGGTTGTATCCCACAACACATACCTTACCCTGTGCTGATCGAGGACTTGAATGGCGTCTTGAAACTGGGAGGGAGTGTTGTAGTTATAGAGCAGAAGACTGTAGCGCGTGGGATTCGTGGTGGCGGTTAGGAAATAATACATGGGGCCGTATGGATACACGAATATCTCTGTCCCGCGCGCTATATGACTATCGATAAAAGCAACCGCCGCATTTGGCTCGAACATCGTCACCGTGCCAGCCCTGGTGGGCGTACCCTTCGCGGAGAGCACTATGAACAGGTTGACGGTAGCCAACCCAACCGCACTAATCGCAAGAAGCTGTAAGAGCAACGTTGCAACCTTTCCTCGATATTCAAGTAAAAAGTAAGCGCACAAAATAAGCAGCAAGGGCGATCCCGATATGAGATGAGCTAGATCGCGTCGGTGAATCTCGGATAACCAGAATGCCCACGCGCAAAGCCAGTACAACAGAATCACAGGCCGCAGATTTCCTTTGCCGTGGGCAATGCCGAGGATGGGAACGAGTGCAGGAAGCGCGGCCACCAGAACGAATGGAAATGTCAGGATGATCGCCAGTGGGATGAGCCATCGGACTCCGTGGATCGGAAAAGCCCAATGGTTCCAAAACAGGAAGATACCTCGCCCATACGGTATGGCATTCAACGAACCGTAGTTATGGTTGGGCCACACGAAGTTCATGTAGATCAGATCCCACAGGGCACCGTGGCTCCAGAAGTAGAGCATGGTACATCCCACCACGCACAAGGAACCACCGACGACCAGGGCTATCGATCGCGGCAACGCTGACGTTCGTCGCTGCTGCACCCAAAGCCATACGCAAAACGCCAGCAGCAGGAGGAGCCCCTTAGGCTGCAGGATGCAGGTTGTCACTCCAGCCAGAGCGCCGGCCGCGAACAACAGAACCGTCTTGCGCAGATCCTGCCACAGGACCATACAAACGACCGACCACAGCGCAAAACAATTGCTGTCCACATGGTGATTCACCATAGGCCACAACGTGCTGAAGTAAACACCGACCAATAGGATCGCAGGAAGAGTCTGGTATCGAGCGGACACCCTCCGCGACAGAAAATGCATCGCTAGAAGCGTCCCGAGGGAAGTTAAGAAAAGCCACATGCGAACCACGAAAAAGGTTGCGCCAAACAGCTTGAACATTGCAGCAAGCGAGTAAAAGGTGCCCGGTCCAATCACCTCAAAGAAGTCACGGGCAAAGACCTCACCGTGGAATATCCTCACTGCGCCAACGATAAGCGTTCCCTCGTCGCCAACAAACACAAGGCGCATGAACGGCAGCAGATAGATGGCGGCACAGAGAGTAAAGATTAAGTAGCGCGCGACTTGCGGTCCCGAGGATGGGTGGGCCGTCGTGCATCCAGGCGTAGGGGCCACCGCGCTTGCGTCGCTGTCTTCGCAAGGCCTCTCCGGCGCCGCTTCAACTGTCAGTTCCAAAGGCTTCCATCCTGATGACGTGCAACGAATCCGCTATGCGCGCACGCCAGCGAGCGGTTGATACGAGGGTGTCATAGTGGATGCGGGAGCGACGCGCTCTGTATCCACAACGAACGGGCCTGACGGAAGCGCAGCATCGGCCAGGATGACAGCACGCGGCTGTGCTCTTCCTGTTACCAGGACGTTCCGTACTTCGGTCACAACATACAGCGGACGTTCTTTCGCTTCTTCATAGTTTCTAGCGACATAATCGCCAATGGCGCCAAGCGCCAACAGGATCATCCCGGAGAAGATGCATTGCAGCGCGACCACCGAGGCCCATCCAGGCACAAGCGTTGTGGTGTAGAAGGCCAGATACGTCACGCGCAGGAAATAGAGAAACCCGGCAACACTGAGTACACAGCCAGCCGCAATGCTGATGCGCAGGGGAAACGCCGAGAAGGAAGTGACACCGGTCCAGGCGAATCGCAGCATCTTGAGCAATGGGTAGTGGGTCTCACCGGCAGCCCGTGCTTTCCTATCAAACGGAAGCATCGCTTCTTTCAACCCGAGCCATGCAACCATGCCGCGCATATACCGGTGTTGCTCTCGCAACGAGCGGATGGCCAGAACAGCCCTGTGGCTGTAGAGGCGAAAATCTCCAACGTCCGGCGTCATCGGCTGGTCGGCAACACGCGACAGAGCGCGATAGAAGATCTTCGCTGTGCAACGCTTGAACGCGGTCTCTCCCTCGCGGGAGCTGCGCTGGGGAGACACGATGTCGTAGCCCAGCTCAAACAAGTCCAGCATGCGTGGCAACAGCTCTGGAGGGTCCTGGAGATCCGCATCCATCACCACCACTGCGTCTCCGTTCGCAAAATCCAATCCGGCCGTGACTGCAGCCTGATGGCCGAAGTTCCGGGTGAACCGGATCACCTTGACCCGGTCATCTCTCAAGGCCTCGTATGCCAGCACGCTCGGCGTTGCGTCCGTGCTGCCATCGTCCACGAAGATGACCTCCCATACCACGGCGCGGAGTGTGTCACGGAGGCGCTCCAGCAGCAGTGGTATCGTCTGGACCTCGTTCAAAACCGGAATAACAATGGAAAGGAGCATCGATGGATCCCCAAACTTTATTGAATTACAAGGGAGAGCACGCCGGTGACCTGGTTTTGTCCCGGCAGCTCTTCCATGACGACAGCGTTATGTTGTTGCACAGACCTCACCTAGATGGCCCCGGTCAGGTCGGTGCCGATGGTGGTAAAAGCGCCGTTGATGCTTGTGGCCAGCGCAGTCATCCCCGCGGTAGCCGCGAAGGCGACAAACGCAACCAACAGCGCGTACTCGATTAGATCCTGGCCCTCTTCGTTCTGTAGCGCATCCTTGAGCAGATACATCTTGAAAGACAATTTGAAAAGTAGATCGTTCATGCGACGTATTCCTCCCTTTCATCAAGATAAGTTCCAGCCATGGCGGTAGCCGGCTGGACTTCAAGGTACAGATAGAGCTTTTCCTGGCCCTAACGATGCGATCGCGCGCGTAATAACGAAACTCTGCGAAGGTTTACACCGCGCGTGACCGCGGACCCCTAAAGAGAAGAGCGCCAGAGCACACCAGCTTCGAGCTCAAGCGCCTTCCAAAGGGCGTCAGGGTTGTCTTGCGGCACTGACCTCGCTTAGATAGAACCAGTCAGGTCGGTGCCGATGGTGGTAAATGCACCGTTGATGGATACGGCCAGTGAATGCATTCCGACGGTAGCGGCGAAGGCCACAAACGCAACCAACAGCGCATACTCGATCAGGTCCTGGCCCTGTTCGTTCTGTAACACAGCCTTGAGCAGCTCCATCTTGCCTGACACTTTGTAAAATAGATCCTTCATTTGATTTGTTCCTCCGTTTGATTTAATTCATCTTCCAGCTAGCGCTGGCCCTGCCTTAGCTATTGCAAATGAAGTGCCATCCCTGATCTATACTCACTTCCCCTTATTAGTCATATAGATACGTGTCTTTCGATCTCTCGAAATGTGACCATCTGTATACGCGGCCGTGCTGAAAGATACGTCCGTATACGCAGCGCGGACACTACGATCTCGCGCACCGACGGAACTCGAGATTTTGAGGGATCTGTAAGAAGTTTGCGAGCAAAGACAGCATCCACCAGCGTGGATGCTGTTCAAGATTCGGACATAACGTTGGCTTGCAAGAGCGCGGCCGTATCGACGCCTTAGCAACACGAGCCGAGGCGGGAGAATTCGAGCCGATCCCCTGGTCTAGTCTGCGTGCCGCAAACGGTACCCGAAGCGAGCTCGACTACAGAGTGTGCGGAGAGACATGCGGACATCCGCCACGGTGTTACATGGCTGCGCACTTTTTTAACTTGCTTGTCGCGGTCGACATAGACAAGGTCGATGGAGAACCGCATGAAGAAGGTATGCACGGCTTCACAGGGAGTGATCCATAGACCTTCTCCCGGCTCCAGGCCACTGCGGCCCAAGAGACCTTTGTTGCGCCTGGCACCGGTGTCCGCTACTTGCACACGGTCAGCGAGGGTCGTCTGTCGCGTGAGGTTCACAATCTTCCAGAGAACGTCCGGCTCTCCACGCCGGCGCGGCATAAAGAAGTCGCGCACCTGACTTGTCACACTCATCCCTGACCCTTAGTTGAAGATAGCTCCCACGGTTTCGTCGTACGTCAAGGTGATCGTGCAATAGTTCGGGCCGGCAGCAGTCCAGTAGGGTGGAGCGGTGAGCGGCACGCCGATTGCATTAGATGGCGTGCAATTGGACGACCACGCGCCGAAAGCAACTCCCGTTTCGGCCGGTGCTGTTAAGATGAGCTTGGTGTTTACGGGATAGGTTGCTGTACAAACTGAGCCTCCCGCACCGTCATAGCCCGGGCCGCAATGGAGCGCGTCCGGCGAGCCGGTCGCGGAGGGAGCGGTTACCTCCCAATTCGTGGTATTCAAGCCTTCGTTATAGAACGTCAGGGTAACAAGGAGCGGTGTCTGCAGCGTGTAGCATGAACCCGGTACTGGCGGCTTCGCGGTTGGATCAGGTGCAATATAGGGGCAGCCGACCGTCGCCGTAGCGGTGGCTATCGACCCACTGCTGTCGGTTGCCTCGGCAGTAATGACGGCGCCAATATCGCCGCTGCTAGCCCCCGCGGCGCTGACAACCCCGCCGTTTTCAGTACCACCTCCCGGCGGCGCGCTGTTGTTGTTGGTTATCGGGAAGACGTTGGGTTCGGACGTAATCCAGGTGACGGAATTGGTCAGGTCCCTGACGGTCGGCGGAGTCGAGAACGTTCCGATCGCCAGGAATTGCCCACTTTCGCCTAGGCCACCGAAGTCGATCCCACTCGGAATAATCGTGAGCGAAAGGATACTTCCCCCGCTCCCTCCCCCGACGCCGCCAACTGACCCTGTAACAGTGAGGTTTGCGGTGGAACTGATAGAACCGGCATAACCTGTTGCGCTTGCTGTGATGATGGTCGAACCAGCCCCCACAGCTGTTGCGACCCCGGACGCGCTCACCGTCGCCACAGAAGGATTCCCCGAGGCCCAGGTCACCGAATTCGTTATCGTCTGTGTCGAAGGATGGCTCGCATTGCCATAGGTCCCAATTGCCGTAAATTGCGTAGTCTGACCAACCGCCGCCGACTGCGTTACCGGTGTCACATTCACGGAGTCCAGCCCCGCCGGGTTGCTACATCCAGCAAGTAAGAGCAGCATGCAGATGGGCGGAAACGCTACGAAACGACGGCAATTCGACATGTATGCCTCCTAGGCATTTGCAATCCCGATGGCGCCTCCACAGCCCGCCCATCCAGGAGATTTCTTAACCACGTGGTGCAGGGCCCGAGGCGACTATCCCGCCTCGCGGCCCACTGCGCTAACTCACTGCGGCGAACCTGCGGTGCCGCCGCCACCGCTCGAGACTCCAGCCCCGGTGGTGATCACTAATGGCTTCTCCGGCTTCAGGCTGTCCATCATCGTCTCGATGGGAATATCCTGCGGTGAAGACGGCAGCGGTTTCGCACCGGTCACATCCGCACCCGGAGTGGTCATGGGGATCTTCGAATTCTCTGGCAGGAACGGCTCAGGATAATGCAGTTTCGGCAAAGGAACACCAACGGGGATCGGAGCCACAATCTCCGGCGTCACAATCACGATCAGCTCCGTGCTGGTGGTCGTCTTCGAGATCGACCGAAAGAGTTTGCCGAGAATGGGGATGTCCCCGAGGAACGGAATCTTCTCTAAATTCTGGGTTTCGCGATTGTCGAGCAGACCGCCGAGTGCGAAGCTCTCCCCTTGTTCCATTTCGACCTCGGTGTTCATCCTGCGAACGTCCAGGGAAGGCACGGTGAATCCAGAGATTTGCACGCCGTTGGCGAAGTCCAGCGAACTGACCTCCGGCGCGACCTGGAGACGGATGGTATTGCGAGAGGTGATCGTAGGAATGAAGTTCAGGCGCACGCCGAATTGCTGAAACTGAATGGTGACCGCGCCTGTGCCGCCTCCCGTGACTCCCTGCACGACTGGATAGGGATATTCTCCGCCCGCAAGAAAGCTGGCCTGCTTGCCGTCCGCAGCCAGCAGGTTGGGTTCGGAAAGGACCTGAATCACTCCCGCATTCTCCAGGGCCTGGATGGTGACTCCCAAACCCAGGTCTCTGCGGAACAATGCGATGTTCAACGCACTTCCTATCGCCGCTACGGCGGGCCCAGTGGCCGGAGTGGAGACCGTGGGCGACTGAAATTGCCCGGTGGTCACGGTGCCAATGGTATTCGCCGCTCCCACACTGAAAATGTTCAGGCCCAGCTGTCTCACTTTGCTCATGTCGACGCTGGCAAAGACCACCTTCAAAAGAATCTGCGGTTGCGGTGGCGGGACGTCTACATATAACAAGTTGACGACTTTGCCCCCGGTGGACGCGATCTGCATGGCGCGCTGTGAACTATTCAAGTCCTTCACCGTGCCACGCAGGAAGATCGTTCCGCCCTCGGCGCTGAGTTTCAGGGATTGTCCCGGAAGCTCGAGCCGGAGTTGCCGCTGAATGCCCGCCACCTCATCGTTCTCTACCGATGTACTCGCGCGCACCCTGACCTTGAAAAACTGACGGCCTCCCCGAGCTTCCCAGATGATCAGGCTCGTGACGCCGGGCATCTTTCCGTTCACCATCACTTCGGTCGGACTCGTTGCGGTGGCCTCGGCGATTCCCTCCATCCCCAGCGCCACCCGAACAATCGGCTGCGTGGTATCGACCAGTACGGACTGTCCCACGGTTACAACGAGATCATTGGCCGAGTCTTGACTGGTGACTTCCGCTGGCTGCTGCTGGAAAGGATCTGCATTCTCTGCAAGAAGTTCCGTCCCCCGAGTGGACACACAAGAAATGGCATAGAAACACAGAACTGCAACTCCGGTTTTAACGTTCACTGGTTTTCCTCGCGGGATGCAAATTTTGCTTCACTGCGCTTCGATCCGTTGAAGACTTCGATCAGGTACAAGCGAGGTGCTGCGGTGGCGGGCTTGCGATTCATCGTTGCCGGCCGCGGCGTCCCTACTGGTACATTCGCCTCGCCATACAGGCGCGCCAGGCCTGTTCCTGGTGTCTCCGCAACCTTGGTGTCCAGCGGGTTCCGCAGGACGAGCTGAATCTTTGTCTGGTTGCTCGCCAGGCTCAAAGCCTCTGCCTGCTGTGGCGTCACCAGCAGGTTCACCACCTGGACCTGTTGCGGCTTCCCTTCTCCGTTTTTCTGAATGTCCGTGCCGGCAGACAGAACCTGTATGTTCTGCAGCAGGGTGCGCACCTGGGATCCCTGCGCAGTATTGCTCGTCCCGGGCGGATTGCCCGAGATCAGCACGTCGACCCGCATGCCCGGCGTAACGAATCCAGCCACGCCGACCACATCATCGACTTTCACCGCACACGCACGCATTCCATCTGGAATCGTTGCGGCGAGACCTCCGCCGGACCCTGGCGTGGCGAGTCGGCCGTTCAGAATGGGTTCGCCTAAGAACAGCTCGGAGAGAACACCTCGGCCGATCGCATCCGATGGCTTGACGATGGCGCCATCCGGAAGTGTGCCTGCAATCTCAATCGTGGTCAGATCGGCACTGGTTAGAAGGCTGCCGAGCTTGATGTCCCTCGCCGCAGCAACTACGCGCGTCACCTGATGATTCGATGCGCCGAGGCGATTCCCGACAATCCGGAATACAAGATAGCTGCACGCAATCGCAACGACAAAAGCGGTCAATAGAATAGCCGTCAATCTTCGGTTCATTCAGGCACCTGTTGCCAAACTGGCTGTAAGAAATTCTGGGTTCTGCTCAGATGGTGGCAATTCCTATGCCAAAGGAAGGAAAGTCGACGAATGCGTGGGTTAGAGGGCAAGTCCGGCCGCAAGTGTGAACACGTGTTTACCCCTTTGCCCGCCGGTGTAGCCGTGGAGACACTCCTGATACGACATGTCTGCGGTCTAGCGGGACTTAGGAGTCTGCCGGTTGGCCTGAGAATTGCTCCGGATCCTGGTGTGACTTACAGCAGACGTTAGCTACCCTTCCCGTCGATATCGACGCGCACACGCCGCCCACCAGCAGGAGTTACTACCGAATTGATATCTTCGCCGATCAACACGCTCTTCACGACTCGGACCCAGTGGCACACCAGACCAGGTTTCTTCATGGTCTCCGTGCTGATGCACGGCTTGGTGGTTCTGGCAGCCTTCACCCTCATCCACACCCCGAGAGTCGAACCATCACCCGTCCCGCGACGCTACACAAGCTTGATCGTTAAGCTGCAGAGGGATGAGCCCAAAGTGGAATGGTCTTCCGGAGGCGGCGCTGCACCCTCTACCCCGCAGGCGGATACGCACGCAACGCGTCCATCGGAACCGATGGCCGCTGCGGCGGCGACCCCACAATCGCCCGCGGCAGCGGCGCTCCCGCAATCGCCGGCCTACCGAACTTCAGCGCCCATCACCCTCATCGAGCCGGATATACCCCCCAATGTACTGCCCCCGATAAAAGCTCCCATTCCGACCGTCGTGTTGTGGACTCCACACGACCTGCCTGTCGAGAAGATCGTTCCTCCTCCGCCTCAACAACAGACCGCGGCCAGCGTCCGTCCTTCTCTCTCCATGCCGAACCACGAATTGCACGTCGCAGAGATCAAGCTGGCATCGAGCCCTGTCTCCGTCGAGACAATTCCAATGCTCGCCGGAACCACTACGCCCGTCCTGGTGCATGGACTGGATCCGTCTCAGGTTCCGCAATCCTCCTCCAACTCACCCGCGCAGCCGGCGGCCAAGGCTGTGTTGTCGGTATCCGATGTGATGCTCTCCAAGGGAACGATTTCGTTGCCACCCGCGAATCAATCGGCCGCGGCATCCAATTCGGACGCTGCTGGACCGGGGCAGCCCAAGAGCGTCTCCGCGGTCGGTGGTGGCAGCGCCTCCGCTGCGGGTAGTGGGAGCGCCTCTGCTGCGCATGGTGGCAGCGTCATCAGCAATCGCGACGGGAGTGGTTCCAATCATTCCTCTGGAGACCATGGCAACAGCAACCAAACGGCCACCGGCGTAGGCCAGGACAAAGGAACAAAAGCAGGTCCGGGCTCGGGATCGGCCTCCGGCTCCGATCCGGTCCTTGCCTCGGGAAACGGATCATCGCTCGCTCGCATCACTCGCCCCAGGGACGGTCACTTCGGCGTCATCGTAGTGGGAGATTCGGTGGCCGATGAATATCCCGAGGTCGCTGCCATCTGGGCGGACCGGCTTGCTTATACGGTCTACCTGCCCGTAGGCGAGGCCAAAAATTGGATCTTGCAATACTGCCTGCCGCGCGCCGCTCAAGCTGCCGCGAACACCACGCGGCCAGACGCACCGTGGCCCTATCTCATGGTGACGCCCCATCTGGCTCCCGGGGATTACGACACCGATGCCCTGCTGGTGCACGGTTTCATCAACACCGCAGGCCACTTTGAACAGCTTGCCGTCGTCTTCCCTGCGCAGTTTGCGCAAAGCAAGTTCGTTCTTGCAGCGCTTCAGCAGTGGCAGTTCCGCCCTGCCGCGCAGAATGGGCAATTGACCGCTGTCGAAGTATTGCTCATTATTCCCGAGGAGAATGAGTAACGCCCTCAGCGGCACCAGGCCGTAAAGCGCGGATCACTGTGCAATCACCATCGAAGAAGTGCTGGTCATATTGAGTGTCTGGCTGTTGACGAACGGGATGACCAGATGGAAGGTGTACTGCGCCACGACGGTCGCCAGGTCGCCCGGCCCGTTGCAGCCGGCAGCTACGCAGGTTCCTCCCGCCGGATACGCCGAATACGTCGTGGTCACCGTCAAGTTGGACGTATTGACTCCCGGATACCCGAGACCCCGAACGTAGGTCTGGATCTGGGTAGTGTTCTTCGTGCAGGAAACCCCTGAAATCGCGCAGGTCGATCCGTGCACAATCGCATAGCGGCTTCCCTCCCGCGCCGCATCCGAGACATAGTGATAGTTATAGAGCGCCAGGCAGGTTTCAATCAGGCCGATCATGACGCTCAGCAGGATGATCATCGAAAATGCCATCTCCACGATCGCGGCGCCCTCTTCCCCTCGTCCATGGTCTCGTTTTGGAGCCCGCTTCTCCGCCCTGGTCCACGGCAGCAAACGGCAGCGAGTTCGATCTGCCATGAGTCGCACGGCTGTCCCGAACGTATACGGAAACGCGGCACCGGATTTCGCTGGCTGCGGCATCACTGTTCGACTCTCATAATTGCCTGCCCGCTCAAATTGAACGTATGGGGGAGACCCGGGTAGTTGAACAGCGGGCCCACCGTCGCCGTGCTATTGACCGTAACGTACTGGATGATGCGGGCTGGGCTGGCACAGGAGGCAAGCGCGTTCGTGCAGACAAGCGCTCCTCCTCCCGTGGAGCAATAACAGGACCTCGTTGATGTCGCCGCGATCCCCGTAACGTTCGGTGCATCCTGCTTTGCCGCCTGCTGTATTCCCGCGGCGTCCTTGGCAGTAATGCTGCTCTGGGCAGCATAGGCGGCGCCGGCACGCGCGGCGTTCGCCACCTCAACCGCAGCATAGGCCAGGCGTCCGAACTCTGCCGCAGCCACGATCAGCAGAATGAACAAGGGAAGCGTCAGCGCAAGTTCTACCAGTGCCTGGCCGCGCTCGTTCCCAACTGCCGCGCGAGAGGTCACACGGCAATTTCCTCGCAACCTGCAATCTGTCGTCGATTCCGTCTTGATAGGGCTTCTCATTGGGTTACTCCACCAGCGCAATCTTCGTGAGCGGGGTTCCGGGGGTTAGCGCCGAATAGCTCGTAATGCTTAAGGTCGCGGTTTTGTCAGTGAGGGTATTGACGATGAGATCGGTGATCAGCTTCAGGCCGCCGCTCTTGTCGCCGCCACTATCGTGAAGCTCCATCGGAGCATTCGGCGCATAAATAACACCGGTGATCGAACCGCTGGAGCTGCCAAAATCAAACAGCAGCAGGTTTGAGTTCGTCGGGGGCTCCATGATGGCAATCCCTCCCGGAGGACCCGATCCCGGTGAGGGCGCAACCAGATTCAGCACCGTGTTGGTACCCTCCGTAAGCGCCCCATTCACGATATCCAGGGTTGTCCCCCCAGCGTTCGATGTGACCGTGCCAGTGAGATTGACGTTTCCCTGGAGAACGTAGGTTCCAGTATTCAGGTTGGCATTGTTAATGGTCAGCGTGCCCTTCGCGGGTGCGCTATAACACCCGGGCGAGACGGTTCCAGTAAGTTTGCCGCCGGCGGGGGTAGTACAACCCGTTGGAGTTGGACCCGTGTAACCGTTATACGGATCGCTTACCTGGGCAATTCCGGTGACGGGAGCCGGGGTGCTGTCCGAGACTTGCCCGCCATCGCCTCCCACCACGCCGACCGACCCTGCCGTCAGGCTGCCACCTTTTCCCGTGAACTGCAGCGCATCCGGATCATTCGAGTTAATAATCACACTACACGCTGGAGCGGACACGTCGAACGATCCCTGCAAATCCATCGCCGGGGAGGCGTTGCCACTCAGTATGTAGACACAACCATTCGACGAACCTCCGCTATAAGCCACTGCCCTGGCAGCGACCGTCTGAGACGTTTTACCGAAGATCTTCATGAAGAACGTCGGTTCCGTCTGCGAAACGATCGCTTCCACGTAGCCGCCCGCAAGACCCGCGTACGCTCCTCCCGTCGGCGGGCTGCTCATGTTCACCCAGCCTCCGTGCGTGCCAACCACCACGCCGTTCTGGGCCGCCGCGGCAATGCCCGCAGCGTTCATGTTTCCATGGCTCAGTTCGCCCGCTCCCGCAATCGCGGCTGCGTCGGCTGCAATCTGCAAGTTTCGCCTGGAGTAGAAGAGTGTTCCGACATCCGCAGCCATTGCCACCATGCCCAGCAGACACGTCAGGCACAGCAGCGTGACGATCATGGCCTGCCCGCTCTCGTCTCTTAGTCTTCTCGCTATCGTCGATATCATATTTCCTCCATCGGTACTATGGAGCCCGCGTTACCATCTCAGCAATTTCGCCTGGCTTCCGTGCTATGAATGCCAGGCCAACACCGTCGGTCTCCTGCCTCACGACCTTTGCCTGGATTGCAATCCATCGTTCCGAATCGACTTCCGTGTGTTCGGTCTCCTGTATCGTCATTTGAATCACGGTGCCCGGATACCAACGATCTGCTGTCAATAAATACAATCCCGACAAACTGATATCCCGCACGTCACGAGGTACGGGCGGCCCACCATTCCAATAGTAGGCAACCAGCCCAGGAAGAACGTGGCGCTCGGCGCTCCGTTTCTCCTGACCCAGTAATCGCAGCAGAAAGAACTTCAGTGGTTTTCCATGGTTCACATTCGCTCATTTCCTTTCGCCGACAAGATTGCCCGGCGCTATCTGCGTCAGTCGCTCTTCGATCTCATCCGCCATGCAGATCACGAGCTGATCTCCTTCCTGGGTCTGCGACGAATAGATCGTGTGGGTTGGCAGCTCCAGCACGCTCGCAGCATGGAATCTCAGCGGTCCAACCCGAAATCGTGGAAAGTGCTCGGTCACGTAGACGACACGATAGTTCTCATCCAAATAAATCAGGTCCAACGGAAACAACACGCCCCAGGTATGAACTCCGCTGGAAGGGATAACCCAAAGACATTCGTCGGACCTCAAATTCAACCTTCCAATTAATCCTTTCAAGCGCATGAAAATGCTATCCGCCGGGGTAACTCCCAGGCTGAGGAAGCATTCGCGCGTCTGGTTGTATACGCAATACGTTCGTCGTTCCATGTCGTCCCCAGAACATTCGTAGTGTCCAGCATTTGTGTGTTCAGCTCAGGCCCTGGCTACGTACGCGGCCCCTGCATCCATGCAGTTTCTTCCATAACGCAAACCCGCAGCGCGGGATACTCGAACGCGGGACAGTTGCTTCACCCCCTCCGTTAGGAAGGAGACAGAAACTCAACCTTCGATGGACCTTCGCGTAGCGTTGCCGCGTGGGCCCGGCAATAACCATTGCCGGGCTTTGCCGCATCGCCCTTCGATGGATCTAGCGGTCCTTTGTCCGACGGCGCTGAATCACGATGAACGCTATGATGACACAAAAAACGGCGGCTACGATCCGAATGATGGTTACGTTATCCATTTCAATCCTCCCTTCTTTCAACGGTTAGTAAACTGTTTGAACGAGTCCGATATGACGATGACGGCGGGACCAAGCGTCACCAAAAACAAAGAGGGGAAGATAAAGAACACTAGCGGAAACACCAGTTTCACGCTGGTCTTCGCAGCTTGTTCCTCCACTTTCTGGCGGCGTTGGGTCCTTAACGTATCGGAATGAATGCGCAATGTCTTGGCGGCACTGGTCCCAAACTGCTCCGACTGGATGAGCACCGAGGCCAGGTTGCGTACAGCATCGACGCCGCTGCGCTCGGCAAAGTTCCGCCACGCATCGGTCCGGGGGCGGCCCGCCCGTTGTTCCAGAACCACGACGTGGAGTTCATCCGTGATTGCCGGTTGCGCCAAACGTAGTTCCCGGGACGTGCGAGCCGTTGCCTGATCCAGGCTCTGGCCAGCCTCGATGCAAATGACCAGAAGATCCAGCACGTCGGGCAAGCCGCGCCGAATGGCTGCCTGGCGAGCGGCAATCTTTCGGCTCAACCAAAAATCGGGCGCCAGAAATCCAGCCGCCAGCGCCACCAGGTAGGCTATGAATGGGCTGGCCTGTGCGATTCCCGTGACGGTGACCAGCACACACAAGATCACAGGAATCAGAACCTTTGCTCCATAAAACTTCTTGATCGCAGAATCTCCACGAAATCCTGCCCGGATGAGACGCCGCTGCGCGATCGAAACTTCCGACTGGCTCTTTGGCAGGACGCTCTCAAATCGCTCCACCACGCCACCGAGCGCGCGTCCGGTGTACTGCATCACGCCCGATATATTTTCCTGCTCCTCCCTCGGCTTCACGACGGCATGGATCCGCTGCAACATTGCCTCCCGATAAAACAAGAGAAGGCCGCCGCTTACGAAGAGCAGGAAAATCACGAG
>Ga0210387_10001096_pt1 | contig 20268 bp, 16 predicted proteins | sample IncBWC7OmetaG_FD_160108 | JGI IMG/M metagenome (GOLD analysis project Ga0210387, IMG submission 160108) | Forest soil microbial communities from Barre Woods Harvard Forest LTER site, Petersham, Massachusetts, United States - Inc-BW-C-7-O ...
GATCGCCATCGTGCACGACGAGCCGATCGATGGTTGTCCTGACCGCCGACTGAGGGGTCGACGTCGCGAGCAAACGCTCCAGTCGTTCCGCGAGCGAAGCGCCTTGTTCCAGCGACCGCTGACGCGTGGCTTTTTCGAGCGCGTCGCGCAGGCGGTCAGGGTCCACGGGCTTGAGGACAAAGTCGATGGCGTTGACCTCAAACGCGCGCAGCGCGTGTTGATCATAGGCCGTCACGAAGATGACGAGTGGCATCGACTCCACGCCGATCTGCTCGATGATCTCGAAGGCCGTCGCGCGCCCCAGTTGGACATCGAGCAAGACGACGTCCGGTTGCTGCTCAACGATGGCGGCGATGGCCTCGTCGCGACCGCTGGCCTCGCCGGCGCACGCGAATCCCGGCAGCCGCTCGATCTCGCTCCTGAGCCCACGTCTCGCCAATGGTTCATCATCGACAATCAGGACTCTCATACCGCGTACGGCATGCGGATATCGACCCGTGCACCCGAGCCATCGGCATGGCGCAGGTTCAGCGTCGCGTCGCCATACAGGGTACGCAAACGCTGGCGCGTGTTGCGTAATCCCACGCCTTCCGGCGCGTTGCCCGGCCCGGGACCTCGATCCTCCACGGTCAGACAGAGGCTGCCGTTGTCGCGCGCAGCGCGAACGAAAATAGTTGCGGTTCCGTTATCGTCCGACGCGCCGTGCTTGATGGCATTTTCGACGATGGGCTGAAGCAGCAAGACGGGGACTCTCGCGTTCACGACCTCCGGGTCGATCGCCAGTGTGACCGACAGGCGGTCGCCGAATCGCATGCGCTGGATGTCGAGATATTCGTTCAAGAAGGCGAGCTCACGATGCAACGGGACTTCGTGATGCTCTTCGTCGAGACTCCGCCGCAGAAGCGAACCGAGGCGCACAACCATGCGCCGCGCCTTGTCCGCGTCTTCCGCGGTCAGCACCGAGATGGCGTTCAGCGTGTTGAACAGGAAGTGCGGCCGGAGTTGCGATCGGAGCGCGTCGAGTCGCGCACGCGTCAGGTCGGCTTCGAGGGCAGTGCTGCGCGCCCGATACTGGAGCGCGGTGTACACGCCAACCACAACCCAATAGAAGAACGCGCCCATGAACACGCCCCACACGAGCGACGGGACAGTGTGCCGGATCCAGGTCCACGGATCGGGTGGTCGAACGAACGCGAGGTGCAGTCCGAACGCCAGGATCGTCTCGAGTGGCGCGAGTACGCCGGCTACGCCAACATGCGCGAGGATGGGCCGATAGACCGGCTTGGCATCGAGCGGCCATCGCCTGAGCGCGGCAAGAACGACTGGTGACAGCGCGGCCCAGACAAACCAGAAGAGAAATTCCTGGACGACGTTCCATTCGACGTTGATGGGCTGACCGGCGCTCAACGTCATGAGGATCGTCTGCGCGGTGAAGAACGTGCCGACACCGAGTGACAGCGCGGCGATCCGCGACGTCCGCATGTCTGTATCATGCGCACCGGGTGCGCGGACGGCAACCGCACGACGGGCCCACTCATCACGCCAACGGGCCCACTCGCGTCAGGTGCGTTGTTCGCGCCCGCCAATCGACGCTAACTGAGAGCCATGCTCCTACAAGCGCTCGCCGCCGGGGCGCTCCACATCGCGCAATTCCCGGCCAACGACACGATGGCGTACAACGTCAACTCCGAGCTGATCGTCGGACGCACCGAGGCGATCCTCGTCGATGCCGGCCTCCGTCGAAGTGACGCCGAGAAAGAAGCCGCGGCGGTCGCGGCCATGGGGACGCATCTCAAGGCGATCTTCATCACGCATCCTGATGAAGATCATTACTTCGGTGTCGCGCCGTTCGTGGAAAAATTTCCCGGCACGCCGGTGTACATGACCGCTGCGGCGATCGAGGAGTTCAAGAAAACCGGGCCGAAATTTTTCGCCGGCGCGAAGAAAGGGATGCCGCAGGAAGCGCCGGATAGCCTCGTCACTCCCTCGGTGTTGCCCAGCACGACGCTGACCGTCGACGGGCAGCGGATCGAGATCCACCCGGATGAGCAAGGCGACGTCCTCCGCCCGACGAACAGCTTCGTCTGGATCCCATCGCTCCACACCGTGCTCACCGGCGACATTGTCTTCAACCATGTGCATCCGTGGTTGGCGGCGTCCGACGCGCCATCGCGTGCGCGCTGGCACCAATCGCTGGCGCACATCGCGGCGCTGCATCCCACGACCGTCATTGCCGGCCACAAGAGCCCGGACGCGACCGACAGCCCGGATGTACTGAAAGCGATGGACCAGTACCTGACCGATTTCGACGCCGCCCGAGCGTCGTCACCCGACGCCAAGTCAATGGTGGCGACGATGCAGGAGAAGTACGGGAGTTGGACGGTGCCACTGCTGCTCCGGTACTCGGCGCAGGTGTCCTACCAGCCGTCTACCGACTGAGCGCCTCGAACCGGCCGCGGTGGGCTTTGAGAAACACGAAGCTGCGGCCGGTCGGATCTCCCGTCGCGGCAAACGCCACCGGGCCGGTCACGCCCTCGACAGCCCGTTGGACGGTCAGGTCGTGCAGATACTCGCGAATTTTGCCGCGATTCGTGCCCACGCCGCGAATCGCGTGCACGACTAGCATCGTCGCATCGTAGGCGAGCGCCGCGTCGCCATCAGGCGTGCGGTGAAACTTGGCCTGAAACGCCTGCACGAACGCTTGCACCTGGGGCCGATCGATCTTGGTATCGAAGGGTGTGCCGAGATAGATCCCCTCGGACAGGGCGCTATCGGCCACGGCGCTCGACCACGAGCTGCCGCCGATGCTCAAGAATGTCAGCGGCACGCGCTGCCGCCGGACCTCTTTGAGCAGTGCGATCGCCGGATCCTGCGTGGTCGCGGCGAACACCATGTCGGTCGTGTTGCGCTTGAGGTAGGCCGTGTACGCCTCGAACGATGTCGCGCTGTCGCCGCTGATCGGCTCGAAGGCCACCAGCGTCCCCGTGAACTGCCGGCGAAACGCGTTGGCGAGCCCGCGGCCGTAGGACGTGTTCTCATAGATCACCGCCGCCCGCCGAACACCCCGGCTCTCCGCGAACCGCGCGAAGTCCGCCCCATTCGTCGAGTCGCTGGAGATCACCCGGAAGACCCAGGGCGACACGCCCGTGAGCCACGGCGAGCTGGCGGTCGTGGCGACCGAGACCAGGCGTCCATCGTACACATTCGCGGCCGCCAACTGCGCGGCGGAGCTCATGTGCCCCACGACCGCGGCGACGGAGGGGTTGTCGACGAAACTCTGCGCGCAGGCGACGGCTTTGGCCTCTTCCCCATTCTCGTCGCACGAAATGATGTGGACCGAGTCGCCCGCCGCGAGCTGAACTCCCTGGAGGTTCATGAGTCCGTACGGCTGCTGCAACGGACCGGCAACGCCGATCGTAATCGACGAGTGACCGAAACCAAACCGGTCACACCCCGATGCAAGGACGAGAGCCATGACCGCGAGAGAGCGTAGTTCCACGCGAACGAGTGACGAGCACCTCCCTGGACGGTCACTTTGGCTTGTTACAATCTGCCTCGCTGCGTGTGGCGGGGGGTCGACGCCGACCGGCACCCCGCGAACCAGCTTGGGCGTCGTCTCCGGAGCCAGTCAGACTGACACGTGCCTCTCCCTTCTGCAACCGCTCGTCGTTCAGCTCACCGGACCCGGGGCCGCGGGCCAGCCCATCCAGTTCCAGACGACGGTCGACAAGGATGCGCGGTCCCCGGTGATCCTCCAGCGAACCGATACCGCGAGCATCCCGTTCGGCACGCCAAACCTGCCGGCGATGAATCTCGTCGACACCACTGATGCGAACGGGAAGGCCACGGTCTACATGCGCTTGAATGAAGATGCCCCGCGGACAGCGCTCATCAGCGTGAGCGTGCCGGCGCTTGGGATCACCGACACTGTCGCTGAAACAGTGATGCCAGGTGCGCCGAGAGGCATCTTCCGCCAACGCGACACCGCGGTGGCCATCGGATCGACCGATTCGCTGCACGCGTACGTATACGACCAGTTCGGCAACCCTCGCCTCGCCGACCCAATCGCGTATCAAGCAGTCAGCGGACCAATCACTGTCTCCGGTACGACGGTGACCGGGACATCGCTCGGGCTTGCCGTCATCGCCGCGACCGCGCGCGGAGTGTCCACTCCTGTCCCCACGAACGTGGTGGTCGTGCCCGTCGGGACCATCGCGTTCGGTGCCGATACCGGCGTGGTGGTCTCCAACCTCGATGGGAGCCAGGCAACGGTGCTCGCACCCGCCAGCAACCCTGGCAACGTTCGATGGGCGCCGGATGGCCAGAGCATCGTGTACGACCAGGGCAGCGACGGATTTAGCACCGGCTCGGCCGCGCTGCACGTGGTCAGGATCAGCGACGGGACGATGACCACGATCGACAGCAGCAACATCGCGCATTATTGGCCGCAGTTCTCGCGCGACGGGACCTGGCTCTATTGGACGGGGATTCTGAACGGGATCAACGGGTACTCGTCCGTCCTCTGGCGCGCGCACCCCGATGGAACGATGAAGGACTCGATTCCGGGGACGGACGGGAGCTGGACATCGAGTCCGTCGCCCGATGGATCACAGCTCGTGTACTCAAATCTGACATACTCCGGACTGGGCATCTTCACCCTGGGCACTGGCACGGCAATGACCTTGCCGGTCAACGCCTATGCGCCGCGGTGGGCGCCGAGTGGTACCGCGATCGCGTACCTCGCGATCGGCTCGGGCGCCGGCGGGCCGATCGACATCATTAACGCCGACGGCACTGGCAAGCGCGTGATCAAGACCAATACCTACGACCGGGGCGTCGATTGGTCGCCGGACGGTCAATGGCTCCTCGCCCAGAACGACCAAACTGCAGCCTTCGATATCATTAACGTCAATACGGGCATGACGCTGCCCCTTCCGTTTACGAACAGCAACACCTGGAGCCCTTCCTGGGGACCGGCCGGCGCGTATCCTATATCCCATGCTGATCCTATGGCCCCTCGCGCTCACCCTCGCGGCGCACCCCATCGGCGGTGATTCCACCAAGAAAACCGCCCCGGAAACCAGTCTCCCGATCCTCCCGACCCGGCATACGAAATTCACGACCGACGAAGGGACGTGGATGTCCCTCGACGTCTCGCCGGACGGGAAGTCGGTCGTCTTCGACCTCGTCGGCGACCTGTACACGGTGCCGATCACGGGCGGAACGGCGACGCGCATCACGTCGGGCATGGGCTTCGACGGACAGCCCCGGTTCTCGCCCGATGGCAAGTCCGTCGTGTACGTCACGGATCGGACCGGCTATGAAAATCTGTGGCTCGTCGATGCCGACGGACACAATCCGCGCTCGCTCACGAGCGACAAGGACGCCCAATACATCTCGCCGGCATGGACGCCCGACGGCCAATATCTCGTCGTCTCGCGCAACAAGACGGGCATACTGGGGAGCAAATACGACCTCGTCCTGCTGAACGCCTCCGGCGGCAAGGGCATCGTGCTCACGACGCCGCCAAAGGACGGCCCTCCGCCGTCGCCGAACGCGCCGCCACCGTTCGATAACTACCTGGGCGCTGCGTTCGGCAAGGATCCACGATACATCTACGCATCGGTCAAGCACGGACGATTCCAATACAACCAGATGCTGTCCGATGCGTGGCAGGTCGCCGTCTATGACCGTGTGACCGGCAAAACGTTCGTACGGACTACGAATATTGGCGGCGGGATACGACCCACACTGTCACGCGATGGCCATTGGCTCGCGTTCGCGTCCCGGCGTGACGGCATCACGGGCCTCAAGCTGCGCGACCTCGAGTCGGGCGACGAGATCTGGCTCGTCGATCATATCACGCGCGACGACATGGAGTCGCGCTACACGCGCGACATATTGCCCGGGTTTGCGTTCACGCCGGACTCGAAGGCCATCGTCATCTCGTACGGCGGCAAGATCTGGAAAGTCGATGTCGCGACAAAGGCGGCGACACCTGTCCCCTTCAGCGCCGATGTCGACATCGAGATGGGCCCGCTCGTGAAGTTCGCGTATCCGATCGACGACTCGGTGCTCACGGTTCGGCAGATCCGCGAGGCGCGACCCTCGCCTGATGGCAAGACGCTCGCGTTCACCGCGCTCGATCGGCTCTGGCTCATTGATCTCGGATGCACCACCTGCCGGCCACGCCGCGTGACCGATTTCTCGCTCGGCGAATACTCCCCGAGCTGGTCGCCCGATGGGAAATATCTGGCCTTTGTCACGTGGTCCGAGGACGGCGGAGATGTCTGGCGCATTCGCACCGACGTCGCGAAAGCGAAGCCGGAAAAACTCTCTCGCCACACGGCCTTCTACGAAAACCTGGCGTACGACCCCACCGGCCATCGCCTCGTCGTCGCCCGCGGTCCGCATCAGCAGCGCACCGAGCGCGAGAACGAGTTCTCGGGTCCCGGCCCACAGGTCCTCGAGCTCGTGTGGTTGCCAGCGGCGGGCGGTGAGGCGACGGTGATCACGCCGTTGAATGCGTACGGTCAGCCACACTTCACGCGCGATACCACGCGCATCTACTTCAACGACCCCAACGAGGGGCTCGTATCGGTGCGTTGGGATGGCTCGGATCGCCGCGTGCATCTCAAGGTCACGGGGTACGTCTCCAAGGGATTCGAGTTGGAGGACGAGCGCCAGCTCACCGAGCCGCAACCGCAGCCCGAGCCAGCCGAAGACATCGTCATCTCGCCGGACTCGAGCCAGGCGATCGCGCTCGTGAATCGGAAGGTCTATCTCGTCGCCGTTCCTATCACGGGCGGCCAGACGCCGACCGTGTCGGTCGAAAGCGCTGACGACGCCCCGGTCCCACTGCGGCGGCTCACGCGCGTGGGCGGTGACTTCCTCGGTTGGTCCCCCGACGGGAAATCCGTGTACTGGTCGCTGGGTCGCTCGTTTTTCACCTACGACCTCGCCGCCGCGACCGCCGCGGTAAACGATTCGACGACAAAGGCCAAAGGGGACACCAGCAAGAAGGCCGACACGGCCGCGATGCCGCACTACGCCTACACGGCCAAGCGGTTCGACATCACGATGGTCGCGCCCAAAGACCGCCCAACCGGCTCCGTGGTATTGACCGGTGCCCGCATTGTCACGATGAAGGGCGACGAGATAATCCCCGAAGGGGATATCGTCGTCACAAATAATCGCATTGCCGCGATCGGGGCGTCGGGCTCGGTGACGGTCCCGTCGGGTGCCAAACGCATCGACGTGCACGGAAAGACGATCATCCCGGGGTACATCGACATTCACGCCCACATGTGGCCGACATGGGGCGTCCACAAAACGCAGGTCTACGAATACCTGGCGAACCTGGCCTATGGCGTGACGACCACGCGCGACCCGCAGACCAGCACGACGGATGTGCTCACGTATGGCGATCTCGTAGAGACGGGAGAGCTCCTCGGCCCGCGGATCTTCACGACGGGCCCTGGCGTGTTCTGGACGGACGAGGTGTCGAGCCAGGCCGACGCGCGCGAAGTGTTGACGCGCTACTCGGACTTCTACCAGACGCACACGCTCAAGCAGTACATGGTCGGCGACCGGATGCAACGCCAGTGGACGCTGATCGCGGCCAAGGAGCAAGGGATCACCCCGACGCTCGAGGGCGGTCTCGACTTCCGGAAGAACATGACCGAGGCGATCGACGGCTACGCAGGCAGCGAGCACGCCTATGCGATCATGCCGCTGTACAAAGACATCGTACAGCTCGTCGCGTCGAGCGGGATCACCTACACGCCGACGCTCCTCGTCGAGTACGGCGGGCCGTGGGCCGAGAACTACTGGTACGAACACTACGACGTGCACAACGACGCCAAGCTCCGGCGCTTCACGCCGCACGACGAGGTCGATCGACGCGCCTTGCGGCGATCAGGATGGTTCGCGGACAGCCAGTACAGCTTCCCCAATGTGGCCGCCCAAGCCGCGAAAATCGTCGCCGCCGGCGGCCGCGTCGGACTCGGCGGTCACGGGCAACTACAGGGGCTTGGCGACCACTTCGAGCTGTGGTCGATCGCGAGCGGCGGCATGCCGCCGCACGACGTGCTACGGGTCGGGACGATCTTCGGCGCTCAGGCGATCGGCATCGACAAAGACCTGGGGTCCTTGGAGGTCGGGAAGTTGGCCGACCTGCAGGTGCTCGACAAGAATCCGCTCGACGACATCAAGAACACGAACACCATTCTCTATGTGATGAAGAACGGGCGGCTGTACGAGGGCGCGACGCTCAAGGAGATCTATCCGCGCGAGCGCGAGATCGCACCGCCCTACTGGTTGAGGCCCACGGAGCAGTAGCTAGAAAATGGGAGGCACGAGCCTCCATGTCGCGCGGCGATAGGCGTCGTAGTCCGTCGGAAAAGTCCGGCTCAGGACCTCCTCCTCGAGCCGGGTTTTTCTTATATACGCGACGAATAGGATGGCGACGCCGAGCAGCGCATGATATTGACTGGACGCGATTGCGGTGCCGAGGAACATGGTGAGCATCGCGGTATAGATCGGATGCCTGATCCACCGATATGGACCGGTTCGTACCAACTCGTGATCGACACCGATCCTGACCTCCGCCGCCCAGTTGCGCCCGAGGTGTCGCCGAGCCCAGACGGCTAACAGAAGGCCGAGGACCTGCACGATGCCGCCGATCACAACGGCGAATTGAAACTGTTCCCGAATGAACCAGCCGTTGAGGCCAGGGACGGGCAGGTAGAGCAGAAGGAGCGCGACGGCGAGCGCGCCCTGATGGAGGTAGGTCGAGCCCCACGACTCCGAGCTCTGGGTCGGCGCGGAGTTCCGCGAGGCATAGGCCCAGTAGGCGAAAAACGCGATCCACAGGACCAGCGATGGCACGAGTCGCGACGGCATCCCCTGGTAGCCGACCGAGTGCTTCGCGAGCGACGCCAGAACGAGAATCAGAATGGCCGCCAGGATCCTGCCTAGCCGCGCCCTCGTCACAGCACCCTCCCCAGCACCACGAAGCCGGTGACATACGCTATGCCGACCAACGCGAACGTATTCGCCAAGTTGATCGAGTACCCTCGTGCGCCCTTGAGCATGAGAAGCGGCGCCGAAGGCTGAAAGCAGACGGGCCAGCGGGCGAGCTCGGATTGGCGGAGCAAATCCGGCAACGTCACGGGTTTGGCACGGGCCGAGAGCCGGGCCAACTGCTTGCGTTTGATCTCCACGATCACCGTACTGACAACGGTGATCACCAGCCACACGACGAAATCTATTTTCGCGACGAGCGCTGCCGTCAGGAGCGCGCGGTACCAGTCGCAGCTGGCGAGGTAGTATCTCCGTCTGACTTCGTGCGCTTCGGTGTGGTCGGTGCGCCAGGCCACGATGGCGCACTTCGCGTAGACGAAGCCCACGTGCATATAGATGAGGAACGCGGCGGCTTTCCACCCGGCCCTGTGATCGTGGGCAAAGATCAGTGCGCAGACTGTGGTGACGATGAGCACCAACTCGAGCTTCCAGTTCGAGTAGTCGCGCAAGCGGCGAGGGGTAAGCGATAGCGTGATGGACGCGACCGGCTGCTCGGCATCGGGGGCGGCGAACGGCCGCGCCTGACGCTCCGCGAGATCCACGGAGATGAGATGGTTGGCATGGATCACGGCGCACAGACCGATGATCAGCCAGCCGAGCAGTGCGAGTCGGCCGGACGCGAAGATCCAGATCGCGATCGGGATGTCGACCGCGAAGGGGATCATCATTCGCATCCAGTACCAACGAACGAGCCGCTTGCCCGGCCCATCATAGAAGCCAGGCGACACGTGGACATTGAAGAACCAGTCCGCTCCACGCAGCCGCGGCTGGCGTCCGCGACGGATACAACCGTTGATGCGAATCGCCCAGAAGAGCGCGTAGAACATGACGACCGCCCGGATCGGGTCCATCATTTGAGCTCCCGCGCCACGATGGTCAATATTTTCCGCGCCGAAAAACCGGCGAGCACGAGCTCCGTGAGCGCCGCGCGTAACTGACGCAGCAGCTCATCCGGGCTACGGTCCGTCGTCGTGCGTGATGCGACGACGGCGCCTGACCCATGCTTGATGACAATGAGCCCATCGTCCTGCAGGGCGCGATACGCGGCCGCGATCGTGTTGAGGTTGACGCCGAGGTCGGCCGCCACCTGCCGGACGGGCGGCAGCGGCGTGCCCTCGGCCAGCTTCCCTCGCGCGATCAGCTCTTTGATCCCATCGGCCACTTGCTGGTAGATCGGCCGGGGATCGGTGGTGTTGATGGTGAGTAGCACAGGGTCGGTGTGTGTATGGTGTATACGTACGCCATACACACACCGGTGTCAAGCCATCAGCCCCGGGGCGACGCCAACAGCTCCTCGAGCTGCTCGAAGGTCTCCCGCATGCCGTGCTCCATGCCCGAAGCGAGCATGCCGTCGCGCACCTGCGTCGACGGACACAGGCTGCGGGACACGAGATGGGTCTTGCCTTCGTGCTCGTCGAAGGTCACGGTGACGAGCACCGCACCGATGGCCTTCATCGGCTCGTACACCTGCGTGTACACAAGACGCGTCGGCGGCGTGACCTCGGTGTACGCGCCGGAGAACCCGATCTCAGGACCCTCGTTCTTCTGCATGACATAGCGATACGTCCCGCCGACGCGTACGTCGGCATCGCAGCTCACCATCCATACGCCGTGCGACTTGGGCGCCCACCAGCGCTTGACGAGCTCGGGCTTCGTCCAGGCATCGAACACGATGCGGGCGGGGGCGTTGAACGTCCGCGAGATGACGATCTCGCGATCGCCCTCGAGCTTCATCACCGTGTCATTCATTGTCATCGCGACCATCGGAGGGTTCCTCGTGTGTGAGCTCTTCCAACAGCTCGTCCAATTCCTCGAACCGCGCATCCCAGATTCGCCGATAGCGTTCGAGCCACTCGTGGAGCCGACGCAGCTCGGGGGCCCGGAGCTCGTAGAGCCGCTGGTTGGCCCGCGGTGTGACATCGACGAGCCCGGCCTCCTTCAGCACGCGAAGGTGCTTCGAGACCTGCGGCTGATTGAGCCGGAGCCGCTCGCCGATGTCGTTCACGGGCCGTGGCCCGCGCCTCAACAGCTCGACAATGCGAAAGCGATTTGGCTCGGCCAGGGCTGCGAACGTATCGAACATGATCTAATATGCTTATAGACGTATATACTTGTCAAGGCATGTTTGGTGTCAGATTTTGGTTAATCACCTTCCGCGCCGTGCGCACACGTGCTAGCCTCGACGCGTGAAAATATTCTCTCTCGCCTCCGTCGCCCTCGCGACGGTCGCCGGCGCACAATCGGACACCTTGCACTATTCCGTCGCGCTCTCGGACACCGTCCATCACGTCTTCGCGGTGACGTTGACGGTTCCGCCGCTCGCCGACTCGAACGCCGTCTTCGAGTTCGCGGCCACGGCGCCCGGCACGTACCAGACGATGGACATCGGCCGCTTCGTGCACGACTTCAAAGCGGTCGACGCCAAGGGGACCATCGTACCGGCTGAGCGCATCAGCACGAACGAGTGGCGCGTGAGCCATCCGCGACAGGTCCATGTCATCACCTATCACGTGATCGCCACACGCGACACAGCGTACAAAAAAGACCCGATCTACCCGATGTGCGGTACGGTCCTGGAATCGGGCTACGCCTTGATCAACGGACAAGGCGTGTTCGGCTTTCCACGCGGGATGCAGAGTGTGCCGCTGACGGTTCGCCTGACGTACCCGACCGGCTGGACCTACGGAACGCCGCTCGCGAATCACAACGGCGTGTTCTTCGCCGATACGTACGATCGCCTCGTCGACTCGCCGATTCTCCTCGGCCCCCACCTCACCTCGTCGACGCTCGACGTCACGGGCGTGCCCGTCACGATTGTCGTCCGCGCGGGGAACCGGGATATCAGCGCCGACCAGGTGCGCGACGCGATGCGCGAGATGCTGACCGCCGCCGGCTCGTTTCTCGGCAAACTGCCCGTCGACCGCTACACGTTCCTGTACGATTTCGGCCCGTACGGGAGAGGGACCATCACCGGCGCCTGGGAGCACTCCTACGGCTCGGAGTACGTGCTGCCCGATGCGCCGTACACGCCCGCCTACGGCACGCAGATCCGCGACATCGCGGCGCACGAGTTCTTCCACGTCGTGACGCCGCTCAACATCCACTCCGAGATCATCGAGCACTTCAACTTCGCGACGCCCGTCCCGTCGCAACACCTGTGGCTCTACGAAGGCACCACCGAGTGGGCGTCCCACATGATGATGCTCCAGGGCGGCGTGACGACGCTCAGCGAGTACCTGGCGTTGGTCGTGCAGAAGGAGCAATTCGACCGCACGCAGTTCGACACCACGTGGTCACTGCGCGAGATGTCGCTCGCGTCGTACAGCGACTCGGGCCAGAAGCAGTACCCGAACATCTACATGCGCGGGGCGGTCGTCGCGGGACTGCTGGACATCAAGCTGCTCGAGGAGTCTGGCGGCGCGCACGGGCTCCGCGACCTGATCCTCGATCTCTCGAAGCAGTACGGGAAGCACCGCGCGTTCCCGGAGAACGGGCTGATCGACACGATCGTCGCGCGCACATCACCGGATACGCGAGACTTTTTCGACCGCTACATACTTGGCACCGAGCGACCGCCCCTCAAGGAGTACTACGCGAAGCTCGGCTTCACCTTGATCGAAGATGCCAAGGGGCTGCCGCAGCGATTCACGGTCGACTCCGCCGCGACACCCGAGCAGCTCAAGCTCAGGCAGGCGTGGATGGGAGGGGGACGCGCACCAACCGGAGCGTAAACGTACTGCCTTTGCCCGGCGTACTCTCGACCGTGAGATCACCGGACATTCCCCGCGCGAGGTCACGGCTGATCGCCAGGCCGAGGCCCACGCCCTCGCGAGGACGCGTCAAGCGCTGATCGACCTGCACGAACGGCTCGAAGATCGCCGTAATCTTCTCCGGTGGGATGCCGATACCAGTGTCCGTGACGGAGATCCAGACGGAGTCCTCGTCCGCCGTGCAGGTCGTTCGAACCTCTCCACCCGGTTCGGTGAATTTGATCGCGTTGCTGAGCAGGTTGAGCAGCACCTGCTGGACCTTCTCGCGATCGGCATGGACGCGGAGCGACGCATCGCATTTGGCCGGCACGTAGGTCAGCCTCCGCGCCAGCGCTTGCACCACCACCAGCGCCTCGGCGGTGAGGATCGCCTCCTCCAGGGGCACGTCCACGATCTCGTAGCGCGCCGTGCCGGCCCGACCGAGCGAGTACGTCAGCACCTGGTTGATGAGGCCGAGGAGATGCCGCTGGCTCTGTTGGATGCGGGCCAGGTCCGACCGTTGCTCATCGGTCAGCGGCCCGTGGACCTCCATCTCCATTAAGCTCGCGTACCCGCCGATCGCGTTGAGCGGCGTCCTGAGCTCGTGGCTCATCATCGCCAGAAAATCGCTCTTGGCCCGACTCGCCGCCTCGGACACCCGGAGCGCCCGCGCCCGCTCCCGGGCGAGCGAGAGCTGCGCGCCGACTCGCGCGATGAGCTCCTGGGCGCCGAACGGCTTGACCAGGTAGTCATCCGCGCCCGCCTGCGCGCCTTCGATGCGCGCCTCCTCGCCGGCACGCGCTGACAAGAGGACGACCGGAATCGTGGCGGTCGAGGAGTCGGCACGGAGGGCCCGGAGCAACGCGAACCCATCGAGCCCCGGCATCATCACGTCACTCAAGATGAGATCGGGCGGTCGCGCCTTCGCGGCCGCGAGGGCGGCGTAGCCATCGCCGACCGTTTCGACCGCCCATCCGCGCTCGTACAACAGGCGAGCGAGGTACTCGCGCATGTCCGCATTGTCGTCGGCCAGGAGGATCCGGGCGACGCCTTGGCTGCCGACGACCGTTATCGACCTCGCCTGGTCCGGAGGCGGCGGCAGCCACTTGAGCGCCTCTTCGACGTAAGTCATCGCGCCGACGCGCGTCGACGCGAGCTGCCGACCGGCCGACCCGAGACGATCCGATGGGAGATGCGCCGCGCCGTACGGCACCGTGATCGTGAACGTCGTGCCTACCCCTTCGGTGCTGGCGACATCGATCCGGGCCCCGTGCCAGCGCACGAGCTCCTGCACGAGCGCGAGACCGATACCAGTTCCTTCGTGCGTTCGGCTCCGCGCGTTCGGCACGCGATGGAATCGATCAAAAATCTTCGGCAGCTGGTCGGCGGCAATGCCGACGCCCGTGTCCGCGACGTCGACGATCGCCGCATTCCCCCCATCGCGCACGCGGATGGTGATGCCGCCGTCGAACGTGTGCTTAAAGGCGTTGGACAAGAGATTGAGTACGATCTTCTCCCACATCTCCCGGTCGACGTAAACGCTCGCGGGCAGGAGCGGCGCGTCCACGTCGAGCGCGAGCCCCGCGCGCTCGGTGGCCGAGCGGAAGGTGCTCGCCAATTCCGCCGTGAAGGTCGCCAGGTCGATCGGCTCGTAGGACGCCGTGGCGCGTCCGGCCTCGATGCGCGAGAAGTCGAGCATGGAGTTGACGAGCTTCTGGAGGCGCAGCGTGTTGCGATGGATCATCTCCAACGATCGCTCGCGGTCGGCGCGCGGCGCGTCGGGATTGGCGAGGAGGTCCGCGGTCGGCCCGAGCATGAGCGTGAGCGGTGTCCGGAACTCGTGGCTGACGTTCGAGAAGAATTGCGTCTTGGCCCGGTCGAGCTCCGAGAGCACCTCGGCGCGCTTCCTCTCCTGCTCGTACGCGCGGGCGTTCGCGATACCGGTGGCGAGCTGCGCGGCGACCATCTCGAAAAAGACCAAGTGCTGTTCGTCGAGCGCGAGTCGGCAACTGACGCCGGCCACGAGTACTCCCGCGGGCTGACCCGAGATGCTCGAGGGGATCGGCACGATCACCGCCGCGTGCGGTGGATCGGCCCAGGGCCCCGGCGGGACGCGATCGAACCGGGCAGAAAGGTCGACGACCTGGATTGTCTCCGACACCGGCACGTCGATCGCTAGAGGGCTCATCGGCTCGCCCGCCTCGACGCCGCATGTACCGGCGAGTACCGCGTGCTTGCCGTCCGGGTCGGTCAAGTAGATCGCGGCGAACGGAATGTCTCTGGCGTGCTTCGCCAGGATTCCGGCAGCGGTCGCGCAGGTGGCCTCGGCGGTCTGTGCCTCCGCGAGTGATCGGCGGCCGAGATCGCGCAACACGCCGACGCGCCGCTCGCCCACGACCTTCTGCGTGATCTCATGGACGGTCGCAATGACGCCGCCGATCCCGCTCGGCGCCGACTCATCCGGGACCGGACTGTAGGCGATCGTGAAGTGCGTCTCCTCGACGAACCCGTGCCGATTGATCTCGAGGAGGATGTCCTCCATCCAGGTCGCCGGTCCGCCGTTGAACGGCGTATCGACGAGCGGTCCGAGCACATGCCAGATCTCATGCCAGCACTCGCGGGTGGGCTGCCCCATCGACACCGGGTGCTTCGCGCCAAGGATCGGCCGATACGCGTCGTTGTAGAGCTGGATGTAGTCTGGTCCCCACCAGAGCAGGATCGGCATCCGGTTGGCGAGGATGAGCCGGACCATCATCCGGAGCGATTGCGGCCACTGCTCGACCGGACCCAGGCTCGTCGCGCTCCAGTCGACCGAGCGCATGACCTGGCCCATCTCGCTGTCGCCGAATAGCTCGGTCGCCGCGTCGTCCAGCGTGGTCGCCATCATCTCCCAGGGTATTGCAGAGCCCGTGCCTTGGCTTTCTGTTGAGGGCGAATTATGCCAGAGTTTGCTATATGTTCAGCACCTATGCGTCGACTCCTGCCCCTCGCTGTAATCCTTTCCGCAAGCTGCGCGCGTCCGTCCGGTCGCGCCACACCTTCGTCGCCCATCACGGCGGCTGAGCTCAAGCACCGCGTCGAGATCATCGCGGACGACTCGATGGGAGGGCGGCTCCCGGGATCGCGGGGCAACATCGAAACCACAGACTATATCGCCGCCGAGTTCAAGCGCATGGGACTTCAACCAGCGGGGGACAGCGGCGGCTATCTGCAGTACGTACCGATGATATCGAGCCGTCTCGATACCACGGAGCACCTGACGGTCAATGGTAAGCCGCTGGCGTTCGGGACCTGGGTTATAGCACAGAACCCGACCAACCTTCCGCTGACGCTCGATGCGACTGGCGTTCCGGTCGTGTACGGCGGCCGACTTGGCGCTGATGCCAAAGCGCTGATCAGTCCCGACTCGGGCGCCGGCCAGATCGTCGTGTTCGCGGTCGCGCTCTTTCCGGATGGGCGTCCCGACCCGCGAAGCGGGAGATACCTGCCGGCGTTCCACAGGCCGCCCCTCGGCATCGTCTTCGTCTTACCCACGTTGCCGCCCGTCACGATCTATTCGACCCTCAGGCGGTTCTCGGTGCCTTCGTCGGCCCATCCTGGACCGCTGTCCTTCCAGATCAGCGCCCAGATAGCCGGCGCCCTCTTCGGCGCGCCGCTCGAGAAGCTATCGGTCGGCGCCCGAGCGACTGGCCAGCTCGGGGGCGCCGTGCGGTATTTGCCGCCGGATACGATCCAAGCGCGCAATGTCGTCGCGATCCTCCCGGGCAGCGATCCGGCGCGCCGGGGCGAGTACGTCGCCATGGGCGCGCACAACGACCACGTCGGCATCGGCGCATTCGGCATCGATCACGACTCGGTGCGCGCGTACAACATCCTCTTGGCGCGACAGCACCTCGACGGCCCGGCCGCCGGGAATCCCGGCGCACAATCGCCGACGATCGTCGTCAACGTCGACAGTCTGCGCCGCCTGCGTCCGCCGCGGCGGGACTCGATCTACAATGGCGCGGATGATGATGGCGCTGGCACCGCTTCTCTCCTGGCCATCGCGCAAGCACTTGTCAAACAGCATCCGGCCCGGTCTATCCTCTTCATCTCGCATACCGGCGAGGAACAGGGCCTGCTCGGCTCCCGTTGGTACGCCGATCACACGACGGTTCCGCGCGATTCCATCGTGGCATATCTCAACATGGATCTGTTCGGCCATGAGTACAACGGCGACTCGGCGCGCTCAGGGCCGCGATATCTGCAGTCAGGCGGAGCCAGGAGATTGTCCAAAGAGCTCGGCGCCTTGATCGATTCGGTCAACGCTGGCTTGGCCGAGCCGATGGCGATCGACTATTCCTGGGATGCCCCGGGGCATCCGTCGCAGAAGTACTGCCGCAGCGACCACGCGTCCTATGCGCGCTACGGAATTCCCGTCGCGTATTTCTCCACCGGCTATGGCGTCGACTATCACCAGGTGACCGACGAGCCACAGTATCTCGACTACGCGCACATGGCGCGTGCGGCGACGCTCGTGTACGCCGTTGCGCTGCGCGTCGCGGACCTCGATCACCGTCCGCTCGTCGATCAACCCAAACCCGATCCTACCGCACCCTGCCGACAGTGATCATCGGTGATTGGGACGTCAACCCGACAACCGGGCAGATCTCGCGGGATGGCGAGACGGTCCGGTTGGAGGCGAGAACCATGCGGCTGCTGGTCTATCTCGCCGAGCGGTCGGGCGAGGTAGTGAGCATCGACGAGCTGCTCAAGGAGGTCTGGGCTGGCGTGATCGTCACGTCGGACTCCGTGTACCAGGCCGTTGCATCACTCCGTCGTGAGCTCGGCGACGACACCAAGCAGCCGACGTACATCGCGACCGTCCCGCGGCTTGGCTATAAAATGGTCGCGAAAGTCAGCGAGGCCCCTCCGGCGCCTCCGGCACCGGTTCCGACCGTTCCGCGACGCGGTGGACAGTTCATGGTGGCCATCGGCGTCGTGATCTGCCTCGCGCTCGCGATCGCATACGGGATCCGCGGCGGCGGCCGCACCGCGAATTCGATAGCCGTGGTGCCGTTTCTCGATCTCACCGATGGCATGAGCCACGAGTATTTCGCCGATGGGATGACCGAGGAGGTCATCGATAAGCTGAGCAAAGAGCCGGCGCTCCGCGTCGCGGCGCCGACGACGTCGTTTTACTTGAAGCGCAAGCCGATCGCGATCGTGGATATCGCGAAGCAGCTCGGCGTGACGTATGTGCTCGATGGAAGCGTGCGCAAGTCTCACACGACCTACCGGGTCGCCGCGCGACTCAGTCGCGGCGACAATGGTCTCGTCGTCTGGTCCGAGACGTACGACCGACCCAGCGGTGATATGCTGTGGATTCAGGACGACATCGCGACCCAGGTCACGAAGGCGATCACCCAAACCGCCGCACGCTGAACGCAATCGGCAATCCGACCGAGAACATGTGCACGCCTATGCCCAAGAGCACGTCTTTGAGCTCGTACGGGCCCGTCGCGTGGAGTGCCGAGAGCGGTAGGACGACGTAGCTCATGCAGAGCTCGACGACCATGCCGTAGAGCAGGCCGCACACGACCCAGTGCTCCGTCATGAACGTCAGCCTGCGGCTTGCCGCATAGTAGGCCGCGGTCCAGGTCGTGGCGATGGAATAGTGGAGCACGAGGCCGAGCACGTAGAAGAGGGCGAACGGGCCGGCGCGCTCCGCTTTCTGCCCGATCAGCGCCGCCGTGATCCCGAGCGGTACGCGCCAGCCGAAGAGAATTATCGCCTGGGTGATATCAATTGTTCCGGCGATCAGGCCACCGGCCCCGATCGCCACGACTGCTCGCTTTTTCATCCCGGCACGCTAGCCGGGCACCTCGCGCGAAGTCCTGAACTTCGCCTGAAATACTCTGAACTTTCCTGAATTCAGGCCTTTCGCGCGGCCCGCGCCGCGTGGATGCGCGCCTGGAAGTCCTGTTCAAAGGATGAACGTGCCGGAACGAACCGCACCTTGCTGATCCCGCCAACAGGGTGGTCCAAGCCCAGCACGAACACGCGGGGGCTCCTGCCCCGACGGCCCGTGTCGAGCAACAGCACGTCGGCGAGCGGCACCCGAAAAGATCCTCCCGGGCCCTTGACCTGTAGCACGTCGCCGTCCAGCCACACTTCGCTCAGCCGCCAGCCGAACCAGGTGATATACGCCACGAGACCGAGCAGCATGAACGGGAGAACGGGCCCGATCTCCTGGGATACGTTGACCAGCACGACGGCGCCTATCACGTAGAGGCCCGGCATGCCAAAACGGTACCAGGTAATGCCAGACGACAGTCGTGTCACAAGGCCGAGGCAGTGTCTCCGGGCAATAGAATCCGCCGGATGATGGGAATCGGCACCCCGCCCTGCTTCACGAACTGATCGTGGAAATCCCGCAGCGAGTACGCACTGCCCTTTGCGCGCTGATAATCCGCGCGGAGCTTGTAGATCGCGAGCTTGCCGAGGGTATAGTAGAGATAGGTCGGGTTATACGCCCCGCGTCGCGCCTCCTCGTAGCCGTTCGCCGGCTCCTGGAAGCACTTGTCGACGAAGTACTGCTTCGCGCCGTCCGCGACAGACATCCCTTGCGTGTGCTCCTTGATGCCGACGACATATCGGCAGTCGCGGAGCAGGGCCTCCTCGAGCTGCGCCAACTTTGTCTTGGGATCCCCATTGCCGAACCCCTCCTCCACCATCATCTGCTCGCCGTAGTGCGCCCACCCTTCGACGTTCGATCCAGCGGCGAGGAGCTTGCGGGTCTTGGTCGGAAACTGCTTGACGTACAGGAACTGGATAAAGTGCCCGGGAAAGACTTCGTGCACCGTCACGATATTCAGGACCGCCGGGTTGAACTCGCGCAGGTGCTCTTCCACGTGCTCGGCATCCCAATCTTTCTCGGGCGGCGTGACGTAATAGAACGCCTCGGTCGCCTTGGTCTCGAACGGACCGGGTGAGTCCATCGACGCATACGACCCGGTGCGGGCATAGGGCGGCGTCTCGGTCACGATCGGCATCGTGGTCGACGGAATGTCGACGATCTGATGGTCGACGAGGAATTGACGCGCGCCGGCCACGGTCGACTGCACGGATGGAATGAGCGTCGCAGCAGTCGGATGCGTCTTCTCGAGCGTCAGCATCGCCTCGTGCGGCGACTTCCCCGGCGCGACGAGTTTCGCAGTGGCGACGAAGTCCTTGTAGTCCTTGTCGAGATTGGCCTCGCCGATCGCCAGGATCCGATCGAGCGGCAGAGTGATCATCTCGTCGTACGCGAGCTTGTCCGAGAAGTTCTTGGCGCCAATCGCGAACGACCCGTGCGACTTGGGCTTCAAGTCCGAGGTCAACCACTTCGAGGCGTCCTTCAAGGCGGCGATCACCGAGTCGTTGGCCGCCGTGAACGCGCGCAAGGCGCCGGTGT
>Ga0210387_10001101_pt1 | contig 20186 bp, 12 predicted proteins | sample IncBWC7OmetaG_FD_160108 | JGI IMG/M metagenome (GOLD analysis project Ga0210387, IMG submission 160108) | Forest soil microbial communities from Barre Woods Harvard Forest LTER site, Petersham, Massachusetts, United States - Inc-BW-C-7-O ...
ACCCCTCTGGACGGCTACGGCTATTTGAAGGCTCGCCGGGCCCCCTGATTGGCTGACGGGGGCCGTCGACGGCGCCGCGCTGATGGCCGCCAATCGCGATAAGGGGACATGCCCAATGTCATTGTCTCGCCGCACACGGCGAGCCATTCCCTGGGACAGAACGAGGCGATCTTCGACATCTTCCTCGACAATCTCGCGCGCTTTCGCAACGGCGCCGGCCTGCGCAACGATGTTCTACAACCTGGCCTAATGCGCCAGCGCGACCATGCAGACGCCGATCCAGATCAGGATGGCGATGGCGAGCGGCAGGTCGGTCAGCACGGCATCGGTCGGCGATTCGCCGCCGTCGAGGCTCTCGACGACGTACCAGTAGCGATAAAGACCAAAGATCACCAAGGGGATGGTCCATACCAGCCGCGCGTTGGCCGACATCACGAACAAGCTGTAGAAAATCAGCGCCCCGGTGGCCGACATCTCCGCATAGCGGTCGATCAGCTCGACCGAATACATGCGCAGCACCTCGCGGCTTTCGATGCCGCTGTTGGCCAGTTCCTGGCGGCGCTTGATGGCGGCCAGATAGAGCGCCAGGCAGAGCGTCGTGATGGCCATCCAGCTCGACAATGGCACCGCGAGCGCCAGCGCCCCGGCATAGACCCTGAGCACGAAGCCGACGGCGATCGAGAAGAGGTCGAGCACGGGCTGGTGCTTCAGCACGTAGGTGTAGGCCACGTTCAGCACGACATAGGCCAGGATCGCCAGCATCGTCGCCGACGACCAGAACAGACCGAGGAGCAGCACGCCATAGCAGGCGATCAGGAGCGTGATCGCCGGCCGCATCGACAGCGTCCGAGCGGCGAGCGGACGAGAGTGCCGCTTGGACGGATGGCTGCGGTCACGCTCGATGTCATGGATGTCGTTCAGGATATAGCCGGCTGACGAGGCCACGCAGAACAGCGCGAAGGCGATCAGGGCGTTGGCGACCGCGCCGGCTGGGCCTCTACCACCAAGCAATTGTCGCGCGGCGCAAAATATAGGTGCGATGCCTTCTGAGATCGAATGCCGACTTGGGGGACGCAGGTGAGCGACTAGAGATTTACAAAAACAGCTTGGCCCTTATCGAACGCGAACTCGGGACGAATTCCTAAATGAGCGCTGTGGCTGTGTTGCTCGGACCTGCGATTGAGCTGCGATTTGCAAAAAGGTCGTGATTCTGACCCAGACAGCTAGGTCCACGCACCCGGTGCCGGTCGTCTCGGCATACTGGCACGGCTCATCGCTTGGATGTGCGCGTCGCTTACGTAACAAGCGCGCGGGTAACTCTCGCTAAGATCGCCCTTGAACTGATCGAGGTGTCGAAATCAGTCAAAGACGCTATCGAAATATTTCGACGGTATGACTTGCGAGGCTGAAGAGCTTCAGCGGCGAAGCCTGTGAGGTGGCCCAGCCTCGCGCGCGTATTGGGCGGAAAGCCTTCTTAACGGGGGCGCCCAGCATGGAACGTGGGCGCCGGCACCCTAGGCGGTTAGCCGAACGTCGGAAGCTGCCAATGCTGATCTTCACATTAGCGATTGAACAGCTCCTCCATTGCTAAGCCGACGTAGACAACAACCAGGTAGCATACGATGAATTTCCAATGCGCTAGGAAAGTCCTCCAAAGGTAGTGCCCGGCGGCGGCTGGCCATTTGGATGCATGCATTGGCTTCCCCTTAGATGCCCCTAGGTCTTAGACCGGCGGCAACGCCTGCACATGATGGCGCTGCCTCGCCCGGCTCGACGGGAAAGGTATTTACCGAGGCCGACCTGGTCAAGACGAACGAAGGCAGCGCGTCGGTGCCACCTTTTCTCTTTCGGGACCGACTCCACGTGTGGAATCGAAGGCATACTCAACGTTGCGCGAAGGGCAACATCACGCCTTTGCGTGGCGTCGGACGGGGATACGCACCCTGATGCCCAAGTAGTTTCTTCCATTAGTAAGGCGGCGTCATTTCTGCTGCACCGCACTTGTCTTCCCTTGTTCCACGGCAGCTTTCGTCTCTGGTGGACAGGGCGGGAGGCGCCCTAACTGAAGGAAAGGCGAACAAAGTCCCTGACAAGAGTCCCTGACACGCTTGGCGGTGCTGTGGATGTTCTGCCTGCGCGTTTGGTCGACGTCGAAAAGACGCAGACGCCATACGCATCGAATGCTATATCGCTGGCCACGTCCCCGTAGCTCAGCCGGATAGAGCAGCGGTTTCCTAAACCGGAGGTCGGAGGTTCGAATCCTCTCGGGGACGCCACTCCTTTCCGGTGCGGGTCGGACACTTAGTGTCCACGAACAAGCAGGCAACACGCGGGCTTGTGGTGGTGGGCACTCGCCACGACCTTGGACAACCCGTTGAGATCAAGTACCGGGACGAACTTCCGGAGGAGCTAAGAGAGATAGGAAATTCTTATCCATGTCGGGCATAGGTTCCCCTGTTCGACAGATCATCACTTATTAACCAGGATCACGTCTAATTTGGTGGCCGTGCGAGAGGTGCAGGTCCTGGATGCGATCCTTGATGCTCGGTTGGCGTGTCATGGCGGCGCTCACGTTCGTCTCCTGGCGTGACGTGGCAGTCCCCGAAGTTTATATTGGCGTGCGGCTTGGGCGGATGCAGGCGGGGGTATCGTCTCTTGGGTTCTCTGACGATCTCTATAGCGTCGTTGTTGACGTGGGGACTTCCCGTGCTCGCGTTGTTTGGCGCGTTGTGTGCATTCGTTGCAGGACTCTGGGTCAGATACAGATCGTGATCCTTCGCGTTCTACATATCCTGATGTTGTTTTGCCTGATTGCTGGTGCGGTCGTTGGCTTGCAATTCTTGGATAGAACGCACTACCTCTCAATGGAGGTTCCGCTCGCCTCCAGCGCCGGCCTGTGCTGGCTCCTGGCGGCGGCTTTGTCCCTTTGTGATACTTGGTCGACTCCACCTCCGCGCACGACCCAGTGGCAGGGCTTCCTCAATTGCTATGCAGCGTACATGACGAGCTACGCTGTGCTGGCAACCGGCTGGTCCACGACTCTCCCTGCGAATACCACGGTGTGGCAATCTTGGGGCCTGTGACCAGCTGCCCTCTTGGAATGGCCCCCAACGGGAGTCGAACCCGTGTTTCAGCCTTGAGTGAGTTAAGTGCCGTTCGAGCCAAGCCCTGTCGCTGAGTATTGGCGGACCCGGCAAGATTCGAGTCACGATATCTGCCTTTGGAGGTAGCGTTCCAGTTCTCTCTTTTATCCACTCCGGCACGCCCAATTCTTTGCTGGCGAGGCTGCCCTTCACTGCAAGTTGCAGCGCGTCGCGACAGCTTCCTATTGTTTGCATATCTCCGCACCTTTCCCGGCAGGTTGACGATTCCGCCGGCCTCTGAATAGCTGTTGAACGACGATTTGGTCGCTCGATCGATATCAAATCGGTCGACGATCGCGTCGTTGCACTCATCAAGAGGGAGGAACGATCGTGAAAAAAATGTTGATTGCCACTGCCGCCACCGCCGCCCTGCTGAGCTTTGCCGGAGCCCCGCAATCGGCGGACAAGAAGACCCTGGCCTTCGTGGTCAACGGCGCCTCCGATTTCTGGAAGGCGGCCGAAGCCGGCGTCAAGAAGGCACAAGGCGAACTGCCGAACTACACGCTCGTCTTCAAGTATCCCGAGCAATCGTCGGCGGCCATCCAGACGCGCATGATGGACGATCTCGTCGCCGCCGGCGTCGCCGGCATCATGGTGAGCGCGGTCGACCCCAAGACCATGGGCGACGCGCTGAACCGCGTCGGCGGCCAGGTCGCCCTGTTCACCACCGACAGCGACGCGCCCAACAGCAAGCGCATCGCCTATATCGGCTCCTCGAACACCGACGCCGGCAAGCAGGCCGGCCAGCTGATGCTGAAGGCGCTGCCCAACGGCGGCAAATGCATGGGCTTCGTCGGCCTGCCGGGCGCCGACAATGCGCGCGAGCGCATCGAGGGCGTCAAGGAGACCATCAAGGGCTCGAAGATCGAGCTGGTCGACGTGCGCGCCGACGACATCGACCAGACGCGCGCCAAGCGCAACGTCGAGGATACGATCACCGCCCATCCGGAAATCAACTGCATGGTCGGCTTCTACTCCTACAACACGCCACGCATCTACGAGGCGCTGAAGGAGGCCGGCAAGATCGGCAAGGTGACGATCATCGGCTTCGACGAGGACCCGATCACCCTGGGCGGCGTCAAGGAAGGCACGATCGTCGGCACCGTCGTCCAGCAGCCCTATGAATGGGGCTATCAGGGCATGAAGGACATGGCGAAGTACCTCGAGGGCGACAAGTCCTTCATCCCCGCGAACCACCTGATCATCGTGCCGACCAAGATCATCGACAAGAGCAACGTCGATGCCTTCTGGACGGAGCTGAAGGCGCGGCAGGGCAAGAAGTAAGGCGCCGTCTTGCCGGACCGCGGGCCTCCAGGCCCGCGGTCCGACAAGACATCCGATCGGTACGTGCTTTAGACTGAGCGTCGTGCCCGGCCCCGTCACTCCACCGCTTCTCGAACTCGTCTCGGTCAGCAAGACCTATCCCGGCGTGCAGGCGCTCGATCGCGTCAGCCTGCGTGTCGATCGCGGCGAGGTGCTGGCGCTGATCGGCGAGAACGGCGCGGGCAAGTCGACCCTGATGAAAATCCTGGGCGGCGTCGTCGAGCCGAGCAAAGGAATGATCCGCATCGATGGCGCGGAGCAGGCGTCGCTCACGGTCGCCGGCGCCATGGCGGCGGGCATCGCCTTCGTGCACCAGGAGCTCAACCTCTTCGACAATCTCGACGTCGCGGCCAACGTGATGATCGGGCGCGAACCGGTCTTCGGCGGGCCGCTGAAACTGATCGACCGGACGGCGCTCGAGGCCAAGGTGACGCCGCTGCTGCGGCGGCTCGGCGTCGACTTCGAGGCCGACACGCCGGTCGCCCGGCTGTCGCTCGCTCAACGCCAGCTCGTCGAGATCGCCAAGGCGCTGTCGCTCGAGGCGCGCATCGTCATCATGGACGAGCCGACCTCGAGCCTCACCGCCTCGGAGACGGCGCGCCTCCTGAAGGTGATCGCCGAACTCAGGGCCGGCGGCGTGGCGGTGATCTTCATTACGCACCGCCTGAACGAAGTGGAACAATGCGCCGACAGGGTCGTGGTGCTGCGCGACGGCGCCGTCGTGGATGAATTAGCGCGCGGCGAGATCGGGCACGACGCCATGATCCGCATGATGATCGGCCGCGACCTGAAATCGCTCTACATACAGCCTGCGCGCGCGCCCGGCGGCGCGGTGCTCGAGATCGCCGGCCTCCGGACGCAGGCGCACGCCGGGCACGCGCTCGACCTTTCCCTGCACGCGGGCGAGATCCTCGGCATGGCGGGCCTGGTCGGCGCCGGCCGCACCGAGCTCGCTTGCGCCGTCTTCGGTATCGACCGCCCGGCTGGCGGGGAAGTACGCCTCGAGGGCCGGAAGATCGCCATCGCCGCGCCGCGCGATGCGATCGACCACGGCATCTTCCTCATACCGGAGGACCGCAAGCGGTCGGGACTCGTGCTCGAATCGTCGGTCAACGAGAACATCTCGCTCGCCAACCTCGCCGCCTTCGCCCGGGGCCTGCTCATCCGCAGCGGCGCCGAGCGCCGCAACGCCGCCGAGCAAAAGGTGGCGCTCGACATCAGGACGGCCTCCATCGACACGCTGGTCGGCACGCTGTCGGGCGGCAACCAGCAGAAGGTGGTGCTGGCGAAGTGGCTGTCGATGACGCCCAAGATCGTGATCTTCGACGAACCGACGCGCGGCATCGATGTCGGGTCGAAGTCGGAAATCTACAAGTTGATGCGCGGGCTGGCCGATTCCGGCATCGCCGTCCTCATGATCTCGAGCGACATGGAGGAGGTGATCGGCGTCAGCGACCGCATCGTCGTCATGCGCGAGGGCCGCATCGCAGGCTTTCTCGAGCGGTCCGAGTTCAGCGAGGAGAACGTGATGCGGCTGGCCGTCGGCCGGCGCGACCTGGAGGAAGCGGAGGCCGTGGCGTGTTGAAGAAGGATCTTGGCCTCTTCCTGCTGATCGTCGTGGTGGGCCTCGTCGTTTCCATCCTGAACCCGCGCTTCCTGTCGCCCATCAACCTCGGCAACACGGCGAACCTCATCGGCCTGTTCGGGTTGTTCTCGATCGGCGAGGGCTTCGTCATCATCACCGGCGGCATCGACCTCGCGATCGGCTCGGTGTTCGCCCTGCTCGGCGTCATCTTCATCGACCTGCTGGTGACCTGGCAGCTGGAGTGGTGGCTCGCCGCGCTCGTGGTCGTGCTGGGCGGCGTCGTGCTGGGCGCGATCCACGGCTTCCTCGTCACCCGCCTCCGCCTGCAGCCTTTCATCGTCACCCTGTGCGGCCTGCTGATTTACCGCGGCGTCGCGCGCTACTACACCAACGATGGCACCGCGGGCTTCGAGTTCGGCCAGAGCTTCCCGACGCTCGAATGGCTGACGACCGGCCGCACGCTGGGCGTGCCGCATTCCTTCATCATGTTCCTGGCCGTCGCTGCCGTGATGGCCATCGTGCTGCATCGCTCGGTGTTCGGCCGCTATCTGTTCGCCGTCGGCAAGAACGAGGAGGCGGCACGTTATTCGGGCATCCGCACCGGGCGCATCGTGGCGGCGGCCTACATCATCAGCGGCGGCCTGGCGGGCCTCTCCTCGATCTACCTCGCGATGTACACGCGCTCGATTTCGCCGGCGTCGCACGGCAATTTCTACGAGCTCTATGCCATCGCCGCCGCCGTGCTGGGCGGCTGCTCGCTGCGCGGCGGCGAGGGCTCGATCCTGGGCATCGTGCTGGGCGCCATCCTGCTGCAGATCCTGCAGAACCTGGTGAACCTGCTCGGCATCCCGAGCTCGCTCAACTTCGCCGTCATGGGCACGGTGATCCTGATCGGCGTCGTGGCCGACCAGCAGCTCACCCGCCTTCGGGATCGCCGGGCCAGGCGTTAGAGCGTATTCCGTTTCCGCAGAATCACCTCACCCTGAGGGTGAGGTGGTTTGGTTTCGCCTTCTTGAATCCGCCCTAGCTTGAGCCGTCAGGTCGGCGTGCTGGCGGCCTCGGCGGCCGGCGCCTTGCTCTTCTTGCCGCGCTCCTCGAAGCGCTGCAGCACGGTGAAGAACGACGGCACGAACAGCACGGCGAGGCAGGTCGAGGCGATCATGCCGCTGAACACGGCGAGGCCCAGCGAGATGCGCGAGTTCGCACCGGCGCCCGTTGCGGTCACCAGCGGCACCACGCCCAGGATGAAGGCGAACGATGTCATCAGGATCGGCCGGAAGCGCGTGCGGGCGGCTTCGACGGCGGCCTCGACGATCGGCTTGCCTTCGACCTTGCGGGCGTCGCGCGCCACCTCGACGATCAGGATGGCGTTCTTGGCGCCGAGCGCGATCAGCAGCATCAGGCCAATCTGGGTGTAGAGGTTGTTGGCGAGGCCGACGCTGCCCAGGGCGATCGCCGGGCCGATCAGCGCGAGCGGCACGGCGAGGATCACGGCAAGTGGCGCGATCCAGCTTTCGTACTGGCCGGCCAGGCAGAGATAGACCAGCAAGATGGCCAGGCCGAAGACATAGAGCAGCTGGTTGCCGACGATGTTCTCCTGGTAGGACATCGCCGTCCATTCGTAGCCGGTGCCCGGTGGCAAGGTCTGGTTGGCGATCTGGTCCATCAGGTCGATCGCCTCGCCGGAGCTGAAGCCCTCGGCCGGCGCGCCCACGATCGCGGCCGACGGATAGAGATTGTAGAGGCTGATCAGCGGCGGTCCCGAAGCCTGCTTCAGCGTCGCCAGGGCGCCGATCGGCACCATCTGGCCGTCGGCGTTGCGCACCTGCAGCCGCAGGATGTCCTCGGGCTTGGTGCGGTACTGCGATTCGGCCTGCAGGTAGACCTGCAGGGTGAGACCGAACTTGTTGAAGCGATTGACGTAAGCCGAGCCGAGGTATGACGACAGCGTGGTGAAGACCTCGCCGATCGACACTTTCAGGGTCTCGGCCTTGGAGCGGTCGACGTCGACCCGCACATGCGGGGCGCCGGCGCGGAAGGAGGTCACGAGATTGCTGAGTGCGGACTGCGTCGCCGCCTGCGAGATCACATTGTCGGTCGCATTCTGCAGCTTGATGTAGTCGAAGCTGCCGTCGCGCTGCTCGACCTGCATCTGGAAGCCACCGGCATTGCCGATGCCCTGGATCGCCGGCGGCACCAGCGGAAAGGCCCGGCCATCCTGCAGGACTTGGGTCTCGCGCGCGATGTGCATGACGATCGAGCGCAGGTCCTGCCCCGGTTGCCCGGCGCGAGCGCCCCAGTCCTTCAGGATCACGTAGGCGACGCCGGCATTGGCCAGGGCCGAGTTGCTGTCGAGCACCGACAGGCCGGCCAGCGCCACGACATGCTCCACGCCCGGCGTGGCCTGGGCGATGGCGCTCACCTGGTCGAGCGCGATGCCGGTGCGCTCCAGCGAGGCGCCGTCGGGCAACTGCACGCCGATCAGCAGGTAGCCCTGGTCCTCGTTGGGAATGAAGGCCCCGGGCAGGCGCGCGACGCCCCAGCCGCCCGCGCCGGCCAGCACGAGGGCAAGCAGCACCATGAGGCCGGCGTGCCGCACCATGCTGCCGACGAGCCAAGCATAGCCGTTTTCCACGCGCTGGTAGACGTTGTTGAAGCCGCGGAAGAAGAAGTTGCGCTGCTCCGGCGGCGTGGCGGCCCTGAGCCACATGGCGCACTGCGTCGGCTTCAGGGTGGCGGCGTTGACGGCGCTGATGAAGGCGGTCGCGGCAATGACCAGCGCGAACTGCGCGAACATCTTGCCGGTGAGGCCGGGCACGAACGCCGCCGGCAGGAAGACCGACATCAGCACCAGCGTGATGCCGATGACCGGCCCGAACAGCTCGTCCATCGCCTTGATGGCGGCGTCATGGGGCGTCATGCCGCGCTCGATATGGCGGGCCACGCCTTCTACGATCACGATGGCGTCGTCGACGACGATGCCGATCGCCAGCACGATGCCGAACATGGTCGTCGTGTTGATGGTGAAGCCGAGCGCCGCCATGGCGGCGAAGGCGCCGATGATCGTCACCGGAATCGTGGTCGCCGGCACCAGCATGGCCCGCCAGTCCTGCAGGAAGATCACGATCACGATGAGGACCAGGAGGCCGGCCTCGCCCAAGGTCATGAACACCTCGTTGATCGAGGCCGTCACGAACTTGGTGGTGTCGAACGGCACGTCATAGGCCAGGCCCGGGGGGAACGCCTTGGCGAGCTCGGCCATCTTGGCCCTGACCCGCGTGGCCACGTCCAGCGCGTTGGCTTCGGGAAGCTGGTAGATGGCGATGCTGGCGTTGGGCTTGCCATTCAGCTTGGAGGTCTGCGAGTAGGTCTGGGCGCCGAGCTCGACGCGCCCGATGTCCTTCAAGCGCAGGATGCGGCCGCCGTTGCCCTGGGCCGTCTTGACGATGATGTTGCCGAATTCCTCGGGCGTGCTGAGGCGGCCCTGGATGTCGACCGTGAACTGGAAGTCCTGGTCCTTCGGCGCCGGCGGCGTGCCGACCTGTCCCGCCGTCACCGGCTGGCTCTGCTCCTGGATGACGCGACTCACCGCCGATGGCGTCAGGCCGTAGGTGTAGAGCTTCTGCGGATCGAGCCAGACGCGCATCGAATACTGCCCGACACCCAGCACGTTGACGTTGCCGACGCCTGGCAGGCGCGACAGCTCGTTGACCAGGTTGATGGTCGCGTAGTTGCTGAGATACAGGCTGTCAAACCGCCCGTCCGGTGAGTTCAGCGACACGATCTGCAGGATCGACGTCGACTTCTTCTCGACCGTGAGGCCCTGCGCCTGCACCGAGGCCGGCAGCGAGGCCAGCGCCGTGCTGACCCTGTTCTGCACCAGCACCTGCGCGAAATCGAGGTCGGTGCCGATCTGGAACGTCACGGTGAGCGTATAGGTGCCGGCATCCGTGCTGTACGACTGCATGTAGATCATGCCTTCGACGCCGTTCACCTGCAGCTCGATCGGCAGGGCGACATTTTCGACGACGGTCTGCGCGCTGGCGCCCGGATAGGTCGTGGTCACCTGCACGGTCGGCGGCACGATATTGGGATATTGGGCGATCGGCAGGGTGGCCAGGGCGACGCCGCCGATCAGGACGATGACGATCGCCAGCACATTGGCGAGCACTGGCCGATTGATGAAGAACGCGGAGATCATCGTAATTCGGCCCGGTTACTTGGTCGGGGCGGCAGGCGGTGCGGCGGCCGGTGGTGCGGTGGCCGGTGGTGCGGCGGCGGGGGGCGCGGCCGGCGTTGCGGTGACGGGCGGCGCGGCGATGGTGGTTTCCTTGGGCACGACCTTTCCGCCCGGGACCGCCCTGCCGTTGGTCGTCAGCACGACGCGATCGTCGGCGGTGAGGCCGGTCGCGATCACGCGCAGACCACCGACCAGCAGTTGACCGGTGGTGACCCGGCGCTGCTCGACGACGTCGTCCTTGTTGACGACCAGCACGTACTTGCCGGCCTGATCCTCGGTGATGACGCGGTCGGGAATCAGGAAGTCGGCCGTCGCGGTCAGTGCCGTGGGCACCCTGATGCGGGCGAAGAAGCCCGGCAGCAGATCGCGATTGGGATTGTTGAACAGGCCGCGCACCAGGATCGTGCCGGTCATGGGATCGATTTCAGGCGAGACGTAGTTGAAGAAGCCCTGGTGGGGGAAGCCCTCTTCGTCCATCAGGCCGATATCGAGCGGTATCTTGCTGATCTCCTCGACGGTCAGGCGGCGCTTGAGATTGTCGCGGATGCTGAGGACGTCCTGCTCGCTCATGTTGAATTCGACATAGATCGGGTTGAGCTGGACGATGGTGGCGAGCTTGGTCGCCGTCGTCGCGCCGACCAGCTCGCCCACCGAGACCAGATGCTTGGTGACGACGCCGTCGAACGGCGCCGTGACGCTGGTGTAGCCCAGGTTGGTCTGGGCGATGACGAGGTTACCTTCCTGGTTCTCGACGTTGGCGCGCGCCGAATCGCGCTTGGCCTTGGCCTGGTCATAGGTGTTCTGCGCCGTGACGTTCTGGCGCAACAGCGTCTCCTGGCGGGTGAACTCGGCCTCGGCGTTCAGCAGTTGGGCCTTCGCCGAATCGAGCTCGGCCTGGGCCTCCTTGACCTTGGCCTGGTACATGGTCTGCTCGATCAGGAAGAGCAGGTCGCCCTTCTTCACGTAGCCGCCGTCGGTGTAGTTGATCGAGCTCAGGAAGCCTTCGACTCGGGCCACCAGGTCGACGGTGTTGAAGGCCACAGTGTTGCCGGTCAGCACCTCGTAGGGCTGGATCTGCCGCTGCAACGGCTTGGCCACGCTGATCTCCGGCGGCGGCGGCGGCTGGAACTTATTGTCGGGCTTGCAGCCGACCAATGCGGCGGCCACCAAGGGCAGCAAGATCAGGCTGCGATACGACATGGTTCGGACGACGCTCCCCGCGATACTGGTCGCAAGCGTTAGCGCATCCGCCCCTGGATTGCCACCGCGGAGACCTCAGGCGAAGGGGTACGGCCCTTCAAAATCGCCGATATAGCTCGTGTGCGTGACCATGACGCCGTCGCGCCACCAATGCAGCAGGCAAGCCGGCGGCTCGCGGAAGGAGGCGGGTTGGGCGTCGGGCCGAAGGCGGAGTGCAATTTGTGTCGCCGTGCTCGGACAGGAGCACAGCAGGGTGCCCGCCCAGCGCTGCAGGATGGGCCGGTGGACGTGGCCGCACAGCACGCGTTCGACGTTGGCGAAGCGGCCGATCACCGCCGCGATGCGCTCCGGCCGCCGGCACATGTACTTGTCGAGATAGGGAATGCCGCAGGCGATCGGCGGATGATGCATCAGCACCACGGTCGGTGCGCCTGGCGCGGCGGCGAGCGTCGTCGCGAGCCACGCCAGGCCCGCCTCGTCGACGTCGCCGTGATGGTCGCCCGGCACCGTCGTGTCGAGGGCGACGATGCGCACGGCATGGCGATCGATGACGTAATGCTTGGGCCCGCTCGCCGGCAGATAGGCGTGCTCGGGGAAGCACCGCGCCAGCCTCTCGCGATCGTCGTGGTTGCCCGGCATCAGCAGGTAGGGCCGCTCGAGGCCGCCGAGCAGCGCCCGCAACGAGTCGTATTCGGCCTGCAGCCCCTCATCGACCAGATCGCCGGTGATCAGCACGAGGTCGGGTCGGGGGTCGAGCCGGTTCAGATGCTCGACGGCGTCGGCGAACATGCGGTTGGAGTCGACGGCGTCCTTGTAAAGCTCGCCCGTCGGCCGCACGTGCAGGTCGGAGATTTGCGCCAGCAGCATGGGGAGGTCAGGCACGCCGGAAGATCAGCGAAAGATTATTGGCCGGCATCTCGACGATTTCTGGAGCACCGAAGCCGTTCTCGTTCGCACAGGCCGCCACCTCCTCGAGATCGCGCACGCCCCAGGCCGGGTTGCGTCGCCGCAGGTTGCGGTCGAAGGCGTCATTGCTCGGCGCGGTGTGCCGGCCATGACGGCGGTAAGGCCCGTAGAGATAGAAGAGGCCGTCTGCCGACAGCAGGCGGCCAGCGCCGGCGATCAGGCCGGTCGCCGCCGGCCACGGCGCGATGTGGATCATGTTGCTGCACAGCACGGCATCGGCTTGCTCGACAGGCCATGCCTTCGATTGCGCATCGAGCGCCACGGCAGGACGGACATTGCCAAGGCCGGTCTCACGCGCCCAGTCGTCGATGCTGGCGCGGGCGGTGCTGTCGGGATCGCTCGGCTGGAAGACGAGGCCGGGCAAGGCGGCGGCGAAATGCATGACGTGCTCGCCCGAGCCGCTCGCCACTTCCAGCACGAGGCCTTCGTCCGGTAGGTGCCGGCGCAGCACGTCGAGGATCGGCTGGCGGTTGCGCGCCGCCGCCGGGGCGTGGCGCCTCATCGTGCTGCCCTCATCGCTTGCCAGACATGCGCCGGCGTGGCCGGCCCTTCGAAATCTTTGACGCCGAGCGGCGCCAGGGCGTCGAGGATGGCATTGGCGATGGCGGGAAAGGCCGCGATCGCACCCGCCTCGCCGCAGCCCTTCACGCCCAGCGGATTGGTCGTGCAGGGCGTGCCGTTGAAGCCGAGATCGAACGATACAAGGTCGTCGGCGCGCGGCAGGGCGTAATCCATGAAGGACGCGGCGATCATCTGCCCCGACTCCGGATCGTACGTCGCGTGCTCGAGCAGCGCCTGGCCGACGCCCTGCGCCATCGCGCCATGCGCCTGGCCGGAGGCGATCATCGGGTTGACCAGCACGCCGTAATCGTCGACCGCGGTGTAGCGCGCCAGCGAGACGCGACCGGTGTCGCGGTCGATCTCGACCTCGACGACATGGGCGCCGTTGGGGAACGTCAGATGCTCGCGCGTCCAGGCATGATAGGTGTCGAGCGGCTTGCTCTTCTCGCGCCCGAGGGCTGCGATCTCGAGCAGGCCGACGGCCCGGTCGGTGCCCGACACGACGAAGCGTCCGTCCTCGAAGCGGATGTCGGCCTCGGCCGCCTCCAGCGCATCGGCGGCCAGCGCCGTGCCCTTGGCGATGATCTCGTCCGAGGCGCGCCACATCGCGGTGCCGCCCATGTAGGTCGCGCGCGAGCTGCCGTGGCCGCCGCCCGCGACGATCAGGTCGGTGTCGCCCTGGCGCAGCCGGATCTGTTCGTTGGGCACGCCCAGGCGATGGGCGAGGATCTGCGGGAACGTCGTCTCGTGGCCCTGGCCGATATGCTGCGTGCCGGTGATCAGCGACACCGTGCCGTCAGGCTCGAAGCGGATGTCGACATTCTCGTCCGGCGGGCCGCCGGTGCCCTTGATGTGGTAGGCGAAGCCCAGGCCGCGCAGCTTGCCCTCAGCCTCGCTCCGCCGGCGCCGTTCGGCAAAGCCTTCAAAGTCGGCGCGGACCAGCGCGTTATTGAAGGTCTCGGCAAAGGTGCCGCTGTCGACCTGGAAGCCGAAGCTGTTGGTCATCGGCATGGCGTCGGCCGGCACCATGTTGAGGCGCCGCAGCTCGACGCGGTCGAAGCCATGCTGTTGGGCCGCGGCATCGATCAGGCGTTCCAGGATGTTCACCGTCTCGGCGAAGCCTGGCCCGCGCGTCACCCCGATCGGTGCCGTGTTGCTGAGGACCGCCACGATATGGAGCGCGATCGAAGGGATGCGATACACCGTACCCTGCAGATGGACGTACTGGTAGGTCTGCACGCCGCCGCCGGCGCCCGCCATGTAGGCGCCGAGATTGGCGATGCTGGCGACCTTGAGCGCCAGGAACCTGCCGGCGGCGTCGAGCGCCAGCGCCGCCTCGGCCTGCGTGTCGCGCGCGGCGTGGTCGGCCAAAAACACTTCGCTGCGGCTGGCGATCCATTTAACCGGCCGGCCGGTGCGCTTTGCCGCCCACAGGATCAGGGCATGCTCGGCATAGGCAAAGTTCTTGGCACCGAAGCCGCCGCCGACGTCGGGCGCGATGAAGCGCACGTCCTTCGGTTCGACACCCAGTGCGCGCGCCACATGGTTTCGGTTGATATGGATGTTCTGGCTCGAGGTATGGAGCGTGTAGCGGCGGCTGGTCGGGTCGAACTGCCCGATGCAGCCGCGCGGCTCCATCGGGTTGGTGACGATGCGATGGTTGTCGAGCGCCAGGGTGACGATGTGCGCCGCCTGGGCGAAGGCCCTGTCGGCGCCGGCGGCATCGCCGGTCCGCCAGTCGATGCAGACATTGCCCGGTACTTCGTCGGAGACGAGCGGCGCGCCGGCCGCCCGTGCCGCCTCACCCGACGTGACGGCGGCCAGCGGCTCGTAGTCGACTCCGACCAGCTCGGCCGCATCGAGCGCCTGGGCATGGGTCTCCGCCACAATTAGCGCCACCGGCTCGCCGGCAAAGCGCGCCTTGCGGCCGGCCAGCAGCGGCTGGACCGCAAAGATGAACGGCTCGCCGGTCTGCACATTGGCCTCGGCATAGGGGCGGAGCGGGCCTAGCCCGTCGGCTGCCGCATCGACCGCCGTGAGGACGGCCAGCACGCCCGGCGCGCGCCGGGCGGCATCGACATTGACGGCATGGATCAAGGCATGGGCATGCGGCGCGCGCAGGACGACGGCATGGGCCAGCCGATCAAACCGCAGGTCGTCGAGATAGGCGCCGCCGCCGGTGATGAAGCGCGCATCCTCGCGTCGCCGGGGCGAATCGCCGATCGTGGATCTCGTCATGTCCTGAGCGTCTCCGCGTTCTTCGCCTGCCGTGTCTCGTCCCACCAGTCGCTGGCCTGCAGCCTCCAGTAGACGAGCTGGGTAGCGATCTGGCCCAGCCGGCCGCCCGCCCATCCCGTGCCGAAGGGCCGGAACAGCTTATAACGGTCGTCGTCGCCCGCGATAGCGGCGGCCAACGCATCGGCGCCGGCCGCCGTCTGGGCGACGCCGTGGCCGCCGAAGGATGAGCAGACCCAGAGGCCCGGTTCGATCTCGCCGACCTGGGGCATCATATGCGGTGCATAGCCCATGATGCCGGGCCACGCATAGTCGATCGCGATGCCGTCGAGCCCCGGATAGGCTGCGAGAATGTCCCTTCGCATTATCTCCCGCAGCCGCGACGGTTCGCGCGTGTCGGTCGTGATGCGGCCGCCCCACAGCAGCCGGTCGCCGTCGACGATGCGATAATAGTCGCCGGCGCGACGCGTGTCGGAGATCGCGCCGGGCCAGCGGATGAATTCGGCGAGCTGGGGGCCGATCTTCGCCGTCACGGCGACGTAGGTCGCCACCGGCAGGACGGCGCCGGCGATCCGCCGATGCACGCGGCCGAGATCGGCATTGCCGGCCAGCACGACATGACGCGCCGCGATCTCACCGCCTGCTGTCTGCAGGCGCCAGACGGCGCCTTGCCGCTCGAGTTCGGTCGCGTCAGTGCGCTCGTACAGCTTGCCGCCGCGGCGTTCGATGTCTTCCGCGAGGGCCAGGGCGAAGTTGAGCGGATGGAGGTGAAACGATTGCGGATCGTGGATCGCCTGGTGATAGCGCGAGGTCGCGATCAGCGTGCGCACGCGGTCGGTCTCCCACGGCTCGAAGCTGGCGCCGAGCTTGGCCGCGAGCGCGCGCGTGCGATCGGCGAAGCCTGCGCCCTGATCGGTGCGCGAGACCGTGAGCTTGCCGCTGCCCGTGCGGATGTCGGGCCGGCCCAGCTCGTCGATGGCGGCGCGCACGATCGCCACGCCGCGCTGCGACTGGGCGTAGAGCCTGCGCGCGTGATCCGGCCCCAATCTGTCGATCAGCGCGCCCGACCGTGCGGCGAAGCCCGCGCCGACGAAGCCGCCGTTGCGGCCGGAGGCGCCCCAGCCGATGCGCCGGCGTTCGACAAGCACGACCCTGCGCCCGCGCATCGCCAGCAGCCGCGCCGTATGCAGGCCGGCGAAACCGCCGCCCACGACCGCGACATCCGCCTCGATCCTGCCCGAAAGCGGCGCCCGATCCGGACTCGCGTCTCGCGTGGCGGCATACCAGCTTGCCGGATAGTCGGTGTCGGCCATTCTGCGGTTTCTCCGCGACAAGAGGTGACACGGGAAGGCTTGCGCGATCACCTGCTCTGTCGCACTAAAGATCGGTTCACTCCGGAGGAAATATGTCGCTCGATTTCGATGCGGTGGTCATCGGCGCCGGGTTCGGCGGCATGTACATGCTGCACCGCCTGCGCCAGAAGGGCTTCAGGGTCCGGGTGTTCGAATCTGGCAAAGGCGTCGGCGGCACCTGGTACTGGAACCGCTATCCCGGCGCGCGCTGCGACGTCGAAAGCGTCCAGTATTCCTACCAGTTCTCGCCCGAGCTGCAGCAGGAATGGGAATGGACCGAGCGCTACGCCACCCAGCCCGAAATCCTGCGCTACGCCAACCACGTCGCCGACCGTTTCGACCTGCGCTGCGACATCCGCTTCGAGACCAGGGTCACCCAGGCCCGCTTCGACGACAAGGCGCACGCCTGGACGGTCGAGACGGATAAAGGCGACCGCGTCACTGCCCGTTTCGTCATCACGGCGATGGGCTGCCTGTCGTCGCCCAACACGCCCAAGATTCCCGGCCTGGAGGATTTCAAGGGCCCGACCTATCACACCGGCAACTGGCCGCATGACGGCGTCGATTTCACCGGCGAGACGGTGGGCATGATCGGCACCGGATCGTCGGCGATCCAGTCGATCCCGATCATCGCCCAGCAGGCCACGCACCTCACCGTGTTCCAGCGCACCGCCAACTACATGGTGCCGGCGCATAACAAGCCGCTCGATCCGGCCTATGTCCGCGATGTCAAGGCGAACTACGAGGAGATGCGCCGCCGCGCGCGGAAAATGCCGGCGGGCATCGACTTCGCCTTCAATCCGGCCTCGGCGATCGAGACCGACGAGCCCGAGCGCCGGCGCCTGTTCGAGGAGCGCTGGAACTATGGCGGCCTGGGCTTCATGGGCTCGTTCTCCGACCTGCTGCTGAACGCCGAGTCGAACGAGACGGCGGCGGATTTCGTGCGCGCCAAGATCCGCGACGTGGTGAAGGATCCCGAGCTTGCCGAAAAATTGAGCCCGACGAACGTCATCGGCTGCAAGCGGCTCTGCGTCGATACCGGCTATTGGGCGACCTTCAACCAGCCGCACGTCACCCTGGTCGATGTGAGCGACCAGCCGATCGAGCGCATCACGGCCAACGGGCTGCGCGCCAAGGGCAAGGACTACACGTTCGACTGCCTGGTGCTGGCCACCGGCTTCGACGCCATGACCGGCGCGCTCCTGCGGGTCGACATTCGCGGCCGCGATGGCCAATCGCTGCAGGACAAGTGGAAGGAGGGGCCGAAATCCTATCTCGGCCTCACCCTGGCGGGCTTCCCCAACCTCTTCACTATCACCGGCCCGGGCAGCCCCTCGGTGCTGACCAACATGCTGCCGTCGATCGAGCAGCACGTCGAATGGATCGCCGACTGTATCGACTACATGCGCGGGCGCGGCGCCACCGCGATCGAGCCCAGCCGCGAGGCCGAGGAGGCCTGGGTCGGCCATGTCGGCGAGATGGCCGGCGGCACGCTGCGCTCGACCTGCAGCTCGTGGTATGTCGGCGCCAACATCCCCGGCAAGCCGCGCGTCTTCATGCCCTATATCGGCGGCTTCCCGGCCTACATCGAGCGCTGCGAGGCCGTGGTGAAGAACGGCTACGAGGGCTTTTCTCTCGTCTGAGTCATTGCGGGGGGTGCGCCACTCCAGTGGCGCGATCTTCCTCGGGATCGACGAAGACGCGCGACTGGAGTCGCGCGCCCCCAGCTAGACCCCAACCGCCTCGCCGTCGCTGCGCGGATCGGCGCCGCCAGCCAGAACGCCAGTCACGGGATCGACCGTGATTCCCTGCGCATGGCCCGCCATTTCGTTCCAGTCGTCCCAGCGATCGACCGTGTGGCCGCGCCGCTCCAGCTCGGCAATGGTCTCGGCCGGGAAACGGCCTTCGATGTGCAAGGTGTCGCGCACCTCGAGCAGGCCAAAGCGGCCGGACAGGAAGCGCGGCATGTCGAGCGCCTGCTGGATGTCGAGCCCGTGGTCGATCATGGCGCTGTAGGCCTGCAGGTGGATCTGCGGTTGCCCGTCCGCGCCCATGCAGCCCAGCACGCTCCACAGCTTGTCGTTCCGGAAGCCGAGCGAGGCGATCAGGGTGTGCAACGGGGTCTTGCCCGGCTCGACTTTGTTGGGACTCCTGGGATCGAGCGAGAAATAGGCGGCGCGGTTCTGCAGCACCACGCCGCTGCGACCGGCGACCACCGCCGCGCCGAACACGCCATAGACCGAATGGACCAGCGAGGCCGCGTTGCCCTGGCGATCGACGGCGGCGATATAGACCGTGTCGCCCGTCAGGCTGCCGTAGGACGGGATGCGGTCCCACGGCACGGCGCGGACCGGATCCATCAGCGCGCGCCGCTCGTCGGCATATTTCTTGGAGATCAGGCGTTCCATCGGCACCCGGGCGAAGCGCGGATCGGCGAGATGGCGGTCGCGGTCGTGATAGGCGAGCTGCTTGGCCTGCACCATCAGATGCACCGAGTCGGGCCCGAGGAACGGCTTGCGATGCAGTTCCAGAGGCTCGAGGAGGTTCAGCATCTCCAGCACCGCGAAGCCCTGGGTCGGCGCCGGCGTCTCGTAGATCGTGACGTCGCGATAGCTGCCTTTCAGCGGCTCGCCCCAGCGCGCGACCTGGGCCTTGAGGTCGTGCAGCGCGAAGAAGCCGTCGTTGGCGTCGGAATAGCGCACCAGCTCGCGCGCCACCTCGCCGTCGTAGAAGCCGTACCAGCCGTCGCTGGCGATGGCTTTCAGCGTACGCGCGAGGTCGGGGTTGGCAAGCGTCGGTCCTTCCTTGAGGAAGATCGCGGCAGCCTCGGGGCTTTTCGCCAGCTCCGCGCGCGCGAGCTCGCGCCAATGCGCGAGCCGCGCCGTCACCGGAAAGCCTTCGCTGGCATAGCCGATCGCGCTTTCCAGGCAGCGCCGGAGCGGCAGCCGTCCATAGGCCGCATGCGCCATGGTCCAGCTCGCGACGGCGCCCGGCACCGTCAGCGTGCCGGGCAGCACGCCGCGATAGGGCACCTCGGCGAGGCCGCGTTTGGCGAAGGCCTCGACGGTGCCGCGCGAGGTCGCCCGACCGCCGCCGTCGATGTAGCGCACGGTCCGGGTGCGCGCATCGTGGATCAGCCAGAAGGCATCGCCGCCGATCCCGGTCATGTGCGGATAGAGGACCGAGAGGGCGGCGCTGGCGGCAACGGCGGCATCGATCGCCGACCCGCCCTCGCGCAGCATTTCCGCGCCGGCCTGCGAGGCCAACGCATGCGGGCTCGTCACCATGCCGTTCGACGCGAGCGTGGCCGGACGGCCGGCGCGGATGTCCATCATGATGCTTTCGTGACTAGCACAGACGCCGAGCGAGCCGAACCTACATCCGTCGTCTCGACCGGAGCGCGAAGTGCGGAGCGGAGAGACCTTGTTTCTACGATAAGCTGCTAATCGTTGAAGCAAGGTCTCTTGTGTACGTCGGCTTTGGCAGAATGTGCGAACGGGCGACTGCTTCCAACAGCCGCCCGTCGCCAGATCTGAGCCCGTAGGTCTCCAAGGCGTGAAGCCTGTAGCGGAGCGAGGGAC
>Ga0210387_10001102_pt1 | contig 20182 bp, 14 predicted proteins | sample IncBWC7OmetaG_FD_160108 | JGI IMG/M metagenome (GOLD analysis project Ga0210387, IMG submission 160108) | Forest soil microbial communities from Barre Woods Harvard Forest LTER site, Petersham, Massachusetts, United States - Inc-BW-C-7-O ...
GCTCTTTGACGGCGGAGACGGGCGCGGGACGAACTTTCACCTCGAAATGCTCGATGCACTGTCGCGGGGCGACGCCGCCGCTGCGCGCGGAGCGCTCGAAGCCGACATTGGCCGTGCGTTCGATCTCGTCATGAGTGATGAGTCGCTCTGGCAGCGACGGGATGGAGTCGCGTGACGAGGCCTCCCACGGGCCCGCAGGACTCTCAAGGGTTCGAGCTATACGATCTGCGTGTCGAGGTGACAGGGCCGCCTGACCGAACGATTTATTGCGGCGCTCGATTGGGTGATTATTTCGAACTGCACGGCGAGATGTTGAAGCTGCCGCCGGGTCAAGGATTCTCGATCTATTCATTGGCGGCATTGTTACCCTTGCTGCCCGCGAAACAACGCATCACAGATCCGAATGATTGGATGTCGACGGATGCGGAGGTCGCCTGCCCCGACCCGAACTGTCCGACGCGCTTTCGCATTACCCGCACGGGCCGCCGCCGCTTCGAGCGCTCGCAGGTGACTGCAACTTCTCTAGCGGGCGAGAATCCGAGGTGATTCCGCGGATTTCCCTGTCCGGCGATTACACCATTTCACGGATCGTCAAAGGCGGCTGGCACCTCGCCGGTGATCATGGGGACATCGATCCCGAACAAGCGCAAAAGGACATGGCAACCTTCGTCGAGGCGGGGATCACCACCTTCGACTGTGCGGATATCTATACCGGCGTCGAACGTCTGATCGGCAGTTTCCGTCGAGCGTACCCAGTGCACGCGAAACAGGTACAGATTCATACTAAGTTCGTCCCTGACCTCTCCGATCTGCGCTTTATTGATCGCGCTCAAGTTGAAACCATCATCGATCGATCCTTGACGCGATTGGGGCAGGAGCGACTGGATCTGGTGCAATTTCATTGGTGGGATCTCGCCATACCTCGCTACGTGGAGACGGCGCTGGAACTCGACCGCCTGCGTCGCGCCGGTAAAATCGCGCGCATCGGAGTCACAAACTTCGACACGCCGCGTTTGAAAGAACTCGTCGATGCCGGGATACCGATCACATCGCATCAGGTTCAATACTCACTGGTGGATGATCGTCCGAGTCACGGGATGGTGGCCTATTGTCGAGCTCAGAACATCGCATTGCTGTGTTACGGCACGGTATGCGGTGGCTTTCTTTCCGAGCGATGGCTGGGTAAGCCCGCTCCGGTCCGCGATTTAGCGAACCGTTCATTGGCAAAGTACAAGTTGATCATCGAAGATTTCGGCGGCTGGGGCCTGTTCCAAGAACTACTGGGAGTCCTTAGCCGCGTTGCCGCGGCACATGATACCGATATTGCTTCCGTTGCGACGCGAGTGATGCTGGACCGGGATCAGGTCGCCGCAGCGATTGTCGGAGCCGTCAATACCTCGCACCTTCGCGCGCACGCGCAGATCGGCAGGCTTCGCCTGCATGCCGATGAATTGTCGTCGATTTCAAGCGTCATTGGCCGGCGACGAGGCCCTTCGGGCGACGTATACGATTTGGAGCGCGATCGCTCGGGCGCTCACGGTCGGATCATGAGGTATGAATTGAATGCGTTGCCAGAGCAGCGCGTTGCCGATCAGTAGTGAGATGAACATTGGGAGTTGAAGGTCCCGATTGAAGCGTAATTGACCGATCAATAAGAGGGGTGGGGATATGACAAAGCAATACTGCGTCAAGCGAGCGCTCGCGGCTTTGGGATGTTGTGCGGTGTTGATGAACACGGTGTGGGCACAGATCGCACCGCCAAGCCAGGAATTGCAAGAAATTGTCGTCACCGCGGAAAAGCGCGAGTCCACTGTGCAAAAGACGCCGATAAGCATCACCGCAATCAGCGGATCGGATCTTCAGGCCCAGGGACTGTCGGACATGACATCGGTCGCGCAGCAGGTGCCGGGCGTGTCGTTCAAGACGTCGGGCCCCGGGCAGACGGAATTCGAGATGCGAGGACTGACCTCCACCGGTGGCGAGTCGCCGACCGTGGGCTTCTATTTGGACGATGCGGTCTTGACGCCTGCCGCGATGGCGCAGAACGGCAAGACCGTGATCGATCCGAGCCTCTTCGATCTGAACCGCGTCGAGGTGCTCCGCGGACCGCAGGGTACGCTGTACGGCGCGGGATCGATGGGCGGTACGATCAAACTCGTGACCAATCAACCGGACCCGAAGGCCTTCGCCGCCAACGTCGAGGTCATCGGCTCCGGAACGACCAACGGCGGTGGCTTCAATCACACCGAGAACGTGATGTTGAACATCCCGTTGATGCAGGATGTGGCCGCCTTGCGCTTGGTCGGCACGGACAAATACATCGATGGATGGATCGACCGGAAAGTATTGAACCCGTTTCCTACCGAGGTCAACGGCAGCACGGCGCGCGGCGATGTTGCCGCGGCGCCCGTGGCCGAGGATTTTCGACACTCGAACACGGAACACTTGCAGGCGGGGCGCGCGACGTTGCTGATTCAGCCCACCGATCGCTTGAGCGTCACACTGGGCTTCATGCATCAGTCGCTCACCCAGGATGGGCCGAACACGATTGACAGTCCGCCGCTGAATGAAGCTCATTACCAGCCGTTCGACGTGTCGGAGCCCTTCGAGGATAAATTCAATCTCTACACACTGACGGGCAAGTTCAACTTTGATTCCTTCCAGTTGGTGTCCGCGTCGGCCTACTGGGATCGTCAGCAGAACCAAACTCAAGACATTTCCGAGGCGATGCAGGATTACATCGGCGGATTTTTCGGGCCTCCGGCCGCGTTTCCCTATTCATCGACGGCAACGGTGACGGAGGGCGGCAGTACGTTTTTCGGCCTTGGCGCCGGATCGATCACCGAGGATGACTACACGCGTCAGTTCAGCGAAGAGCTACGGTTGGCTTCAACGGGTCCGGGACCGTTGCAGTGGCTGGTGGGCGGGTACTACAGCAGCTTCGGCGCGACTTCGCATGTGTTCTCGTTTTATCCCGCCACCAATGATGGCTTCAACGCGAATTTCGGCACCACCAACCTGGCCGACAACCATCGCAAGGTCGACATCGACCAGTACGCGGCATTCGGCGAGGTGTCCTACATGCTGCCGGACAACCTGAAAGCGAGCCTCGGCGCACGTTACTACGAGTACCACAGCAATTCGGTGACCAGCGTCAGCGGCGTTTCCGCCAATGGCACGAGCAACCCGTTATTCGGGCTTGCGCAAAATTCGGGCGTGACCCCGAAGGTGGATCTGGCCTACATCCCGGACGACAACACGACCGTCTATGGCACCGTGTCCAAGGGCTTCCGTCCGGGCGGCCCGAACTCGCCGATCCCCGTTCCTCCCTGCGCGTCGGCAGCCCCCACTCAGTTCGGTCCGGACAGCGTCTGGAATTACGAACTGGGTGAGAAACTGCGCTTCCTCGATTCGCGCATCTCGGTCAATGGAGCGGTCTATTACGAAGACTGGACGAACGTGCAGCAGCAAGTGGCTCCGAGCTGCGGCTTCAAGTTCACCGCAAATGCCGGCAAGGCCAAGGTGTACGGCGCTGAACTCGAAGTGGCCGTTGTGCTGATGCCGGGCTTCTTGCTGTCGCAGAACGTCGGCTACACGCACGCGACGAACTCGACCACGCTGCCGGCCGCCGGTGTCGTGGCGGGGCAGCGACTCCTGGATGTACCGGAAGTGACCGCCAACACGGCTCTCAGTTTCAAGCAGCCGTTAGCGAATGATTTGAACTTCGTCTCGCGCCTGACCAATAGCTATGTCAGTGGGATCCAGGACATCACGTTTACGCGCAATTCGCTGCCGGCATACGATCTCGTGGGATTGCGGGCGGGTGTCGAGGCGCGACGCTGGTCTGCCATGTTGTTCGCGGACAACCTCACGAACAAGATGGCCTTGCTGGGCGACACCGGTGCGTTGTCGGCGAACATCTCGATTTTGAACCGGGTCGCCACCAACCAGCCGCGAACGATTGGCATCGATTTGAACTATAAGTTCTGAACGTTTTGGCATCCGATTATCCCAGTCGTCCCTACGCATGGACCGTCGTTGCAATTTTGATTGCAACGGCGGTCTTGTCGTACACGGATCGCCAGGTGTTGAGCCTTCTGGTCGATCCAATCCGCGGCGATATGGGTATCAGCGATACTCAGATCAGCCTGCTCTTGGGCACGGCGTTCGCCGTCATCTATGGAATCGCGGGTATTCCCCTTGGGTTTTTGGCAGATCGCATTTCGCGGCGCAACCTGATCTTCACCGGCGTATCGGTCTGGAGTCTGGGCACGATCGCTTGCGGTTTTTCGCACAACTTCGGTGAGATTTTCGCGAGCCGCATTGTCGTCGGGTTGGGCGAGGCGGCCCTTTCGCCGGCCGCCATCTCGCTGATCAGCGATTATTTTCCACCGTCACGGCGCGGTACCGCGGTCGGATTTTTCTTGAGCGGCATTGCGATGGGCAGCGGTGCGGCTATTCTCATCGGCGGCGGCGTTCTGCACGCCATAGAAATGGGCGCTCTTGCCGCTACACCCCTGGCCAACTACGCACCGTGGCGGCTGGTATTGCTCGTCATCGGCGGGCCCGGACTCTTGTGGGCCGTCGCCATTTTGCTCATTCGCGAACCGGTTCGCCACACTGCGGAAGGCGCGTCGACCTCCGTTGGCGTAGCGGATGGCGGCACCTGGCGGGCGACGCCATGGGCTCGAGTAGTGCCCATCTATATAGTATTGGCCGCGGCTTCATTCGTCGACAATGCGGTGGGCGCATGGGCGCCGACGCTGCTCATCAGGGACTTCAGCAAAGACCCAGCCCAAATCGGCGTCGAATTGGGTTTGCTTTTAACGGTAGGCTTCGGTGGGGGCGTGCTCATCGGCGGCGCCCTGGCCGACCGCGCCGGGGCACGCGGCGGATGGCCACGCAAGCTGCGCGTCTGTTTGTATTCCGGCCTGTTGATATTGCCGGTCTCGCTACTGATGAACTCGCCGATTTTCAGCTTCGTACTGGCCGGTGTGCCGCTGTACTTTGCTCTGTCGGGCATCGTGACCGCGGTGGGTTTTTCCGCGATTCTCGATGTCGTGCCGAATCGTTCGCGGGGACTTGCGATGTCTATGAGCTTTTTTCTAAACGTGGCGCTTGGAGCGGGACTCGGTCCGACCGCGGTCGCAGTTGCCGGTGCCCATGTATTCGCCGCGACGGCGGGGCTGGGGCCACCGCTTGTTTTGACCGTGGCGGCGGGTTATCTCGTTGCCCTTGCCGCAGTCTGCGCGGCGCTGTCCATTTTCCGAGCGCGCAGCACGGTCACGACATAAACTACTACACGGCGCATAACCAGCGCTCAGACGGGGTGCGAATGAGCAGAAGGGCGGAAGAATTTGAGCATTGGATTCGTACATCGTTTGTTCAGATGAATACCGAACTCGAGAATCTATACTTTGCGAATGATGACCGCGCTCAAGTGATCGGCTGTGGAGATCCGATCAAGGCGTCGCTTCGCGACGAGGGTCATACGCACGTCGTCGCATTGCTTGCCGAGGGCAACACCGGAGAGGGATTTGACAGCGCCTATGGTGTGCTCGGCAGCGTGGGTCTTTACCTCGCCGCATTGCGGCGGCACGAACTGACCAATCCCGCGCGCGAGGAGCGGTCTCCGTTCCCCGAGGCGTCATCGCTTGCGCTGCACGTCGGCGCATCTTTGGGCATGGCGCCGAGATTCTCGACCGGACACCTAGCGACGCACAATAGGGCGCGCGCCGGCGTGCGCAAGAGCTTTACATCGCTCCGCGATGAATTCCTGTTCATCGACGAGAACACGCGTGGAATTCTCTCGCTGCAGCGCGCGGCGGATGCGCTCGCGAGCATCGTCCATCTCGGAGCCTCCAGTCCGGTGGCGGACGTCATGTTTGATGCCGCGAAGCAGGCGCTTCGCGATGTGATACGATTCAACGACAGGCTGATGAACCAGCTGGATGTCGACCGGTTTTTCTATTCGGTGCGGCCGTACTACAAGCCTTACCGTGTCGGACGGCAGGAGTATCGCGGCGCGAACGCCGGGGATTTTTCCGGCATCAACGAGATCGACCTGCTTTTGGGCCTGTGCCGCGCCAACGACCCCTACTATGCACAGCTGCTGGTCGACAAGATGCTGTTCATGTTGCCGTCCGATCAGGCGCGGCTGCGCGAGTGTATGACGCGAACGAGCCTGCTGGATGAGTTGCTGTCCTTTATCGACGACTACCAACACGAGGATTGGTTTCAGCAGAACGCCCGCGCCTACCTCGAGGTCTGCGATTTGTTCGGGCAGGCGGCGGCACAGCACCATGATGGTTTGGTGCGGCGGTTCATCGAGCGGCCCGCCGCCAATCTCAACGAGCAAGGCCTCGAGGGGATCACCGCGAGCGGGCCGCCGCTGCCGGTGCTGCTGCGCTCGCTCGAAGTGCTGCGTGACCTGCGGCTCGCCGCCCATCGCGGCGATATCGCTACGCGGCACGATGATCTTTCCAAGCTTCGCCGCGTCGTCAAATAAATGAAAGAGCCGGGTTCAGGCGATTGAATATGACTGCGAAGTGGAAGTGGATACTTTGGATTACCGGCGCGCTGTTGCTGGCAATCGTTGCTTCCATGGCCTTTATCGAAAATCGTGGCGGGCACTACCCGATCTATAAACCCTCGAGTTTCTCTAACTTGAGCCGGACGACCGCGAGCACGGCGTCGACCGGCGAACCGGTGGTGCAGATAGCTGCAGGAAGCCTGCGTGGTGCAATGGCTGGATCGGCAATCGCGTTTCGAGGCATACCTTACGCGCGGCCGCCAGTGGGCGAGTTGCGCTGGCAGCCGCCTCAACCACCTCCACCCTGGCAAGGCGTGCGCGAAGCGCTGCAGCCAGGAAGCGCCTGCACGCAGCGGACCTCTGGCCTTACTCCTTTTTTCGCCCCGACGGCCCAAGCCTATGGGTCAAAGTTTGAGCAACCTCCCATTAAATCGTCCGAGGATTGTCTTTTTCTTGATGTATGGGTCCCAGAGTGGCCGGTGAAACGCGCGCTGCCCGTGATGGTTTGGCTGCACGGCGGCAGCAATATCGTGGGCAGCGGCACACAGTCGACCTATGACGGAGTTTCCCTAACGCGGCACGGCGTGTTGTTGGTCACCTTGAACTATCGACTCGGGGTGATGGGATTCTTCAGTCATCCTGATCTCACGGCCGAATCGCCGCATCACAGTTCGGGCAATTATGGTTTGTTAGACCAACTAGCCGCGCTCAACTGGGTGAAGCAAAACATCGCTCAATTTGGCGGTGATCCCGATAACGTCACGCTGTTCGGCGAGTCAGCAGGCGCGATTGACGCAGCTCGATTGATGATCTCGCCGCTCTCTGAGGGACTGTTCAAACGCGTGATATCGGAAAGCGGTCCGGCATTTGATTCGGGACAAACATTGTCTCGGGCGGAAGCTTTCGGCGGCGCAGTGAGTGCCTTGGCGCCCGGCAATGCGCAGTCGACGCCGCTGGAGAAATTGCGGGCACTGCCGGTAACGGAAGTTGAGGCACTGGTGACTAGAGCTAAGGAACATTCCCCCACCGACATCACCGCCGCGACGGTGGACGGTTGGGTGCTTCCGATGTCGCCCCAGCAAGCCTTTCTTACGGGTTCAATCCAAAAAGTGGATTTGCTGATCGGTCTCAATGGGCGGGAACTCAGCGCTTTTCGCCTCTCCGCCGCGGCAGCCAAATCTTCGGGGGGACCGAGCGGCGTCGCAGAATCCGGTGGGCTGAGGAAATTTTCGGAGGCTGCCCGTCCCTATTTTGGAATCTGGACCAATCCCGCTATCGCCATCTACATCGGCAGAATACTGTTGAATAAGAATGCCGGGCTAGACGGGGCTGCTAATGACTTGATTGGCGCGTGCCCGGTTGGTGCGATGGCAAGCCTCACTGATGCCGCCGGTCGGCAAGTGTTTGTATACCGTTTTGATCGCTCGATTCCAGGGAAGGGCGAGGCTGAATTGGGGGCGTTTCATAGTTTGGAGGTACCCTATGTTTTCGGTAGTTTGCGAGATCGAGAATGGCAGTGGCTTCCCTCAACTTCGGATGATGCGTTGCTGTCCGACCTGCTGCAGACCTATTGGACCAACTTCGCAAAGACAAGCAATCCAAACGCTTCGGGCTTGCCCAATTGGCCGGCCTGGAGCGATGCACGGAAAGAGTTTCTGGTAGTCAATCAGGATGCGAGCGTCACAGCGCAGCGCAATTTTCCGCCACTTTTCTCTGTCCTCGGGGCAAATGAACTGAAACAAAGTTTCAAAGCCAACTAGAGCGGCGTCAAGGGCGGCCAGCCAATACGCTGCGGCACTGAAATCTCGACGAGGACCGAACCATGAAGATATCGATGCTGATCGCGTGCTTGTTGTTGAATGCGGGTGGCATATCGGTCGTCCAAGCTGATGTCGACTGGCCGGTCAACGGCGGTGCTTACAATATCCGTTATTCCCCGCTCACCCAGGTGAACCGCGAAAATGTCGCCCAATTGACTGTCGCGTGGACGTACGACTCGCATGACTCCTTCAAGGATTCGGAGATGCAGAGCAATCCCATTGTCGTCGAGGGAACGCTGTATGCAACTACACCGACGATGCAAGTGGTGGCCCTCAATGCGGCAACCGGACGCGAGATCTGGAAATTCGATCCTTCGGGCGGTTCGAGCCTTCGGCGTCGCTTCCGGCAGCGCGGAGTGACGCTCTATCAGGACCGCGTCTTCGTCACGTATCGCAATTACTTGTTTGCCCTGGATCGCAAGACCGGCGTCCCGATCGAGAGCTTTGGCGCCGGCGGCAAGATCGACATGCGCGACGGCCTCGGCCGACCTCCAGAATCGATGAGCGTAAGTGCCAGCAGTCCTGGCGTCATCTTCGAGGACATGCTCATCATCGGCAGCACGGTGCCGGAGACCCTGCCCGGCTCGCCCGGCCACATTCGCGCCTTCGATACCCATACGGGTCAATTGCGGTGGATCTTTCACACCATCCCCTGGCCCGGCGAATATGGCTACGAAACGTGGTCCAAGGACGCCTACAAAATATCCGGCGGCGCCAATGCCTGGGCGGGGCTCAGCGTCGATCCCAATCTTGGCATGGTCTTCGCCGGCACCGGCTCGGCATCCTTCGATTTCTACGGCTCCAACCGTATCGGCGACAATCTCTTCGCGAATTGCGTGCTGGCGTTGGATGCCCGGACCGGCAAACGCATCTGGCATTTTCAGGGTGTCAGACACGATACCTGGGACTTGGATTTTCCTGCCGCACCGAGCCTCGTCACCGTGATGCGCCATGGCAAACCCGTCGATGCCGTGGCGCAGATCACGAAGATGGGCACCGTCTACGTACTCGATCGTAGAACTGGCCGACCGCTGTTTCCCATTGCCCGCCGCAAGACACCCGCCTCCAAGCTCGACGGCGAACAACTTGCGCCGGATCAACCCTATCCGGTCAAGCCGCCGCCGTTCGCCCGTCAGGCCTTCACCGAAGACATGGTGACCAACCGCACGCCCGAAGCGCACGCCGCAGTATTGAAGCGACTGCGGAGCCTCAATTCGAACGGAATGTACACGCCAGAGAGTCTTCGCGGTACAGTACTGATGCCGGGAACCGATGGCGGCGCCGAGTGGGGCGGAGCAGCGTACGACTCGCAGACCGGACTTTTATACGTCAACTCCAATGAGCAACCGTGGATCATTCGGATGGTGACTCATGACACTACCTCGTTGTACAAGAACAACTGCGGCGGCTGTCATGGCGACAATCTGCAGGGCGCTCCGCCCACCTTTCCATCGCTGGTGAATATCGGCCAGCGCCGCTCGCGGGAGGAACTCAAGACCCTCATCAATGAAGGGACCGGCCGCATGCCCGCGTTCGACTATCTGGAAAAAAACGTCGACGAGATCGTCGAGTTCCTGATGACCGGTAAGGACACCGGACAGGTCGAACCCGAGGCCGCCATCAAAGATCCGAACTGGCTCAAATACCGCAATGAAGGCTACATCTTGTTTCGCGATCCGGATGGATATCCACCGCTCACGCCGCCGTGGGGTACGCTCAACGCCATCGATTTAAATAGGGGCGAGATCCGATGGCGCATTCCATTCGGCGAGTACCCGGAGTTGGCGGCCTTAGGTATGGCCAACACCGGCAGCGACAACTACGGCGGACCGGTGGTCACAGCCAGCGGACTGCTCTTCATCGGCGCCACCAACTTCGACAAGAAATTCCGTGCCTTCGACAAGCTGACGGGACAACTGCTTTGGGAAACCGTCCTACCGGCCGCCGGTAATGCGACCCCGTCGCTCTACGAACTCAAGGGACGACAATACATTGTGATAGCGTGCGGCGGCGGTAAGAACGGCGCTGCGTCCGGCAGCAGCATCGTCGCCTTTGCGCTCCCCAACTGAACGAGTGGTGAATTGAGGAACCCATGAACACGAGTCTCCTGAATCGCAGTCTTTTCGCGCTATGCATTACGTTTATTTCGATCCGCTTCACGGCGGCTGCACCCCATACGGATGCTGCGCCTGTTCATTCCGCCGCCTTCACCATTGAGCAGATCCTAAGCGCGCCGTTTCCCTCCGATTTAGTTGCCTCCGCCGACGGAAATCATTTTGCGTGGGTGAGTAATGAGGCGGGTCGGCGCAATGTGTGGCTCGCCACCCATAGCGCCTCGGGCAACGGTTATGACTCGCGACCCCTCACCGCCTATACCGAAGATGACGGTCAGGACATGGCGGACCTTGCCTTCGTACCCCGGCATGACGGCGTGTTATTCGTTCGCGGCGGTGATTTCGAGGATCCGGACAAATCCGCTCCGAATCCGGCCCAACTCACTGCCGGCGTGGAGCAGGACATCTACTGGGTGAAATTCCAGGGCGGTCCTCCCGTGAAGCTGGCCGAAGGACACGCGCCTTTAGCCTCGCCGGACGGTGAGCGGGTGCTGTTCCTACGCAAGGGCGAAATATGGACAGTGGCACTTCAGGCTGACGCCAAGCCATCGCAGCTCTTCAAGGCGCGCGGCATCCTCGATTCGCTGCGTTTCTCGCCGGACGGAAGTCTCCTGGCGTTCGTCAGCAATCGCGGCGATCACAGCTTCGTCGGCGTTTATTCGTTCAAGCTGCAGACCTTGCATTGGATCGACCCGGGTGCCGCACAGGATTTTGAGCCGCGCTGGTCACCCGATGGTTCACGGCTCGCGTTTCTGCGGCTGCCGTGGAGCCACGACGAAGTGGGCATCGGTCCGCATCGTACGGGACAACCTTGGTCTATCCGTGTCGCCGCCATTGCGGCGGAGTCGACCGCGCGAGAGGTGTATCGGGCCCCGCGAGGCGAGGGCAGCGTATTCCACCCGCTGAGTTCCGACACACAACTGTTCTGGACGCAAGGCGACCGACTGGTGTTCCCGGCCGAGAATGATGGATGGCTGCACCTGTATGCAGTACCGGCCGGCGGCGGCAGGCCGCAACTCCTGACACCCGGAAATTTCGAGATCGAGTATGCCGCGGCGGCACTCAATGGCAGCGCCATCATTTACGCCGGCAACTCCGGCGACATTGACCGCAGGCATCTGTGGCGGCTGACCTTCCCGAGCGGCGCATTAGTAGCATTGACCAGCGGTACAGGTATCGAGACCATGCCTGCCGTTGCCTCCGACGGGGTGTCGATCGGCTTTTTGCACTCGGATGCGAAGCTGCCCATGCGAATCGCGGTTCTCGAAGCGGGAAGGATGGGCGTCGACCTGGTTCGCAACGGCCTTCCCAAGGATTTTCCGTCCTCGTTGGTGACGCCGGAGTCGGTGGTGCTGCCGCCGCGCGCCGGCGTCGCTGCTCATGGTCAGTTATTCCTGCCGCCCGGCGGTGGACGCGCGGCTACTCGACATCCGGCAGTAGTGTTCATGCACGGCGGTCCAATTAGGCAAATGTTGGCCGGCTGGCACTACATGGATTACTACAGCAACGCCTATGGGCTCAATCAATATCTGGCGAGCAAGGGCTACGTCGTATTGGCTCTCAACTATCGATCGGGAATCGGCTACGGTCTCGACTACAGGGAAGCGGAACACTACGGTGCCACCGGCGCGAGCGAGTACAACGATTTGCTGTCGGCCGCCTCGTACCTGCGCGCAAGACCAGATGTGGATGCCGCGCGGGTTGGTCTGTGGGGCGGCAGCTACGGCGGCTACATGACGGCGTTAGGGCTCGCGCGCAACTCGGATCTGTTCGCCGCCGGCGTCGACCTGCACGGCGTGCACGATTGGCATAGTTGGAGTCTCGGGGAGCGGGGCGGCCGTGATTTTTACGCTCTTGACGCCACCCCCGACGATCTGGCCACGGCGCTCGCCGCCTCGCCGATCAGTGCAGTGTCGACGTGGCGGTCGCCGGTGCTGCTAATTCACGGTGACGACGATCGCAACGTGGCCTTCTCGGAAACCATGCGGCTGGTGGAGGCGCTGAATCGGCAGGGAGTCGACTGCCAAGAGCTCATCTTTCCCGACGAAATACATGGCTTTCTGCGCCGCGCGACTTGGCTGCGCGCCTACCACGCAACCGCAGAATTTCTCGATGCCAAATTATCGGCTCACTAAAGACAACTATCGATGAAAACCATCAAGACATATTCGACGAGGGTCGATGCTGATCTGGCGAGGATCGCTTTGGACGCTGCCGGCGTACCCTCCGTCGTCGTCGGTGTCGGAGTCGGCATGGAAGGCGGAACGGGTGGAGTACAATTGCTCGTGGAAGATGATTGCGTCGAACGTGCTCTGAAAGTGCTCGGTGACGCGTGAAATCCGTTTTAGAGCAGTGACGACTACCGGGAGCCGAGAATAGCTTTTGCCGCGGCGACCACTCGTTCGACATCAGATTCGTTCATGGATGGAAAGAGCGGCAAGGTAACAATCTGTCGACAGACTCGTTCTGCCACGGGAAACATGCCGATCTTGAAACCGCGCTTGCGGTACATGGTGAACAAGTGGATCGCGGCGTAGTGATAGCCTAGTCCGATGTTTTGGTCGAGCATTTGTCGCATGAACGCTGCACGCACGATGTGGTCTGGCAAGACCAGATGGAACATATGCCAATTGCTGTGCTGGAAATCGGCAATGGGCAATTCCGCACCGTATGTTGCTTCGAAGTCTGCGCCGAAACAGTGGAAGTAGTGCCGGGCCAGCGCTAGGCGTTTGACATTGAATGCTTCCAGGTGTGCCATTTGCCCGAGTCCGATGGCAGCGGCAATCTCTGTCATGTTGTATTTCCCGCCCAGTACGTCGACGTCGATACCATCTAGACCGCTGCGCGTGACGCCTTGCAGGCGATACTTCTCCGCCAATATCGCTTCTTCGGCATTGTTGACTACCAGGCAACCGCCTTCGGCGGTTGTGATGTTTTTGTTTACTTGAAAACTGAACGACGCAAAATCACCGAATGCACCAATGCGCCTGCCTTTCCACGTCGATCCGATGGCCTGCGCTGCATCCTCGACAACGCGCAGCGAGTTGGTCTTAGCGAGCGCATACAGTTTGTCCATGTCACAAGGCAACCCGCACATATGAACAGGAATGATCGCTCTGCTACGAGGAGTAATGGCTGCCTCTGCCTTATCGAGATCGATATTGTGAGTGCGCGGGTCAATGTCGGCGAATACAGGCGTCGCTCCGACTTCGATGATCACGTTCGCTGTAGCGACCCATGTGTTCGGCGTCGTGATCACTTCATCGCCCGGACCGATACCGGCAATACGCAATGCGATTTCCATCGTGCAGGTGCCCGAGTTGTACGTGCGCACGGGTCGGACGCCAAAATAGGCGGACAAGTGCGATTCGAAGGCTTGTACCTTTAGCCCGTTGCTCGTTAACCAGCCGGATCGCAGCACTTCGCCGACTGCGGCGATGGTGGCTTCGTCAATGCTGGGCCTGGTAAATGGGAGGAAAGGCTGCGCGGGTGCTTGGGTCATAGGTATAGGAGAGCGCTTTTGTAGCGGGTCTCTCATTGTACGACGGAGAATATCTGATCCGGTGCAGGTAAAATACGGCGGCGAGTCTTAAGCAGAAAATGACACACACGGTACCTATCGCAATCAACGTTGACCGACTGATCGCCCGTATCGACAGCCTTGCCGAGATGGAGCTCAAGGACGACGGTTCGTGCAGCCGACTGGCGTTGACCGACGCCGACCGCCGCGGCCGCGACCAAGTTATCCAATGGATGAACGAGGCAGACCTCGCGGTGCGGATCGACCGGATCGGCAACATTACAGGTTTGCGCCCCGGCCGCTCGGCTGCCCGTCCGGTGATGACCGGTTCGCACATCGACACGGTGTCCAACGGCGGCCGTTATGACGGCATCTACGGTGTGATCGCAGGACTTGAAGTGGTGCAGAGCCTTCAGGATGCCGGTCGGGCCACCGAGCGGCCACTCGCCGTGACGGTGTTCACCAATGAGGAGGGGGTGCGCTTCCAGCCCGATATGATGGGTTCGCTGGTGTACTCAGGCGGTTTGACCCTAGAGGAGGCGCTGAATGCGAAGGCGACCGACGGTGCGCGTGTTGGCGATGAGCTTAGGCGGATCGGGTACGCGGGAACAGAACCATGCGGCGAACCGGTTCCGCACGCATTCATAGAGCTTCACATCGAACAGGGGCCGATCCTCGACATGGAGTGCGGTTTGCTCGGCGCCGTTGAAAATCTTCAGGGTATTTCGTGGCAAGAAGTGACGATCCGTGGCGTTTCAAACCACGCCGGGACAACTCCGATGCAGCTGCGCCACGATGCCGGCTACTGCGCCGCTAGAATCGGGGTGTTCGTGCGTGAGCTTGCCAGGCGCATGGGTGCATCGCAGGTCGGTACCGTAGGGAGCGTTCGACTGACACCCAACCTGATCAATGTCATTCCCAGTCAGGCGGTGATTTCGGTCGATCTGCGCAACACCGACGACGCCCTGTTGACCGCTGCCGAGCAGGAGCTCACCGCGTTCCTCGAGACGCTCGCGCAAGAAGAGGTCGTGACGATTGAAACGCGTGGCTTGGTAAGAACCCCGCCGGTGATCTTTGATTTAAAAGTTTTGCAGGCTATCGAAGCCGTGGCGGCGGAGCGCGGACTACCGATGCGGCGCATGACTTCGGGCGCCGGCCACGATGCCCAGATGATGGCGCGAATCTGCCCCACAGCGATGATCTTCGTGCCCAGCGTTGCGGGTATCAGCCATAATCCGCGCGAATTTACCGAGCGCCGACACCTTCAGATCGGTGCCGATGCGCTACTGCACACCATGCTGCGGCTGGCCGCGAGTTGAGGGTTCGAACGTGGCGTCTTTTCAATGCTTGCGCAAATCAGCGAGATAACATATGGCGGATAAGCATCTTAAAAAAATTGTCGCTCGGACCAGCGCCATTATTTGCTTGCTCGCGATCGCGGCGCTGTTGCTGTCTTTGTTTGCATCCAAAAACACGCCTCCGCTTCGGTATGCAGCCGATTCTCTGATGACTGTTGCCGCCGGATACAACGCGTATTTCCTCTTTAATTGGCTACGCGCACTGGCCCAACCCAATAGTAGGTGGGTCACTGTCTTTGTAGGTGTAGCGTGGCTGATTGTATCTGCCGCGGTGAGCTTCGTCGTAGCTGTGCTCGGCTTTGCCGAATGCGCCGGCGGATGTTCAGCGAGGCCTCCTAGCGCCACAGATTGGTACGGCGGCTTGGCCATACTTGGGGTCGGAATGATATTTAATGGGTTGTTGCACTGGGTACGTTCGTTTCTTGGCGAACCGATCGGGTCCCGCTGACAAGCTGCGGCGCCGCGCAGCCGAGGCCGTTAAGGAATCCTTAACAGGCGATTACATTGTCCGTTTGTTCCGTATGGGCGCGCGGCGCACCCTATGACTTCGTCGAATGACCACCAGACTTTTTACCTTGCAGGTAATTGATGCGCCCGCGCCGCGCATTCAAGATCACTCTCACAGTCAGACGGAGCAAACACATGAGCAACGAATCCACACTTTTGGTACGAGTCGGCCAGGGGCTTCTGGCGGTTGTGGCCACGGGCGCAACGGTGCTGGCCTTGCAGATTGCGATGCTGGCGTAATTTGATTTGAGCTGCTTATGTAACGCAACGAACGGTATTTATGCAAGCGGCGTGCAAACTACGCCAAATTAAGTCAAAGGGCTAAATGGCAGTTGTAGCGAGATACAGACATCTCGCTTAAGTAGAGACGCTTGCGCGATTATTGCAGGCACTACAGCTGTCGGAGACTATGCAATGTCGCCCTTCATTCACGTCGTCGACGGACTCTTTGGTCTTGCCGCCGTTTCTTCGTTTGCCGGTTTTGTTTTTCATTTACTGACCGGAAGTCCCGACTTAGCACTGATGTGTTTTGTGGGCGTCGGCGGCAGCGCAGCGATGGTGTGGATGTTCACCACCTGTCGACCCGTTTAAAAAGCCAATCAGCCGGAACACCGGCCCGCTGTTACCGTTCCCAAAGCTTCGATGAGCTGGGCGTAGCCTTGTCGAGCATTGCGGCGTATGCGTCTGCCACCTGCTGCATCATGCCCTGCTGCGCCAGTAGCCGGGCAAGCGTCGCGCGACGATAGCGCCAGTTTTTCCAGGCGCCATCCGGCCAATCCTCCTCGCGGGCACGCTCGGCAGCCGCCGCGTAGCGCGTGAATGCTCGGAGCAGTAGTTCATTTCGCTGCAGCGGGTCGGTCTGCACGAGCGCATTTCCCTCGTCGCGCTCGGCGAAGCGCGCCAGTGCGTTCGGCTCGCCGGCATCCGCACCTTTCTGGTACCACGACCATGCTTTGGCAGTGTCCGCATTGAACGCGCCGGCGGCAGTATCGGCCGGCTGCGCGCCATATTCGAAAACATGACCGAGTTTGAAGGCCGCGATCCGCACGCCGTCCGCCCACGCCTGTTCGTAGAGCGCGATCGCACGGCCAAGATCGCGCTTCGCCGCTGACGCGTCAATCAATGAGTCGGCGAGATCGATTCGTGCCGCGCGGTAACGCTTGGCCACAGCGATCTCGAACCGCCGCCGGGCGCCGTTCGCATCACCCTTGGCGAGCAACGCGCGTCCCATTTGGTAGTCCGATCGCGCAGCGTGTTCAGGTTTGGCTGTTTCCGCGGAGCAGGCGGAGTCAGCGATGTCTACCGTAATATTCTCCTCGCCCGGTGCCAGGCGGTCCGGATCATAGACTGCCGCGACGGCGCGATCGCAAGCGGATGGTTCGGACCATGCCATTGTGGCCCGCGAGTCGGGCGGCAGGCCCAACTGTGTCCGGTCGCTGTCGGGCAGTGGGTCGGTGACGGCCGATGCGTCCCATCGAATCTGCGCAGCAAGAGCGGCAGGCACGCTTGCATCCCAGATGCGTGCGGTCTTGTCGAAGGACGCCGTGACGATGCGTGCGCCGTCCGGCGAATAGGCGGCGGAATAGACGTAATCACCATGGCCGGACAACGCCGCAAGCTGCACGCCGGTGCGCGCATCCCAGATGCGCGCGGTACTATCGCGTGACGCGGTGACAATGCGTGTCCCGTCGGGTGAATAGGCGGCGGACTCGACGCGGTCGCCGTGGCCGGACAGTACGGCGAGCTGTGCGCCGGTGCGTGCATCCCAAATGCGCGCGGTTTTGTCCATCGACGCGGTGACGATGCGGGTGCCGTCGGGTGAATAGGCGGCGGAGAACACCGAATCGCCATGCCCCGACAGCACCGCGAGTTGCGCGCCGGTGCGCGCATCCCAGATGCGCGCGGTCTTATCGCCCGACGCGGTGACGATGCGGGTGCCGTCGGGTGAATAGGCGGCCGAGAGGAGGTAATCACCGTGGCCGGACAACGCCGCGAGCTGCACGCCGGCGCGGGCATCCCAGATGCGCGCGGTCTTGTCAGCCGACGCCGTGATGATGCGTGTACCGTCGGGTGAATAGGCGGCTCCATACACTCTGTATCCATTACCGGACAAGACTGCGATTTGTGCCCCGGTGCGAGCATCCCAGATGCGCGCGCTCTTATCACCTGACGCAGTGACAATGCGGGTACCGTCGGGCGAATAGGCGGCGGAAATCACCGATTCGCCATGCCCAGACAGTTCCGCGAGCCGCGCGCCCGTGCGCGCATCCCAAATGCGCGCGGTCTTATCACCTGACGCGGTGATGATGTGTGTGCCGTCGCGCGAATAGGCGGCGGAGTAGAGGTAGCTGTCGTGCCCCGAGAGCACGGCGAGTTGTGCGCCCATCCGCGCGTCCCAAACCCGTGCGGTCTTATCACCTGCCGCGGTAACGATGCGCATGCCGTCGGGCGAATACGCGGCGGAAAACACGGAACCGCCGTGGCCGGACAACGCCGCGAGTTGTGCGCCGGTGCGCGCATCCCAGATGCGCGCGGTCTTGTCCAGCGATGCCGTGACGATGCGTATGCCGTCGGGCGAGTAGGCGGCGGCATAGACGCCACTGCCATGTCCGGAGAGCACCAGGAGTTGCGCGCCGTTGCGGGCATCCCAGATGCGCGCAGTCTTGTCGAATGACGCAGTGACGACGCGGCTGCCGTCGGGTGAATACGCTGCGGAAGCGATGCGGTCGCTATGGCCGGACAGTACTGCGATCTGTTCGCGCGTGTGTGAATCCCAGATCCGTGCGGTCTTGTCATCCGAGGCCGTGACGATATGGGTGCCGTCGGGTGAATAGGCGGCGGTAAAAACGGTATCGCCATGCCCGGACAGCACGGCGAGTTGCGCCCCCGTTCGTGCATCCCAGATGCGCGCGGTCTTGTCCATCGACGCCGTGACAATGCGTGTGCCGTCGGAGGAATAGCGGGCGCAACTGAGCTGGTCCCCATGACCCGATAGCACAGCAAGTTGCGCGCCCGTGCGCGCATCCCAGATACGCGCGGTTTTATCATCCGACGCGGTAACGATGCGCGTGCCGTCCGGCGAGTAGGCGGCGGTATAGACAAGACTGCCATGTCCGTATAGCACCGCGAGTTGCACGCCCGTGCGCGCATCCCAGATTCGCGCGGTCTTGTCGAACGACGCGGTGACGATGCGCGTGCCGTCCGGCGAGTAGGCGGCGGAAACGACCTGATCGCCGTGCCCCGACAGCACTTCGAGTTGCACATCGGCAGCGCGGATGTCCTGAAACACACTGTTGGCCGCCGGCGTGCGCACTTGTGCGAATCGAGGGTTCGTGAGCACTTCTAGGATGATCCCCTGCGCGCCGGTAACATCTGCATCCTTCAGACGCTGGGCGGCTGCCTGGGTAAGCAGCCGCGACTGCGCTTGCAGTGCCTGCGTAGCCTGGAATTCCGCCTCGCGCTTCTGATGGATGGCGATCAATGCGGTGCCCGAGGCAACGGCCGATAGAACGGTCACCATTCCGATGAACCCGGCGGCGAAGCGGTGGCGGCGGATAAATTTACGGATTTGATACGCCGCGCTGGCCGGCCGCGCCACGACGGGCTCATGGTTCAAGTAGCGTCGCAAATCGGCGGCCAGATCCGAGGGCGAGCCGTAGCGGCGGTCGCGCTCCCGCTCCAGTGACTTCATCGTGATCCAGTCGAGATCGCCTCGCAGCAGCTTGACCAATTGTCTAGGCTCTACGCCGCGCGCCAAGGCGCTCACCACCGAGCCATCCGTATCCGCACTGACTTTGCCGCTCGCGCGCGGTGGCTCCTCCTCGCGCAGCCGGCGCAGGAACTCATCGAGCGGTGGATGATCGCGCCGCTTGGCCGCAAATGGCAGCAGACCGGTCAGCAGCACATAGAGAACGACCCCGAGGGAGTACACGTCGGTGCGGGTGTCGATAATCCGCACTTGGGGATCCGCTTGCTCTGGACTCATGTAGTCCGGCGTGCCCATAAGATGTCCGAACCGGGTCAGCTGGGTGTGTTCCGGAACGGTGGGTGCGGTCGCCTTGGCCACCCCAAAGTCGATGATGCGCGCCACGGGTTTGCCGTCCACTTCCGCGACCAGAATATTGGCGGGCTTCAAATCACGATGGATGATGGCGTTCTGGTGCGCGTACTGCACGCCCTCGCAAACCTGAATGAAAAGCTCGAGGCGCTCGCGGATCTTGAGCTTCTTCTCATCGCAGTAGTCCGTGATCTGCACGCCGGGTACGTACTCCATGACGAAGTACGGTTGGCCGTGGGGCGTGCGACCGCCGTCCAAGAGCTTGGCAATATTG
>Ga0210387_10001104_pt1 | contig 20176 bp, 17 predicted proteins | sample IncBWC7OmetaG_FD_160108 | JGI IMG/M metagenome (GOLD analysis project Ga0210387, IMG submission 160108) | Forest soil microbial communities from Barre Woods Harvard Forest LTER site, Petersham, Massachusetts, United States - Inc-BW-C-7-O ...
CGAGCCAATCCCGCCCGCGGCTCCGCTCACCAGGAGTGTCTCTCCGGCTTTCACACCGAGCTGCTCGAGACAGCGCCAGGCCGTTTCGACGATCACGGGAAGCCCACCTGCAACCTCGAACGGTAGATCGTCAGGCTTGTGAGCCCAGTGTGTGACAATTGCATACTGGGCCACGGTGTTCGCGCCGTAGCCGAACACGGCGTCGCCGATCGAGGCGTTCGAGACGCCCGGGCCGACCTCGTCCACGACGCCCGACGCCTCGAAGCCGACACCGGAGGGCAATCGAACCGGCGTGGCATCGCGCGCGTCTCCCGCCCGATCTTTCCAGTCGGATGGATTCACCCCTGCGGCCCGGACGGCGATCCGCACCTGACCGGGGCCAGCGTGCGGCTCATCGATCTCGACGACGCGCAGCACCTCCAGACCTCCGTATTCGCTGAACTGAATTGCCTTCATGAGTGTCTCCGTCTGCATCTCGCGCCGGCGGAAGGAACCTCGAGTGAGTCGAGCTTGCGCTTTGGGTCTTGGGTCGTCCAAGACATTGTTGATCTCACATTTGAGACCTAGTAGGTCTTGGTCCTTCGCTGCCCAGCATGGAGGTCGAACGAGTGGAGCTTCGTCACCTGCGCTACTTCGTCGCGGTCGCCGAGGAAGAAAACTTCCATCGCGCAGCCGAGAAGGTGCACGTTTCCCAATCGCCCCTCAGCCGCCAGATGCAGCAACTGCGAGAAGAGATTGGCGTCGACCTCTTCGAGCCGTCAGGGCGGGGCGTAAAGCTGACGCTCGCCGGGCGCATGTTCCTGGACAGAGCGAAGGCGATTCTGGCGGCCGTCGACGTGGCCGTGGCGGAGGCGCGAGAGGCGACGGATGGCAGGATCGGGACCATCGCGATCGGCTTCGAGCCAGGAGCGGGATACCTCGGATGTCTCTCGACGATCGTTGCGGAGCTTCGAAAGCGGCAACCACGCGTGAGCGTGAAGCTCTTGCCGATGATCAGCACCGAACAATGGGAAGCGCTGCGGCTCGGCGAAATCGCGCTCGCCTACGGCAACGAGGTCCCGGACGATTCGTCGCTGCGGAGTGTCGTGCTGTCGAGAACGCGAATAGGGATCCGGCTGCCGAAAGAGCATCGCCTCGCGAGAAAAGCAAAGCTCAAAGTCAGGGATCTCGCGGACGAGTCGATACTGATGGGACCGCGGCGACTGCGGCCGCGATTGTACGACGACATCATCGCGGCGGTCCGCGCGCGCGGTGTGGTGTTGAAGCTGGCGCCGGAAGTCGTCGACGGAGAAGCCGTGTGGGCGCTCGTCGCGAGTGGACTCGGCATGACGTTCGCAGCGGAGAACGGGGCTCGGTTTCTCGACGCCGGCGCGGCGCTCGGTCGCCCAGGCTCTCTCCAGGTCGGGTCCGGGGTGTGGCGGCCGTTGAGCGATCTCGGCGTCGAGGTGTGCGACATCGTGGCGTGGCGGGCCGACGCCGCGCGGTCCGCTCTGCTCCGACCGTTAATCGAAGTCGTTGCTGAGGTGCGCTTACGGCTTCAGAGCTCGAGGCCTTCGCGCCGCAAAGGTTGAATGCCGCGGCCACGCTGCCCCAAATGCGGAGCGCCTTGGCGCGCTCCTCCTGGCTCCATTTGGCCGGCCTCGCGTTTCCAATTCGGATGCGACCGAGCTCGACGTCGAATCGACGTCGCCAAAACTGGGTGAGCCGGATCGTGTAGTCTCCCTCGATTCAACCCAACGGTGGAGACCTCAATGTCACTTTCCGTTCTTGCGTCTTTGGGCAGCTTCGTTAGCGGATTTGCTGTCCTGATCTCGCTAATCTACCTCGCGCTTCAAGTGAGGCAGACAGAGCGCAATCAGCAAATCTCGATCAGGCACAGCCGCGTGTCGCGCACCGTCGAGCTGCACCTGGCGCTCGCGGACCCTGCCGTGGCGGATGCCTGGCTTCACGGTTCGGCGCGCCCTCAGGACATCACTCAAACCGAGCTGAGCCAGTTCATCAATCTCTGCCGCGCGCTCTTCTTCCATTTCGAAGACTCGTTCTATCAGCGCGAGGAAGGACTGTTGAACGACGACGCGTTCGAAACCGTCGTTGCGGGCGCTCGGCTCTCGGCGAGAAGCCCTGGCTGGCGAGCCGCCTGGAGGATGGCGCGGCCCAACTTTGGCGGACGGTTCCTAGCCTTCATGGACGCAGTGGTCGCCAAGTCCGCGGTCGAGCCCCCCGTGGATCTATCGCTGGAGGCGTGGAGGGTCGCTTTCGCATCCGAAGCGTCGCGGACTTCATAGGCGCGAGCCGCGCGTTAGCGCCTGGAGCAATCTTTGTTGGCCTACCCCATCGGCGCTATTCTCGCATCATGCTTCGGCTCCGGCGCGGTGGCGATGCGCGATGAGCCGAGAAGGTAAGCGGGGGATTGCTCAGGGACGCTCGGCAGCGCAGTCAGCTTCGGCGCCACCTTCTTGACCAAGTCCAAGAAGGCCTGCGGCCCTGGTGTGAATATTGAACAAGCCCCGCCAACCAACATGGTGATGATGGACAGCGCCATCTCCATCACTTTGGGCAGCAGTCGGGCTTCAAAACGGCGAGGCGAACGCGCAAGTTGGTGCCGCGGAACAGCACCGCGCCATCTCGTCGGTTTGTGCCACGCGAAGGGACTCGTCATGAAGTTCGCTCGGAGGACGCATTCCCTCCAGCGAAGCAGTGTAGCAGTTCCCTAACGCGAGGCCGCAAACGCACGCGGACCACGTTGCGCCGAGCGGCGAGGCTCGGCGCAACGTGCTGCACTGACTCAGTGTTTCGGTCCGGACTGCTGCTTCGGTCCGATTGGGATGTCACGCCCTTGCTGGCGTGCTTGCTCCGGAATCGGCACCGCCACCTCCAGCACGCCATTGTCGAAAGAGGCGCGAATTTGCGCGGCGTCTACGCCATCAGGCAACGAGATGCTGCGCTGAAATGAGCCGAAGCTCCGCTCGCGATGGTAAACGTTGCCCTGCTCGCGCTCGCTCGTCGTCTCTTGTCGACGCTGTCCGGAGATCGTGAGCATCCCTCGATCGACGTTCACGCGAACGTCCTCCTGGCGTAAGCCGGGCAGGTCTGCGTGCACGATGAGACTCCCTTGACGCTCGAAGATATCGATCTGGGGCGACCACAGCGCTTGGCTGAACGCCTCGTCGAAGCGGGGCAGCAGGCTGGTGCCACCGAAGTCTCCAAACCAACGATCCATGTCGTTCATCCAACGCCGCATCAACGAAAACGGCGAGCCAGAGCGAGCCTGTAAGAAACGATCGCCATACGGCTCGAGCCGTTGCTCACCAGTGCTTTGCCGCGCCTCCGGTTGGCGCGATTCGATCGACTGATTCTGCGTATTGCCTCGGTTGACTTCAGCCATGGACTCCTCCTGTTCGATTTGAACGCCGTCCTTCCAGCGCGCGGTCCCGCCTTGCAAACGAGAGACCGCCGGACCATGGCAGCGGGGCTACGCAGAGCAGCGTTCTCGGGACGTTCTGGCCACGCTTTGAGCGACGCGCGTGACATGACCTCCCCAGGCGAGGCCAAACGACACGCCACAGATCGGTCAGTGCACGCGAACGGGACACGGTCTTGTCGGGCGCGGGAATGCGGCTTGCAATGTCAGGCCTCGTCATGCCCCTGAGCTCGGGTTCTGCCAATGACACCCTGAACGCGGCCATCGTCGAGCAACTCGACGCTTGTCTCGCTCAGATGGCCGCCTCCGGCGAGTCCTCGACGGAGCGTGTGCACGCCGCACGCAAAGGCTTGAAGCGCGTACGCGCGCTGCTCGCGCTCCGGCGACGACAAAAGCACTTCGCACGAGACCGCGACGCGTTGCGTTCTGTCGCACGCAGCTTGAGTCGAGTGCGCGATGCCGCCGCGATTGCTCAAACCTGGTCGACTGGCCAAGAGCTCGTGGCCGAGCCGGCCCGCAGCGTCATCGCGGAAGTACTCGCACAGCATCGGGCTCAGGCTTCACCCCCCGACCGGGAATCTCGACGCTTGGCGCGCGCAGGGCAAGTGCTCTCGATAGTTCGAGCGCGCCTGGCGCTGACGCTGGAGCACGAACCGAGTGAAGGCCCGAAGCAGATCGAGCGCGCCGCGCGTGCCAGTTATGGGCGGGCACGTCGCATGCTGCGCCGCGCCATCGCTGATCCGAGCACAACCTCGTTGCACGCGCTGCGACGCGCCGCCAAACGCCATCAGTATCAGCTGCAGTTCTTGGAGCCGCTCTGGCAGCGACCCCTCGAAGCACAGCGCAAGGAGGTCGGACGCTTGACCGAGCTCCTTGGCGCTCATCGCGACCTTTCGACGATCGAGGTGCTACTCGAACACGACGAACCCGAGCGCTTACGCGCGCTCGACGACGCCTGGCGCGCGGAGCTGCAGCGCTGGCAGAGCAATCTCCTCACTTCTGCGCTCGAGCTGGCTCGCGCCGCGCTCTCCGATTCCGCGCGCGGTTTCGAGGAGCGTCTGCACCGGTTGTTCGCTGCGCAGGCACATGAGTGAGCGGCGCTAGATTCGCCTGCTGCTTGACGCGCTCGAGTGGAGCAGGCAAACCCGGGCGACTGGTGTGAAGATCAGAGGCATTTTGTTCGACTTCGACGGTGTTGTCGCTGACAGCGAGACATTGGCGAACACTGTGTTGGCGGAACAAGTAACGCAGCTCGGCCTGCCGACGACCCTCGATGACGCTCTGACGCGATACGTAGGCAAGCGCGCGTCAGAGGTGCTCGCGCTGATCGAATCGGGCGTTGGGCGTCCGCTGCCTTCGAATTTCTCCGAAGATCTGAAAGCAGCGACTCTCGCGCGCTTCCGAGTGGGGCTTCAGGAGGTGACCGGTGCGACCGCTTTCATTCGCAGGTTCAGCGCGTTACCTCGGTGCATCGCATCGTCTAGCTCCGTCGAGCGTCTTCGGGTCTGTCTCGACGCGCTGGGCATTGCCAACGACTTTTCAGGGATGGTGTTCAGTGCGGACATGGTCGAGCGAGGCAAGCCGCACCCCGATCTGTTCTTATATGCAGCGAGCAAGCTAGAGGTCGAGCCGGCGAGCTGCGTCGTCATCGAGGATAGCGCATCCGGGGTTCAAGCCGGCATCGCGGCGGGCATGGTGGTCATCGGCTTGTGCGCGGCCTCACACCTCCGAGCCGGCCATGCAGCTCGCCTCGCGCAGGCCGGCGCCTCGCACGTGGCCAGCACTTGGGCCGAGGTCGCCGAGCTCGTCGCGCCGCGAGTCTGAGCACAAGCCCGTCCTCCTCAGCGCTGTGTCTTGTGAGCCGGTGCGTTCGAAAAGTCGGCCAAAAAATTGGGCAAAAAGCTATCGAGCCCAGGCCTGTCTCCCGTGCGATGCGGTCGCATGCCTGCGGTATAACCTCGCGCGATGAACGGCTGCAGCAGCGCCGCGTTGCGGCTCAAGATGTGAATCGGCACGCCGTGTGACGGGGAATGGTCGTTCACGTCAGCGACGGGTTGATGGTCGCCCAGGATGATGACCAGCGAATCATCTTTGACGTAGTCCGAAAGGTAGCGTTTCAAGACCTCGAAATCGTACTTGACCGAGGTAATGTAAGCCTCGGACGCGTTGGCGAAGTTCGGCCAAACGATGGGAAAGTGCGTCGTCTCCAGTTGGTTGTAGATGGCGCCATTTCGAACTTTGGACCAATCATCGACCAGCGGCGGCAAGTCGCTCCACGGGGCGTGGCTCGACACTAGAATGTACTGTATGAAGAGCGGACGCTGCGCGCCGGTGACCTCGTGCCGACCCAAGAAATCGAGCACGTACTCGTCGGGCATCGTGGCCCAAGCGTACTTCGGACCGATATAGTCGAAGTTCCAGAGATAATATTTTTGCTCGAAGCTCAGAAACTCGCCCTTCGGCCAGGGGCGCGTAGTGCCCGGTTGAGCCAGCACCGTGTGGTACCCCGCGTCCTGAAAAAAACGAGCGATGGCTTTGGGCCGCTCCGCGCAAACCACCTCGTAATCGAGCTGATTCGCCGTGCGTATGCCGGTGTCGAGCGTGGCAAGAGCGAGCCAGGAATGACCGCCATAGGTCGGTGAATCGAGCACGTTCGAAACGATCGAGTAGCCGCTCGCTCCGAGCTGCGATTCGAACGAATCGAAGGTCGTGCGCATCGAGTCCGAGAACAGCGGTCGATCGATCACCGTCTGACCGTAGGACTCGACCAAGATCAAGTGCACGTTCTTGCCAGCGAGCTTCGCCAGATCCGAGGGTGTCTGCGACAGGCGCTCTTCGGTGCGCAGAATGACCTTCGCTTCATCCGCCTGCTTCCAGTAGACATTGCGCAGAAACTCGATTTCGTAGCGCAGGCGCGGCATGGCGCTCGCAGCAAACCCCGTGCGGTACAGCGCGTCGTATTCCGGTCGGTGCCCAATCAGCAGCGTCGCGACGAAAGCCACGCTGGTCGCAGCCCCGAAAAATAGCGTATTCCTCGAGTCCCGCAGATAACGCTCGGCATAGCCGAGCGCGCGGTAACAGGCGATGAAGAAACCCAAAAGGAGGCCGACTACCGCGACCGCGAGCAGGCTGAACTGCCACCACTTCTGCGACGCGTACGTGAAACGGACGAGCTCGGGGACGAGCGGCAGGTCGGTATAAAAGTTGAAGCGCTGGTTATAGTAACGCTGCTGAAGACCGTCGCCGAAGCGAATCAGGCGGACGACGAAGAACCAAGCGACGATGCCGCCTCGCACGACCTTCGGCAGAAATACATCGAGCTGGCCGCCGAGCAAGAAGCACAAGAAAATCACGACCACGTCGACGGACGGAATCAGATACCAAAAAGCTGGCTCTTCTCCTGGGTAGCGAGCGTTCAGCAAGGCATCGAAGGAAAGCCAAATCAAAACGAAAGTGAACGTCGCTCGACGCCCGTGCCAGAGCTCGCGAAACCGGCGCGCCAAATCCACGGTTGATTTCGTGCTGTTGCCCTCGACTGTCTTCATGGCTGATTCGGCGCCGCTCACGTTCCGTGCTCCGCGGTTCCCGAGGCGTACTCCGCCGTGGGTCCAACCTGCCTAGCAATGTACGAGCGACAGGGTCGGGAGACTCGGACGAGCGCGACTAGAACCGCAAGCGCCGGCAGAGTCCAGATCGGCGAGAAAGGTACTGTCACGCTGTGGCGAAATCCCAGGGACACGGCGGCGATTGCACTCACACCCAGGGGTTGCTCGCGCCGGATTGGCCGGACACGCCGAAAGAGCTGCGCGTGTTATGGTTCGGCGCGAGCGGAGCGTACCAGCCACGCGCCAGCAGAAAACGGTTGCTCGCGACGAGGGGCTTTTGCCATGAACAAGACGACCAAACTCATGTTGCTCGGAACGTTGGTCGCAGGCCTGGCGTTCGCGGGCTGTAGTGCGGCGGAAGACAGTGAGAATTCGGCCAGTGCGGGCGCAGCCGGCACTTCCAGTGTTGGCGGCGCCAACGGCTCGGCAGGCTCCTCGAGTATCAGCGGCCGGAGTGGTTCGAGCGCCAGCGAAGCCGGGTCCACTAGCCTGGCGGGCAGCCCGGCGACCACGAGCCCAGCGACCACGAGCAGCGGGACCAGCGGTTGTAGCGCCAGTCGGGGCGCGACGTCCCACGGCGCCCTCGGCGTGGCCTTCGCGTTAGCCTTGGCTCTCGCTGCTCGACGGCGTCGCCGTCAATAGCGGCTTCCTCGAGATCGCCTGCATGGCTCGCCGTGAGGCCTCAATTGGGACGCGCCTGTTTTGGTCCAGCGCAGGTTTTGGTGCCGCCGTCGTGCTCGCGCTCGCCGCAGCGCACTATTACGAGCGACCGCTTGTCATCGGCTCGTCCACCAGGAGCATTGGGGCGGAGCCTGATTTCTGGTGCAGCCTTGCCTCCAGTGGCATGGCGCTCACCGTGGGTTCGTTGGCGAGCCGCGCAGCGCTTGGAGCTGGCGCTGCTGCCTCGGGCTCGCTCGCTCTTCGCGCGCTGATTTGGCTCGGCCTCACCTTGCTCTTCGTCGCGCTGTGGGTGGACCACGTCTTTCTGTTTACGCTACTGATTGCTCCCACACATGCGCTCGCGTGCCTGCGGTTGATCGGCTTGTGGAGTCGCTGGTGGAGCGAACGAGCCTGGCAAAAGCTCAGCTAGCGCATCGCCACCGAAGCACGGCGCTCGACTCAAGGCGCGTCATGAATCGCTCGCAGCAGCGATGAGCCGCCGCTCGCGTCCTGCCCGAGCTCCCAGGTCATGATGCCGCCGTACTGCACGGCAAGCTGCGCCTTTGCCACAATCGTCGCTTTACTGTTCAGAAAGATGGTCGTGCCGCCTTGCATGATCTCGTCGTTCGCCGCGGCGGCGCCGTACATACTGAGCAGGTCGGCGTACACGACGGCTGTGCCCGCCACCGCGCCCGGCGCCCAGCTGTAGCCGTAGAAAGGCACGCCAAAGACCGCTTTATCCTTGCTCACACCCCGCCCGACCCAATAGTCGATCTCCGCCTTGGCATCGGCCAGCGACGAAGACTGAACCGGAGTCGCGCTACCTCCAGGGTTGTGCAAATCGTAAGCCATCACGTTCACGAAATCGAAGGCGGACAGCGCACCAGAAGTGACGTTGCTACCGAACCAGCTCGCGATCGCAGCCGTAGTTTGCTTCCCCTGAGCCCTCAAAGAAGTGCCGAGCGCGGTCACGAAGCCCTCGTAATCTCCGTTCACGCCGTTGCCTTCGAAGTCGATGTCGATGCAATCGAGCCCGGTGGACATCGCGTAGCTCGTGATCTTGTTTACGAACGCAGCGCGATTGGCAGGCGCGATCTGCCCCGCGAGCGAGCCGAGATCGGTGATCGTCGTTGCGCCGCCGAGCGCCATGCACACCTTGGCACCCGCAGCGTGCGCGGCCGTCACGAAGGCGGGCAACGCGGGATCGGGGTACGCTACGTTGCCGCTATCATCGACGGTGCCGAAGCACACGTTCACGTAGCTCACGAGTGAGAAGTCGAGCTGAGTCGCCCAATTGGTGAGCGAGCCTCGGTAGCTCGGCAAGTAGCCGACGGTACGCAGTTTGGGACGCGAGCCGGCGCCGCCCGCGCCTGCCGCACCGGTTGCGCCGCCCGACGGAGCGCCAGCGTTCGCGCTCCCGGCCACGCTATTGCCGGCGCCGCCTGACGGCGCAGCACCAGCGCTCCCGCCGGAGCCCGCGCTGACGAGCGGCGCCCCCGCGCTGCCGCTGCTGCTCGCGAGCGAACCGGCGGTTCCGTCGTCCGCGGCGCCCGAGCTCGACGAACAACCCGCCCCGTAAGCCGCAACGATCAGACAGAGAGCCGTGCTGAGCGCGCCTTTTTCGATTCGCATCGTTGATCCGGTAGCATCCGTGACGCGTGCCATGAGTGTCGAAAATGCTCATCCTGATGACCATTGTCGATCGTCCGACGCGACACGTTGAGGGCCGTCTGGTAGGTTTCGCGCGCCGTGCGGACCTACGAAAAAGCCTTGCTCGCGCTCAATCTGTCGCTCCTCGCGTGCGCGGGCAATACTGGCATCGAGCCAGTGCGCCCGCATGACTTGGCGCCGAGCAAGCCCGTCACGACACCCACCGCAACCGCTCGCTTGTCAGCCGCTGCTATCGCGCGCGTGCCCGCAGGCACCTTCGGGCCGTACCTCGGGATGAGCGCGCGCGGCGGCTTGTCGGTGTGGGCGAGCATGGAGTCGGGCGCGCGCAGTTGGTTCGCCCGCGCGTACTCGGCAAAAGGCGACGCGCTCGGGTCAGCCGTGCGCTTGGGCGAAGCGCCAAGCGAGCTCGGGCTGGTCACAATCCGCCCGTTGCGCGAGAGCTTTGCGCTCTTGAGCACACACAAAGTGAGCGACGGAGAAGTGGTCGACGTTTCGATTTTGGCCGACAGCGGCGCGAAAATCGCGGGCCCTATCAGTATTGGTCGCTCCACGGGTGCCTTGCTCTGGGTCGAGGCCATCCCGAACGCGCGCGGCGCGTCGATCTTGTGGGCCGCGGGCGGCGCCGGTCGCGCAGAAATTTGGAGCGCAGAAATTGGCGCGAAGGCAGACCTTCTGAGTCAGCCACGCGTTTTGGCTCGTGACGCTGGGGCCTGGCAAGCCGTTGCATTTGGCAAAGGGTTCGCGCTGGGTGTGACGCACGTCGGTAAAGCGAGCGGCGCACATGGACCAATCGATCTGACCTTGCTGAACAGCCCCGATTCGGCACTCAGTCCGATCGTCGTCAACGCTGAGTCGAGCGCAGACTTGGATTTGGATCTGGCCGCGCTCGGCGATCAAGTCGTGCTCGCCTGGTCCGATCATCGCGGCGGAGAAAACCGCGTATTTTCCAGCGCGTTCGACCAAAACGGCAAGCTCGTCGCGGCACCGGCTCCCGCCACGCCTCCGCTCGGTGAGCAAGCCATCCTGCGCATCGTCCCTGCAGCCGAAGGCAGCACGCGCGGCTATCTGGCGTGGGAAGAGCTCGACGCGCAAACGCCGACGCACCGAAACTTCCAGGTCGCCGCGTTCCAAGCGAATGGGCGCATCGGTAACCCGCGTGGTCTCTTCGAATATTGGAGGATGGACGGCTCAACCCCGGAAATCGCGGCCGCGGCGCGCGGAGTCGCCGTGCTCACGCTGGCGCCCTTGTGCGAGCACGGCGCCGAGTGCACCAAGGCCTCGCCAGTCGCGCCGGAGTTTTTGGAATTCGATCACGATTTCGTGGTTCGAAGCACCGAAGCGGTGTGGCCCGACGGCGCGCAAAGCCCGTCCAGCTTGGCCTGGAACCTAACTTGCCCGAACGACGCTTGCTTCGCGCTCAGCGCGGAGAACGGCGCGCCCTCGACCGTGAGCCTAGCTCGGCTCGAGCACCGCTCCGACGCCTATCGGTCTCCGGGCGAGCGCGTCGAGCTACCGCCGCCGCCGCGCATTGCAAGTGATGAAGCGCTCGCGGAGACAGCGCCGCTGTCGCAAATCGCCCTGACGGAGACCAGTGCGGGAACTTTGCTCGGCTGGGTCACCGATTTCGACCCGACCACGCCGTGGGTGAAGCTGAAGAAACCGACTCCGGACGGACGCTACGAGCCGCTGCGCGCGCAGCTCGACTTACGCGCCTTCAGCGCGAACGAGCCGTTCACGCCGCTCGGCGAGACCGAGAACTTGTCGTTGCGCGCCCATTCACTCGGCGGCGTGGCGCTCAGCAGCAGCCCGAATCAAAACGACGCGCTCGTCGGCTGGGCTGGGCTCGACAACGGGCAGCCGCAGGTCTTTCTGACTTTGGTCGACAAGCTCGGCAAGAAGCAAGCGCAACGCATGCTGACGCACAAGACGGGCGAGCTGAACGACATCGCCACTTTATCGAGCGGCGCAGACTACTTCGTAGCGTGGGTGGACGAGCGCACTTCGGATCCGGAGCTCTACGCGACCAAGGTCAACCACGCGCTGAATCGCATCGCCCCCGAGCAACGCATCACGCAAGCGCCGGGAGCCGCCACGGATGTCTCACTCGTGTCGACGAGCAGCGGTGCATTGGTCGTCTGGGCGGACGCGCGAGAGAGCGAGCAACCCGGCGCCGCCGACATCTACGCCGCGGCGCTACGCGGCACCGACGCGAGTCGCGTCGCGCCCGAACTCTGCGTGCAGAAAACGCGCGCGCACTCGTTTTCACCCTTGGCGGTGCCATACGGGAAAAATACACTGGTCGCCTGGCTCGAGGCGGCCGCCGACACGGGCAGCGACGAACCGGCGCACATCAGCTTCGCTGAGCTCGACGAGACGGCGCACGTCGTGGGCGGCGTACAGAGCGTGACGTTCGCCTCCGGCACGCCAGTGACGCTCGGCCTCGATTGCTCGGACCAGCTCTGTCATGCACTGGTCAGCGTCGACGACAACTCACACAGCGAGCTCTACGCGCTGACCTATCGCAGCGGCAAGGCCGAAGGTGCCGTGCGGATCCGTTCGAGCAGCGGCGCGCCTTCCAGCGTTGCGCCCGTCGTGCACGGTCGCGAAGTATACGTCGCGGACGTCCAGCAAGGACGCGCGCACGTCCGGCGTCTGCTCGTCGATTGGTAGCCGAGTGACGGACACTGCTCACGCACGCTATCGCGCAACGAGCCATTTTTCCTCGCTCGACGGGCTGCGTTGTTTGAGCATCGTGCCCGTCGTGTGGCACCACTCGACGCCGCGTCCACTGCCCGGGTTGCTCGGCAAGGGACCAGCGGGCGTGGACTTGTTCTTCTGCATCAGTGGCTTTCTGATCACGACGCTCTTGGTGCGAGAGAAGGCACGGGCCGGCGGCATCCAGCTACTCGATTTTTACGTCCGCCGCGCGCTCCGCATTCTGCCGCTGTATTACGCGACGCTAGTTTCTTATGTCGTGTTTGCAAGCTTCTTGCCTGCAGAGGCGGCGCAGCGCGCCCATTTTTTCCACACCCTGCCGCTGTACGCGACCTTCACGGCCAACTGGTTCGGCAACTTCGGGGTCAGTCATGCCATCCTATTTTCGTTCGCCTGGTCGCTTTGCGTCGAGGAGCAGTTCTACGCGTTTTGGCCGTGGCTCGTGCACAAGCTGTCTGGCCGAAGCGCGCTCGTGGCGATGCTCGCGATTCTGACAGTCGATCTGCTGACCGAACGCGGCACGCTCTCTTGGCTCATGCCACCGGGTGGCCAAGCGTTTCGCATACTGACGAGCTTTGCTACGCCGATAGGCCTGGGCGCGGTCTTGGCGCTCTTGCTCGACGACGAGCAGAGCTTCTCCGCTATCGCTCGAGTGCTGGGTGCAGCCTGGAGCGCGCCGATGGCGCTCACCGCGGTGTGCACGCTCCTTGCGTGGCCCGTCGGATCCTTGCTCACGTTCCAGCTCGCACTCGCAGCGCTCGTCGGCGCGTGCGTGATTCGCCAGCGCAACGGACTTTGGTTCCTGCTGGAAGCGCGCGCCCCGAGCTACGTCGGCCGAGTGAGCTATGGCCTTTACCTCTTGAACCTCACGGCGATCGGCGGCGTGCGCCGACTATTCCCAGCGCACGCCGCCTCGGCGAGCTTCGTCTTCGCGCTCTCTTTCCCGCTTGCGCTCGGTCTAGCCGCGCTCAGTCACCGCTACCTCGAGGCACCATTTTTGCGTTTCCGCGCTCGCTTCCGCGGCGAGCGCTCAGCGCTGCCCGTGATTCCTGTCTGAAGAGCCCAATGCGCGTCGATGTCGCGTGAGACGACGACGCGGTGTACGGTATCGGCCTCTACTTTCAGCAAGCGAGACCACGATGAGCAATGCCCTGCCGGCGCCCAGCGGCAACGTATCCTGGATCACCCAAGCGAGTCTCGAGCGCACGGTCTCGGCTTCGCGCACGAGCGCTCGAAAGCGCATGATTCAGCCCTTTCATCGCACTGATCAAGCCAGCCTCCAGCGCATGTTCAACGCGGTGCAATTGGGCAGCTACATCGCGCCGCACCGTCACCTCGACCCGCCGAAGGATGAATCGTGGATCGTGCTTCGCGGCGCGCTCGCCTTCTTCACCTTCGACGAGCAGGGGAATATCGAAGAGTGCCTGGAAGTGGGCGCGGGGCAGGACGTCTTCGGCGTCGATCTCGAAGCGGGCGTCTACCACTCGTTCTTCGCGCTCGTGCCGGACACGGTCGTGTATGAAGTGAAGACGGGCCCTTACGCGCCGAGTACGGACAAGGCATTCGCGCCGTGGGCGCCGCGCGAGGGCGACCCCGGAGTCACCGCGTACCTCGAGCACCTGCAGGCGGAGTTTCAGCGACGCGTCAAAGCGACGTGAATCAGCCTGCCAAAGCCTGATTTGGACGGTCCCGGGCAACGCCGTGAAGCTGGCCTCGTGCCGAAACTCGGGAAATGGCCTACGCTTGGACGCGTGTCGAGTCGCGTACCGAGCCCGAGCCGGGTTTTTGCTGGAGCCCTGCTGATGCTGACGTCAGCGCTCGGCTGCAGCCACGGAGCAGAGCAGAGTAACAAGGCGAGCGGTCCCGCGCCCAGTGCGAGCGCTGTCCAGAGCTTACAGCCGCCGAGCTTCCTGCGTTATCCGGGACAAGCAGGAGCCATCGAGCCCTGGGTCCAAGAACAAGTGGAGATCGCGGACGCCGCTCACTTGCGCGTGCTCGTCTATGTCGGGGCAAGCTGGTGCGAGCCGTGTCAGCGGTTCCACCAAGCAGTCGAGCGCGGAGAGCTCAACGGTGCTCTCAACGGTCTCCGTTTTCTGGAGTTCGATCAAGACCGCGACGTGAACGCGTTGCGCGTCGCGGGCTACGTGTATCAGTACATTCCGGTCCTGGCGCTACCCGACCCGGATGGCAAAAATCACGGCCGCATGATCGCCGGGTCGATCAAAGGCCCCAACGCAGTTCGTGATGACCTAGTCCCGCGCTTACAGGCGTTGCTCGCAGGAAAAGCCGTAGATTGAGGGCTCAGGCCGCGGGCCCGCGCTCAAGTCAGCACGCCAGAGACGACGCTCCCAGAAGTGACCTGCGTCACGATCACGCTCGGATCGACGCCCACGGCCGCCAACAGAGTCTGGCCGTACGAGGCCAGCGTTGCGAGCGGAGGAATGTCACCGTTGCTGCTGGACAAGCCGGTCTTCGAGTCGACGCCGGTCGCGCCGTAGTCGGTAGACGCTGGGGCGATGCCGCCCACGACGCCACCGCGAATCGACTTGCCGATGGTGATCGAGACCTGATGATTCGGGTTGTGTTGACGACCATCGGTATTGCCCGGGCCGATGGTGCGCCCGAACACGTTCAACGACGCAAACAGAACCTGATCGGTCAGACCGGCGCTGTCGAGCGCCTGCATCAGCGTGGCTATCGTTTGCACGCCGGACACGGTCTCAGCGGTCTCCGTGGCCAGACCGATATCGCGATGGTTGTCACCGCCGAACGGAATGTGAATCGAAATCACGGGCGTGACCTTCATCTGAATCAGAGTGACCGCGGCGAGCACTTGTGACGCCGCGGTGTTGTCTTTGATCGACGACAATGCGTTCAACAAATTCTGATTCAGATTGCGCACCTGGGCTTGCGAAGCGACCATCGAATCGATGTAAGCCTTTTGCGCGCTGGTCGCGCCGTTGCTGTACAGATCATACAACTGGTTGAGGGTCTGATCGCGGAGTGGTTGCAGATCCGTGAGCGGACCAGCCGGGTTCGTCAGCGTGGATTTGAGCGCTAGCGCGGGCACGATGGGCAACGCCGACCCGCCGAAGCTCAAGCCCTCTGCGGGGCTGGTTGCGCCCAAACACAATGGTTGCATTTGCACGGTACCCAGACAGGGCGCGAGTTGCTTCGCCAAGAGCGATGGCAGCATCTCGCCCGCGGCCGTGCTGCCCATCAACTTGAGCACGTCCGGCTCCTTCGGGTGCACCGGCGTATCGGTCATCGTGTGCCAGAAGCAGGTGCGGTCGAGCACCGCTTGCGGCAAGGTCGACCACGGTAGGGCGGCGGTCTGCATTTGACCATTGATGGTGAGCGGGGTCGCCGCCATCGCGGGGTCCAGGCTGTGCACCACCTTCGGATCGTCATACGTGCCAGGCACGTTGGCGTTGATCGGATCGCCCTGCCCCGACGTATTGAAAATGATGAACTGCGCCTTGGTCGGGTCCGGACAACCCGACGCGGGCATGTCTGCCAGGGCGCGCCGCGGGTTCAACAGAAACGTGGCTGGCAAGCCCGTAGCGAGGGCGCGCAGCCCAATCATTCCGGTGCCGAACAGAGTCGAAAGCAGCGCTTGGCGGCGGGTGATCATCGGCTAGTTCCTTTCACATCCCAATCGAAACCGAAGAAGGGGCGAGGCAAGCAGCGACGAACGTCGACCTGAGCGCGTTGGTCGCGGTCGCACCGCTCTGCGTGGCTTGCGTGAAGTGCGCTTGAAGCAAGGCCGTCGCCGGCGCGGAGCGCGCGTCGCTCGGAGTCAGCGCCATCACGATCGAGACGAAGTCGGCGATGGCCGTGTTGGGATCGCCGCTCGACCACTGCTTCACGTTCGGTAGCTGATTGGCGGCCGCGACATCGATCGTCTGCGCGGCGACCGTCTCGCAGATATTTTCGAGGCCCGCTCGGTAGAACAACGTCGGTTGATTGGGCAGGACCGGCGCCACCGAACCACGACCATAACCATCCGAGGGCAAACCCGCGGCGATCGAGGGAACGAGCGCTTTGGCTGCCTTCGCGGTCACGGCTTGCAGACCACAGATGTCGGTGAACCCGAGCCGAGTATCGAGTGCAGCGCACAAGTGATCGCGGCGCGACACCGCTACCACCTCACCGTTCACGTCGTACGTCGCGGTATGCGAGGCATTGGTCACGAGCGGCGACGAAAATAGCTCTGCGACCAGCGTGTTCCAGGCATAGCCCGAGCTTTGGAACAGCGACACGATACGCATGAATTCCGGGTCCGTGGTCACGCACGGCGCCGAGTTCACGTAGTAGCAAAGCTTCTGTACCCAAGCTTGGGCGAAGAGCGGGTGCGAGCCGAGCTGGGAACCGAAGTCGCTCATGCTGCTCACCGGCTGCGTCACGCCTTGGAAGGAGAAAAGGCCCTTCTGCCCGGTCCAAGTAGCGTCGAGCTGGTTGTGATAGTTCCAGGAGTAAGTCGCGGCAAATATCGAGCGTAGCGGGTCGAGTGTTTGATGACACCCGAAGCAAGCGCCGCTGCTGGCATGCGTGGTATCGAGACCGGGCGGTGGGTTGCCAGGCGTTACCGTCGAGTCGGTGCCGTCGACTTGCGCGCCGAGGGCGACGATCAAGCTCTGATTCAGGGTGACCCGCATCTGGTTACTGATGTTGGTCTGCCAATTGGCGAAGAACGCCGGCGTCGTGAAAAACCCGATGCGCGGGATGGACAGCACGAGCTCCGCGGCGCCGCGTAGTGTTGGCAAATCGTAGAACGCCGTCACAGCCTCACCCGTGTTCGGCGCGCGAATGTTCACCAGTGTCCAGTCGTTGAAATCCGCCGTAGTCAGTTGAGCGGCGGTCGCGCTGCCAGCAAACGGCGGGCAGGCAACGCCAGTGCTGCTCTTGTAGCCGTCGAGTGAACCATACAGCAGGCGATGGATCGAAAACGAGCTGCTCGCAAAAGTGAGCGGGTCCGCCGTACAGCCCGCGACGTCCGAATTGGCGGTCGCGACGTCCGGATCGTACCAATGCATGTAGTTCGGACTCTGCGGGTTCAACGTGTCCGCGATCGGGATCGGACCTTGCGCGGCTTCCGCAATGATCGGCGTCTTGGGCGGCGTGGTCCGGAAACCGTCGGTCACTTTGCCGTCGTCGTCGACCTCGTACACGTCGAGGAACGCGTACAGCTCCTTCAGCGCGGTCGTCATCATCAGCTTTTGCGTCGTTACGCTATCGGTGAGCGGGCGCCCTTCCGAGATCAGCTCGAGCATGGTGCGCGCGAAGCTCTGTTCGGTCGACAGCTCGAGCAAGGGCGCGGTGGTGGCATTGATCACGAGCTGCTTCGGATAAGATTGATCCGCAAAGTCAGCCGTCGAGATTTGCGTCTGCTGAAACGCGAGCTCGAAGAAGCGCTGCATTTTGCTCTGATATTCGGGCAGCTGCTGCCAACCGGTGACGAGCCCTTTGAGCGCGGTCGAGTCGGCCACGACGGCACTCACTTCGTCATCCGTGGGTGGCAAACCCACGAGCACGTTCTTCACCTTCGCGACGTACGCAGCGGGGGCCACTGCCTCGAACGGCACGGCTGGTGTCATCGTGCTCGAGGGCGAGCCTTGGTTCTTCACCGATGACGAACAGGCGATGGCGCAGGCGAGCGTCCCAGACGCGACGAGCAGTGCTTGCACGCCCGCGCGACGCCGAGAACGACTCGAGGGACTAAGGATTTGCGACACTGACTGGCTCCTGGCAGCCCCACCGCTTGAAGATGCCGTGTGAAAGGTCGACGTAAAAGGAAAAATCTTCACTTCGGCCGAAAGCCGAAACCGACCAGAAACCGCCGAAATGCGCGCCCTTTTGCCGATCACGGCCTCAGGCAGGAGCTCGATCTTGGGGCGTTTCGCCTCGTTCCGCGGCTCGGCTCTGGTGCCAGCTGGGGGATTCGCATCGGCGACCCTCGTTGTCTGCCAACCGAGCAGCTTCGGAGGCGAGCCTGCGACGGCACAGCGATCGCGTGATCGTGGGGCGAATCTTGCGTAGTCGAAAGCACGCTTTCTGCACACCGAAGCGCAGCGCTCGAGCCACGCCTGCGCGGGAAACGCGCTGAGACGCGCGGTTTCTCACTCTCAGGAGTATTCAAACGCGAAAATGGTAGACGCAGTGGAAGCCCCAGCACACGAGCTGTGGCGGCAAGGATCTTGCTGCTTGGGGTGCTCATCGACTTGAAGGCTGTGCGTCACAAGTCATTTGCACTTGTTCGCGAGCCACGGAGAACACGACATGAACACGCCTCGCGTCTTAACCGTGCTGGGTCTATTGATCGTGGTCGAGAGCGGTTGCTCGAACATCGAGCCGAACCAATCCGCGTCTGCCTCCGGAAGCAGTGGTGCAGCGGGCTACGCTGGAACTGGCCTGGCGGCGGGTGGCAGCAGCGCCGGCAGTTACTCCAGCACCGTGGGCGGCAGCGCCGGTTCTGCGGGCCTTTCGAGCCTCGGGGGCAGCGGCGGCTCAGCTGGCGCGGGCGGCAACTCCGGCGCGGCGGGCAACGCGGGCTCAGGCGGCGCTGGCGGCGTCGACACGACGCAAGCCCCCGCGGGCTGGGACTTGGTTTGGAGCGACGAGTTCAACGGTGCCGTCGGCGACTCGCTCGACAAGACCAAGTGGGCCTACAGCGTGGGTCCGAACGACGCGAACATGGAGCAGGAGTACTACACGGATCGCCCACAGAACTCTGGCTACGACGGTCAAGGCCACTTCCTGATCACGTCCCTGCACGAGAGCTACATGGGTTATCAGTACACCTCGGCGAAGTTCACTACCTCCGGCAAGTACCAAGTCACCTACGGGCGGCTCGAAACGCGGATCAAATTGCCCACTGGCAAGGGACTGTGGCCGGCGTTCTGGAACCTAGGCACGAACATCGGTGATGTCGGTTGGCCCGGCTGCGGCGAGATGGACATCATGGAGACCGTCGGCGATCAGTTGACGATGAATCACGGCAGCCTGCACGGCCCCGGCTACTCGGGAGGCAGTGATCTCACTGGTACCTATACGTTGCCGAATAAGCAGCAATTCGACGGTGATTTTCACGTCTTCGCCGCCGAGTGGGAAGAGAACGTGGTGCGCTTCTATGTCGATGACACGCTGTACGAGACGCGCACTCCAGCTGACGTGCCCGCCGGCAAGAAGTGGGTCTACGACCACGACGTGTTCCTGATTCTGAACGTCGCCGTCGGCGGTACTTGGCCGGGCGACCCCGACAACTCCATCTTCCCGCAGTCGATGGCCATCGACTACGTGCGCGTGTATCAGCGCCCGACTCAATAGCACCGACACACCTACATCAGCTACTCATCGCAACGCGCCGAGTTTTTCGTCAGCGCGGTTATTTTCTCCCCGGCGACCACAGGATCGACCGGCGCGGCGGTGCATTGCCACTTTGCTAGAAAAAGCTGCGCTGTTCCGGACACGACCCGGAGCGCAGATGGCGAACGCGTTCACCCGAGCAAGTCTTACGTCGCGAGTGACTCTGCTCGGTGGGGTCGCACTGAGCTGCGTCGGTTGCTCGAGTCCGAGCAAGCAGAGTACCGGCGTGACCGCGGGGACCAGCGGCAGCACGAGTAGCGTCGGCGGAGCGTCCAGCAGCGCTGGTTCGAGCGGAAGCTCGACCGGGGGCGGAGCAGCACAAACGGGCGGCGCGTCCAGCATTGGCGGCGCGACCAGCCAGACCGACGCAGGCCCCGAACCGGCGTTGGGACCCGCGCCCGATTTCGGCCCGAACGTGCTGATCTTCGATCCGAGCATGTCGATGGCTGCGATCCAAACGCAGCTCGACGGCGTGATCGGAAAGCAGGCGAGCAATCAATTCGGAACGGATCGCTACGCTTACTTTTTCAAACCCGGCGCATACAGCGTCGACGTGAAGCTCGGCTTCTACATGCAAGCGCTCGGGCTCGGCGCCTCACCGGACGACGTGCAAATCACCGGCGGCATGCGTTCGAAGGCTGATTGGTTCGGCGGCAATGCCACGTTGAACTTCTGGCGTGCGGCGGAGAATTTTTCCGTGACTCCGACGACGGATTCGAACATCGAGGTGTGGGCGGTA
>Ga0210387_10001105_pt1 | contig 20174 bp, 36 predicted proteins | sample IncBWC7OmetaG_FD_160108 | JGI IMG/M metagenome (GOLD analysis project Ga0210387, IMG submission 160108) | Forest soil microbial communities from Barre Woods Harvard Forest LTER site, Petersham, Massachusetts, United States - Inc-BW-C-7-O ...
ATCAGGACGCGCTCGCCGGTTTCAATGATTTTTGAGCAGCATCGGCAACGATGCCGATGTTCACGGTAATCGTGACCGTAATCGCACTCAAAGGTTGGTTCCGGGGTTTTCATAAGGAATATATAAATCAGCCGATAAGCGAATGTCAATAGGGGTGGATCAATCATTCCAGGTTTTTCCGCAGTCGAAACAAAAGCGCGTCGAGCTAGTGCCGTCAGGGCCAAGGACGCTTGAGGAATAGACCTCCTCGTGCGGGCACCGAAGCTGCCGCAGGCGTCGGTTCTTTTCGGTCAGGGTCTCGCGTTGCAATTCTTCGAGGGTCATGCCCGCTAAACCTCAGTTACTCGGCATCCGTAGTTGGTGTTCGGTCTTACGGTAGATTGCAAAGAGGCGAATCCGTTTTTGTGGGCCGTTCATCACGCCGATGATGCCGAGCAGCTTCACAGGCAGTTTTCGCTTGCCGCCAGTCGGCGGAATGAACTCGTGGAGTAGCCCTATCTTGCCGCCGATCTTCGTCACCCGCGCCAGCTCGGCGATTATTTTGGTCGCTGAGATATAGGGCAGGCCATACCGCTCGGAATCCTTTGGCGAATAGGGAGGGTCCGCGAACGAGGCATCAAAGGTGGCGTCGGCGAATGGGAGCGTGGATCCAAGGGACACCACAGAAGGCTTGCCAGCGGGGTTGCCGTCAACGGTGGTAATGCCATCCTCGGGCGCTATCGTTCCACTGAACCAATGAAGCATCGAGCCCCAGGGCCGCAGGACTTGCTTGGCGCGCGGCCAGAACGATTGCGGGAAGGCGCCATAATATTTTGCGGTCGGCCGCCCACAGAACCATGTCCCGTGAATGTAGCCGTTTTCCAGAACCGTGTAGGGCGGAAGGTCCGTAACCGCGTCCATTAAAAAATCCCATGCTAAGCAGAAGTTAACCGCCAACTTTATAACGCGAGCGTTTCATTCCGAGAGCCGGATCGCCGCGCCAGTGCGCTCGCACATATTCCAATTTACCCATCTTGATTCGCAGATGTGCCCGGCAGAAATGAAGCGCCTTTTTCCCCGTCAAATGAGCTTCGTGTTCTCCGTCATCCTCTTTCGGTGGGTGCACGCTCAGTTGGATTTCGGTCCAAGCGTGCAAGGGAAACTTGCCAACACCGGCTCTCAGCAAATCCCTTTCGAGGCCACGGTGGGGCATAGACTGCCTGCGGCCGAGAATCTTTGGAGAATTGATCGCAGCGAGGGCTGCATAAAGAAAATACTGCGCTTTAATGTGCAGGCGTCCAGTTTTGTCGTGCGCCGGGGCTGGCGTTATGAGACAAGGAGGGTCGTTGGACAGTAAGGCTAATTTGCCACCCGGTGTGCCCGTCAGCAACTCGCGATTTCCAAAGGACGAGTGCATAGTCGCGATGCCTGACCGAACGTCAGGGGCTTGAAGTAAAAACCCCTCCCGTTTTTCGGGGTCGCGATACTCAATCCACGTCTTAGGCGCAGGAAGAAAGGCCAGGGTGCCGTCGAAGCCCTCCCCACTCAGGTGTTCCGCCATGAGTTTGTCGCGAAGATCGTTCAACATTTCCAGAACGTCGGTTACATCGAAGCAGTGTGCGTCTGCGAGAAGCGGCGCAATGTCATAGCCGTGAATATATTCCCGCTTCTTCAACGGAAGCGTGAGGCGCTTGACAATGCGGTGGGCGAGGGGCGTCATGGGTTCCGTCGCATAGTATAGTGAAAAAACGGGTACATATCTGTCATCTGTCGGCATCCGCGCCGAGGATCGCCCGAGACAGGGTATTTTCGACGCGAAGCTGTATGATTTGTCGAATGTCGCGGTCGGTGCATTCTCCTGACGTGCGGCACTTGCGAATGGCGGTCAGACAATCCACCGCAACATCTTCGGCCTTTTTCTCAATTTCGGTGGGCGTCATTGCGCTTCTCCGCGTAGTCATTGATGGCCTTGGCCACAAAATCCCAATGGTGCTTCATGCCCGCCGCGAAGTCGTCCGGGGAAACGTCGGCTGCGATGGCGAGCCTAACCGCTAAGGCGTGAAGGCCATTCAGGATCGCCGAAACGTCATCGCCATAGACCTTCATCGCGGCCTTGAGAATGCGACCCTCCTTTGAGGACAGAATACCGGCCATCAGGTCTTTGGCTGTGAGACTCATGTTTTTCCCGAGTAATTCCGTAACAACCGGCTACTGCACGATCTCGACGGCGGTGAGCCAATAGCCATCGCTGCATGGAGAGAAGCGGCGCGAGTTGTAGTGGACCTTGACAATGGCGCCGGTATCTACCGCGCGCCGCAGCGTGTCGAGGACGGCGGGGTTGACGATGGTGAACCACATGTCCTCTTTGGACAGCGAGCCGGTGCCGTTGCGCATGACCCCAAGGCTCAGATCGAACGCCGGGTAGTCCATGCAGACCAGCGGCGTGACGTTGGAGAGCTTTTTTGCTTGGCCGATAGCTTCCACATCGGTTTGAGTATTTCCGCAGCCGGCGAGCGCCAGAGCGGTCATCAGAATTGCAATCCGTTTCATTGGATTCTCCGTGTTAACTTGTTGTTACTTTTCATTCCAAACGCGAAGTGCCTTGCGGCCCTCGTCCGTCACCGTCACATAAACGGCAGGCAGATCGTCTCCGCTCACATAGCCGTCGCGAAACATGGCGCGGACAGTCCTCGCGCTACCGCAAAGGTCGTTGAACGTACCCGCGCTCACGCGGCCGGTGCCGTTCAGCATGAGGGCGATGATTTCTTTTTGGTGCTTGGTCATATTTTCCCGGTTAACCTGTCGTTTGTCGTTACTCTGAATTGCCGTCGTATCTTATCGTTCCATCTTGAATCAGACCCATCGGGTCCGGACCGTATGGTGTTTTGCCGGTGCTGCGCCAGACTTTGCCGTCCCATTTGTACAGCGTGCCGGTGATGAGATTGAGCCATTCATCGCCAAGATTAGGTTTAACGGATTTGCCTTTTTTCATTTGTGATCCTACGAAAGCATCCCAGCCCGCGCCGCAAACACGATGCTTCTCATCTTAACCAAATCCCCGCGCGCTGCATAGAGTCTTTCCGCGAGCAACACCGGATTAATTCCGACGATGGACCAGAAGCCGCGCTCGCCGATGCGATGCTGTTCTCTGTGGCAGTCGTCACACAAAGGAACGGCCCATTTGTCTGCTGGTTTCTTGCCTATGCCGCCGTGTTTGTTGTGGGTGCCTGATTGCATTCGCACATGAGCGGCTTGGCTCGGTTCGTCGTTGCAGCCTAGGCACGGGAGAGTCCTAATCATTGCCAGGTAGACCGGATCGGAATCGCCGACGACTTTTAGTTTGATGCGCGGCGCTATGCCGAATGCGCGTTTGAGTAGGGCGCCAGGCGCGTCTGGTGGTGTTAGGCGTTGGGGGTGTTGCAGTTTCATTTGGGTCACGAGAGTTTGTTTGTTCCGTTCCGCCGGACTCGGTCACCTGAGGTCGTCTTGCCCGAAAGTTTCCTGCCACACCTTGCGCAAAACCTCAACGCGCGCTTTCAGTTCGTTGGTCTCGCACTCGCAACGCCCGGTTTCGATGAAGGCGTTGAGCAGCGAGCAAACAAACATTCTCTCTGCGTCACGCGGCGCCGTGGGGCGCGGCTGATAGTATTGCTGGCCGTTCGGCTTTGCTGGCGCGGCGCCGTTGCGTTGCGGCTCCGTGAACTGCTGAAAATCCCCACGAGGCTCCGCGCGCTGCTGCGGCTCGACGGCAATCTTCTTGACACCGATGATATTCTTAAACCCCTTGTCGCTTTCGGTATACGCAAGCTCGTACTTGTTTCCCGGTTCGAATTCCCGGATACGATCCTGCTTCACTGGCCACCATTCGTTGTTGGCGCCTTTGATGCTGCCGTATTGCTTGCCTTCGGCCGGGGGCTTCACGAAAGTCACGTCAACGGTTGCGGTCTGCATTGTCTCACAAGCTCCGTTCGTAGGTTGATTTGATGCCATCCGGCAGTTCGCCAGTAGCTTCGCGGAATCGCTTTGCGTCCTTAATAATCTGTTTTTTGAGATTGTCGCTGCATCCCATGATGGTAATGGCTGAACAGGCATCCCCCACAGTAAAAACCTCGGTCGTCCTCATGCTCAGGGCTTTGTTTCCCATCACGGAGGCGATGCGAACTGGGACGTTGCGTTCGGCTGTGGCGGCGGCGCGGTCGGTTTTCTGGAAGGCTTTGAACGCTTGGTCCGCGTCGGCAATGGCGCCACCAACGTCAGTGCATTCGCCTTCCTCGGCATTCAGGATGGCCTCTTGCTCGCGCGCCTCGGCTTCGCGGGCTTCGCGCTCGGCTCGTTCGGCTTCCTCGCGCAACCGCTGTGCTTCACGCAGGCGCGCGGCTTCGACGGCGTTGTTGTATTTGGACAATCGCGCCTTGGCGAGTTCGTAGAGCTTTTCGAGGGGCTGGCGCACGAGGCGGTAGGGCTTGTTGATCCGTTCCAGTTCGGCGTTGAGCGGATCGACCTGCGGCTTGCGCTCATCCTCCATCGTCTGCAAGGCAACGCGGGTGCGTTCGATCCATGCCGCGTATTGCTTGGCGCCGTCGAAGTTTTCGATGACCGGATTATTCTCGGTGAATGTCGAAAGCTCGGCCATCGCCTCCTTGGCGCTGTCAATCGGACCTGGAGGCGAGTTTCCGCCGATGGCAAGCCGGCTGTTCGTTTGCTCGGCGAGTTTGTTGTGGTCGGTGCGGTCAAGCATTTTTCAACTCCAACGTCCGTGTGAATTTCCGTGTCGCCAAAGCCACCCGTGATCCAGAATGACCCAAGCCTACCTTGTCGCTTCCCGTTCCTCATACTCATCATCGGCATAGTAGTCGCCATACTCTTCTTCGGCTTCGACCGCCTGGGCGCAACGCTCCAACTGAAAGGTTGCATTCCCTTCGACAGCACCAACAAAAGCCCCGTCGAAATCCGACATGCCAAGAACTTCCGACGTGTTGGAATTGGCTTCCTCCCCAACGATCTTCAAAACCCGATCCGCAATCCGCGCCCAATGGAGCACAAAGTCCGCCATGTCCCGGAACTGATCCGGCGACGGTGAAGGGGAGATATGCGGCACATACAACCGCGCCAGAGTTTGAACGGCCTCGCGATGCACGGTCGCAATCGCGTTATGGCGCCCGTTATTTGCTCGGCTGAGAACGTCGATCAAGGTCTGGCGGTCCTTCATGACCGGCTCGGTGGAAACGTCGAAGTCGCCTGTGATCTTGTCGGTCATTGGAAGCCCCTGTTGCGGTGTTAGGTCGATTTGGGTCACGGGTATGGCGGTGGTTACGGTGCGGTCACCTGATGATGGCGCTTCTTATTTTAGCCATGCGTTTCATCCGGTCCGCAGTGTCGTCAACTTCATGGTAAACGTATTTTTCGCCTTCGCAGACTAAGCATGGCACTGCGCGCTTAAAAAAGTAGCCGATTGTCCTAGGAGCAAAAGGAAACCAAGTTCTACCTTCTCCTTCGCAGGCGGCGCAGACAATGCGCGTTACAATAGTCATTCCACTCTCCTAAAGCCCGTATGAATTTCCGTGTCGTATTCGTAGCCCGTGATCTGGAATGACCCAACACCTACTACTGCTTCGCTATCTCGATCAGAAAGTAGATAATTCCGCCGATATTGACACACACACTCAACGCAAATCCCAAGACCAACACTTCGTACTTCTCTCTCAGTTGCTCCAACAACAATTCCCGTCCTAAGACCATGGCGTGGTTCTTCATCGGGTCGGAATGTTGTGCTACGGCTACCGCGTTGATGGCGGAAGTGTTGTTGCGGGGAGAGAAGGTAAGAAGTTTAGACATGGTTGGCTCACGAGAGGTTGGAGTGTTCTTTGCCGCCGGACTCGGTCACCTTATCACTACGCAAACCGAAGGTTGCGCGCGTGGATCACTACGTCGTTGCTGGCGTTCGCGAGCCGGACATAGTAGGCATTCGGCTTATCGTGTTTGGCAACAACGACGCCGTTCATTGGCGGGTCGAAAGTCAGGTCTTGGATTTGGTCGCCGGGCGCAAACTTGAAGTGCTCTTTTTCCTTGGTAGTCATGGCTAGTCCCCTGTGTTCGATAATTGGAGATTAAAGCCGCCCTTGAATGTTGTCAAGCACTACTTGAAATTATTTTGGAACTGTGATTACCTACGTCCATGACGACAAAGCAGGCACTCAAAGAGGCCATCGGACGGGCAGGCGGCCCTAGCGCCCTAGCTCGGATTTTGAAGATCACGCCCCAGGCTGTGGACCAATGGGAACAAATCCCTGTGGCTCAGGTGCTAAAGATCGAAAAGGCCCTCCAAATCCCCAGGCATGAGCAGCGGCCGGACTTTTACCCACCTCCAGGTGCAGCATGATTCGCAACCGCGCCACCCCCGAAGGCCGTGAGATTGGCGCCCGCATGGCCAAGTTCTGCGACGACGAGGAGCCGAAAGCTCGGCTTCGCTTCCCGGAATTGCCGCCCCGCTGCAATTCCTGCGCTTTTCGCCAAGGTGACCACGTGGCCAACGGCTCCCCCGAGACTCAGATGGATGCCCTGAAATGCGTCATGGAGGGTCGGGAATTCTACTGCCACGAGCCGGCGCGGGAGGGGATGCTGTGCATGGGCTGGGCATGTTTATGCTGGCAAAAGAGAATCCTGACTTCCGGGAGGTCGTTTGGCCTTTCTCCAACGAGTCCGATCCGACAGTCGTGTGACCCCGATGAGCCATCGCCCACTCGGCCAAGAATGAGACAACAACTTCAATGACTTCAAGCCCCCGCGAACGCCTGGCCCAAGCCCTCGACACCATCGGGGATTACGCCCAACTCGCTTATAAGGCCGGGGTGACACCGCGGGACTTCCTCAATGCGCAGTCGGGGCGCCCCTGTCCCACCATTCCATTCCTGCGGATTTGCGTGGCGATTCGGCATGATACCATGCCGGAAATCCCCTATTCCATGCCGGAAAGACCTTCTGACTTCGATTTTGGCTTCCTTTCCATGGCGCTTTGCCTCAAACGGGGCCTAAACGGGCACGATCAGGCGCTGGCCGGCGTCGTTGCCGGTCTTTCCCCTGTGACAATAAGTCGCATAGAACGGGGTGATGCGCTGGCAATCGGTATTATTGTTCGTGCATGTAAATATATGAATATCCATTGTTTTTCGTATCTTTCCGTGACCGACACGCTGTCGATTTCAAAACCTGCCGGGCGCCCCGTGCGTCCGCATGTTTCACGTGAAACATTGCCCATAGAACCCTCTCCGCTCAATGTCCTACTGAAAACACGCGCAAAAACGCTGAAACGGGTGGATATGCTCGGCAAAGCGCTGGAACGGCTAGAGGGCAAGAAGGACTATGCGGACGCTTTTGAGCGGCATCAGCGGTATTTGGCGGCGCTGGCCGAACAAACGCTGGCAATTGAGGCGGTTAGGCTTGCGGGAAGTCGGGAAGTGAAGGTTTTGGGTCATTAGAATCCGCGCGAGCGACTGTGATCTCACGTTCAATCATTGGTGGAGATATGGGGAAGCAAAGAAAACAAAAGATCGAAATACGAACGGTCCACGGAACGAGAAAAGTGCCGGCGGTAATCGTCGGCGCACTCGCGGCCCACGGTCGATTAACAAATGGCGGTGTGAGCGATTTCATTTTCAATATCACACACCTTCCAAGCGGATTTGGATTTTCCGCAGACTTTCATTCCTTGGATGATGCGATTGCGGCGGCTGGAAAAATTCAACATCTGAGAAAAGATTGGGAAGTTTTTGATCCTCGCATGGTAAGCAAAACATTTCTGTCTTCTTTGAAGGATATCTACAATGAATATGACGCCTTTGTGCTCAAGCGGACGAAAGACGATCCGCGTCGCGTGTTGGCTGAGACAACTTATGCGACCGATTTAAACGGTTATAAGTCTCAAGACTCTATGGCGGTAAAATCCGCTCAGGATAGTTGAGAGACAAGGTAGCCAAGCTGCCCAAACAAACCTCAAACAATGACTCAACGCTCGCTCAACAAAACCGACCAACAAATCACAGCCTTTGTAATGGAAACAATGCAAACTTTCAGTTCACTCTCTCCCGCAGAACGAAGAGACTTGCGCGATGCACACCGAAGGCGTTTTGTTGATGAGAGTCTGACGGCGCGACGGCCTTATATCTTTGCGAATCACGAAGCGGAAACGCTGTTTGATAATCTGGATTTTTCACAGGGGGAAGAAAGTGGCTGAAACACTGCGCTATCTCGCAAGTCCTTACACTCACTACCCCGCCGGCATGGAGCAAGCTTTCATCGACGTGGCGATTCTAGCCGGTCGTTTGTTTGCTATCGGCATCCCGACATTCTCGCCAATCTCTCATGCTTTTCCTTACGTCAAATATGGGAATCTTGACCCTCTCGATTATCCAGCTTGGAAGCCAGTTCAAGAGCGCTTGATGGACGCCTGCGATTCACTCATCGTCGCTCACATGCAAGGATGGGAATCGAGCGTTGGAATCGCACATGAAGTTTCGTATTTTGAGCGGAGCAAGAAACCGATCTTCGACCTTGATTGCGAGAGTTTGGTTTTGGTGCAGCGTGATCCTCACAAGCATTTCGACGAACGGATGCAGCTAGGCATCAAGGATATGCCGAGCTATCGCGGTGAGTTGAAGCCGCTGGCGATGCCGAATCCGAAAGGCCAATGAAATGCCGCGAGAAATCGGAACCGACGATATGTTCACCCCACGCGAGCGCGGACGATTCGGCGACAACGAATCAGCGGACAAAAGAGTAAGACCGCAACGCGTCAACGGCGCCTCTGATCTTGTCGATCTGACCGTCTGGATCATGATGGACGATCCGAACAAGAAGGCGATTGCTATTGCCGACCCGGCAAAGCCCACCAAAACTTGGATTTGGCTCCCGCGGTCGCAAGTTGAATACGTCAAGGCCGAGCCAGGATTGATCGTGCTCACGCTGCCGCAATGGCTGGCGAAGGATAAGGGACTGATATGAACGCGCTCGCCAAATACGACGCCGCTTGTCGCGCGCTCGCCGACGCTGTGAGCGCGGATGAAGTAATGAAGGTGCATGTCGAGGCGCGGGCTATTGAAGCTGTGGGGCGTGTGGCGAAAAATATAGACTTGGAAATAGACGCTCGCACGCTGCGAATACGAGCGGAAGCCCGATTGGGTGTGATGATCCGTCAAGGCGAGGAAAGCGGCATCATCGCGACTCATGGGGGCCGGCGCAAAGGTCAAGATTCGGGGAGTGAATCTTGCTCAACCCTAGAAGATGTCGGTATCGATCGGCACCTGTCGGCAGTCTCGCGCAAAATCGCAGACCTTGGGCAAGACGGTGTGGACGATATGCTCCAACGCTTCGGAACGGAAAGCAAAAAGCGCAAGAAACTCGCCTTGGACGTAATCAATGGGGAACTGGCGTCGCGGAACGCGCAAAGCCGGCGGCAACTTGCTCAAGAACTCTCCGATGCTACAGCCCTTCAACCGACCGGCCGCAAATTCCCCGTGATCTATGCGGACCCCGCATGGCGCCGCAAAGCCGGAATAGGCAACCGAGCCTACGAGAATCACTACACGACCGAAACGTGGGACGAAATTCTCGCCATGCCGGTGGCGAATCGCACCCTTCCTGATGCTTGGCTATTCCTCTGGATACCCCGCGCCCATCTTCTTGCCCTTCACCCCACGGAAATCGAAACGCCGCTAGGCCGCTGCAAGGTCAAACTCCCACTCGCCTACGCCGTAGCTCAAGCATGGGGCTTCGACGCCTATTCGACGTGCTTCATCTGGACAAAAACCGATGAGGAATGCCCCGAAGATCATGGCCTCGGGCTTATCGTGTGGGATCAGGATGAGGTTCTGTGCCTCTTTAAACGAGGCCGCGGCCTTCCCAAGCCGAATACCGATGTCAAGGTGGGATCGAATCACCGCGAGCGCGCAACCGACCATTCGGCAAAGCCTACGTATTACCGTGACATGATTAACGCGATGACGGGCAATCTTCCTGTGCTCGAATTGTTTGCGCGCGAGGACGACGAACACATTCTGCCCAATAACTTTTACACATGGGGCAATCAGTCTCGTAATACCGCAGAACGAATCACTGACGACTCAAGAACGAATCACGACTCCAAAACCGTTCCCGATTCGTATGGCACTGACGCCGCCCAATCCAAAGCGTCAGTGTCCGAACCCGCGTCCGACCATCAACCGAAAGCCCCTCATGTGCCCGTGGCGGACGCGGGTTCACCTTCTTCGTTGCCGGAATTAGTTTTGCCGGGACTTGCGCCGACGTTTGCTGAGTATGCTGCGTTTACCGATCTAACAAACCCGCTGCATGGGAGAGCGTCTTAGTTGTTTGTTTGGTTAGACTGGCTACCTTGGCGTGCGATTGTTCTGTGAGATTCTTACGGCCATAGAGGGTGGGAAAGGGGAGTTTCTGGGATGCCTTGTTACGAACCGCTGTTCTATTGGGTCCGTGAGCGCGAGCGCATCCGCGTGATCAAGGAGAAAGGCAAGCCGCAGCCTTGGACCAGCGACGCTATCCTAGCGACCTACCGCTTTTGCAACGTCCGACGTGAGGATGACCGGGTCACGGTATGGATTCGGGACAACATCCGCAATCGTCCCGCTTTCGCTGTCTCGCCTTTCCTCTGGCTCATGCTTTGCATCGCGCGGCAGATAAACTGGCCTGACACGCTTACCGAACTAATAGACCACTGCGCATGGCCCGACACTACGCGGTTTGATTTTTGCGAGAAGATGACCGCTGTTTTGAACGCGCGCAAGGAACGGGGGGAGAAGGTATACACTGGCGCTTACATGATTTCCGCGCCCGCACAGAAGGGAGCCGATAAACAAAAATATATTGCAGAGACGGTCATCGGCGACCTGTGGAAACGGCGCGGCGGTTTCAAAGCATCAACGCTGCAGGGCACCCACGAATGGATCACGCGGTCGAACGGCTGGGGGCCTTTCATGGCCTACCAGGCCGTGGTCGATATGCGTTTCACCGATTTGCTGAAAGACGCTCCCGACGCGGCCCTTTGGGCCGCCGCTGGCCCCGGCACTATCCGCGGTCTGAACCGCGTGCAGGGGCGCCCCGTCGATCGGCCGCTCACGCAGGGGCAAGCGCTGTCCGAAATGCGGGCCATTTACAAGATAGTGGAAGCCGAGACCGGCGTGCGGATGGATTTCAGCGACGTACCGAACATCCTCTGTGAGACCGATAAATATCTCCGCGTGAAGAACGGTGAAGGAAAGCCGCGAGCGCTCTACGTCGCCGGAAGAGGACACTAACAACCTCTATGGCCGTAAAATCCTAACAAGCAAATCGACAGCCAAGGTAGCCAGTCTAACAAACAAACAGCATCGGGGGAATCATGACACGCTACCCATTGACCGACCCAGCATCAACAGACTCAACACTCGGTTTCTTCGAGCGCCGAGAATGCATCGAAATGAATCTCGCTTTCGCCCACGCCATGTTAGCGGCAAGAGAACGCGGCCAGGAGAGCTTCACGCTCGGCCCTAAGATCGACGATACCCCACTCGTCGGCGCCTATTTCCCTCCACAACCAACACAATCCTTCATGTCATCGAGTGCAGCAACGTGCGTTAATGCGGCGTTGGGGTGGCAGACGCCGGATGCGATGACGGCGGTTCCGAGGAAGAATGGGTTCAGATGACAGACCTAGTGGGCACCTGCCCCAAAGACTTTTGGGAAGAATGGATTGCGGAAGGCGACGCAGCCGTCCCCGACTGGAAAACGCGATGAGCCACCTTCCCTATCGCCCCGAACACGTCAACGACGCCAGCGCAACCACCGAAGAGTTGACGAACGAGGAACTCGGGGCATTCGTGCGGCTACAGCGGGCGTTATGGCGGGCAGGCGGCTACCTGCCGGACGATCAGAAAAAACTCGCCAGATATGCCCGCGCGGGCAGCAGATGGGGGATTATCGCGCCTGCGGTAATGGGCAAGCTCAACGCCATCGGCGGCAAAGTCTCATGTCCGACGATTCTCATGACGATCTTTCTCGTAGAACAACGCCGAACCAAGGCCGCGAAAGCTGCCGCGCACAGGTTTGGCAAAGCTGACCCCTCTCTGACTTCGCGTAAGCCATTGGACTCGTTGGAGTCGAACATTACCGTAGCATCAACCGAGCATATGCTTGGAGCTTCCAATCAAAATCAAAACAAGAATCTAGATTCTAAGACTCTTAATACAAACCGATCCGCTACAGGTGGGCGAGCAGATGAGTTTTACGAGCAGAGTACGGGATTTCTCATCAAGCGTGTCGGAGTGCGCGGCCTTGCAGCCCGATCCCAAATCGCTAAATGGCTCGCGGCACTCGACGGGAACGAATCGGACCTGCAAACGATTATGGATGCTGCCGGCGCCGAAAATCTCCAAGGTGCCCGACTCATAGCCGTCATCGATCAGCGTGTCGGGAACCGCAAGGCCGAACGAAAGCAAGGTCCTCCCCTTCCATTTCCACCGAATCTTGTGATAAACAGCGGGAAATGACCGAATACTTCTCAGCCCAACCCTACACCGAAGAGGAACGCGAACGCGATGACGCGTTGAAGCGCATGTCCTACGGCCGATGGAGCCTGCGCAGATTGCTTCGCCCCAGCCGTAAGGCTGCGCTACAGTCCGGCAACGCAAAAAAGACCAAGAAACGCCGGTCATTCAAAGCCCAACCGTGGTGGCTTGAGGATTGATCACGGGGGCTCTTGACGGAATGGCAGGGAATCGCGATGATGAGGTTCGGCCTTAGTGGCTCTCGGGCCGTTTGTTCGTAGTGTTGTTGCAGCCCCCCCCTGCAAGGGAACGGCCTTATGGGGCAACTCATGGGGCCGTTTTCGCATTGTGGCGAGACTGATTCCAGGTGATTCGTGACGGATAGTGCAGTGCAACATACTGGATCACGAGAGGGTCTTCCGACTGAATCACCGGATTCGGTCAACGATTCGCAGCAGCAATCTGGTCTCGGAACTTCGCTCGTTCCAGCGCAGTCCTTTGATGTTCCAGGCTCTAAGCCACTGCGAGATAACAAAAAAGAGCGGTTTTGCCGCCTTCGCGCTGTTCTGAGACCCAAAGCCGACGCCTATCGGCAGGCGGGCTACAGTACCGAATCCGATCACGCTGCCGCCGGCAATGCCTCGCGTTTGGAACGGCGCCATGACGTGATGGAGCGGATAGCTTTTCTGTCGCGGCAGGAAGACGAAATTCTCCGAATCAAACGCGAGCGAATCGAGGAATTTCTTTGGCTCGCCCACGAAACCAATGCTGCCGATATGTGGACGATGGTGGAAATGCCTATCTACGACCGCAAGGGCAATGCAATAATCGACAATGAAACTGGAGAACCGGCCACCAAAATGGTTCAGCGGCCGAAGCCGCTAAATGAAATGCCCGAAGATGTGCAGCGGGCCATTGAGAGTTTTTCGATTAACGAGGCTGGGATGGTTATTCCCAAGCCCTACTCGAAAATGCAAGCCAACACTGAATTGCGTAAATTTTACGGGTTTGGTGCAGCGACGCGTGACGATGGCGAATTGTCGCGATTGAGCGATCAGGAGCTTGTGGCGCAGCTTGCGAATCAGGCGCGGGAACTGGGAATTGAGGTTGATTTGACGTATCGGCTCGGTGGGCAGTGATGTGTTCAAAGAGATTCCATATTCGGGCGTGGGGACATTCCACTGCGCCGGATTTGGATTACGAATCTGATGTGGATGATTGCGCTGTTTACATGCAATACCCTTGCGTGAATGTAGCACTTCAAATTGCTGTGTCTCGTTCTGCTCTGGAATTGGCACTGCGAGAGGGTGACCGCGCTGAGATTTAGAACGCGCAGGCCGTGAATGAGACAACAAACAACGCGGCAAAAATGAACGCTCCGTTCGCCCGCACCAAGCTCGAACAATTCGGCAAGTTGCTGACCGAATATCAACGTCGCAGAGCCAAGGCTGAACAATCGCAACGCGGGTGGTATGACGAAAATGGTGTTCGTCAAGGCGGATTAATCGCGCTCGTTCGGTACTTTTGGGCGGTGTTGGAGCCTGAAACGCCGTTTGTTGACGGCTGGCCACTCTGGGCCATGTGTGAGCACTTGGAGGCCGTGACCTTCGGAGAAATCACCCGCCTTCTCATGAACGTTCCGCCTGGCTTCATGAAGTCGATGCTGGTCGATGTGTTCTGGCCGGCGTGGGAGTGGGGGCCGATGAAGAAAACCCACTACCGCTACATCGCTTTTTCGTATTCAGCTTCGCTCACTGAGCGCGATAACGACAGATTCCGAACCTTAATCACGAATGAATCCTACCAGCGGCTTTACGGCCCGATGAAGACGAAAGTGAAAACCGAAACGATGGTGTTTGAGGAACGCGATGAAGCCGGTCAAGTCACGCTGCGCAATAAAACGACGATCAAGGTGATTAATACGCATACGGGGTGGAAGCTTGCGTCGTCTGTCGGTGGTGTGGCGACTGGCGAGCGCGGTGATCGGATCATTATTGACGATCCGCATTCGGTTCAGGAAGCGGAATCGGAACGCGTGCGGGAAGAGACCGTGCGGTGGTTTCGTGAGTCTATTTCTTCGCGGTTTAATGATCTTTCGACCGGCGCCATGGTTATCATCATGCAACGCGTTCACGAAGCAGATGTGTCCGGCATCGCGCTCGGTGTTGAGTTCGATTATTGCCATTTGATGATTCCGTGGGAATTTGATTCGGCGCGGCAGACGGATGAACAGGGCGAGCCGATTCCAACGACAATCGGATGGACTGATCCTCGCGAAGAAGATGGCGAAGTGGCGTGGGATGCTCGATTTGCCGAAGGCGCGATGGAGCGAACCAAACGGGAAATCGGTCCTTATGGTTGGGCCAGCCAATATGCTCAGTCGCCGCAGCCCCGCGGCGGCGGTCTTTTCAAACGCGAGTGGTGGCAACTGTGGGAACCGGACGACGGAAAGTTTCCGATCTTCGACCTTGTTGTTGCATCACTTGACGGTGCTTTTACCGAAGACGAAGAGAATGATCCCTCTGCACTCACGGTTTGGGGGACTTTTGTACACCCGGAAACCAAAAAGAATTGCATTATGCTCATTCATGCATGGCGCAAGCATTTGGCATTTTCGGCTTCGCGGTTTGAGCGATTGCAGACTGAGGCTGTGATTGATGGCGCGCGGTGGCTTCCTGAGAACATCGTGCCAGGCATGGATGAAACCGAAGTTAAGCGGCGTAATGCTCGGTTTAAGCGGCGAACACAGTCAAAATGGGGCTTGGTGGAATGGGTTCAAGATACGTGTCAGACCTACAAGGCGGACCTGCTCTTGATCGAAAATAAAGCGACAGGGCGGCCTGCTGCACAGGAAATCGCGAATCGATATGGGTTGCAGCGGTTCGGAATTCAGATGTGCGAGCCGAAAGGTGACAAGGTCGCTCGCGCGTTATCGGTGCAGCCGACATTTGCGCAGGGGTTGATTTATGCTCCTGAACGGGAATGGTCGGAGCTTGTGATCGCTGAAATGGAGGTTTTTCCTAAGGGTGCGCGCGATGACCTGACCGACACGGCGACGCAAGTCATGAAGTATTTCCGCGACGCCGGTTTAGCCATGACCGACGAGGAACTTGCCCACGAGGAATATGAGCGCGGGATGCACAAGCCGCAGCGTAAAGCTTTGTATCCCGTCTAAAAATGGTGTAAGGACGAATTTATGGAACACATCCCGCCCCACAAACCCATCCTCCTGTCCCCCACGCCGCTGTCCGATCAGCAATTGGATTGCATCGATAAGTTGGCGCAGTGCTTAGAGGAAGCCAAGAAAGGCAATGTTTATACGGTCGGAATCGTCGTGTGCATGAAGATGGGGTTTGCGACGACGATTGGCGGGACGGATGCGGGGTCGTTGAATCTGGGGTGTGATGCCTTGAAGCAACGCATTTTGGAGAATGTTGTGGATGAGGGCCGGGTGAAGCCGGGACAGGTTTCGATTATCAGGGGTAGGCAATGAGTGAAGATAGGCGTTATGCGACGGAAGTGGCCGATTGGTGTGAACGCGAATTGAAAGCCGGGAAAGAAACTGGCCATCTTGAAACGCGGCCTTTCGTTCAAAATGCCCAGATGATTATCGCCGCTTTGCGAGAATACGCGAAGGGTAATCTGGGTGCAGTGAATTCCGGTCAATCCGTAGCGGACATCAAGGAACATTTGCGGACTCTCAAAAAGGACAAGTCAGATGGGTCACGAGAGTCTGCCGCAAACCGATAGACCGGACTCGGTCACCGGCGATCAGCGACCCATGAGGGACTTTTTAAAAGACCCGATGCCAGAACGAATTGTATGGATGGGTTCTGGGGGTGTTGACACATCACACTATCCAACTCTGTCAATTGGATTGCAGGAATTTTCGCATAATATTCAAGGATTGAAGGTTCGGCCTCACATTGTGGTTATGATTGCGGCCGGAAATCAAGTCGAATATCAGAAAATAAGATGTGACATTAATGCCGATACGGCTAGGACTTTGGCGCGCAGACTAAATGAATTTGCTGATGCCGCCGATTGTCTGAATAAAGCGAAGTGACCTCGCATGGATAATTCAATACGACAATTGCGCATTTGGTTTTTTGGGTGGATAGATACATGCACTGCCGCCGGCATGTCGGAGACCGAAGCGAAGGTGTGGATAGCACGCCATTGGGAGTATGTGAAACTGCGCGCGACTTATGAAAGCGCAGCCAATGGCTGACCCCGCCGCGCAACCCTTCGAAGGCATCCAAGTCGTTATTGAAGACGAAGACGGCAAGGTCACGACCGATCCCATAACTGGAACTGTTGCCACGCCCCAGCCGGATGGCGGCGTAGTCGTCCAACTGGACGCGCACAGGCCGAAGAAAGCCGGCGACGATGACGAAGACAAATTCTACCGTAATCTCGCCGACGATATTGCCCCAAACGATCTCTCTCTGATCGCCAACGACCTTCACGACCAAATCGCCGCCGATGATCGATCGCGCGGCAATCACCTTGAAATCCGCGCCAGAGGCTTAGGCTTGTTGGGCCTTGAACTGAAAGAGCCGCGTGCGACGGTCGGTGACACCTCGTCCGCCGTCGAAGGTATGTCCACCGTCACCAATCCGCTCTTGCTGGAAGCCTGCCTCAAAGGCTGGGCCAACGCACAGGCGGAATTATTGCCGTCCGATGGTCCGGTGAAGGTCGCGAACAAGGACGATGCCTCAGTCCAATCCGAAGACAATCTCGCCGACGCTTTTGAGCGCGATCTGAATCATTACCTGACCAAAACCGCCACCGAATATTATCCTGATACGTCGCACATGCTGTTATGGGGTACATATTTCGGCGGCTCTGGATTCAAGAAAATCTATCGCTGCCCGATGAAACGCAGGCCGGTTTCTGAAAGTGTCGATGAAAAAGATTTGATCGTTTCCGACACGACAAAAGACCTGCGCTCGTGCGCGCGAATCACCCACCAGATTCCCATGCGCCCATCGGTGATGAAGCGCATGGAGTTGATGGGGCATATCGGCGTGGTCCTGTCACGACTCCTTCACCTCCATCACCAAATGCTGTTGACGCGAAGATTGCCGGCATCCAGGGCACCGATCCGACGCCGCAGAAAGCGCGTCCCGAGGATGAGCCTTACACGATTTGGGAATCGCAATGCGAGCTTGATCTTCCCGAATATGCTCCGGGAAAATTCAAGGGTGAAGGAATTCCGCTGCCGTATCTCGTGACGATCGACAAGGACTCGCGCGAGATAAAAGCTATTCGTCGCGACTGGAAAGAGGACGACGACGACTGCCAGCGCAAGCGGATGTATGTCAAATATCCATATGTGCCAGGGCCTGGATTTTACGGAACGGGATTGCTGAATATCCTCGGCAATGCGTCGAGTGCTTTGACCGCAGCGTGGCGTCTGGCACTCGATTCGGCCATGTTTGCTACGTTCCCGTCGTTCCTCATCGCGAAACTCGGTGGTCGGCAAAATACATCGGACTTTCGCGTGGGACCTGGCACTGGCGTTCCGATTGATACAAACGGACAAGCCATCGGGAATATCATTTCGCCGATGCCTTACAAAGACGTAGGTCCGGGAATGCTCGCGCTGATCGACAAGGTGCAGCAACAGACGCAGGCACTGTCGGCGGCCGGCGATATTCCGACCGCAGAGGGTGTCGCGAACGTTCCGGTTGGCACGATGCTCGCCCAAATCGAACAAGCAACCAAGGTCGAATCCGCAGCGCACAAGGGAATGCACCAAGCTCAAGCCGAAGAAATCGAATTGATCGTTGATCTCTTCCGCGAGAAGCCGGAAGACTTTTGGAAGTCCAATAAAGTTTGCCCGAAAGGATATTGGGACGAACAAAAGTTTTTGCAGGCTTTGAATAATTGCAATCTCGAACCGGCGTCTGATCCGAACACGCCATCGCATATTCATCGAGTGGCGAAGGGTGTCGCGCTTTCTCAATTGATTGCTGTTCCAGCCTTCACGCCGATCATGGACGCGCGGGGGACGTTGAATACGATTCTCGGGGTGATTCGCCAGGACCCGACGAATATTGTTCTGCCGCAGCAGGCTCCTGCGCCGCCGGCTCCCGATCCGAATATGATTGCGGCGAATGCCAAGATGATCAGTGCACAGGCTTCGCAGGCCAAGGCTGTGTCGGGGGCGCAGAACGACGCCGCAGAACTCGATATCAAGCGCCAACAGCTTGCGGCGGAACAGAATATCGCGACCGTCGATCTGGCCAAGGAAATGGTGATCCACAAGGATGACGCGGCGCATGACGCCAAGGTAGCGGCTCAGCACCATGGATTAGGGGTCGCACAACATGGGTTGGCTTCTCAACAGGCTGTGCATGACGCGAATATGGACGTTGCGCAACATGCCTTGGATGTGCATCAAGTGTTGAATCCGCCGGCGCCTACAGGTTCGGGAAATTCGTAAGATGGGTCACGAGAGTTCTTCGATTGCTGAAAGACCGGACTCGGTCAACGACGACTTGGTGAAAACACTTAGGCTTGCAGCCGATGTGCATTGGAACGGTATGAGGCTCTTGCTAAAAGCGGCGGATCAGATTGAGCGGTTGCAGGAGAAAGTCCGCGACTGGGTTCCTCCGATCCGCTCGGCTGAGGAATTCAATGAATGGTGTAAGCGTCAGGCGGCTGAGGAACAAGCGCGCCCCATGCCTCATCTTGAGGAAATTCTGAAAAATCTGCCGCCTCATCTAACTGGCGGCCCGTAGGAAATCATCACAATGACAACGCGCCGTTCATTGTTTTCTGTAGTGGTTGGTATGGCTATGCTGCCTCTCCTGAAAGGGAAGTCAACGCCTGCAAAGACAATACCAGTCATCGGCACGTTTGATGGCGAGAGGTTTGTGCCTCTCCAAACTGAAAAATGGTTCATTATAGAGGAAGGCCCCCCCATTTATTATGGACGCTTCCGAACACTCTTTCAGGAAGTCACTTGATTCGGGCGTGTTTTCTTCCTTTCCCGATCCGCAGGTGACCGAACCATTATCACTCCCCTCTCGTGACGCAAACGGAGTCTGCCATGGCCCATCCCTTCCAGGAACACAAACAGCACAAAGTCGAGCGCTCCCGCGTCGCCAAGATGACGAAGGGCTACGCCTCAGGCGGCGGTGTCCATTCCGACGAAGCCGCAGACGTGAAACTCATCAAAGCCAAGGTCAAGAAGACCGCGCTCAAAATGGACGGCGGCAAACCAAAGCATCGAGCGGACAAACGGGCGCGGGGTGGGAAGGTCAAGCACAAGGGAACGACCGTCAACATCATCAACAGCCCCGGCCAGCATCCCGGCGCGCCGCCCATGCCGCCGCCGGGGTTGACCGCAGGGCTGCCCCATCCGCCGATGGCGTCGCCTCCCATGATGCCGCCAGTTGGTGCCCCTCCGATGCCGCCTCCCGGCGCAATGCCTTCTGGTGGTGGTATGCCGCCACGTCCAGGCATGATGCCGCCACCCGGTATGCCGATGCGAGCGCGGGGTGGACGGATCAAGGATGGTGCTGCTTGGAATGAAGGCTTGAAAAACGGAACTCAGGTGCAGCACCGCGACGGCAAGAGCGACGGTAAAGACATCGGCCGCGGCAAGGTCGTCACATTCAAAACCGGCGGCGGCGTTATCAAGACGTTCCGTGC
>Ga0210387_10001108_pt1 | contig 20160 bp, 19 predicted proteins | sample IncBWC7OmetaG_FD_160108 | JGI IMG/M metagenome (GOLD analysis project Ga0210387, IMG submission 160108) | Forest soil microbial communities from Barre Woods Harvard Forest LTER site, Petersham, Massachusetts, United States - Inc-BW-C-7-O ...
CGCGCCGCCGCCGGACTCCGGGCGGCTCTCCAGCAATCCGCCCGGCATGCACGCCGGCAACCTGGACAACAAGTACCTCGTCGCCGGGACCACGCTGTACATCCCGGTCTTTGCGCCTGGCGCGCTGTTCGAGATCGGCGACGGGCACGTGGCGCAAGGCGATGGCGAGGTCGATCAGACGGCGATCGAGACGTCACTCATGGGGCGTATCCAGCTCATCGTGCGCAAGGACATGCATCTCACGTGGCCGCGCGCGGAGACGCCGACGTACTACATCACGATGGGGACGGACAAGGACCTGACGCAGGCCACGAAGGTCGCCGTGCAAGAGATGATCGCGTTTCTGACGTCGACTCGGGGCTTATCGACGATGGAAGCCTATCGCCTCGCCAGCATCGCTGCCGATCTGCACATCACCGAGTTGGTTGACGGCAATGTCGGCGTCCATATGATGATCCCCAAGGCGATCTTCAAAAAGCACTGAGAAAGTCGGCCACGACGTCGGGTGGGACGGGCGAGGTGAAGGCGCGTTGCGTGAGGATGATCAGCTCCAGGTCTTTTGCGGGGTCCACGCGCCACGCCGTGCCGAGTCCACCGTCCCACCCGTAGCGGCCGTTGGCGAGATCCACTTCGACGCCAAATCCCCAGCCGTGGTTGTGGAAGTATCCCGGCAGCCAATACGCGGTGGCCAGCCGCTGGGCCTGCGTGAGCTGATCGGTTCCCATAGAGCTCTCGCGCTTTCTGAACCAGTGCGAGAACGCCAGGTAATCATCGATCGTCGACACGAGGCCGCCCGATCCAGATGGGAACGCCGGTGGCCGGCTCCACTGGCCGCCCTCTGCCTCGTCGTAGACCGAGAGATCGCCTGAGTAACTCGTCAGAAGGCGACCCACGTCAGCCGGTGGCACGCTGAAGCCGGTGTCCTTCATGCCGAGCGGCCCGAAGATGCGCTCGCGGAAGAACACATCGAGCGGCTTGCCCGACGCGCGAGCGATGAGAACGCCGAGCACGTCGCTGCCAGTGTCGTACATCCACTGCTCGCCCGGTTGCGTCATGAGCGGCAGCGTGCCGAGCCGGCGGATCCATTCGTCGGGTGCGGGTTGCTCTTGGGGATGCGGAGGCCCAAGCCGAATGTCGAGCGCGGCGGCGGCGCGCTGAATGGGCCATGTGCCGGGCGGCACCAGCGGAACGCCAAATCCCCAGGTGAACGTCAGCAGATCACGCGCGGTGATCGGGCGCCGGGCCGGAACGGTGTCGTCGATCGGTGCGTCGACATGACGCAGTACTTGCCGGTTGGCGAGCTCCGGCAATAGCCGATCGATGGGCTCGTCGAGCGCGATCGCGCCTTCGTCCACGAGGATCATCGTCGCCGCGGCGGTGATCGGCTTCGTCATCGACGAGATACGAACGATGGCGTCGCGCGGAACGCCGATCGTGTCGACCCGCGTCTCGCCACGCTGGGTCACTGCCGTAATGCGACCCGCGTTCACGGCGCGACGATCGGCGCGGTCAGGGTCTTGTATCCGTCGCTCGAGCGGCCGTAGACAAAAACGATGTACCGCTGACCCGCTGAGACGGTCACGGTGCTCGTGCCGACCGGGGTCTTCCCGGTGCAGTTGTTGATGCCGCTCGGTGCAGTGACGAGACCGATCGTGTGCGAGCCGGGTGTCACCAGGTAGTGCTGCTCCGTGCCGAGGGCCATCGGGATCTTCGCTCTCGGGTCGTTCGTCGCGATCGGGCACGCGCCGTCGACGACCAGGTAGAAATACGGCAGTGAGTCGGCGCTGACGTTGGCCTGCAACCCGATCAGGAGCGCCTGCCCCGCGGGCACCGCGCGCGATGAGTCGATCCAGTGCGGGTTCCGGTCGCCGGCTTCGGCGAGCGCCGGGAACGCGAGGCCATTCAGCATCTTCGAGGGTCCGAGCGCGATGGTCATCTGATCCGTCGCCTTGAATCCCGAGTTGTCGATGCTGCTGTTGAAGGGGGCTTGCGGCGTCTTCGTCCCGGCCGCGAACACGTACAGGTTGCTCGGGTAGCCGGGATCGGCACCGCGTGGCGATACGTAGTCAGAGAGCTGGCCGTAAGCGAGATTCGCGATCAGCGGCGCCGTCGTCGAGTCAGGATTCCGAATATCGTAGAGATCGACGGGGCCGCTTGGCTGACCCCCCAGGTCCAGCATATTCGCGACGCGGATTTTCCCCGTCGGGGGGCCGTATTTGTGGCCTGACGATTTGCGCTGCCGCAGCTCGGCCACAGCCCGGCTGAAGCTCGAGTCCATCTGCGCCTTCGTGTCCGACGCCGGCGCGTCTTTTTTGCCGCCGCATGCCAGAAGCGCGATGAGGACCAGCGGGAGGCAGCGCATAAGCCTCAATCGTATCGCAACGCCCGCATGGGATCAATGCGGCTGGCCCGCATGGCGGGCACGAGGCCGGCGGCCATCGCGACGAGCGTCAGGAGGGCCGCTGATGCCGCGAAGACCAGGGGGTCGTCCCCTTCCAAGTGATACAACAGGGCCGCGGCGCCTCGACCCAACACGAACGCACCGGCTATCCCGATCACACCGCCGATCGCCGTCATCATGCCCACCTGGCGCAGCACCATGCCGCGCACGCGGCCGCGGTCGGCGCCGAGGGCCATGCGCACGCCAATCTCCCGCGTGCGCTGGGTCACGGAGTACGCCAGCACGCCGTACAGGCCGATCGCCGCGAGCAGCGTGGCCAGCATGGCGAACGCCGCCGATGTCGTCGACATCATGCGCTCCAGGAAAACGTTTTCCCGTACCTGCTGCGGCAGCGTCTTGAGGTCTTCGATCGGGAGCTTGGGATCGAGGCCGCGCATCGTTTCGCGAATGGCGCGCACCGTCTCGGTCGTTGGTAGCGCGGTCCGCACATAAAAGCTGGTCGTACTCGACAGCCCGTTTTGACGGTACGGCACGACCACCACCGGTGGAATCGGCGGCGTCACCCCCGAGTACTTCGAGTCCTTCACGAACCCGACGATCTCGATGTTGAGCGAATCGTTGTCGAACGACAGGCGCTTGCCGACGGCATCCCGCCCGAGGTTGAACTTCTTGGCGAACGCTTCGTTCACGATCGCCACCTTCGGGGCCGCCTTGTTGTCGCTGGCGGTGAAGTCGCGTCCGGCGATCATCGGGATGCCAAGGATCTCGAAGTACTTGGGGCTCACGGCATCGAACGACGTTTCGTCGTCTGTGTCCGGCACTTTTCTGAACCCTTCGACCGACACACGCTGGCCCCAATTGTCGCCGGCCAGGATCGGGATAAGACCGGCGGCCACCCCTCGCATTCCGGGAATAGCGGCGAGCGCATCGCTGGCGCGATCGACGAGCGCCAGGGCGCCTGTTGTATCGTAGCCGCTCAAGCGCGGTGAGATGCCGAAGGTCACCACGTTCTCGGCGTTGAGACCCAGGTCCACCGCGCTCACGTTGTGGAGGCTCTTGACGAACAAACCGGCGCACGTGAGGAGCATGATCGAGAGCGCGATTTGCGCGGTGACGAGCCCCGAGCGGAAGCGCGCCGCCGCGCGCCCGCCCGAGAGGTGGCCGGCGCCGCTCCGGAGCGCCGTGATCATGTCCGGGCGCGTGCTCCGAATCGACGGCGCCAACCCGAAGAACAGGCTCGTAGCCAGCGCCATCGCGCCGGTGAACAGGATGGCCGTGCCGCTCAAATGGAAGTCGATCGTGCGCTGCACTTCCGGCGGCAACATGCTGCTGATGCCCACGAGCGTGAGATGCGCAGCCGGAATGCTGGCCAATCCGCCGAGCACGGCCAGCAACAGCGATTCCGTGAGGAGCTGGACCACGAGTTGCCGGCGCGTGGCGCCCATCGAGAGGCGAACGGCCATCTCCATCTGTCGGCCCGCGGCGCGGGCGAGCAGCAAGTTCGCGATATTGGCACACGCGATCAGCAGTACGATGCCGGTGATCGCGAAGAGGAGCACGAGCGGAGTCTTCGCGTTAACGTGCACGCTGCTCTGCCCGCTTCGGCCATCGGTGAGGCGAATCTGTTTCGCCTTGAATTGCGCCATCGTCTTGTCGCTCACGCTCGTGTGAAGCGGGGCTTCGATGTCGCTCAAGATCGGACGGTAGACGGCATTGATGGCCGCTCGCGCCTGACCGATCGACACCCCCGGCGCGAGGCGTCCGAACAGATAGATCCAGTAGACATTGCGTTGCTGCTCGAAGCCCGCTGATCCTGTGCTGAGCTCGCCGCGCAGCGTGATCGGCACATAGACGTATGGCCGTGTGCCGAGCGTGGTGCCGCTGAATCCGCTCGGGCCGATCCCGATGATCGTCAAGTCCCGGCCGTTCACGGTGATCGTGCGACCGAGGACGTTCGGGTCGGATGCGAGCTGCGATTCCCAATACGCGTGGTCGAGAACGGCGACATAACTCCCGGCAATCGCCTGGTCGTCGGCTAGCGCGATCAGGCGACCAAGCGCCGGGCGAACGCCGAGCACGGGGAAGTACGAGCCGGAGACGTACATGCCCTCGCCGTTAATCGGCGACTGGCCGGCCATTGCGACGTTCACACCGAAGCTGCGGTGGGCCGCCAGCCCGGCGAGACCGGTCCTGGCCTTCTCCAGGTCCCGGAACATCGGGTAGCTGAACACCTCGTCGCAGTTACCCGCTTGGTTGCAGGAATTGTTGCCGAGTTGCGGGGAGGTCGACGCCAGATTGACGAGCCGCGAGGGATCAGCGGCGGGAATCGGCTGCAGCAACGTCAGGTTGACCATCGAGAAAATCGCTGCGTTGGCGCCGAGGCCCAGAGCAAGCGAGAGCACGGCTACGATGGTGACGAACGGGCTCTTGGCCACGGTCCGCACCGCCAGCTTGAGGTTGCGCATGGTGAGGACTGTACGGGGTGGCCGGAACGCCAGTTTCAGCCTATGGTCGCTCCCCACGCCCGAGGCGTTCGTCGATGCTATCCAGGGCGTCATCGACTTCAGCCACCGCGTCGACGACGTAATCGGCGCCGGCGGCGTAGAGCCTGTCGCGAGCCACCCGCAACAGGCCGTCGCGAGCGCCGTCACCGAGTGCATCCCACTCGCGCTGCGACAACCCGACCTCGTTGCCGGTGCGCGCCACGCCGATCGTCCACATTCCGGCGTTGCGGCCCTCGGCGATGTCGGCCCTTGTGTCGCCGATCTTCGCCATGGTCGACATGGGATAGACTCTCAAGAACACAGCGGTCGCGAAACACATCCATGGCATCGGCCGTCCGCCCCCGACGTCATCCGGGCAAAGCGCGCAGTCCGGGGCGTACCCCTGCGCCTTGGCGCGCTCCGTCACGTAGTCGAGCATCGCGCGATTGTACCCGGTCGTCGAGCCGATCTTGAGTCCGCGCTGGCGCATGCGCTGCACGGCATCGCTCACGCCGGCGATCACGCCCGAGTGCTCGACGAGACTGTCCATCTGCTTCGGGATGAACGCGGCGTAGAGTGCGTCGATGTCGCTCAGTCCGTGGGCCGTGGCGATCGCGCGGATATGGTCCTTCTTGGGGAGTCCCATCGACGCCCGGATCTCTTCCGTCGGGATGTCGAGTCCGACCGATGAGAACAGCATACGCATTGCCGCGACCGGGGCGATACTCCCGTGGTCGACCGTCGTCCCTGCCCAGTCGAGGATGACTGCCGTGATCACGCCAACGTCCTCTCAGCCAAACCGAACGACAGCGTCATGCCCGAGCCGCCTACTCCGGTGATAATGCGGACGCCCTGGGCCGGCTCGCAATCCATGAACGGCTTCTCCGGGTGCCACGCATAGACTCCGTGCCAGCGCTCGGCCAACTCCCAAGTTGGGATTCTCAGGTATCGCTCGAGATCTTCGAGAATCAGCCGATCGATCTCCGGGCGATCGAATACGCTCGGCGTCGGGCCGTACTCGTGCGAGTCGCCCAGCGTTATAGCGCCATCGGCCGTCTGCGAGACGAGCGTATGGATGGCCCAGCGGTCATACGCTGGCTGTTCTCTGGCGATCCGGTCTCTCAGCGGCCCGAGCGTTTTGCACTCGCGAAACGCCTTGTAGAATCGCAGGGTCAGTCCCGCCGCCAACGCGGGGCCGAGCTCCCATCCGTTGGGCTGCGGCACCGTGCGCATCATCTGGAGCTTGCACCGGGTCAGCCCGCTGGCTGCGAATACGTCGGGATACAGCGTCTCGAAATCGTCGCCCGAGCAGACGATGGCCGCGTCGGCCTCGAATACGCCGCGCGCTGTCTCTATCCGCGGCACATCTATGCCAATCACCGGGCAACCGAATTGCACATCGACGCCAAGTGAGCGCAACACGTCGGGTAATGCGCCAACGATTCGGCGGGGATCGACCGTGAGCTCGGTCTCGCTCCACAATGCGCCGAGGAGGCCGTGCGTCTCAATGGCCTGCGATCGCTGTGCCGTCTCGACCGGAGAGAGTAGCGTGCCGAGCGCGCACTCCTCCAGGACGGCGATCTCATCATCCCGATAGGCAACGTGCAACGATCCGGTGGGGCGATAGGGCAGATGCGTGTCGTCCAGCATCTGAATCCATAGGGCACGGCTCCTGAGCGCGATCTCTCGCATCTCGGCGGGCTGGCCGATGGGCCAGATCTGCCCGAAGTTGCGGACGGACGCGCCAGTCGCGCGCTGATGGCGCTCGAAGAGGGTCACGCGCCACCCGCGCTTCGCCGCCAGATACGCATGCGCGAGGCCGAGAATGCCGCCGCCGACGATCGCAAGCCTATTCATCACGCCGGGCTCGATCGAGATGAGAGCGGTAGTATTCCAATGGTGGGACGTCCCAGCCGGGAATCTTGGCTTCGTCGTCCCAACGCCGCAGCTTGACGGCATCCGCCGCGAACGGAAGCGCCTCGAACGCGCGGACCTCGTGGTCGGCCATCGGGCCACCCTGCAGATCGAGACTTTGCGCGGATGCGGGTGACAAGCGTGACAGATATGAGGGGTCTACTGCACAGAGATACCGCTTCGCGTCCACGTGCAGCTTGCCAGGTTCCGTGACCGCGGGTCCGAAGTGTGCCCCGAGCCATTGGGCACCCAGCGCCTCGTGGCGATCGTCCAACCCCAAGTCGGCCGCGTTCTCGGGCAGGTCGTGCACGAGATGCCCGACATCGTGCAGCAACGCCGCCGCGATCAGCGTCGACGGACTCCCGTTCGCCTCGGCCAGATGCGCGGTCTGCAGCGCGTGCTCCGTCTGCGTGACGGCCTCGCCGCCGTACATCTCGTCACCGCGTTGACGGTACAGCGTGATGATCTGCTCGACGATATCCATGGGAGTCTTGTGTGAGGACGAGGGCCAGGGCGGCGATGGCCGTGAGAAAGGCGACCGCCGCGAGCACGTCGAACGCGCCGTGCCATCCGAACGCGACCGACACGCGCGCCATGCTGTCGCCGGCGAGCACGCCGCCCAGGTAGCCGACGCCATCAATGATGCCACAGGTGGTGGCACTGGCGCGCTGGCCGCCGAAGTCGAGCGACGTCGCTCCGGCCAGGTACGAGTAGGGACCGAGGACAGTGAAGCCGGTCGCGGCGACGAGGCCGACCGGCCAGAGGTGCGAATGCGCCAGCAACAAGAGCAAGCCGACGCTCGCGACGAGCCCCAAGAACATGATCCGCGCGCGACCGCTCCGGCCGAGCAGATCGCTGGCGATGCCTGCGAGTACAACCGAGCAGGCACCGAGGAGCGGGAACCACGCGCTGGCCCCGGCCGCCGCGGCGGGCGACAGTGAGGCGGCCTCGGTGAAATACGTCGGCGTCCACGTATTGAACGTCTCTCGGATCAGCGTGAACCCCAGCGATAGAACGCAGGCGAGCCAGAACTGCTGGCTCCTGAAGAGCGAGCTGAGAACGCCACGCCCATCGTCGAGCCGATCCGGGCTGTCGGCTGGTGCGACCTCGGGCGCTTCGCGTAGCCAGATGGCGTTGATGATGAAGAGAACGCCGAGCACGGCAGCCGCCGAGAGAAACAAGCCGCGCCAACCGAACCCGCGCTCGATCAGCGACTCCATGAAGAGACGAGCGCCGACATCGCCCAGGAGATAACTGACGCTGATCACGCCCATGGCCGTCCCATACTGCGCGTACGAAAACCACTTGGACGTCAGCTTCACCATGCCGATCCAGCCGGTCGACTGCACGAGGCGATTGGCGATCCAGGCGAGCGTGAAGATGGGAATACCGCCGCCTGCCGCGAAGCCGATCGTGCAGAGGATGGAGCCCAGCATGCCGCCCAGAAATAGGCGCCGGCCGCCGACCCGGTCGGCCAGCGGGCCGCTCACGAACTTGCCGAGCGCGTAGCCGAGCACCGCCAGTGAGGCAATGCGCCCGAGGCCAATCTTGGCGGCGTCCCGCGCCATCCCGTGCGCGGAGAGATCGGCAATGAGCAGCGGCAGCGAGACCGAGTAGTCCGAGCGGCAGACGTAGTACCCCGCGTAGCCGACGACCATCAAGCCGACTACCGTCCACTGACGCCGCACGTGGCGATCCACGCTGACAGTCTGCCGCTAAGGCCTCGTGGTCCGCCACGCAGGGCGGTCGCCGTTACGACGCCTTTACGGTTCTCGGGTCACGCTCGCGCCGAGCGCCTTCAGCACCGCTGCGCGGCGGCGCTCGCTGACGCGCAGGCGTGTGCCGTCGCGCAGCACGATGCTGTAATGCCCCTCCGGCCCGCGGCGTATCTCATGGACGTAGTCGACGTTGACCAGCGCGGAGCGGTGGATGCGCACAAATGTCCGTGGGTCGAGCTCGCCCTCCAGTGCCGTCAGGGTTTCACGAAGCAAGTGCGATGCGGCGCCGGCGTGCACTCGGGCGTAATAGTCCTCGGCCGCGATCCACGTCACGGATGCCACTGGGAGCGACACCGACCGCCTCCCGGACGACACCAGGAGCCGCGTGCGATACGCCGGCGCGAGGCGACGCCGGGCGCGTTCGAAGGCGTGAAGAAAACGATCATCCGTGAATGGCTTGACCACAAAATCCAGCGCCTCGGCCTCGAACGCTTTGACCGCGAACTCGTCGTACGCGGTCACCAGCACAACCACCGGCGGGCGCTCGGCCGGCAACGCGCGCAGTACGCCGAAGCCATCGAGGTCCGGCATCTGCACGTCGAGGAACACGATGTCCGGCGCGAGCGTCCGCACGGCCTCGATCGCGCGAACGCCATCGCCACACTCGCCGATGACCGTGACGCCATCAAGGCGGCTCAGCAGCCCGCGAATCACATCGCGCGCCAAGGGCTCGTCGTCGACGATGAGCACACGCGTCTCACGCATCGCGAAACGGCACGCGCGCCACGGCTCTCGCGCCACCGGCCGGTGCTCGGGCCAGGGTGATATCGGCTCGCGGGCCGTACGCGTGCCGGAGCCTCGCGCGGGCCGTCGCGAGGCCGAGGCCACCGTTGTTGCTGTGCTCCGACGGGCCCGGACCGTCGTCCGTCACGACTATCTCCAACCAGTCACCATTGCGGGCCGACGAGATGACCACCAGGCCGGCAGTGCTCGATCGCCCGATGCCATGGCGAATGGCGTTTTCAGCGAGTGGCTGCAACAAGAGCCGGGGTATAATCGCGTCCACGGTGTCCGGCGCGATCTCCCACCGCACGCGTAACCGATCGCGGAATCGTACCTGCTCGATCGCCAGATACCGCTCGACAAACGCGATCTCGTCGCGCAGCGTCACCTCGTCAGGCGCGTCGCGCCGCAACTGCGCCCGGAGCAGATCGCTGAGCTCGGAGATCACGAGCACGGCGCCATCGTTATCGCGAGCCCGTACCAGCGCTCCAACCGAGTGCAGCGCGTTGAACAAAAAATGCGGCTGCAGGTTCGCGCGCAGCGCCACCAATTCCGCCCGCGCCAATTGCTTCTGCAGTCGCGCCGCGCTGTCGATCGCGACAATGACACCATAGATCGCGGCCGCGAATGGCAAGTAGAACACCATGGTCAGCCAAAGGGACGGCGCGGCGTGCGCGAAGAATACGCTCGTCGACGTGTAGACCGCGCCGCGCAATACGCTGATCACGACGATCGCGGCGGCGTGTATCGGCCAGGTCCGGCGTTGGGATATCGGGAATCTGTCCGCGAGTCGCAGCACGATCGGCGTCAGTGGCACCCAGATGTACCACTCGGCCAGCGGTGGGATCATCTGGCCCCACGACATTGGCCGGCCGTCGCTGAGGAGGACGGTCACTTGGTCGTTGAGCGCCGTGTACCAGGCGGGCAGCGACCAGAGGCCAATGAGGGTCCGCGTCCGCACCCTGTGAGCGTACGAGGTGTGCCGATCAGCAGCAAGGCGTTGGCTGCACGGTTGCCGCGTTCGCTGCACGACGCGCTTTGGACGGCGATGCGGGGGAGTACGCTCTGGCATGCTCCTGCCTCTTGCCATCGCGGCATCGGCCTGGCTGGTCGCGCGACGGATGACCGAGATGGGCATTCGCCTCGCGTTGCCGCTCGCGATCATCGCGGCCGCACTCACCCTCGTTGTCGCCGCGCTTATTGCCGCGACGCTCCCCGCGCGGCGAGCGGCGCGGGCTGATCCCGTCCAGACATTACGTCGGGATTGACTCCGTCAAACGGGTACTCCATGTAGCGCGCGGTCTCGATGGCGATGTTCATCCCGGCGAGTCTCGACAGGATGTGAAACGCGCCGTCGATCCCCGATGAAATCCCGGCGGCGGTGACGATCTTCCCGTTGTCGACGATCCGGCGCTCCGTGACCTGACACCGCGGCTCGGCCTGTCGCAGCTCCTCCAGCGCGCCATGGTGCGTCGTCGCCGTGAGATCGCGCAGCAGGCCGGCGGCCGCGAGCAGCAGAGCGCCGGTGCAAACGGAGAACACGATCTCCGACTTCGCCGCATTGGCGCGAATCCAGGAGAGCACGGCCTCGTTGCGCATCTCGATGCGCGTGCCCCACCCGCCAGGAATCACGAGCACGCGGGGCTCGATCGGATCACTGAGGGCGAGTGTGGGACGAACGACGAGATTGTTACGCGCGCGGATTTCGGGCTTCGTGCCGACGGTTACGACGTTGTAACCCGCTTTTGATACGGAGAACACCTCGAATGGGCCCGCGAAGTCGAGCACTTCGACTTCGTCAAAAACCAGAATGGCGATCATGATGTTTCCTCGAATCTGGCGAGCGGCGCCCTGACCTTGTATTCATATGGCGGGGGAAAGCGAAATGTATCCTCGATTGGTCGTCTCCACGACCAGTACAAATTTTGCTGCGCTATGGCCGGCACTAGCCGAGGCCTGCGGCGTGACATTGGTCATAAACGAGGCACCGCTCGCGAGCGATGTCACTCTCACCGCGACATCTCAGGGTGCCGCGTTAGCGTCACATCACTTCTCACTGCCGAATGATCAGGACCAACTGACATCGTGGCTGCGCAAACAATTTGATGAATTGCGCGCGCGAGAGGCACACGCGAGCTTCACGGCCGCCGAGCGGACGAAATATCGGTTCGAGGGCATCGTCGGCATGAGCGGGACGCTGCAATCGGCCGCGGGCCTCATTCCCGAGCGCACGGCTCCGGTCTTGTTGACCGGTGAGACCGGAACGGGAAAGACATTGCTGGCCCGAGCCATCCACTACGAGGGCCCGCGTCGAGCCTCGCCGTTCGTCGAAGTCGACTGCGATCACACGTCGACTCGCGCGTTGTTCGGCGATGACCGCCAACCCGGGCTCCTGGCGTTGGCGGCCGGTGGCACGCTCGTGCTCAATGCCATCAAAGAGTTGGGTGACACGCTCTTCGACACGATCGCCGGCCGTGGTTACGACGTCCGGATGATCGCGACGTCGCCCGTCGACCTCTCCGCCAAGCTCTGTCGGCGCCTCGGCGCCGATCCCATTGCTCTCCCGCCATTGCGGGCCCGACGAAACGAGATCATCCCGCTTGCCCAGTACTTCGTCGATGGGTTTGGCGGGGAACACGCGCAGGTCGACTACGCTGATCTCGAGACCCGTGACTGGCCGGGTAACGTGCGCGAGCTCAAGAACGTGGTCGAGCGCGCGCTCCTTCTCTCCACGCCTCCTCCGAGGATCGTATGGCAGTAACCCGTAAGACTCTCGCCATCGCCGGTACGATCTTGGCGCTCACCTCGTGCGACCTGATACAGACGCCGACGCCAAGCGGCCCAGGCCCGAAACCGAACTCGTTGATCCACAAAGACGGCATCCTCGGCTCGTTGCTGAACTTCCTGATGCCGGCGTCGAACGCGCCAGGGCTCGTGACCGACACCGTGAAGTTCTATGCGGTGGTCGGGCAGGATCGGCACGACTCGATCTACTATCATGCCGCATCCGGCCACACGGATTCCACTCGCTTCGTGTACTTCGATGTGCCCGCCGGAGCGCTCGTCACGAACCAGTACGGCGATACGCTGGCGTCCGGCGACTCGCTCCAGATCACGATGTACCTCGCCGATTCCTCTCACATGACCGTCGGCTTCCAGCCGTCCGGGTTGGTCTTCAACAGCTCGAACCTGCCGACGCTGGTCATGTCGTATCACTGGGCGAATCCGCTCACGTTGCCGCTGCTGCAAGCGTTACTTGGTATTTGGTATCAGGAAACGCCGGGTGGCCTCTGGTTCCCCGCGTCGAGCAGCGTACAGATCCCCGCGCAAACAGTGACGGGGCGGTGCCCTGGATTCTCGGTTTACGCATCGGGATATTGAACCGCGTGGCACAATCTCTGTTGCTTCAGGCGCGCGTGGCGGCCCGGGCTGGCAAGTGGCCCGAGGTCTTGAACATGCTCGGGACCGCCACCGAGCCTCTGCCGGATCCGGATCGCGCGACGCTCGTCGCGGAGGCACTGCTCCGCACGGCACGGCCGCGCGATGCCGACGAGTGGCTCCGCCGGTTGCTGCCGCATATGGAGCACGATGATCCGTACGAGTGGCGTCGCGGCATCAACATGCGCGGCGTCGCGCTCTTCGAAATGGGGGAGCTCGACCAAGCGGAGACGGTGTTTCAGCAGGTGCTCCAGGTGGGACACGCGGTCAATGAACCGCTGCTCGTGGGGCGCGCGACGAACAACCTCGGACAGATCAAGAACGTGCGTGGCCAACGCGATGAGGCGCTCGCGCTCTACCAGCTCGCCGTGCCCGCGTATCAGCAGGTGGGCCACGTGCTCGGGCTTGGTGAAGCGTACCACAACATGGCGATCAGCTATCTGTATCTCGACCGGCTGACGCAGGCGGACGAGTGCGAGCTGCGCGCGATCGAGTTCGCGCGCGAGGTCGCGGCCGTTCGCCTCGCAGCGCTCGCCCGGATCGGTCGCGCCGATGTCGCCCTGAGACGGGGCGATGCGGAGATCGCGTATGTGACCGCGCTCCGCGTCGCGATCGAGTGCCATGCGCTCGCCGACCCCGCGGGCGCCGCGGACGGGCTCCGGGTCGTGGGCCTGGCGTGCATCGCGCGCGGCGAGTTGGATGACGCGGCGGTGGCGCTCACGCACGCGTGGCAGCTGGCCGAGCGGTGCGCGAACCCGGTGCTGTCGGCCGATGCGTTGCGCGCGTACGCCCAACTCGCGGTCGCGCGCGGCTCGATCGGCGGCGCCCGCCGTCACGCCAACACGGCGCTCGACCTGTACAAGCGCGCGGGCGCGATCGCTGACTACGAGGCGCTGAGTGAGTGGCGCGCCGCGCTCAGTCAGCGGGCGTCATGACGACGTTGGCCGCGGACGGTTGGAGATAGGTCGCGATCCGTCCGACGAAGTCGTCGCATTCGAGCTTGTCGGCGAGCGATGACGGCAGGAATCCCGTGACGGACCGGATGCTCGACGCGAGCGCATCGGGCGAGGGATAGCGGAGCTTCACGGCGACATCGCGAACGCGCGCACCTGGTGCCCGCAAGTAGTGGTATGCCCGCAGGACGCGGGCGGCCCCAAGATGGTGGGCGGGTGTCGCGAGTCCCGCGCGTTCGAGGGCGTCGTACATCGTCCGCCGGGGCATCGAGGCTTTCGAGGCCAGTCGCTCCACGCAGTCGATCACCGACGGCGTGCGGAACACCGCCTCGAGCGCTTCGGCCAGCGATTCGGGCAGGCGCTGGAGGCGGTCGCGCAATAGGGCAAGCAGCGCATCAGCCAGCGCGTCGGCTGGTAACGCTTCCAGCAGTGCGCGGAACGCCACCGGTTCGTCGTCGACCCCGAAGAGCACGACGTGGCGGTAGCCGCGTGTGCCCATGGCGTGACATGCCTTGAGCGCGTCGGCGGACACGGTCGTGTAGAGCACGATGTGCGTTGTCGTGCGGTAGCGATCGAGCTCGGGGCCGGCCAGCTGTGGATCGACGACCACGATATCGGGGGCGCGCTCGGACAATACGGCCTCGAGCTCGCGCAGATGGCGCACGGCGCGAACGGTGTGCGCCGTGCGCACCACCGCGCGAAACGGGTGCATCAAGCGGTCAGGCAAGAGCGCGACGATGTCCACAGGCCTGCACTCGTGCGGGGGTTCGCCGCACAAACTCACGGTACGTGACGGGGTCTCCAAATCCGAGCTTCGACGGTACGGCGTCGCTCGTTCGTGCGCCACACCCTGGTTGACCTATCTCGGAGGTTTGAAATGCCCCGTCTTCGCTCCCTCATCGCTCTCGTGACCGCCGCGGCGATCGCGGCCGCGTGCACCTCGCCGACTTCTCCATCTCAGAGCACGGTACGCGCAGACTGCAGTGGTGGTGTGATGGGTGGCAGTACGACCTGCTCATGACCTAGACGCCGACCTGCTCCCGCATATCCCGGAGGGCATGCACGACCGGTCGTACGAGGGGTGGCGGCTGGACCTCGACAAAGGTCGCTTTCGGCCGGCGTCCGAGGACAATCTCCGTAAGCAGCGCCTCGGATTCCAATCGGATCTGGTTCAGTTGACAGCGAGTGGCAATGTCGACGGCCCGCGTGAGTGCCTCGCGGGCCGCGTCCTCGCGCCCAAATCGATACAGTCCCTCGCCGACGAGCTGATGGTACGCCGCCTCTTGCGGCGCCGCGAGGCCGACCGAGAGTTCCTGCCGATACCGCTCGAAAACGGTTTCTTGATCTCGCAGGAACGCCAGCCGCATGAGATTCAATCCGGCGATAGTGTGCCAATACCTATTCGGCGAGGTCCGATAGACGACGAGATACGCATCGTTCGCGGCGTCGGGCAAGCCGAGGTCGACCATGGCGGTGCCGAGGTCGCATAACGCAGTGGTCCTTCGCAACTCGTCGCTGTAATCGTTGACCGCCGCGTGTATGAACGCCGCGGCGGTTTGGTAATCCTTCCGTTGGTAGGCGACGACGCCCCGATCATGCCGGGCGCGAGCGAGAACATCTTTCAGCGGCCCGTCGACCGGCAGGGGCCGCGTCGCGATCTCGCTGATGACCGTGTCGAGCGTCTCCTGTGCCGCGGGGAGATTGCCCCGATTGAGCTGGACACTCGCGAGGCCAATGCGGCTGAGCAGCGCGTTGTACTCATCGCCTTGCAAGTTGGCGATCGCTCCGGCTCGCCGATACGCGCGCTCGGCCTCGGCCAACCGGCCGCCGACCATTCGAAAGCAGTACCCCATTTCGAGGTATGCCGGCGGCACGAGCTCCTTGCCATCGCAGAGCGGCGCGACGGCCGCGACCGCGCTATAGACGTCAGCAGCGCACGCGAACAGTCCTTCTTTCTTGAGAATGCCACCGTACGCGGCCAGCACAACTGGCACGTGACGTGCGAGCTTTCCCCACGATGTCGTCAGGGCGGCGTCCAGGTTTCTCAGGATCTCGCGAACCGGACCATCGTCGACGTGCTCGATGGCGCGGCGCACGGCCTCGAGCTCGCGCAACGTCGGTGGCCTGTCGCCCGCCCCCGCGAGCACCCATCGATCGACGAGCCGCATCGCGAGAAGCCCGGCGACCGCGGCCCGATACTCGGGCTGACCCTCTGTCTGATCGCCAGCCGCTTCAAAGAATGCCAGATGTGCCAAGGGCGGCTGAGCCGTCGAGCCGACATCAGACGTTTGCATAATCATCACATCGGGAACTTGGCTAGAGCCCACCGGACTCGCAAGCTCGAATACCATACATCTCTAGCGTGAAATCATAGGCGGGAATCGATCATGTCATCCACGTTCGTTATCGGCGGCGATCTCACGGTAAATCGCCTCGGCTTTGGGACAATGCGTCTCACGGGTGCGGGCATCTGGGGCGAGCCGGCTAACCGTGCCGAGGCGCTTGCGGTCCTGCATCGCGCCCTCGAGCTCGGCATCAACTTGCTCGACACGGCGGATTCGTACGGCCCTGAGGTGGCTGAGCGGCTCATCGCGGAGGCGTTGTATCCCTACCCGAAGGGCCTGGTGATCGCGACCAAGGCCGGGTTCCAGCGGCCTGGTCCGGACCGGTGGGTCGAGGACGGCCGGCCACAGCACCTGCGCGAGGCCGTCGCGGGGAGTCTCAAACGGTTGCGACTCGAGCGGATCGATCTCCTGCAGTTGCACCGGATCGATCCCAAGGTCCCGCTCGAGGATCAGATCGAGACACTGGTCGATCTCCAGCACGAGGGGAAGATCAAGCACATCGGGCTCTCTGAGGTGAGCGTCGAGCAGATTGAAGCGGTTCGCAAGATCACGACGATCGTCTCGGTGCAGAATCGCTACAACCTGATCGACCGCAGTTCCGAGTCCGTGCTCGAGTACTGTACGGACGAGAACCTGGCATTCATTCCGTGGTTCCCGCTCGCGACCGGCAGCCTGGCTAAGCCTGGTGGCCCGCTCGCGCGGGCGGCCGAGCGGTTGAAAGCAACGCCGGCGCAGGTCGCGATCGCGTGGCTGCTCCAGAAGTCGCCTGTCATGCTGCCGATTCCGGGCACGTCGACGGTCAAGCATCTCGAGGAGAACGTTGCCGGCGAGCGGCTCGAGCTCGACTCCGCGACTATGGACTCGCTCGAAATCCGAGTTGGCGCACGGTAGAGCCGGACGGTCCCAGGCGCGTTGAGGTCGTCAACGCGCCTGGCTAGACTAGTCGCCCGTGATCACTACCGGGCGCCGACCGTTCATTGTCACGCGAGAATATGTCGGCGTCATTGGCATCATTGCCGGCATCACACACGTCTGGCCCACCATCCCCGCAACCATCCTGGGCTGCGCGCTCGTCGCCGGCTTCGTGCCGCGCGTGGTGGGAACACTCGCGTTCGTGCTCCTCATGATCGACACCGTGAGGCTGCATTTCTTGGTGCTCGGTCCCGTTCCTACGGCTGTCTTTGGATTTCTGGCGCTGACGGTCGCGCTCACATCGACCAAGCGCATCTGGGACTGGGATGTCAAAGCAACGACGCCGCTCTGGACGGTCGTGCCGCTCCGCGTCTATTTCGGCTGCGCGTTCTGGCGTGCGGCGATCAATAAGATCGGCCCGAAGTGGGCGGCGTGGCCCGACGCGCTCCAGTGGTTCGGCAACCAGAATCTGCCGCACGAGGCAGGGTGGTATAAGGCCTTCATGACCGCGGTCGTGTTCCCGCACGTGACGCTGTTCGCTGGACTGGTCGCCGCCGGCGAAGTGGCGGTCGGCACGTGCCTCATACTCGGACTCGCCACGAGGTTCGCCGCAGTCATCGGCGCATTCCTCACGTTGAACTACTTCCTGCTAAAAGGCGACGCACTATGGTCAGTCAGCAACGACTTGGCGTTCGTGTTCGGCCTGACAATCCTGACGATCACGGGTGCCGGGCGCGTCCTCGGCCTCGACGGTCTGATAGCGCCGCGTCATCCCGTCGAGCAGCCTGCCCAGGGTGACTAGCGTCGTATCGGCGGGTACTAGAATCATCTCTCTCATGCTTATACGTCGAATGAGACGCGACTAATTCGACACGGCGGTGACACCGAAGACTGGTCGATCGTCACGCGGTAAACATGAGAATTGCAGTCGCGTTGCCGTTCCTCGTCGCCTGTAGTAGTGCTACCGACCCCAGCGCGCCAATCCCTCGTTCACCCGCGCGCGCTCCCGCGGCGGTCCTGCGCTGCGTCGCGATGGTGCGAAATCGCCCCAGCGTAACATGCTCGCGCGCCTCTATCACGCGACGGAACTTGCGCGCCGACGTGATCGTGGGCCGTAAGAACTACGACGTCACCCTCAACTTCTCCGGAGTCACGTTCACCAGCGGCACCGGTGTGTTCTCCGCCGGGGTGAGCGTCACCAACTTGATGAACCAGGCGCTCGGAACCACCGACGGGACAACGTCGAGCGCGAGCGGCACGCGCGTGTTCTTCACCTCGGGGCCGTCGCTCGCGGCTGGCCAAGGGATCATCACGTTGAGCAACCCAGACGGCGTCGGGACGTTCACGGCGTCCGGACAACCGTACTTCCAGTACGCGACGCTGATTCAGCCGACCGCGACCAGTAGTACGAGGACGTGGAATTTCCAGCTCGGGGATTCCGTGAATGCGTTTGCGTTCACCGTCGAAGTCGATGCGCCGATGCCGGCCGAGGGGAGTATTCGGCATTGGACGACGATTCGACAAGGATTGCAAAGCAATGCGCTGACCGGCATGTGGCAGGATACACCAACCGACATCTGGGCCGTCGGCGTCGGCAACACGTTCTTGCGCAACACCGGCTCGGGTTGGGCGATCGTGACGCCGACCGGATACACGGGCTCGTTCGATTTCCAAGCGATCTTCGGTGCGTCGTCAACCGACTATTGGGCGGTCGCGAACGGCGGTCACATGGTTCACTACAACGGCACGACGTGGGCGTCATCCACCTCGCTGCTCACGACGCGCAATTTGCACGGCATCTGGGGCGCGAGCACGACGAGCTACATCACCGTCGGCGACAGTCTCACCATCGACCAATACAATGGCATCCTGTGGACGCCGATGGTCCCGCCGCTGGGCGTCGCCACGGCGACCGACCTTCGTGGCATCTGGGGCAACGACGGGACGCACATCTTCGCCGTCGGCGACAACGGGACGGTCATCTTCTACAATGGGCTCGTGTGGGCCGCGCAGACGAGCAACACGACGCAGAACTTGCTCGCCGTGTGGGGGACATCGGCGACCAACGTGTACGCCGTCGGCGCGAATGGCGTCATCATCCACTACAACGGCACGGCGTGGGCGACGATGACGAGTCCCACGACGAATAACCTGAACGCACTCGGCGGGAGCGGCGCGTCCGACATCTGGGCCGTCGGCGACGCCGGCACCACCGTGCACTACAACGGGACCTCGTGGTCTTCTTCCGCGAGCGTGACGGGCATTTCCCTTTCGGGCGTGGTCAGCGGCTACGCAGTGGGTGCGTACGGTGCGTTGATGACGTATTCCAGCGGCTGGACTCTATCAAACCAGAGTGGTGTCCCGGTCAACGCCATCTGGGCTGACAGCCCGACCGACGTCTGGGTCGCGAGCTACGGGACGGTGCTGCACTACGACGGCACGAATTGGACAAGCACGTACGTCGGCGCAAAAGAGATGACGTACGGCCTGTGGGGCTTCGCCAGCGGGCCCACACTCTACGCCGCCGGCGGATCGGGGACCATGTCGATCTACGGCGGCTCGTGGACAACGACAAGCACGGCGCAACCGGGCTACTACGCCACCTGGGGCTCAGCGCCCAGCAACGTCTACGCGGTCGGCACGTCGGGCGACATCACGCACTATAATGGCTCGAGTTGGACCAACCAGTCCGCTCTGACAACGGTGGGCGTGTTCGGCCTCTGGGGCACATCAGCGACCAATATCTACGCCGCCGCGGATAGCGGACGGTTATTCCAGTACAATGGCACGTCCTGGAATGCCATCACCACGGGCACCACGCAGACTTTGAACGCGGTCAGCGGCAGCTCGGCCAGCGACGTCTGGGTCGCCGGCGCCTCGGGCACGATGCTGCACTACAATGGCTCGTCGTGGTCCTCAGCAACGAGCGGCACCAGCGTCGCGCTGCGCGGTGTGTGGGCCGACACGCCTCCGGGTTCGTACACGGCCGACGTATATGCCGTTGGCGACAATGGCACCGTGCAACACGGAAACGGCTCGGTCATCCTCGCGATGCCGACGACGGTCACGACGCCGCTACGCACCGTGTTCGGCACGTCGAGCACGAACGTCTACGTCGGCGGCGACGTCGGCGTTGTGCTCTGGGGAACGCAGTAGCCGTCAGGGCGGGGCCGCCCGGCGGACGTCCAATACCGCTGCATGCGCAGCTGCTAT
>Ga0210387_10001110_pt1 | contig 20139 bp, 17 predicted proteins | sample IncBWC7OmetaG_FD_160108 | JGI IMG/M metagenome (GOLD analysis project Ga0210387, IMG submission 160108) | Forest soil microbial communities from Barre Woods Harvard Forest LTER site, Petersham, Massachusetts, United States - Inc-BW-C-7-O ...
TAGCGGTCGGGATGGCGAGCTGCGCCCATCCGGCGTGGAGCCAGCACCCGACGCACAACCCGCCGCCGCCCCCACCACCGCGGCCACCGGCGCACCGCCAGTCTCCGCCTCCACAGCGACAGGTCGTCAAACCGGCTCCGCAGAAGGAGGCACCCCGCACGCCGACGACGGTCGAGGCTCGACCGCAAGTCGAACAGCCGCCGGTCGGCACGCGAGTGAACACGAACACCGGTGTGCCGCATCCCCCAGTTCGCCCATGGGAGCAGCGGAATGCCGATATCCCAGCGTCAGAGCGCCCGCCGCCGGGCATGTGCCGCGTGTGGTTGGACAAGGTGCCAGCCAGCAGTCAGCCAGCGCCGACGTCGTGCGCCAAGGCGATTCAAACGCATCCGGCCAACGGTCACGTGATCTTTGGCGAGGATGGTGGCCGCCCTACTGCGACGCGCGTGCCTCCCGCGACTCCGACTGAATCGCAGCAGAGCCCAGAATCACCGTTTCGCGAATAGCACCCCCGCGCACCCCGGTTGACCGGTCCCTCCCGCCGGACCGGGATGCGTTCCTTGCCGCGGAGCCACCAACCGGCCGCGTCATTGTCATCGCGCCGACGCGCGCGGCGTGCGAGACAATCGAGCTCGCCGTCGGCTTGCACCTGGACACATTCCTGGAACGCCAGCACGGCGCTGATGTCCGTCGGCTGGCGGCTTCAGGTCGCGGGTTCGGCATCGTTGCCGGCACCGGCACGGGCAAGACGCTCGCGATCCGTCCGATCGCCGAGACAATCCTGCGCTCTCCGCTCAAGGTCGGCGTCGTCAACCGCGAGCGCGAAGCAACGCCCGAGACGCCGACGTGGAACGTCATCATTGTCACGACCGGCATCGCCCGCCGGTGGTTCCAAGCCGGTGACATCCTCCGCACCGACACGCTGATCGTCGACGAGATCCACCAGACCTCGGCCGAGCTCGAGCTGTGCCTCGCGCTCGGCCTCCGCACGGGTTGCCGGTTCATCTGGCTCTCGGCAACGGTCGACCCGCGATTCTACGCCCGCTACTTGGCCTCGGCCGAGGTGATCGAGAGCTCGGCGTTCGATCCCGCCAAGGCAGCCCGCGTCTCGGTGGTCCGCAAAGAGCCGACCGAGTTTCTCGACGACCGGTTCCTAAAGGATGTGACCCGCCAGCGCCATGGAGTCGGCGTATTTCTCCCGACCAGAGCCGCGGTCGAATCCGTTGCCGCTGATGTCGGTACGCGATTCCCCCGTATCACCTCGGCGTACTATCACGGCGGCGAACCGATACGGGTCATTCGCCCATTTCTCGAAGCGGATGACGTCCGGCCCTACGTGCTCGCCATGACAGCGGCGGGACAAAGTGCGCTCAACGTTCGTGGGCTGGACACGGTCGTCATTGATGACACGCGATTCACGAACGTCATCGAGCGCGGCCGCAATGTCCTGACGCGTCTCCATCTCGGCGCGAACGAGATCTTGCAGATGGCTGGCCGCGTGCACGGTCGCGTCGCGGACGGCCGGGTGTTCATTCTGTCGGATCGCGACATCGATTTCCGCTCGCTGGTGCCACAAGAGCCCGAGTTCCAGTTGGCCGGCGACTCCGAACGCGTCGCGATCACCTGCGCCGCGCTCGGGGTCCGAGCCGATGAGCTGGACCTGCCGGTGCCACTCGATCGCCCCGCCTATCGGCGAGCCGTCACCTTGCTGGAACGCCGCGGCATCGTCGAGCACGGGCACCTGACCGCATACGGCCGCGCGATCGAGGCCATGCCCGTCGATCGCCCATGGGCCGAGCTGATCGTCAATGCCGACGATGACCTCTTGCCGGTGGTGGCCGTGATGAGCGCGATCGAATCCCTGCACCGGATGACGCGCGAGGAGCGCGATCTCGCCGGCTTGCTCGTCTCGGGCAGCGACCATCTCACGGCGTATAACGTCTACGCCGAGGCCTATCGCCTCCATGGCTCAGTTGGCGAGGTCTACGGCCTGCCACGCCACGTGTTCGCGCCGGAGCTCGAGGAATGGGCCGAACGCCGCGGCGTGCTCGTCAAGGCGATCGAGGATGCGGCGCTCGCCGTCGCCAGCATCTATCGGAGCGTCGGCCTTCCGCTGCCATCCCAGCTCGTGCTCGCACGCGATGCGACGTACAAAAAGCTGGCCGATCTGATCGCGCGTTACATGCCGTTTGATCTCGTGATCGACGAGGAGACCGCGGACGGACAGTCGGCGCGCGTGTCGCGGTCGAGCGTCGCGGGGAGTTGGGGCGCGATCGCGGGGACCATCCGGTATTTTGCCGACCGCTTCGGCGTCTCTCGCGCCGCGATCGAAGGCACGCAAATCCCGATGGACGTCATCCGCCGGTACGCCCTTCGGCTGGCTCCGGAAGTCGTCTACGACCGGGTGCTCAAGGTGCGTCGCCGGCTCGAGTACTTCGGGTTCGAGCTGGAACGCGAATCCGAGCCGATCGACGTCTTCCCTCCAGATCTCGCCGACGCGGCGCGTGACGCGCTCGCCGACGCATTGGCGTCGGGCGAGGCGCGCCACCACGCGGTTCGTCGTGATAGCTCGGCGATCCACGAGATCCGCGCGGCGTACCGTCGCTCAGGCGGCCGCACACCGCGCCTCAGCGAGGCGGAGCTGGCCGCGCTCTATCGCGTGCCACTCGCGCAAGTGAGCTCGTTCACCGAGTTCCGCTCGGCGCCGTTGCCGATCGACCTGAACGCGGTACTCAGTCCAGACGCACGCCACGCCTACGACCACCTGCCGTCCGAGACGATGATCCGCGGACAGTCGGTGCCTATTGAGTACGACGTGGCGGACTCAGTTGGTATCGCGAGACTCCGGCTGCCTGCCAAACTCGCCCGCACATTGACCGAGGCCGAGGTGCCGGCGCTCGATCGCCCGGTCCGCTTTACGGTATTGCGCGGCCAACAGAGCGCAGTCTATGCCGACACGCTCGATGAGCTACAAGATCTCCTTGCCGAGCCTTGGGAGCCGCATCGCCAAGAGCGCCCGAAGCACCACTCGAAGCAGTCGAAGAAGTCGAAGCGCCATCCGAAGCGCCGCCGGTCACGATAGGAACTGCTCGCGCTGATCCTCGATGAGCGCGGTCGGAGGGGGCCTGATGCGCCCATTCCAGCGTTGCACCGACCCTCCTCCGTCCCTTCACGTCGCGTGCGAGCGACCCATGGGACGGGACCCGTGTCGATCGGCCGACGCCGAGAGAGTCTCGCCAGCTTGATCTTCAGCAAGAGGAAGTTGTCGCCTCTCGTTTTGCTGACACTCGTTGCGACAACCCTTCTGACAGCCGCGCGCACCGGTGGGGTCATGTTGCTGAGAGTACAACCCAGGCGCGAGTGCGCAACCCCGCAGGCTGCGTGGGTCTGGTGCGACGACTTCGAGACTGACCGCACGGCGTCGTACTACGAGTACGACAGCGCCGGCGGCAACTTCGTCCGCCAAGCGGGCGTCGGCATCGACGGCTCAACCGCGATGCACGCGCACTTCGTCGCGGGCGCCGGGCCCGAGTATGGCTACCTCCATCTCGCAATCGGGAAGACGCCCTCGTCGCACCTCCGCCCGGTCGACGCGGGCACGAAGACATACCGTGAGCTTTACTGGCGCCTGTACGTACGCCCCCGGCTGGATCGGAGGCGGTGGCAACAAGCTGACGCGCGCGGTGTCGATCGCGAAAGCCGACCTCTCGGAGGCCGCGTTCGCCCATGTCTGGAGCGGCAGGGACGGGACGGCAGGCGCAAACCAGCTCTACATCGACCCTGCCTCGGGCACCGACACGATCGGCAAGGTGATCACGGTCGGCTATAACGACTTCGCGCACATGCGCTGGCTCGGCGCGCGCGGCTCGCGCACGCTGTTCGACCCGGCCCACATCGGCCCCTGGTACTGCATCGAGGTACACGCGAAGCTGAACGACCCTCATGTCTCGAACGGCGTCATGCAGCTCTACATCAATGGCACGCTCGAGGCCCAGGACACGCGGATGAACTGGGTCGGCGACTTCACCGCCTACGGGTTCAACGTCGTGATGCTGGAGAATTACTGGAACAAGGGCGCGCCGCGGAACGAAGATCGCTATATCGACAACTTCGTCGTCAGCACGCAGCCGATCGGCTGCGTGCCTACGGGCGGATGAAGGACGCCAGCGTCGCGCCCATGCCGTCGATGGTCGACTTCGCGTTCCACCGGTCGTAGCCGTTGTAGATGAAGCTGAACGCGAGCACTTCGCCGTCCATCGCGGTGACGTAGCCGCCGAGGGAGATCACGTCGTTCGTGGTCCCGGTCTTGGCGTGCAGGTTGCCCTGGGCCGGCGTGAACCGCATGCGGTTGCGGAGCAGCTCCGACTCGCCGGCTACCGGGAGCGACGCGTGAAACGCCGGCGCCCACGGCGCTTTGTGCGCATACGCCAAGAGATCGACCATGGCCCGAGGCGTAATACGATCGAGCGTCGAGAGCCCGCTGCCATCGGTCACCGTCACGGCGTCGCGAGGTGCATCGACTTTCTCGTTCAGGAAGTCCCTGAGCATTGCGGCCCCGAGATCCGCGGACCCCGATTCTTTTCGCTCCGGCCCCCGCACGGCGTCGCGGAACAGGAGCTCGGCGTAGCAGTTGATGCTCTCTCGATTCATGGCGGCGATAATCCGGGCCAACGGAGGCGACGGCAACGACGCCACGCCGATCGCACCAGCCGTTGTCTGCCCGAGTCGCACGCCACCCTGGATGCCGACGCCTTGCGACGCCAGTGCGTCGCGCAGCGCCCCGGTGGTGAACAACGCCGGATCTTCGACAACTAATTCCACCGTATGCGTCGGTGCCCGTGACCCGATCCATCCACGCGCGTCGACGCCGCCATCCGCGCGAGCCAGCACGACCACGTGTGTCCCGTAGCTCCCTTCGACGGTCTTGACCGTATTGGCAATCGGGATCGCGCTCGATGAGGGAAGGAGCCCAACGGCCGCGCGGTCGGGAGCACCTGGCGAGACAGCGACCCATGCGAGGTTGTCGTTCAGCGACAGCGCCGAGATGCGCGGCGCGTACCCGGCGGTCAACCAGCGAGGTTTCCAGCCGAGTGGGACGGGCTGATCGACGAACGCGGTCGCGTCGCCGATGATGTCGCCGTCGATGCGTTTAATGCCCGCGGCCTTGACGTAGCGCGCCAGCAGTTGCATCGGCGCGTCCGGCTCGCCGCGGAGGAATCGATTCGACAGCGACGGGTCGCCGTCGCCGCGCAGGATGAGATTGCCGTGGAGCGTTCCTGCGGAGTCGACGGGACCGTCGCGCAGGACGTCGGTGCTGAACTGGAACTCGGGTCCGAACCGCTCGAGCGCGAGTGCTGACGTGAAGAGCTTCATCGTCGACGCCGGCTGGAGCGGCTGATCCGCGTTCACCTGGTAGAGGGTATCGCCGCGGGTGAGCGAGACGACGATCACGCCCCAGTGGCCGCTTCTGACGCGGCTCGACAGCTGACTGGCGAGGTCGCCGGCCAATGCGGCGCCGGAGCGGGGGGCATCGTAGCGGACGGCCGGCACGGCGGCGGACACGCTCCGTCGATGCCGGTGCGGCGGGCGAAGCGGCGCGAGCGTCAGCGCGAGCAGAAACAGACGAGAGAGCATCAAATCTTCAGGAAAATCTGGCGACGATATAACACCGTGAGGACGCCCAGCCAGAGCAGGACGAAACACACGGCGAAGGTGAGCGAAGCTAACTGCGGCGGGAGCCAGGCGCCGAGGGTCGCGTTGTACAACGCGGTCTCGAGCGACACGGTTTTCCCGCCGACGTTGAGAGTAATCACCGAATAGATCAGTCGTTCCATTACGGCCGAACCGACGAACGCGACGATCGGGTTCATCCCGAACGCCAGAAAGGGTGGCGTCCACCAACGCACGTTCTCACTCTCGATCAGCCAGATGCATACCGCCAATGTCACGGCCGCCATCCCAGCCGTGAATACTACGTACGAGCTGGTCCAGAGATTCTTGTTGATCGGGAACACCCAGTTCCAGACGAGTCCGGCGCACATGCCCATGGCCCCGGCCGCAAAGAGCCCATTGAGTCTGTCCGGCAGCGGCCTTCCTCCCCCAATCCACCTGCCCGCGAGCACGCCAACCAGCACGGTCGCGATCGCCGGGATAGTCGATAACGGACCCTCGGGATCCCAGGTCTCACTCTGGGCCCAGATGTGATTGCCGAGGGCTCCCCAATCGAGCCACGCGCGATCGACGCTCGCCGCAACGGTTGCTGGCGCGGGCTCCAGTGGTCCCGTGGCCATAACTCCCCAGTACCCGAAGAGAATGACGGCGATCACGATAATCATCGTGCGCGTATTCGCGCGAAGCGCGATAAGCGCCCCGGCGATGTACGCCAGCCCAATGCGCTGCAACACGCCCATGATGCGAACATGGTACAGGCGGTCGACGATCCGCGCCCCGAACGAGGGAAAGTCGCCGCTCCAGGTATAGAACGGCAGCCAATTCACCAAAAGCCCGAACAGAAAAATCAGCGCACCACGTCGCAGGATCTGTCGCGTGAGCTCAGTGTCAGTGGCACCGCGAGCCCGCCGGGCAGTGGCCGACAAGTGGGTCGTAATCCCGACGATGAACAGAAAAAAGGGAAAGACGAGATCCGTCGGCGTCCACCCGTTCCACGCCGCGTGCTCGAGCGGCGGATAGATGTGCCCCCAGCTTCCCGGATCGTTCACCAGCAGCATGCCGGCGACGGTGATCCCCCGGAACACGTCCAGCGAGACGAGCCGCTCTTTAGGGCTTGCCACTCGGTGGGACTGGTGGCCCGACCAACTTGACGGTCGCCCGCGGACCATGCCATCCGGAGCTGTCGCACGCGAGCGGGTAATCCGTTACCGGCACCGTATGCCCGTCCGCTTTACCGCTGATGTACGTGCCGCTGAGACGGAGCGTCGCATGCTCCGCGTCGGTTCGCTTGAACCCGTGATACGCGACGAGGAGCGACGCGAAGTCGCCGATCGACGTGAGCTTGGTCTTCACGATCGCCTGCTGGGGGCCCGAAGGGGGATACATGTACGTCGGCCCTTTGTCCTGCAGCGCCAGGATGCCGGCGTCGGGTGGCGTGGTGTCGGTGCCCGGGACGTACAGGAATCGTTGCGGTGTGGGATCGGCCGCGCTCGTGACGTAGTCGCGGAACCCCCTGAACACGACCGCGCTGTCCGGGGCGAGCCGGCACGCGTCGCGGGCATAGCGCGCCACCGCGCCCGACTCCGCGCACGCCGCGGTCAGTACCGCGACGCAGATCAGCTGGGCCGCCAGCCGACCTGGGCGGCCGCCGCGTGATCCTCGCCGCGTTGCGCCCACTTGAAGAACACGATGCTCATGATGATGTAGAACACGATCCCGCCGGGGATCCACATAATGAGACCACCCAACTTTTGATCGTCGAGCGGGCTCAGTCCCCAGACCCTCGGCGCCGCTTCGTACGCCGGATAGAGGATATGTTCGGCCATCGTGATGTAGATCGCGACGATCGACATGGGAATGCTCAGGAGGAAGCAATAGAGCATCTGCCCGGGGTATGCGAGCCGGGGCAGCTCCGGCAAAGGGCTCAGGAATGGCCACCACATGAGCACTGCGGAGGCCAGGAACATCAAGTGCTCGACAATGTGCACTGGATGAACGGCCATCGCCAGGTTGTAGGGGCCTGGAAGGTGCCAGCCGATCATCATGAGATTGAAAATGACGAATGCCTGCTTGGGCCCCGTGAGCCACCGGGCTATGGGTCCTACACCGGGGATCCCCAGCGCCGGCCGCAACATCCAGCCAGGCGTGCCTGCCACCAAGAGCGGCGCCACCACAAAGATCAGCACCAGGTGCTGGACCATGTGGGCCGAGAACAGATCGTAGTCCGACAGGTCGTGCAGCGGGCCGTTCAGCGCCAGGAACATCGCCAGCAGTCCGCCGGCGAACGCGATCCCTTGTCCCGTGGTCGGCCGCTTTCCCTCGACCCGCGACCGCCAGGCGTACAGCGTTCCCAGTCCCGCTATGCCAACGACGGTACTCCAATGGACAGAAAAGCCAGCCGTTGGGATCGGCCCGGCCGGGTGTAGCAGCACGAGTTACGTCAGGAGGCTCAGGTGAATCGCGAATTTCCCGAACAGGAACATGAGCACGATGATGGTCGCCATGGCAACCAAAAATGGCCCGGTAAACAACGCGCGGTACAGCTTGGCGTCATACTTGAGGTGCATATAAAACAGTACGACGATGGCGAACTTGACGGCCGACAAGATGAGCAGCGTCGGCACGAAGTACGGGGTCGCGACAAACGCCGGAATGTAGTAGCACATCACCTCGACGACCGTGATGACGGTCAGGATGAGCGCAACTTTCCAGTACGTCGACCAAGTCGGATGATGCTCTGCGTGTTCCGCGTGTGCGTCGCTCATTTGATGAGGTAAATGAGGGTGAAGATCGCGATCCAGACGACGTCGACGAAGTGCCAATACAGGGCCATGATATCCACGTTGAGCGCATCCTTCGGCCCGAGCCCGCGCTTGAAATCGATGCCGAGCATGGTGAGCAGCCACAACACGCCGGCGGTGACGTGCGCCCCGTGGAACCCGGTGAGCGTAAAGAAGGACGAGCCAAAGAGGTTCGTCCTGATCGTCAGCCCTTCATGCACGAAGGACGTAAACTCGTACGCCTGAAACGAGAGGAACGTCGCGCCGAGCGCGGCGGTCGCAAACAGCCAGAGCTTCGAGCTCCCGAGGATGCGATCGCCGAGCGTGTGCTTGGGCACATCGCGATTCTCGACGGCGGCGAGCGCGAGCACCATGGCCAGCGATGACATGAGCAGTACAAACGTCGAGCACGACGTCACGGGAATGTTCAGGATCGCCTTGTAGACGTGGTGCGTCGACGGATCCGTCCACGCCTCATGCGGGAACGGTCCAGTGATCGACCGCCCCTTGTAAATGAGATACGTCGAGATCAACGACGCGAAGAGCATGCACTCCGAGCCGATGAACGCCCAGATGGCGATCTTCCGGTGCGGCAGCCCGGTGGTGGTATACCCGTGACCGACGTCAGCGGCGGTGGCGGTCATGCGTGGTGGTGCTCCGGTTCGAGTGGGGTGGTGAGCCACCAGTACAGGCACCCGACCAGCATCGCGGCGCCACCGTACATGAAGATGTAATGCGGCAACTTGTTTTCGAGGTGCATCAACATGAGCCCACCGAACATGATGGGCAGCGCCAGCGCGGTGAGCAGCGGCTTGAGCGTATGGTACGGCATCGGAATCCCGAGCTCGGCCGCGGTTGGCGCCGGTGTCTCACTGTGCATCGGCGTATTCGGAACGGGCGTCGAGGCGAGCGGCGGCTTGACGTCCCACAGCGGATAGCGCGAGGTCACGCGCGGAATCGCCGCGAAGTTGTACGGCGGCGGCGGCGAGGGGATCGACCACTCGAGCGTGCCCGCGCCCCATGGATCGTTGCCGGCGATCCGCCCCGACTTCATGCTCTTCCAGATGTTGTAGACGAGGATCAACGTCGCGGGGACGAGCAGGTAGGCGCCCATCGTCGACAGGAAGTTGAACGTGTCCCATCCCTGGCCGCCGTCGTACGTCCAGATCCGCCGCGGCATGCCGAGCAGACCCGAGAAGTGCATCGGGAAGAACACCAAGTTGGACCCGAAGAAGTTGACCCAGAAGTGCCACTTGCCGAGCCGCTCATCCAAGAGACGCCCGGTGAACTTCGGGAAGTACGTATAGAGCCCGGCGAACAGGCCCATGAGCGAGCCGCCGAAGATCACGTAGTGGAAGTGTCCGACGACGAAGTAGGTGTCCGTCTGTTGCAAGTCGGCTGGTGGCGACGAGTGCATGACGCCGGAAATGCCACCAATCGTGAACATGGCCACCATACCAATGGCGAACATGGCGGCCGTGGTAAACCGAATCGATCCGCCCCAGAGTGTGAAAATCCAGTTGAAGATTTTCACGCCGGTCGGAATGGCGATGAGCATCGTCGTAACGGCGAAGAACGAGTCCGCGATCGGGCCCATGCCCACCGCGAACATGTGGTGCGCCCATACGCCGAAGCCCAGCATGCCGATCAGAATGCCCGAATACACCATGACGGGATACCCGAACAACGGCTTCCGCGCAAACGTCGGCATGACCTCCGACACGAGCCCGAAGGCCGGCAGCACGAGGATGTAGACCTCGGGGTGCCCGAAGATCCAGAAGAGATGCTGCCAGAGCAGCGGATCAGCGCCGCGGGCGATCTCGTAGAAGTTCGTCCCGAAGAACCGGTCGAACAGCAAGAACACCAACGCAATGGTTATAACAGGGAATGCTAAAATAATCAGGAACTGCACCACGAACGACATCCACGTGAACAGCGGCATCCGCATGAGATTCATGCCGGGCGCCCGCATGTTGATGATCGTCGTGATGAAGTTGAACCCGGCGGCCAGCGACGAGATGCCGAGGATCTGAAGACCGATCACCCAGAAGTCGATGTTCAGTCCGGGCGAGTACGTCTTGGTCGTGAGCGGCGCGTAGCCGAACCACCCACCGTTCGGCGCGGCGCCGAACAGGATCGGCAGCGTAATGAAGATGCCGCCGAAGAGATACACCCAGTAGCTGAATGCATTGAGCCGCGGGAACGCGACGTCGCGGGCGCCGATCTGCAATGGAATCAGCAGATTGAAGAACGCCGCCGACAACGGCATGATCACGAGGAAGATCATGGTCGTGCCGTGCATTGTGAACAGCTGATTGTACAGCTCGGCCGAGACGATATGCTGGTTCGGACGCATGAGCTGCGTCCGCATGATCTCGGCCTCGAGGCCGCCGATCAGCATGAACGTCAGCGCCGTGAAGAGGTACAGCGAGCCGATCCGCTTATGATCCGTCGTCGCGAACCAGCTCCACGCACCCGTCGGCTCATCGGCCGTTCGCGGAGGGGTCTGCGGCGCGACAGTCGTTGCCATGTCTGCGTTAGTCTCCTACTTGAGTTCCTGCAGATACGCCACGATGTCGGCGATCTGCTGGTCCGTCAGCGTACCCAGCGGCGACACGTGGCCCGTCTGTGGGTCCATCTGACCTTTGCCCAAGACGGGCATGAGCACATCGGGCTTGTCCATGTGCGTGTTCTTGACCCAGTAACGCAGATGCTGCGTGTCGTTCGGGTAGAGCGCCGCCGCGATCGTGTAGCGTGACGCGACGTGCGTCAGGTTCGGGCCGACGATGCCGACCGATGCCGGATTGCCCTTGACGGTGTGGCAGCCGATGCACGCCTGACTGCTGTACGTCTTGAAGCCCGCGACCGGGTCGCCCTTGATGCTCATGTCGAACGTCTCTTCCGTCGGCAGCGGCGTCTCGGGCGTGAAGTTCGGCGGCAGCTTGTCTTTCGGGAACACATATCCCGTGTCCACGGTCGCTTGCACCACCACGTTAGCGACCGGCCGCACGAGCGAGCCGGAGCCGGATGCATCCGTGGTCTTCGCAGGAGCTGCCGGTGCACCGGGCGCGGTCGCCGAAGGCGCCGTGGTATTCGCGATGGGGTAGACGCCCGCGCCGGCCTGATGCCGAGCCCAACTCTCGAAGTCCGCGGGTGGCACGGTGAACACCCGGAACCGCATCTCCGCGTGAGATGACCCGCAGTATTCGTTACACGTCCCATTCCAAGCCTGCTCGCCAAGATTGGAATCCGGCGTAAACCACAGATAGTTCGTGTGATTCGAGATGACGTCCCGCTTCCCACCAAGCTGCGGAATCCAGAAGCTGTGCAGCACATCAACGGTGCGAAGCGCGAAGTTCACCTTCCGCCCATTCGGCAGATACAGCTCGTTCGCGGTGACGACGTTGTACTGCGGATACCGAAACTCCCACCACCACTGGTGCCCATACACCTCGACCTGCAACGCACTGGCCTCGGCCTTCGCCTGCGTCGAGAAGATGGTCTTCACGGTGGGCACGGCGATGAGCGCCAAGATCACCGCGGGTATCGCGGTCCACGTAATCTCGAGCGCCGTATTGCCGTGCACGTGCTCGGGCTCCGGGCCGCCATCACGATGCCGGTACCGGATGATCGTGTAGACCAGCAGGGACTCGACGAGGATGAACACCGCGATGCCCAAATAGAGCAGGATGTTCCAGATGTGGTCGATTTCCCGGCCGAATTCGCTGTGGGGCGCGAACGTCGTGTTGGGATACTGATCGACGCCGCATGCTGCGAGCCCGACGACGCCAAGCGCCAACGTCGCCAGCCACCAGCGCTTACCTGAGAATGAACGCATGAGAGAGGAGAGGAGGTCCGCCCGTGCTACGTGCCGCCAACAAACTAATCAGTCCCGCGCCCCCCTGTCACCATGTCACAGGTCAGTGCTGACAGGTCCGGGCTTGCCGGGCCGCTCTCCCCAAGCTGTAAGCGGTGCGCGCAGCGCCTGTGCACATCTTCAGTGCTCCTCTTTCTCCGTGTGGAGCTCGATCGTCTTGGCGACGGCGATTTCCAGGGCCGTACGCACCTGAGCGACGGTCTCTCGGAGGCTCCGGAGACGGACCTTGTCACTCCCGCTCCGCCCGGCGACGACCATCGCGGCCGCCAGTTGATCCGAGATCATCCCGAACTGCCCCTTGAGGAGTCCGACCATTGGCGTTCCCGCTCGCTTGATCTGTGCACCATAGATCGTGGCGGGCTGCGCATTCTTGACCGCTATCGCGAACTGCTCGACGAGCCCATGCACTCGCTGCAGCTGGGTCTGCGCCGTCTCCAGCGTCTTCATCTTCTCAATACCCGCCCCATCCATCTTCGCGCCAGCCATTATCGCACCCGTTCCATTCGAGGGTTCGGCCGCGATTCACTGCCTGCCCTCATACGCAGCGGCCCGTCTAACCTGACGAGCGCCGCCCGGAATCCGGTTCGCCCGGCGAGGAGAGCCGCCCCGATCCCGTAGGCGTCGACCGGCACGCCTTCCTCCTCGAACGCCCGGATGCGCTCGACTGTAAACCCGCTCGACGCGAGGATCTTGATCTCACCTAGTCCCTCGCCGTCGAGAGCGTTCCGGACATTCCAGACGAGCTGCGGGTTGACCCCGGTCGGGTCGAATGTCCCCATCGCCGAGATGATGGATGTATCAACCAGGTTCTCCGACGTGGCGAGCTGGACACCCCACAGCCTCCCTGCCTCGAGCGCGTGAGCGACATCGAGCGCCGTGCGCACCGAGTCGTCCTCGTAATCGACGGGGACTATGATCTGAACCGCGGGGTCAATGTGCTGGGCGAAGGTCCGCGCGGCGAGCGGCGTATCCCCGCCAAACGCGGCAATGAACGCGTGGGAGACTAGCGCCAAAGCCGGCATACCCCTTGGCACCGGCATCGGAGGATCCGCCGAAATCGGTAGCGCTCCGGCGATATGGGCTGCAAGCACGTCCCCCGCTTGCGTCAACCAATGATCATGTCGCGCCGGAAACGCCATGATCGGCTTGGGCCGCGCCGCGTCCACAAATGCTCTCGCGTTCGTACTGACCCGTGTCCGCCTGGCGAGCGTACCAAGAACCAAGGGCTCGAGATGCGCGAACCGCTCGTAGGGGCCTTCGATCGTCATGATCGTCTCACCGGTCTCTGCGCGATCGCCGTCGTATAGGGAGTGCACGGCGACCGATGACCAGTCGTCGATGCAGAGCTTGAGAAGGGCGATCGATTCGTCCGTACCACCCATGAGGCACGTTCGCTCGGCGGTGACTTGGACGCAGACCTGAGGGGAGCGACCCTCAGCGAGCAAGATCTCGCGCACACGCGCGGCCGACTTGTCGGTAGAATGCCCTAGACGCAGCCGCTCAACCGGGAGGTTGAAGGACGCCGGGTCGAGGCGCTTTCTTCGTCGTGGCGGCATGCTTGGGCGGAAAGGTAACTTTAGATCTTATGACGGGGCTATCGGCAGACGTCTACCAGCCCGCCGCGATCGAGCGAAAGTGGCAGGACCGGTGGCGCGACCTGGGCACGAATCACACGGATGTGGACGCGGGGGCGGACCCTTTTTACGCCCTCATGATGTTCCCATACCCGTCAGCCGAAGGCTTGCACGTCGGGAATCTCTTCGCGTTCACCGGGAACGATATCTACGCGCGGTACCAGCGCCTCAAGGGGCATACGGTGTTCGAGCCGCTGGGCTACGACGCGTTTGGGATCCATAGCGAGAACTACGCGCTCAGAATCGGCGTCCATCCGACGGTCCTGATCCCGCGGAACATCGCGAACTTCCGCCGGCAGTTGGACCGCACGGGTCTCATGGTCGACTGGCGGTACCAGGTCGACACCACCGATCCGCGCTACTACAAGTGGACCCAGTGGATCTTCTTGCAGCTGTACAAAGCCGGACTGGCGTACAAATCCCAGGGCGCGGTGAACTGGTGTCCGGCCGACAAGACGGTGTTGGCGAACGAGCAGGTCATCGATGGCCACTGCGAGCGCTGCGGCACGGCGGTCGAGCAGCGGTACCTCGACCAGTGGTTCTTCGCGATCTCGCGCATGTCGGAGCGCCTGCTCAGAAATCTCGACTGGCTCGATTGGTCCGAGTCGACGAAGACCGCCCAACGCAATTGGATCGGGAAGTCGAGCGGAGCCGAGCTCACGTTTGATTCGCCTGAATCACCGGGGATCACCGTGTTCACGACGCGGCCGGATACGATCTTCGGCGCGACATATCTCGTCCTGGCCCCGGAACACCCGCTAGCCCGCACGTTGGCGACTCCGGAGCATCGCGCAGCCGTCGACTCGTACCTGGCGCGTGCTGCTCAACAGGACGTCGTCAGCCGGAAGATCACGAAAGACAAGACGGGCGTGTTCACCGGCGCGTTCGCGATCAATCCGGCGACCAGAGCGCAGATCCCCATCTGGGTCGCTGATTACGTCCTGATGGAGTACGGTACCGGCGCAATCATGGGCGTGCCGAGCGATGACGAGCGAGATAACGAGTTCGCCGTTGCCCATGGTCTGCCGATTGTACAAGTCGTGCACGACGAGCGTCTCGTCAACTCGGGCCAATTCAACGGCCTGAGCGTCGAAGACGCGAAGGGCCGTATCATAGATTGGTTGGCGGAAAAGGGCGCAGCGAAGCGCGTAGAGAACTATCGCCTGCACGACTGGACAATCTCGCGCCAGCGCTACTGGGGCCCGCCAATCCCCATTATCTACTGCGCCGATTGCGGCATAGTCCCGGTGCCCGAGCGCGACCTCCCGGTCGTCCTCCCGTACATCCAGGATTTCCGCCCGGATGACTCGGGAACCTCACCCTTGGCCCGCCACGAGGAGTGGTACCGCGTCGCGTGTCCCAAATGCGGCGGCGAAGCCCGCCGCGAGACCGACGTCTCGGACAACTTCCTCGACAACAGCTGGTACTTCCTGCGCTATCCGAGCACGGATCGCGACGACGTCCCGTTCGATCCGACGCTGACGAAGAAGTGGCTGCCGGTGAAGTCGTACATCGGCGGGAACGAGCACGCCGTGTTGCACCTCATGTACTCGCGATTCATCACGATGGTGCTGCACGACCTGGGACATCTCTCCTTCGAGGAGCCGTTCGTGCGCTTCCGGGCGCACGGCCTGATCGTCAAGGACGGCGCGAAGATGTCCAAGACCAAAGGCAACATCATCAATCCGGACGAGTACATCAACGCCTGGGGCGCCGACACGTTCCGGATGTACTTGATGTTCCTCGGCGATTACCTGCAGGGTGGGGACTTCCGCGATGCGAGCATCTCGGGCGTCAACCGGTACCTGAACCGCCTCTGGTCATCGGTCGCGGACCATAAGACCGACGGCGAGCCCGACCCGGCCGTCATGTCGGCGCTCCACCGCACCATCAAGAAAGTCGGCGACGACATTCCGAAACTCGGCTACAACACCGCGATCGCGGCGCTCATGGAGTACATGAACACGCTGCGCGAAGGCGAGCGCCATCCCCATCGCGCGGAGGTCGAGCCATTGGTGCAGCTCACCTCGCCATTCGCGCCGCACATCGCCGAAGAGCTGTGGGAGCGGCTGGGGCACACGGGGAGTGTGTTCGACGCCGGCTGGCCCAAGTACGATCCAGCGCTGATCGCCAGCGAGACCGTCACCTACGCCGTGCAGGTGAACGGCAAGCTGCGCGGCACGATTGATTTGGCGCCCGACGTATCCCAGGACGCCGCTGTCGCGGCTGCCCTGGCTGATCCCCAGATTCGCCGCCACGTGCCGACCGAGCCTCGCCGGGTCATTTTCGTCGCCGGCAAATTGCTCAATTTCGTGCTCTAAAGCAGCTTGCCGAGCCAGTTGCCGACGTAGTACCCGACGACGGCGACCCCGAGGCCGATGACGAACATGTCGAGCCCGGACCGAAACACCCCGCGCCCGGTGAAGATGGACCGCGCGGCTCCCACTAAGAAATGAGAGAGCATCGCCAGCGTAAACGCGGTAATGATGGCGGCGCCGCCAGACCAGAAAAAGAAGGGGGCCACGGGGATGATGGCGCCGAACGCGGTCGCGAGCCCGGTCACCCAAGCTTCGCGCATCGGCGACATGTCGGGCTCGCCGATCTTGAGCTCTTCCCGCACTTGCTCTTGGAGCATGCGATGCGGATCGGCCATGACGTTCGTCGCGAGCGACTCGGCGGCCTCGCGACTCATGCCTTTCGCCTCATAGATGAGCGCCAACTCGTCGCGCTCGACCTCGGGCATGAGCGCGACCTCATCGCGCTCCATCGCGATCTCGTGCGCGTACACCTCCTGCTCGCTTTTCGCCGCCAGGTACCCACTGGATCCCATCGACAGCGCATCGGCGATGAGCCCCGCGACACCGGCGACGACGACCGCCGAGTGCTGCTGCGCCGCCGAGGCGCCGATGACGCCGGCCACGAGCCCGAAGTTGGCCGTGAGCCCGTCGTTGAACCCATACACGACATTGCGCAGCAGCCCGCCGGCGCCCGTGCGGTGCCATGGCTCCGCGCTCCGGCCGGCCAGCCCGGCGAGCGTCGACGCATGGTCCGCGCTCTCCCGCGCCAGGAGTAGCGCCTCGCCACTCCCCGGCGCGCCCTGGGCCGTAGACCGGTGGAGGTCGAGGTACCCTTTCACCTCGCGCCCCTCCTCCTCCAGCAGCATCGGCAGCAGAAACCCGGGCCCCATCATCCGCCCCAGGCTCGCCAACATCCGGGTCCGCGTACTCGGTTGGAATGGCCGCGGCGGATGCCCCTGCTCGGTCAGCAGCTTGCCCCAGATCGCAACGTGCCGGTCCTCGACCTCGGCCAGCCGGGCATAAACATCCCGCTTGGCCACGTCCTTCTCGATCTCGGCCAATAGCCGGTACAGATACGCCGCGTCAGCTTCGTCCTGCCAGTGATGCTCAAATGTGTGGATGTCGGACATGTGCCGATTATGAGAGCTTGGGGGGTCCGGGGGGCGTAGTTGGGGTTTGCCCCCCGGAGGCGAACCGACCAGTCGAGCAAGCGCGATAGCGCTTGCATCGACGCGCCGCGGAGCGGCGCTCGAACGTGTGGATATCGGACATGTCCGAAATATGAGAGGCAACCCCCGGCGGTGCGTCGAGGGTCCAACAAGAAATTCCCCGATTCCGGAGGTATCCCGCCGTGCGAGCTGCCCTGTCCGCCGCGCTCCTGATCTTGGCCCCGTTCCCACTGGCCGCGCAGGCACAGAAAGCGAACGTCTTCTACCTCGGACGAGACCGGGGCGATGGCCCGGCGATCGGCGTCGAGACGCGATCCGGGAGTGTCCGTGACACCCTTGGCGTCCTGGTCATCGGCGTGACCACCGATGGTCCGGCGGACAAAGCCGGCATCGAGGAAGGCGATCGCATCGCCTCGGCGAACAGCATCGACTTACGTCTGACGGCGGCCGACGCGACCGATACCGAGATGCGCGGTCTCATGTCGCGCCGCCTCGCCCGCGCTGTGCAAAAGGTCAAAGCCGGTGACCCTGTCGAGCTTCGCGTCTATCACAACGGGCAGTACAAGACGGTGAAGGTCACGACCGTCAAGGCATCCGATCTCTCGATGGATGACGACGTGATGTTCGGCGGGGACATGGAGAACCTGCCCCAGATTCGTGCCGGGCGGATGCTCGAAGACATGCACCTCGATATGCCCAGGCTCGAGCGACTCCCGAGCGAACTACAAAAGATCAGGTTGGAGATGCGGCCCCGTGTGCGACCGGTCGAGATCATCGACTACGGCGTTCATAGGATCTGAAGCGCGGTCGTCGAAGGCGCTGCGTACCTCGCGGCGCTATTTGGTGTCGTACTTCGCCTGCGACGCTTTATTGCGCGCTTGCATCTCGTCGAACGTGCGCCGCTGATCGTTGTCCGTGAGCAACGCCCGGATAAGACCCGTCGCGTGGTTGCTCACTGAATCGATCTGCGGCTGCACGGGCTTGACGAGCGTCGCAATCTGCCGGTGCTTCGCATCGAGGATCGAATCGACAGCCGCCCGCTGCTCGCCATTGAGATCGAGCTCGTCGCCGAACACCCGTCGCATAGCCGCGACGTCCCCCCACACGAGACACCGGTCCCGCGCCACCAAGCGATCGGCGGTGAATCCGAGCACGCCGCCGACCAGCGTCGCGCCGAGGAGAAAGGCGAACGCCTGCCGGGAGCGGCTAGTACCCGTAGACATAGCGAAGGGTGGCGTCGTGCACAGTCCCGTCCACGAGCCGATTGCGCAGTTGGACGGGCAGCGACGGCCGTGACTCGACGACAGTCTCGTACGCCAACTGCCGCTCGGTCACGCGCTCGCGCCACGCGCTGACGCCGAGCGCAATCAGCGCGACCGCGGCAGCGGCCAACCAGGTACGTCCCCACGTGCGAAACGCCCACGACCAGTCGTCTTCGCTGCTCACGCGCGCCATGATCTTCGCCTCGAGCCCCGCCCAATACCCGGGATCACTCGGCCCCGCATACTCGGCCTTGAGCGCGCGCAGAATTCGCCGATCGAGGATCTGCCTCATGCTGCCGTCCAGAGACTCAAGAGTACCGTGCGCAGCGCCCGTCTCGCGTGATGGAGGTCCGAGCGTGCAGTCCCCTCGGGGATGCCGAGGAGCAACCCGATCTCCCCATGCCGGAAGCCTTCCACATCATGCAGGAGGATGACGGATCGTTGGCGCGGTGTAAGCTGTGACAGAGCCAATCTGAGGCGAGCGCGCAAATCAGCGGTCTCCCCAGGATCGCGGAACTGCGACGCCAGACTCTCCGTCAGCTCGTCCGCGTCTCTCACCTTGCGGCGGCGCGTAATGTCGAGCGCCGCATTGGCTACTATACGGTGCAACCAGGCTCCAAACGCCTGATCTGGCCTGAAACGATCCAGCGCACGATACGCGTGCAGAAATCCCTCTTGCACCGCATCTTCGGCATCCTCGTGAGTAGAAACGACGGATCGGGCGACCGCATACGCGCGCCGCTGGTGCGCGCGAACCAGCGCCCCGAACGCAGCGGTATCACCGCTTTGCGCCGCCCGAATGAGCGCCCCTTCATCCCATGGGATCGACATCATGGTCTCTGATACGATAACGCGTTGACACGACGGAGCGTTGGCCGAAACGTGGGACGTCATCTCGTCGTCCTTCGTTACAGGAGCAATATGGTCGATTTCCGTCCCGTCCGCTCGGGCCTCCTCCGCGTGGTTACCGCGGGTCTCGTGGTCCAGACGCTGGCGACGTGTGACGCACTCACGGCGCCAAAGACGGATGCTGTCTCCATAACCTGGGTCGGCGACACGACAGTCACCGCTGGCCTCACGGTTCCGCTCTCCGTCGCCGTGACGGTCGGCGGAAACGCCTACAACAACCCACGGTTCGCCGTCTCGTCGTCCGACACGACCATCGTCCGGGTCACGGGTGCGGACTCCCTCAAGGCCGTCCGCCTGGGCAGCGTGACCGTCACGGTCCAGCTCGTCAACGTGATCCTGACCGGAAATGCGCCGGTCCTCAAGCAGACACTGATCGTCGCCCCCCAGTCCGTGAAGTTCTCCCGGACCGCCGACACCCTCCACTCGCTCGGCGAGACGTTCACGCCGTCGATTACGGCGCTCGACGCGAAGGGCGACTCGATCCCCGGCGTCTCATACAACTGGAAGTCGTCGGACACGACCATCTTCAAGGTCTCGAACC
>Ga0210387_10001111_pt1 | contig 20136 bp, 22 predicted proteins | sample IncBWC7OmetaG_FD_160108 | JGI IMG/M metagenome (GOLD analysis project Ga0210387, IMG submission 160108) | Forest soil microbial communities from Barre Woods Harvard Forest LTER site, Petersham, Massachusetts, United States - Inc-BW-C-7-O ...
CAACGGCGATATCTATATCGGCTCGACCAATGATCTGCGTCGGTTCGAGTCTCATCAACAAGGACACGTTGAATCGACGAAGCAGTATCTGCCGGCCGTTCTTCGCTCTTACGTCGCAGTTGCCGACGAAGCTACGGCACGTCCGCTTGAGCGATACTTCAAGTTGGGATCACGCAAGGCTTTTGCCAAGAAGCGTTTCCTAAGTGCCTAGCCCTACCGGCCATGGTTGAAGCGCTCACGCTCTTGCACTCGACTCTTCCCGCTGAGGCGCCGCCCCTCGCCTGCCCCCCTATTGACAGGACATGCCGGCTTCCATCGAGCTCCAGAAGCCGCAGCGGGTCGGCTCGCGCGCATGGGCGTGATTGGCCTGGTAGAGAAACACCAAAGCCACGACGACAAACAGAGATGATAGAGCAAGCCTTCGCATCGCCGGGCGTTCGCCAAATATTATGGTGGAATTTTGGAAGAGCCCATGCGTGCCACGCTTACGCGCTCTTGCGCTCCGGCGGCCACCAATGTGCGATCATGGATTGGCGCGTGGAAGCGTGGCCGTTGGGGCGATGCGGCGGCGGGATCGCGTGCTCCAGCCGCTCGATCGCGCGTGCCACTGCAACGGCCTGATCCTCGCCGGCAAAGCGCGACATCTCGATGCCGCGGTCGTTGGGCATCATCTTCTTGAAGCCGAGATGGGCGAGCGAGGCCAGATGCATGAGGTCCTCGCTTCGCAGATCGATGCGGACCCGATCGGGGGGCGGCGACATCTCTTGCCGACAGCTGTCAAAGCCCTTGCGCCAGCAGGCGGAGCCGGTGGCATCGCCGAACGTCCACAGCCGCGCGTGATAGCGAGGAATGTCCTTCTCGGCGGAAGGCCCATGTACGAAGCCGGTAATCGCCTCGATCGCCTTGGTGACACCTTCGGGAGCCCCGCCCGCGCTTTCATAATGAGCGCGAATGCCGCGGATGACCTCGCCCATCGCCTCCTCCATGCCGGCAAGCCGGCCCTTGGCGAAATAGGAACGCGCGGAAGACCAGCTCGCCACAAAAAAGAGGATGAGCAGAACGGCGACGACCGCCAGAATATCCATCAGGGACCCCCAACCAGAGACCAGCCCGACGCAAGGCGCGAAATATCAGGCGTCACCGATGGCAATCGGCCGCTTGCTTCCGTCCGTCAGGCACGTGGTTCCCCAGGACCGCGATAATCGCAAATTGCGGTTACCCGGCGGTTTATTTGGAACCCGTGGAAGTACGGAGACGACGAATGACGTCGCTGCATCGAGAGCAATCCGCGCGGCGTCGGCCTGGTGTGCGCCATCGGCAGGATCGCCGCGATCTCGATCTTCGTCATCTGCGCGATGACGTCGCGTTCGCATCGGCGCGGCACCTCGGCACGAGGTTGAATCATTTGTGCCGGATTGACGACACCGTCGTCGCGGCTTGCGAAAATAACGATCGCGCTCTCCCTCCGCCACAAACGCTGCCGCCGCAAAACTCCTTGCTGCGACATCCATGGCGGGGTAGGTTTGACGCTACAACCAAAGGTTGCGATTTTTTGTCGCTACCGGCACGCCTGCCTGGCTGCTCGCTCACCACAGGAGAGTTGTCATGTCAGCGCGCAAATCGGCAATTTTGACCACGATATTTTTCGCCGCCTCGGCGACACAATTGGCCCCCGAGTTTGCGGCGCGGGCTCAATCCGCCGATCAGCGCCAGGTCTATCTGGTGCGGCTGGATCAATCCGACTGCACCAACTCGAACGTTCCCAACAAGGATTCGCCTGATGTCGACGGTCTCGTGACCGTCACCCGCGGCAGCGACGGCAATACCACGGTCAAGATCGCGATGACGGCTTCGAGCAACACGACCTACCACTTCTATCTCAAATGCGTGAGGCAGCTCGGCGATATCACCACCGGCGACGAAGGCGTCGGCACGGCGAGCTTCACCTTCCCTACCAACTCCGCCAGCGCGACCTACGCCTTCGACATGTACCCGGAGGGGGCACCTACCGGAAACAAGTTCCAGAGCGCGACGGTGAGCTTCTAGCGTCTTCCGCCTTTCCCGCAGGCACGGAAGACCGTGGTATCAGCGCGCTCGCTGGCGGAGCGCGCTGCCGGCAAGCGTCTGCGTCCGTCGCTTAATGCGCGACCATCCAGGCCCGGGCTTCACGCTGGGCCGTCGCGATCTCGATCTCCGACATCTGCTCGGCGACCTCGCGGCGCATGGCGATCGCATCGACCCGGCCCTTCAGCGCCGCGAGATTGAACCATTTATGCGCGGCGATGAGATTGACGACACCGGAACGGCCGCTTGCCCAGTAAAGCCCGCGCTCGAACAGCACGTCCGGGATCGCGGTTGCTGTCACCGGAATTGCCGTCTCAATATCGATCGTACCCTGAAACATCTTCGTCTCCCCTTATTATGATTGGCCGCTCGCCCCCGCGCGCGGCCCCCGTCCAACTGTCCAACGCCTCATCGCCGTTTGTCGGCTTGTAGGGCGATCATGGCCGATCAAATTTGAAGGGCAGTTTAAGCGTTGCGATGAATGGGGTGTAAACGCGCGCGGCGCGCTGTGGTGGGCGAAATCGAAAAAGCGATGATGTCTGAGGGCTTTGCCGGGCCGCTAGGGAACGGTTTACCGTGCCGATTTCGCAAACGGATAACCATGGGCGCAAGAAGATGCCGGCTGCGCATCATCATGAAGGCGCGGGCAAAGCAGCGACGGCTGCAGACAAGACTGTTTAGGAAAATGAAACGCCGGGCGTTCCTGCCGCTGGCGGGAGCGAGGGCGTCGGCGAACACGTCAGGACCAGATCCCACCGACAAGAAGTCGCCGGTGAAATTGCGGACTTCAAGCGGTCCGCACCGAACGAAGAAAATCTGTTTTTCTTCTGCCGGACCGGCCTGGATCGGCGCGAGCGCCTTTCCGAAGTTCGATCCAGCCGTTTGACCTGATGTCTCGCCGACACCCTCTTTGCGTCGCTCGGAGCTTTTCGGATTGAATTGGGTTCGACCCGGTCCGCTCCAAATGACGTGCCGGCAACAAAGCCGCCGGCATCTAGATCAAGGCGAGTTTACTTCTTCTTCGCGACCTTGCGGGTCTTCTTCGCAGTCTTCTTCACTGCGCTCTTCGCCTTCTTCGCCTTCTTCGCTTTCTTGGCCATGTTGCCCTCCTAATGTAGTGAGATGGCTTAATCGCTGCGTGCACTCGGGAATCGAAATGCACTTCATTCCGAATACACCAACACATCGAAAAAAACAGCTTCCCGCTTAAGGAAGTGTTGACGCAGGAAGCCGCGCAAGTGCGCAGCGTGATTTGCAAAGACAGCGCGGCGCTTCGAAATCCGAACGCGAAAAACGCCGCTGCGGCCGACGTCGGCGATTGTCAAGATTGCAGGAAACCCTAGCGCTGAAGGTGTTTTAGTCACTCACGCATGATGCGCATCATGCGTGAGTGACGCGCGTGTGAGTCGCTCCCATGCGCTCGGAGGCGCTGTCGTGGACTCCGAGTCTCGGGTTTTGGCAATCAAAAAATTTTCATCGTTAACGGCGTTTCGAGGCGCGCGCGCGCGCCAACGACGCCTCTTGTTGCGAATCATGGAAAAGCGATTCGCAACTGATCGGAGTGCGCGCGAGTGTCGCGAGAAACGTCGAGAGGCTCGTTCAGATGCCGAGCTTGGACTTCAGGAGGTCGTTGACGGCCTGCGGATTGGCCTTGCCGCCCGACGACTTCATCACCTGACCGACGAACCAGCCGACCAGTTGCGGCCTCGCCTTGGCCTGCTCGACCTTGTCGGGATTGGCGGCGATGATGTCGTCGACCACCTTCTCGATCGCGCCAAGGTCGGTGACCTGCTTCATGCCGCGCGTCTCGACCAGTTGCTCGACTTCGTCGAAGGTGAAAATCCTCTTGGGCGCTGAACTGTCGCTGTTCGTGTCCCAGATGATTTCGTAAATCTCCTTCGCGATCTTGCCCGAGATCACACGCCGGTAGATCAGAGAGACAATTGCCCCGTTCGCCGACGCAGGAACGGTCTTGTCCTCAATTGAGAGACCTTCCTTGTTGAGCTTTCCTAAGTGCTCGTTGATTAGCCAGTTCGCAGCAATTTTGGGATCACCGCTGCTATCGATCATGTCCTCGAAATATTTTGCGAGTTGAGGCTCACTAACAATCACTCCCGCTACGTACGGCGGAATCCCGAAACTATTGATAAATCTATCTTTCTTCTGATCCGGCAGCTCCGGGAGCCCGGTCTTCAACTCGTCGACAAAGGCCTGGCTGAACTCAAGCGGCAGCAGGTCGGGATCAGGGAAATAGCGGTAGTCGTGCGCCTCTTCCTTGGAGCGCATCGAGCGCGTCTCGCCCTTGTTCGGGTCGTAGAGCCGGGTCTCCTGCTCGATCACCCCGCCATCCTCGATGATCTCGATCTGGCGCCGCGCTTCATACTCGATCGCCTGGCCGATGAAGGTGATCGAGTTCATGTTCTTGATCTCGCAGCGGGTGCCGAGCGGCCCGCCCGGCTTGCGCACGGAGACGTTGACGTCGGCCCGCAGGGAGCCCTTCTCCATGTCGCCGTCGCAGGTACCGAGATAGCGCAGGATCGAGCGCACTTTCGTCACATAGGCCTTGGCCTGCTCGGCGTCGCGGATGTCGGGCTTGGAGACGATCTCCATCAGCGCCACGCCAGAGCGGTTGAGATCGACATAGGACATGGTCGGGTTCTGGTCGTGCAGCGACTTGCCGGCGTCCTGCTCCAGATGCAGTCGCTCGATCCCCACCGTCGCCGTCTTGCCGCCGTCGAGCTCGAGGGTGACCTCGCCTTCGCCCACGATCGGCGACTTGTACTGGCTGATCTGGTAGCCCTGCGGCAGGTCGGGATAGAAATAGTTTTTCCGGTCGAATACCGAGCGGAGATTGATCTTCGCGTTCAGCCCGAGCCCGCTGCGCACGGCCTGGCGCACGCATTCCTCGTTGATCACGGGCAGCATGCCCGGCATCGCGGCGTCGACGAGGGAGACATGGCTGTTCGGCTCGCCGCCGAACGCGGTCGAGGCGCCGGAGAACAGTTTTGAGTTCGAGGTGACCTGGGCATGGACCTCCATGCCGATCACGACTTCCCAGTCGCCGGTTGAGCCCTTGATCAGCTTGTGGGATGCGACAGGTGCGTTCATGGGCTTTGGCTTCCGGATAGCTTATATCTGGGTTGCAATGGGCTTCGCGCAACCCGCCGCCGCAGTCAAGCCGCGGATCGCGGCATCAAAACCGTCAATGCCCCTGCCGGAACGACTGGTACGCTTTGCTCAAGCGCAGCGCATCTGCACCGCCCGCGATCAAGAGGTCGACCTGTTCTGCGGGCAGCGAGAAACGCGTTGGGATGGCGTTGAGTATCCCCGCTCGCTCCGGCTCTAGCCGGTCGAAACCGAGGCGCTCGATATAGATGCCGACGTCATTGCAATTCCAGTTCGGACCGACGCCGAGCCGGCTGCGATCCGCCGCCGACAGGCCACAGCGCCAATGCTTCAGCTTTCCCGACCAGTCGTTGGCGAGCGCCGAGAATGCCGCGTAGCTCGATCGAACGCTGGCATCGACGGCGGTATCGGCGGCGGCGGTGACCAGCTCGACGCCGCTCGGGCCCTCGAGCGACTGCACGAAGTCGCCGGAGATGCCGCGGCCGGCATCGACGACCAGGAACAGGATGCGCCGGAGTTTTGCCGCCTGCCGCTCGCTCAGCGGCTCGTACGGCCGCTGCGCCGCCAGCAGCCCGATACTGATGCCGGACAGGCCGTAATTGTCGACGAGGCCGCCATCCAGGAGCTTGACGTAGCGCATCGAGCCGTCGCGATAGCGCGCCTGGGCTTCAGCAAAGGAACGCAGCAGCGGCTGCGCATTCGGATCATTTCGGACCCGATCGAGCCATGGCGGCAGCGGCGCCGCGCAGCCGCCGGGATAGGTCTCCAGCACGATCGGCGCGAACGCCAGCGGCACCGCGGCGGATGCCGCAACCGCCTCGGCGATACGGTAGGAGCGGATATCGCTGCACAGCGCGTCGAAGGCGGTCTTTCCGAACACGAAAGGCGTGCGGTTATAGATGTCGGAGGCATTGATCCACACGCGCGGCCGCCGGTCCTCGCGCAGCGAGTCGAACCGCGCGCCGTCGAACAGGTTGCGGTCGAGCCAATCGGTGAACTGGCTGTTGTTGACACCGCCGGCCAGCGCGCGGCCGATGTTGCCGAGCGAGACCTGGGTCTTCAGTCCCTCTTCGGCATTGCGCAGCAGGAAGCGCTCGCGGAAGTCATCGAGGGCCCCGCGCTTCTTCAGGCCGAAATAGGCCGCAGTGACCGATCCGCCGGATACGCCGGAGACGAAGTCGACGCGATCGAGCAGCGTTTTCCCTGCCGTTGAGCGGGCGCGATCGAGCTCCTGGAGCACGCCGAAGGAGAACGCCGCAGCCCGCGTGCCGCCGCCCGAGAACGACAGCGCCAGCAGCGCATCGTCCTGGTAATCCGGGATATCGCGCGCGATGTTATTGTCGGCGAGCGCGGCGCCAAGCGGCGCGTTGCCAGGGAGATTGTAGACGGTCGCGCATCCCGCAAGACCTGCCGCCACCACGGCCACCAGCATCGCTGACAGCCACGCCCCTATGTCCGACGCGCGCAACGCAAACTCTCTTGTCGCAGACCCCACCCGCTCTCGCCGAGCCTATCACGGGCAATCTGGGCGGCGGCATGGCAGGCGCCGACAGGGTTAATGTTCACGGTGCCGTGACACCGGTGGCTTCACACTGGATGCGCCAGCTGCGCGGAGACGATCCGCTCCCATTCGGCTTCGAGCGAATCCTTCGCCTCCGGCTTGGCCGCGCGCCTGTACCAATAGCCGGCATTGCCAAGATCACCCTCGACACGATGCAGATAGGCATGCACCCATGCCGAGTTGGCATCGCTCTCGTCCTGCACGATCTTGTGCGCGGCATCCCAGTCGCCCTTCGCGGCCCACCACAGTGCGGCCAGCGGCGGCGTCAAGCCGTCGGCGGGCTTTGCATTGGCGAGGCTGGCTTTGAAGTCGGCCATGTTCACCACCATTTCGGCGGCGTGAAGCGGCCGGCAGCCTGTTCGATGACGTCGCCGAGCGAGAACAGCGTCTCCTCGTCAAACGCGCGGCCGATCAGCTGCAGCGCCAGCGGCAGGCCCTGCGCATCCTTGCCGGCGGGAACGGCAATGCCGGGAAGCCCCGCCATGTTCACCGTCACCGTGAAGATGTCGTTGAGATACATCTCGACGGGATCGGCGCCGCCCTTCTCGCCGACACCGAAGGCGGCCGACGGCGTCGCGGGCGTGAGGATCGCGTTCACCCCCTTGGCGAAGCAGTCCTCGAAGTCCTTCTTGATCAGGGTGCGGACCTTCTGCGCGCGCAGGTAATAGGCATCGTAATAGCCGGCCGAGAGCACATAGGTGCCGATCATGACGCGGCGGCGCACTTCGGCGCCAAAGCCCTCGGCGCGGGTCGCCTCGTACATGTCGCCGATCGAGCGGCCGGGCACGCGCAGGCCATAGCGCACGCCGTCATAGCGCGCGAGGTTGGACGAGGCTTCCGCCGGCGCCACGATGTAATAGGCCGGCAGTGCGTATTTGGTGTGCGGCAGCGATACCTCGACGAGCTCGGCGCCGGCAGCCTTCAGCCAGGCCGCGCCTTCGCTCCAGAGCTTCTCGATCTCCGCCGGCATGCCATCGAGGCGGTACTCCCTGGGGATGCCAATCTTCATGCCCTTCACGGACTTGCCGATCGCGGCCTCATAATCCGGCACCGGCCGATCGACCGAGGTGGTGTCCTTGGGATCATGCCCCGCCATCGAGCGCAGCAGGATCGCGCTATCCCGAACCGTGCGGCCGATGGGGCCTGCCTGATCGAGCGAGGACGCGAACGCCACGATGCCCCAGCGCGAGCAGCGGCCATAGGTCGGCTTGATGCCGACGGTGGCCGTAAATGCCGCCGGCTGGCGGATCGAGCCGCCGGTGTCGGTCGCGGTCGCGCCCATGCAGAGCAGTGCCGCCACCGCGGACGCCGAGCCACCGGACGAGCCGCCCGGCACCAGCGTGGTGTTAGAGCCCTCGCGCCGCCAGGGATTGGCGACGGGGCCGAAGCACGAGGTCTCGTTCGACGAGCCCATCGCGAACTCGTCATTGTTGAGCTTGCCGAGCATGACGGCGCCGTCGCGCCAGAGCTGCGAGGTTACGGTCGACTCATAGGTCGGCACGAAATTGCCGAGGATTTTTGAGCAAGCCGTGGTGCGCACGCCCTTGGTCGCGAACAGGTCCTTGATCCCGAGCGGAATGCCCGCCAGCGGCCCGCCATCACCTTTGCCGATCTTGCCGTCGGCCTCGCGCGCCATGATGCGGGCCTGCTCCGGCGTTTCCAGCACGAAGGCGTTGAGGGAGCGCGCTTCCTCGATCGCCTTCAGATGGGCGTCGGTCAGCTCAAGCGAGGTGAAGGACCTTTTCGCGAGGCCATCCCTGGCCTCGGCGAGCGTCATCGACGTGAATTCGGTCATTTATTGATCGGGCTGCAGAAGAATGGAGAGAGGGTCTTGTCGTTGGCCGGGTCGTCTTGCCCCGGATTTTTCTTGGCGCGCTCGCGGTCTTGCGCTTCGAGCTGGTCGAGCACGGCATCGATCGCCTTGTCGGGATCGGCTTCCTTACCCTGCAGCCGCATGGCGTCGAGAAATTCCATATAGGCCTGGTAGGCCTTCTCATCGTCGCAGAGCATGCACATCGAAGAGCTCCAAGAACTTACTTATTTGACGCGTTTTCTTCACGCGAACCGGTGCCCACTTCGCTCGAAAACGCTGTGCTATTCGACCACTTTCGGCACCAGGAAGAAGTGCCCTTCCGTCGCCGGCGCGTTGGCCACGATATCATCGGCGATGTCGCCGTCGTTGACCACGTCCTGCCGCTTCTTCATCTCCATCGGGGTCACCGAGGTCATGGGCTCGACGCCCTCGACATTGACCTCCGACAACTGCTCGACGAACGCCAGCATGGCGTTCAGCTCGCCCGCAAGATGCGGAACTTCGGCATCCGTGACCGCAATTCGCGCGAGTTGCGCGATACGGCGAACGGTGGCGGCATCGACGGACATAATATAAGGCCTCGAACGGGATTTTCAGCCCGCCGTATAGCAGAGGCCGCTTTTGCGCCGCAACCGGCGTGGCGAGCCGCTTTAGCTTGCCAATTTGCTCATCCGCGCCAAGGCAGCGCCGGCCAGCGCCCGGGTCAGCTCCGCAGCCGGCATTTCCCGGCCTAATCGCACGGCCTGCCCAGCCAAAAGCGTCGTGAAATCGTCCTTGCCGAGTTTTTCCGCAGCCGCCTTGAGCGGCGCCAAGGCCGTCGCAGCGTGCGGAAAGGCCGGGGCATCAGGCGAAATCGGTCCCACCTCCCGGATCAGTCGGCTCAGCACGCTCCGTGCGGGACGCCCGGTCAGGACGTTAGTGATGACCGTGGAATCGTCCATTGCCTGCGCCAGCGCAGCGCGCGCCGGTGCACTCACCTTCGATTCCGGACAGCGCAGATAGGCCGTGCCGATCTGGACGCCGGCCGCCCCGAGCGCGAATGCGGCTGCGATGCCGCGCCCGTCGGCAATGCCGCCTGACGCGATCACCGGCACCTTCACCGCGTCGACCATCTGAGGGACCAGCGCAAAGGTCCCCGGCTGCCCCGCCGCATTGTCGGTCAGGAACATGCCGCGATGGCCGCCGGCTTCCACGCCTTGCGCGACGATGGCGTCGACCCCGTTCTCCTCGAGCCAGATCGCCTCTCTGACGATGGTCGCAGACGCGATGACGCGGCAGCCGGCTGCCCTGACGCGCTTCATCAGTCTCTGATCCGGCAAACCGTAGAAGAAGCTGACGACTTCCGGCTTCACGTCCTCAACGATCTCGCACATCATCTCGTCAAACGGTGCGCGGATGGCTGAATTGACCGATGAGACCGTATCGAGCCCCAACTCCAGGTAATACGGGGCCAGCCGCTGCCTCCATTGCGCCTCGCGCTTGGGATCAGGATCGCCGAGTATGTGGCAAGGAAAGTTCAAGTTGATCGGCGCGGAGACGCGCTGGCGCACGATATTGACTTGCTCGCGCGCTTTATCCGGCGAGAGTACTGCACACGGCAGCGACGCAAGCCCGCCGCCCTCGGCCACCGCGATGGCAAGCTCCTGATCCATCACGCCCGCCATCGGCGCGAGCAGGATCGGAAATTCGATCTTGAAAAGGTCAGTTACCCGGCGGTCCGGCCACATTTTCTTGTGCTTTCTTCGGTTGGTTGATCAGCGCGCGATCGATGGTGAGGTCATCGACGAATTGCGTCGCCCTTGCAGGATCTGCTCGGCCTCCAGGGTGATGCGCTCCACGATCTCCCCCGCTTTCGGGATGTCATGGATCAGGCCAACGGCCTCGCCCGCGATGACAGCGGCAATATCGAAATTGCCGGCCGCCTTGGCCGCGGCATATTCGGCCGCGACCGCCTTCACGTTCTGCAAGAGCTCGACCTCACGCCCCATCCAGCGGCGGGCATGGTCGTTGACCAGGCAGCGTCCGTTGAACGGCGCCGGCCACACATTGTCACGCGAGAGATCGAAGATGATGCTGCGGACGGTGTTGCCGCTACTCGCGGCGCAGATGCGCTTCTTGCCCTCTTCCGGGCCGTCGCATTCGATGCTGGCGTAGAAGCGCGTGCCGAGCAGCACACCCGAAGCGCCCAGCATCATCATGGCTGCAAGGCCGCGCCCGTCGGCGATGCCGCCAGCAGCTGCGACCGGCACTCGGCCGGCCGCGAGATCGACAATGGCCGGCACAATGTCCAGCGTGGTGCGCGAGGCGCCGTGACCGCCGGCTTCCGTGCCCTGCGCGATCACGACGTCAGCGCCTGCGTCGAGCGCTTGTTTCGCCATATCCTCCGTCTGCACCTGGCAGATCAGAAGAGCACCGGCTGCCTTGATGCGGGGGGCAAACGGCTTGGGATCGCCGAATGACAGCATAATCGCCCGCGGCTTGGCGGCCAGTGCGATGTCCAGCACATCCGGCTGTTTCGCCATGCTCCAGGTGATGAAACCGATGCCGAACGGCGCCGAACAGCTTTTCAGCTTCGAGGTCTGCTGCTCGAGCCACGCCCGGTCGCCATAACCGCCACCCAGAATACCGAAGCCGCCGGCCTCGCTCACCGCGGCCGTGAGCCGAGCGCCCGCGATCACATCCATTGGGGCCGACAGGATCGGATGCGTGATCCCCAGACGCGCGGTCAGTGTCGTGTCGATCGGCATGCCTGTTCCCCAACTGGTGGGTCATGATAGGCCGCCGCAGCGGTGGCGGAAAATGAATAATCGAGAACAGTCCTTTCTCAATCAGGCAACAGGGCATCAGCGAGAACAGGCCGGCAACATGACTTTGCGTCCTCGCCGAGGCGCATGTTATGCGATCTCATGCCCGCCCTTATCCTGCCACTGATCGACGCTGTCACGCACTGGCCCCCCCGCGGTGCGCTGGTCGGGCTTGATCTCGGCACCAAGACCATCGGCGTGGCGGTGTCCGATCCCGACCGCAGGCTTGCGACCGGTGTCGAGACCATCCAGCGCAAGGCGTTCAAGCTTGATGCCGCGCGGCTGTTCGCGATCGCGGCGGAGCGAAATGCCGTCGGCTTCGTGCTGGGCCTGCCGATCAACATGGACGGCAGCGAGGGCCCACGCGCGCAATCGACCCGTGCCTTCGCCCGCAATTTTTCCCAGCTCACCGAGCTTGCCATCGCGCTGTGGGACGAGCGGCTGTCGACCGCAGCCGTCGAGCGCGAGCTGATCGCGCAGGACGTGAGCCGCGCCAGGCGCGCCGAGGTGATCGACCAGCACGCCGCGATCTTCATCCTGCAGGGCGCGCTCGACCGCCTCGCCAACATCAAGAAAAGCTGATCGATGGGAATTGTGATTGCGGCGCTGCTGCCGGTGTTTCTGCTGATCGTGTTGGGCGTGGTGCTGAAGCGCACGTTGATGCGGCTGGATACGCAATGGCACGGGCTGGAACGCCTCACCTACTACGTGCTGTTTCCGATGCTCCTGATCCAGACGCTGGTGAAAGCCGACCTCAGCTCGGTCCCGGTCGCCGGTGTCGGCGGCGCGTTGATGCTGTCCGCCCTCGTCGTCTCCCTGCTCTGCCTCGCGCTATGGCCGCTGTTTTCGCGGCATGGCGTCGACGGGCCGGCCTGCACCTCGATCTTCCAGGGCGCGATCCGCTGGCAAACCTATGTCGCGCTCTCGGTCTCGCGCAATCTCTTCGGCGCCGCGGGCTCGCGCTGGCTTCCGTCGCGATGGTTGCGATCATCCCGATGGTCAATGTGTTCAGCGTCGCCGTGCTGGCACACTATGCCTCGCCGGAAAAGCAATCGGCGCGCTCGATCGTGATGACCGTGTTCAAAAATCCCCTGATCTGGGCCTGCGCCATCGGGCTTTTCATCAATGTCGTCCATTCGCCGCTGCCGAAGATCTGGCATGAGGTTGCCGATGCGCCGGGAAGCTCGTCGCTCGCGATCGGCCTACTCGTGACCGGCGCGGGGCTGCATCTGGAAGGCCTGCTCCATGGCAGCGTCGCCGCTGCGGCCGGCGTCCTCCTCAAGCTCGTGGTGATGCCGGCGCTCGCCATTGCGCTCGCGCTATGGTTCGGCATTTCTGGCACCAGCCTTGTGATCGTCGCCGCCTGCTCGGCGGTGCCGACCTCGCCCTCGGCCTATGTGCTGGCGCGCCAGATGGGCGGCGACGCGCCGCTGCTCGCCCAGATCATCACGCTGCAGACGATCCTGGCCGCGATCACCATGCCGATCGCGATCGCGCTGGTGGCAACGGCGTCCTAGGTATAAGGACCGGCCATAAAAAAGGCGGAGGTGTTGACGGCTGAGTGAACCATCACAGGTAACCAGGTTGAATTGGTGCGCCAGCGAAAATGGCCGAGCGCAAGACCTGAGATGAAGATGCAAAAGCGGTCGAACCAGCCATATTGCGTGTGATTCAGCGCCCACACGGCGGACGTCAGCACGATCGCTCCGATCGGACCCACAAACGATTCCGACCAACCGCGAAACATAAAGCCGCGCACGACGAACTCTTCCATGATCGGAGCTGCGATGCAGCCGCCGATCAACAGAATGAGCAAGCCACCGGCGTCATTTACGATGCGATAGTGAGCAGTCCCCGGGTCTGTGCCAGCGTAGGATCGGGCCACACTCTCGACCACGAGCAAGAAGGCCATGATGACGAACGCACGCACGATCTCGCGTGCGCTCGGCCAGTTCAACGCGAGATATTCGGAGAAATCCCGGCCGGCCTTGCGGACCGCGATCCAGATCACCGCGATTGCGGGTGGGCAGCCGACGACGATCGCAACACCCTGCCAGTTTCCCTGCATCCACAAGGACTGGAGTTGAGCTGGAGACAGTGACCATGCACCTTCATGCACGGTCAGCATGAGGAACAAGGCAAGGCCCGATGCCACGAAAAAAACAGCGTCCGCGAGCAGCGCGACGAACAACGTCTCCATGAAATCCCAGGTGCGCGGCGGCCGCATCGAAACCGAGATCGGAGAACGGACGTTTTCGGGGTCAGACATGTTCGGAATCAGACATGGCCGGCCAGCAACATCGTCTGCACGACCGCGCCGAGATTGTTCAGGCCATGCAGCACGATGGTGAGCCAGGTCGAGTTGCCGCGGTAGCGGATGTAGCCGAACCAGAGGCCGATGCAGAACACCTCGCCAAAGAAGAACCAGTCATATTGCAGATGCAGCCCGGTCCAGACCAGCGATGACAGCACGATCGCGCCGGGCACGCGCAGGGCCGACTCGGACCAGCCGCGATAGAGAAAGCCGCGCGCGAAAAACTCTTCGGTGATGGGCGCCGCGACGCAGAAGGCGAGCACCAATAGCCACAGCGCGCCCTCGCCCTCCGCCGATTTCAGGACATCGACCATGAAATCCGGCGTCACCTCGTGACCGGTGGCGCGGGAGAGGAAATCCCAGCCCTCGACCAATACGACGAGGCCGATCACGCCGATCGCGAAATTGCTCCACGACGTCCAGCGCAGCGCCAGATAATCGGCAAAGGGCGTGCGGGTCCAGTGAATCGCAAGCCATAGTGCCAGCACGACCGCCGGCAATCCGGCAATCACCGAGAGCGAGATCGCAAGGCCGCTGGAGGCAACGACCCTGATCGCCTCCCCAAGATCACCTGCGCCACCGCCGCGCAGCACGAAGAAGACGACGACCGCGATCTGTCCGACGAACATCGCGGCGAACACCACAAAGCCCCAGAGCGCGGTGCCCCAGAACTTCCAGACGCGCGGCTGGGGCGCGGCGGGATCCACGGTGACGGCCGGGTTTGCGGGATCGAGGGAATCCATCGGGTCTCTTTCAGGGCAACGCTGGAATCAGTGATGCGGCGTGATGGGGAAATCATAGGCGGGCCCGCTCGCCCCGGGCAGCGAAAAATGCCACCATTCCTTCGAATAGTTCACAAAGCCTTGCTTGCGCATGGCGGCGATCAGCTGGCCCCGCCAGTGCCGCTGCTCCGGCGTGATCGCAGGCGAACGCGTATAGCCTTTCGTGTCGGTGCAGTCGTAGCCGGTGCCCATGTCGATAGAACCTTCGGGCGCGCGCTTGTCCACCGGCGCGGCACAATCGGCATAGGTCTTGTTGGGATCGAAGACGGCGGAATTGTCGGCCGCAAGATCAACCAGCGTGAGATCGAGCGCCGCTCCGGTGGAATGCTCGGAGCGGTAAGCAATGAAGCCGAGTTGGAACAGATCGCGCTTATTGTAGGCCGGATTGAAGCGGCGCCCGGTTTCCTTGCCGTCGCGCGACCACGCCACCATGTCGGCAACCGCCTGCGTCGGCCGGTAGCAGTCGAACATTTTCAGCGACAGCTTGCGCTTCGCCAGCTCCTGCTGGATCGCCTCCAGCCGCAAGCCCACCTCGCGCTTCACCACGCATTCGCCAGCCCGATAGCCGGCCAAGGGATGGCCGACGAAATTGTTCGAGGTGGCATAGCGGATGTCCTGGATGATGCTGGGGTCGATGTCGCGGAGGTAGACGAAACTGCCGGGTAGGGATTGGGCGTGGGACGGGGTGATCAAGGCCGCGACCAAAAACGCAATCAATTTGGCTTTCATTCGATCGATCCAATTCGTGTCGCAAAACCCTCATGGTGAGGAGCGCGGAACGCGCGCCTCGAACCATGAGGCCACGGGCCGGGCCACATCCTTCGAGACGCCGCTTGGCGGCTCCTCAGGATGAGGGGCTATACCGTGCCCGAGAACCACCGGGGGATAACTTTTTCATTCCCCTTTGGCCCTTGCTAGGTGGGGAAACCCCGCCTATAGCTCTGGCTTTAATGACATCCGCATCTAAATCGACCTTCGTCCTCGGTCACCGGCATTTGCTGGGTATTGAGGGCCTTTCCGCTGCCGACATTACCGGCCTCCTCGACCTCTCCGAGGAATATGTCGAGCTCAATCGCCAGATCGACAAAAAGCGCACCTCCTTAAGAGGACGCACCCAGATCAACCTCTTCTTCGAGGCCTCGACCCGGACTCAGTCCTCCTTTGAAATCGCGGGCAAACGGCTCGGCGCCGACGTCATGAATATGTCGGTGTCCTCGTCCTCGATGCGCAAGGGCGAGACGCTGATCGATACCGCCGTCACCCTGAACGCCATGCATCCGGATATCCTGGTGGTGCGTCACCACGCCTCGGGCGCGGTGGAACTGCTGGCGCGCAAGGTTGACGGTTCCGTGATCAATGCCGGCGACGGCGCGCATGAGCATCCGACCCAGGCGCTGCTCGATGCGCTCACCATCCGCCGCAACAAGGGCCGGATCGAGGGGCTCTTGGTTGCGATCTGCGGCGACGTGCTGCATTCGCGTGTGGCGCGTTCCAACATCATCCTGCTCAACACCATGGGCGCGCGGGTCCGCGTCGTGGCACCCACGACGTTGCTGCCGCCCGGCATCGAGCGGATGGGCGTCGAAGTGGCGCGCGACATGCGCGAAGGGCTCGAGGGCGCGGATATCGTGATGATGTTGCGGCTGCAGCGCGAGCGCATGAACGGCTCTTTCGTGCCGTCGTCCAGCGAATATTTCCACTATTGGGGCCTCGACCAGAAGAAGCTCGCCTTCGCCAAGCCGGACGCGCTGGTGATGCATCCGGGCCCGATGAACCGTGGCGTCGAGATCGAGTCGTCCGTTGCCGACGGCGCACAATCGTTGATCCGGGAACAGGTCGAAATGGGAGTGGCGGTGCGTATGGCGGTGCTCGAAGCGCTCGCCCGCAACCTGCCCAACGCGTGAGGTCGCGAAGATGTTGACCGACCGCCGCCCGATGCTGCTCGCCAACGCGCGCGTGATCGATCCGTCCCGCGACTTCGATGGCCCCGGCGACGTCCTGATCGCCGATGGCGTGATCCGCGACTTGAAGCGCGGCATCGGCGCGGCCGGCGTGCCCGAAGGAACCGACGTCATCAATTGCGCCGGCAAGATCGTCGCGCCCGGCCTGATCGACATGGGCGCCTTTGTCGGCGAGCCCGGCTACGGCCATCGTGAGACGTTTGCGTCGGCCAGCCAGGCTGCGGCCGCCGGCGGCGTCACCACCATCATCTGCCAGCCCGGCACCTCGCCCGTCATCGACAATTCGGCCACGGTGGATTTCATCCTGCGCCGCGCCCGCGACACCGCGATCGTCAACATCCATCCGATGGCCGCTCTCACCAAGGGCCTCCATGGCGCAGAGATGACCGAGATCGGCCTCTTGAAGGCCGCCGGCGCCGTGGCCTTCTCCGACGGCGACAAGAGCGTCACCAACGCGCTGGTGATGCGGCGCGCGCTGACCTATGCCCGCGACTTCGATGCGCTGATCGTGCATCACACCGAAGATCCCGATCTCGTCGGCGAAGGCGTCATGAACGAGGGCGAGTTCGCCGCCCGCCTCGGCCTGATGGGCATCCCGGACACGGCCGAAGCTGTGATGCTGGAGCGCGACATGCGCCTGGTCGCACTCACCGGCGGGCGCTATCACGCCGCCTCCGTCAGTTGCAGGGCTTCGCTCGACATCTTGAAGCGCGCACGCGACGCGGGGCTCGCCGCCAGCGCCTCGGTCTCGATCAATCACGTCACGTTGAATGAGAACGACATCGGCCCCTACCGGACCTTCCTGAAATTGTCGCCACCGCTGCGCACCGAGGACGACCGCCGCGCGCTGGTGGAAGCGCTCGCCTCCGGTCTTGTCGATGCCATCATGTCCGACCACAACCCGCAGGACGTCGAGGTCAAGCGCCTGCCGTTCGCAGAAGCCGCTTCCGGCGCAGTCGGCCTGCAAACCATGCTACCGGCGGCGCTGCGGTTGATCCATAATGGCGAGATGGAATGGAAGACGCTGATCCGCGCGATGTCGACGCGGCCGGCCGAGCTGCTCGGCCTGCCCGGCGGCAGCCTGCGCTCGGGCGCGCCCGCCGACATCATCGTGATCGACGCCGATGTGCCCTGGATCCTCGATCGTGACGATCTGAAATCGCTGTGCAAGAACACGCCGTTCGACGAGGCGCGCTTCTCGGGCCGAGTGATGCGCACCATCGTGGGCGGCCGCACCGTCTATGAGCATGTCTGAAGTAAGGAGCCGCATCCATGACAGCTGGAATGGCACCTGAAATCTCCTATCCCCTCGCCCTTGTCATTGGATATTTGCTCGGCTCGATTCCGTTCGGGCTGGTGCTGACCAGGCTCGCCGGCACGCAGGACCTGCGCACGATCGGCTCCGGCAATATCGGCGCCACCAATGTGCTGCGCACCGGCCGCAAGGGGCTTGCCGCTGCAACCCTCATCCTCGACGCGCTGAAGGGTACGGCGGCTGTCCTCATCGGCGGCTATCTCGGCGGGCCGGATGCGGCGATGCTGGGTGGCCTCGGCGCGTTTCTCGGCCACCTGTTTCCGGTCTGGCTGAAATTTCGCGGCGGCAAGGGCGTCGCCGTCTATATCGGCATCCTGATCGGCCTGATCTGGCCGGCGGCGATCCTGTTCTGCGCGATCTGGCTCGGAATCGCGTTCGCGCTTCGCTACTCCTCGTTGTCGGCTCTGACCGCCAGCGTGATTACGCCAATCGTGCTGTGGTTGGTCGGGCACACGGCGCTTGCAACGCTGTTTGCCGCGCTGACCTTGCTCCTGATCTACATGCACCGGGAAAACATCAAGCGCTTGATGGCCGGCACCGAGGGCAAGATCGGACAAAAGGCCTGATACAACGCGTAATACTACGGTCTTTCGCCGCGCGTTCGACTCACCGACGTTGCGGCGGTGCGACACCCGCGTATCAATCCACCGATATCTGTTCGGAACTGAATCCATCGGCTGGCAAATCGTTCTCGCTACTGCCATGTTGGCGGCGGGGTAGTTCGTGCATTTGGAATGCCTGAGATGAACGAGAATGTTTCATCAGGCGCGGATAACGGGCTGGAAGCGAACGGCGCAGCAAAGGAAGCTGCCGCCTTGCTTCGAACTGCTGCGACCGCGCTGCTGTCTGCCGCTGAAATCTGGTCGACGAATCCGACCGTCGCGGCACCAGCCGTCATCAACGCCAAAACCGAGCCCGTAAAGACCGAGGCAGCGATAACGCCGGTCGCAGCGCCTGCTGTTGTCGAAACGGCTGAGGCACCCGCTGTCGTGGAAACGCCGGAAGCCAAAGTACAGGAGCAGGCAGCTCCCGCCCGCCGGCTGCGGCCGTCGGAGGTGCTGGCCGAAGCCCGTTTCTTCTCCTCGCACGGAAAGCGCGTTCAGGAGAACCAGGCTGAAATAGCGCCTCCCCCGCTGCCGTCAGAAATATCGATCGATGTCGAGATTGCCCGCGCGTTGGAAAAACACGCGGCGTCGGCCCTGGCCAAGGCGCGTGAAACCGCGCTGCCGCCGCCGCGCGTTTGGCCACCGCAAAAACTGTCACTGGCCTTGCAGGGTGGCGGCTCGTTTGCCGCCTTCACCTGGGGTGTGCTGGAGCGGCTGCTCGAAGAGCCCACCTGCCATTTCGATTGCATCTCGGGCGCCAGCGTCGGCGCGATCAATGCCACCCTGCTCGCCTCCGGATTGGTGCAGGGCGGCCGCGAGGGCGCGCGCAAGCAGCTCGCACGCTTCTGGCAGCGGATGACCAACGAAACCTCGTTCCGCTCCTTGATGCTGATCGGCGGCTTCTCGCCGGCCGGAAGCTCCGTTGCGTTCGGCCCGACGCTGCGCTCCGGGCATTTCGATCCGTTCGACCTCGATCCTCTGCGCGAGGCTCTCTCGCGCGACATCGATTTCGCCACGCTGCGTGCGCCCGAATGCCCAAAACTGCGGATCGCGGCGACGCGCGTGCGCGACGGCAAGCAGCAGATCTTCGACAACGCCTCGATGTCGGCCGACGTGCTGCTCGCCTCGACCTGCCCGCCGCTGGTGCATTGCACGGTCGAGATCGACGGCGAATCCTACTGGGACGGCGGCTATGGCCCCAACCCGCCACTGGTGCGGCTGGTGCAGGACAGCGCGGCGTCGGACCTGCTCGTCGTGCGGATCACACCCTCGCGCGACAATTATGTCCCGGTCACCGCCGCCGCGATCGATCGCCGGCTCGACCAGATCACGGCGAACGCGGCGCTCAACGCCGAGCTCGCCGCGCTGGAATGGGCCCGCACGAAAGGCGCTACCGCAACCACCATTCACCGCATCGCAGCCGAAGACGAGATCGATGGCCTCGCCCAGCGCAACCCGGCCGATCTCGGCCGCGGCTTCATCACGCTGTTGCACGGTCGCGGCCGCGGCGCCGCGGATCGCTGGCTGCGAGGCACGACGGAGCCGAAGCCGATGGCGTCGCCCGCGCAGACAGAGCCGATTATTGTCGTGGAGCAGCGTGAACTGATCGACGCCTGATCAGTTTCGTAGCCTGGGTGAGCGAAGCGACACCCGGGGAAAGGCCCCGCATATCGCTCTGATGTCCTTCGTCAAGTGGTTAGACGTGAGATATCGTCACCCTGCGAGTTTCGCTGGAGTGTGCGATAGCGATGATCATGCAAGGGTGGAGGCGAAGCCTGAAGACGTCGGTGA
>Ga0210387_10001115_pt1 | contig 20079 bp, 24 predicted proteins | sample IncBWC7OmetaG_FD_160108 | JGI IMG/M metagenome (GOLD analysis project Ga0210387, IMG submission 160108) | Forest soil microbial communities from Barre Woods Harvard Forest LTER site, Petersham, Massachusetts, United States - Inc-BW-C-7-O ...
CCCGATTTTGAAGCTATGACTATGATAGGGGCCAGCTGAAACCCTGTCAATGGTGACATCCGCAGGGGTCGCGAGGCCTGACGCGAGCTAGCGTCTCGCCACGGGCTCCGTATTCGTACGTAGGGGTATCGTAGAGGGCGTAAAGTACTTTGTAGAGCAAAGTAATTCCCACACTGGCCGCACACTGTAAATAAAGGACTTACGGTAAATATGGGCTAATTCCAGGCCTCAGGAGCGATTCCGGGTCAAAATAGGGTCAAAATCCCAGCTGAGGACGCTTCACCTTCAATCTTAATCTATCCCTTAATTGTAGTCCCAGCAGGTCGGAGCGCCAAAGGCCGATTCGCTACCATGATCGAAGCTCCGGATTCCGCGATCGACGCGATTCACCTGGCAATGTGTGCAAAGTTTGCACAGTTCCCGTGCGTCTGAGCTCGGCTGCCAGAAAAGATGGAGAAGGCCAGCTCATGACTGGCCTCCTCCCCTTTCAGTTCACCTCACTCTTGAATTGCCGGGCTCGAGGACAACGTAAGCTTGCGTAATCCAAGTCTCACGTATGAACCTGCAGAATGAGCTGGCAATTTCTATCCGGTTAAACGCCATGGATTTTTCCCGGTCGTGGAACCAGATCGGAACCTTCCCTCTTTTTAACTGATAAAGATACCTCCTGTTGTTCGCGGTCGTGTTGGGAGTGACAATGAAGAACAGTTTTCCTACTGGCGCCTTCGTCGGAACATGTTCCTCACGGAATCCAAATTGATTCACGACCTCCTTCTCCAATTTGAGATTCAACGCCTGGATGCTCAGCATCGTCACCTCCGACTCGGACGTGAATTCAGACTCTTCTCGCCGCGGACCACGGCGAGAAAGTGATCACGATCAAATCGATCGTTATCGACGCGAAGTGCGGCTGCTATGCAACATGAAGCTGTCTCCAAGCCTTGAATGTTGGTGCGGGCAGGTTCTCCTTCTGGAGCGTATTTGTTGTCCATCTCTTCTTTCTGATACGCATCGCGCAGAGCTGAAGCGATCACTATGTAGTCTTTCCTGGTCATGCTTTGACCTCCGGCATGGCTTCCAGCGCCAGCTCTGCACGAACGACTCGCAAATAGTCGTCAGTTGGGTCGAAGATTCCTCCCAGTGACGCTAAGACCTCCTTGTGTTTGCAGTCCCATCGATGGTCCGGACACGGCCGATAACAGATCACGGAATAACAGCAGTGATTCTGCTTTTTCCATGCTTTCTGGTCCCGAGCAGGCCAGGTCTCAACAAAAGAGGCATCCGCATCCAGATCATCTTCCAATCTGAATTCAATTCCCTCTTGATGAGCCCATTGTTCTGCTCGAGCTAGTTTCAGAGCACACATCGCTCTGCCTGGCGGCGTACAGTAACCGGCGTTCTCCAGGAAGAAACGCCAGGTGAAGACACGCACTTTCATGCGGCCTCCTTCTTGGGATAATCCGAGATGAACGGCTTGCCAGGAACCAGGCGAGAGATCAGCTTCATGTGAACTCCACGCGAGGATCCCTCCAGGCAGTAGTCGATCGCTTCCTGGAGATAGGCGAAGCGTGCAACCAGGACGTAGTCGTCAGCCCAGAGGCCAGAAGCACAACCCAGAGATCTGCAGTGTGGTGCGTTGCAGCACATATCTCCGTGCAGTGCGTAGCAGCTGATGGCCAGCTTGTCCGCTCTGATCCTCATGAAACCCTCCGGATCAGGTAGTCGTGAGCATCTGCCGTGTTGTTGGCTACGACTTCCAACACCTTGCAGGTGGCTTTCAGGACCGTAGGGACGACCTTCCTGTCGATCGTGCTTTTCAACTTCCCGGCCTGGCTTTTGATAAAGGGCTTCACCTGGTCGTGTTCGAAATAGAAAGCGATTCCAGGCACACCAATAGACATGCGCATCGTTGTTCTCCTTAATTTGTGTTGGGATTTGCTACTGAGGTAGGACTGGGCTGTTTCTCCGGATCTTCTCGGAGATAACTGCCAGGACTTGCCTTCCTGATACGTAACCAAACACCATCAGGAAGTTGATAACCGTTCCTCCCAGAGTGAACATCACGCCATGCGGTCCTAATCCGTGAAGCACGAAGTTGATTGCTTCAGTGATCACGAGAGTCAGACCTTTGTTCTCTTCAATCCAATCGAGGACTTGCTGCGTGGACGTGTATTCCTTTATGTAAGGAATCTCATCCAGCTTGTGGATTGCCGCCCAGATCAGCGTCCAGAATGCGGCGCCGGCGAGCAGCAAACCCACGAATGTGGGCGTTAACAGCATGGAGTTCTCCTTTTGTGTTGGATTTGCACTACGCTCCTTTCGTTGGCTCTAAACGCAGAAAGACCCCCCGGGGCTCGAAATGTCCTAGGCAAATCGAGCTGGTAGGTCTAACTAGGGGTCTATCCGATTAGAAGTTTTAGCCTCGCGCGTTAGCGTCCGACGTGGGCTGGAGATGGGGACGGCGCTATTCCATTACGCTTGACCCCGATTAAGGGCGGATAGCGGGCAACCCGGAAGTAATCTCACATGCTTGAGTAACTGCCTAACCGCACAAGTGCCGATCCGCAAATTCCACATGTCCGATTACGCGACTAACCAGGCAAGTGGAATTCAATCAGTAAACACAAGCGCGTTTTTCAGGACTAATGTCCAATGTCGGCTCAAAACCCTTGCTCGACGAGTGCATTGGCCTGATATCGCCATTCGAGAATCCATATCCGATTTGGCAACTATGCAGGCCAAAGGGAATTGGATCATCGAACGCTCCGTGGGGCATTTGTGCCAGTGCGCCAGACTTTGAGCCGTCACTTGCGTACAGGTCGTCCTATGGGAAGGATCTTAAGGTGCGGGCGGGGGGACATTAGCGGAGGATTGGTCTAGACTCTCGAGTTGGGCCAGTTCTTCACGGAGGCGCGCCGCCTGCTCGCGACGGTTTGCGGCATCGACACGGGGGGTGACGCTAAGGGCCGTTCCAACCCCATCCATAACCTTAGTGATGCTTTTAGTGATGCCGTTCTTCTTTTTGGCTTTACCGTTCTTGCCCATATTGGCGAGATCGTCGGCGCTAATGTCGTCCTTCAGAGCGTCGGTCTCCAGTCCAATAATTTGAGCGCGGAGGTCCCGAATTTGCGCGCGGCGCTGGATCATCTCGATAGCAGGGTAGCTCACAGTAGCGTTGCCCGAGTGGCACAGCTTACTACCGCTTTGGTACAGGTCGACGCAGAGATCCCGGAGATTGTCGTCACCGCTGGTGTTGCCTTGATCGGCAGAAAGGCGGTACAGCGCAACGGCGATAGCATTGTCGGCCGGCACACCTTCCCCGTACTGATACATCCAACCGAGCTGATTCTCCGCGGTGGCGCTTCCTGACGCCGCGGCTTTATAAAGCCAGGACCAGGCCTTGGCATAATCGATCTCCACACCAACGCCATTCTGAAAGTTATAGCCGATGTTTTCCATGGCCTCAGCGTTGCCATGTTCTGCAGCTTTGTAATACCAGGAGAAAGCTTGGTCGTAACTTTGAGGTTGACCCCATCCTTTCTCCGCCATGAAGCCGAGATTGGTTTCGGCGTTGGAGCTGCCGTGGCTGGCGGCGCGGCGGTACCAGTCCAGAGCCTGAGCATAGTCGCGCTTGACTCCCCATCCGCACTGGTAAAAATAGCCGACTTCATTCTCGGCATCCGCGAGATTCTGGTCCGCCGCCTTGCGGTACCACTCAAAGGCCTGCTTATAGTCACGCCGGACCTGGAGCCCACTCTGGTACATGGCCCCCAGATGGTACTCCGCGAGCGCATTGCCCTTATTCGCGGCCAAACGGTAGTAATACAGGGCCCGCTTGTAATCTCGCGGCAAGCCAATTTTGTTTTCCTGCATGTAGCCCAGTTGATTCAGCGCGGGAGCATAACCTTGGGCGGCGGACTTGCGATACCAGATCACTGCCTGGCCGTAGTCCTGGGCCACTCCGCGGCCATCGATATAATCGTTCCCGAGTGCGAATTGCGCCTGCGCGTCTCCTGCGGCAGCAGGCCCGCGAAGAGCGTTGAAATCGTTGTCCGCCGGTGGTACTTGCGCCTGAGTCGACACTTGTACTGGGGCTTGTACTTGCCCCTGCGTCGTGGAAACCAGAGCGAATACGAAGACAGCCGCTGCGGTGACCCGGGTCGGAATGGACATGAATAACTCGCCTCATCTCGCAGAAATAACTGGCAAGGATGCAGAAGCAAATAGGGCGCGGTAATCCATGCACTTGACCCTTACCATGACAGCATCCCACCGCGATCCACTTGCCGTCTTCCAGAAGTCTAGCCGACATGGGATCAAATAACGATAAGGTGATGGTTACCAAAGGCGCGAAGTGTGCTCAAAGGTATATTCGCGTGGCGCCGGATCGCTCAACGGCAGCATGGCTTTCGTGTGATGCACAGACGGGACAGAAGAAATGTCTGCAATTCGGCCCAGTTGCCCCGTAACGGCATAGTTCAAACGCTCTTCGCGGAAGCAATGCATCTGGATTGATGCCAAATCGTCAATGCGCTCACCGACACCGGATTAGTACTGATACGTCGCGAAGTGTTTACTGATGATTTTCGGGAGAAGGGTTTCCCGGTGTCGGACTCAAGTCCTGGTAAACGCCGTACTCGGACAAGTGAAGCGCTACTTCACATCTCCGGTAACGCGACTTACCGGGACTTCGGGTAACTTCCGGCTTGCCGACGGCTCGGGATTTGCCAATGTTTGCGCTACCGCCCGTGAATCCCAGGTCAGCTACCAATCGATATCGCAACAAATGGAAAGAGCTCCTAGCAGTCGAACTACCGCAGCGAGATGCCAATCGCTGCATTCTCGTCAGGGGATGCAAGCCAGAATTCGTACTTCTCTGCGACGCTGAAGAACTGCTGCATCTCCTCCGCAGTTGGCGGTGCGGGAGGCCTGTTCGGATCGAATGGCCGTGCGAGCTCGCAGAAGAAGCTGTAGAGTTCCTGCTTGGTCACGATAATTGAGGTCATCGGGCTAGGAGAAGTATTTCGGACCGCGTGCCTGACATTTCCGGGGATAGAAACAACCTCGCCGGCGGTCACTGTTTTCCAGCCCTCGGACGGACCCTCGGCCTGGAATACCTCAAGCGAACCATTTAGCACATAAAATATCTCTGGATCGGCGTGGCTATGGAGTGGAATCACGACTCCGGAGGGGACCGTTCCGCGCATCACGCCGATCTGGTCGTTGATTTGTTCGGGCGTGGAGAGAAACTGGAGCAAGATGCCGAGAACAATGAATGCCTGCTGCTCGGTTTTGCTGCTCGTACCCGTCTTTGTTTCAGATGTTACGTTCATTAGGAAATCTCCTCATGTGGCTCAAGTGCCTGCAATTCAATGAAAACGCAAAAATGAATGAGCGAAGGGTCAAATACTTCGCTTCTGTATCCAATCGTTCGGTTCTTTGCAGGGTCAAAAGACATCTAAATCCTGTGATGGATGCCGAACTCCTTGTTCAGAGGATCGCCAACAAAATCTCGCCGGAACCAATACGTCAGATTCTCGAAAAACAGGTTTTAGCAAAGGTTCTTACTCCGGGCGAGTTTGAGCTCGGTCTTGCATCGCACAGTCTGTCGAGATACTGCTACGCGCCTGGAGATATGATTCTCTGCCGGAGGAACACCGAGGAATGGGTGCGTTGGCGCAGTCCCATTCAAATCCTGCTGATCACGGTGCCGGACCAGACGTTGCATTCTGTCGCAGAGGAGATGGGTGGTAGAGCACCGGAGTTGAATGGAACGCCGCTCCTTAAAGACGAGCGAATTCGCGCGTTGGTGGCGGCAACTGAAGCAGACCTTGCAAACGGATCTCCAGCCGGGAGAATCTACACGGATTCAATCGGGCGCGCTCTGGCAGCCGCGCTGATGCATTCGCAGGGAGTATTGCGGAGCTCGATGCGCCACTACCGTGGGGGTCTCTCCCCAGTGCAACTCCGCCGGGTGACCAGCCTTGTTCATGAGAACCTCCATGAAGACGTGAGCTTGATGCAGATGGCCGAGGAAGCAAAGCTGAGCCCGGCATACTTCTCTCAAATGTTCCATCAATCGACGGGAGTTGCTCCGCACCAATTTGTTTTGAGGGCACGGGTGGAGCGAGCCAAGGAGCTGCTAGTAAAAGAAGACGCACGCGTCCTCGATGTAGCCATTGCATGTGGATTCCAAACCCAACAGCACTTCGCAAGAGTATTCCGCGCTTTCTGCAAGATGAGTCCCACACAGTTTCGTAAAGCGAGACTCGCCTAATTCTTCACTTGCCAACGAGAGAGTGATACTTAGGGCAGCAGAATTAGACACCGACGCTCTTCTGCTCGACGCGGAGTATACGCAGGCATGGAGGGCATTCTAGAGTGAGACTCCTGGATCACGGGGAAACCAGAACTAATCCTCAAGTCCTGGTAAACGCCGTTACCGTACATGTGAGGTTCTAGTACGGGACATGTCCGGTTACGCGACTAATCAGGAGTCAGCCGTTATTCTCAGGACCGATTGCCCGTTACAGCGCCATTTCCGGACACTTACGTGGCTGACTGCCGGGATCGGATTCTACGTTGTTGCCGATGACTCAAACTTCGCGAGCGCTTCTGACGGTTCCAATACCCTACGCCCCCGCCAAGGGTGACGAATACCAAGCTTCTTCATTTTGTAGATTAACGTTGTACGCTTCAACCCCAGCTTCACCGCTGCCCCGTCTGACCCGCCGATCATCCAGGCCGCCTCTTCTAACGCCTGCAAAATCAAGGCGCGATCGACCTCTTTCAGCGTCTTCGCTTTGGACGTCACTGTCACTGTCTTTTGATCGTCTGACGGAACTGGGTTAGGAAGAACTTCATCGCGTGACAGGATCACAGCACGCTCAATCAAATTCTGCAGCTCTCGGACATTACCTGGCCAAGCGTATGATCGCAGCGCCGACATGGTTTCTTCGGGGATATGTTCGATATGTTTGCCGATCTTGCGCGCATAGAGGTCAACGAAGTGAACCACCAAAGCGGGTATATCTGCGTAGCGCGCTCGCAACGGCGGCAGCAGCACGGGGAACACATTGAGGCGATAGTAGAGATCGCTACGAAATTCGTTCCGTTTTACCATTTCCTCCAGATCGCGGTGCGTGGCAGCCAGTATCCGGACATCTACACGGTGCGTGCGACCGTTCCCGACGCGCTCGAATTCCTGTTCTTGCAGAACTCGTAGCAGTTTGGGCTGCAGTGGCAGCGGAATATCGCCAACCTCATCCAAAAAGAGCGTTCCCTTATCAGCGAGTTCAAACCGGCCGATTTTTTGTGCGATAGCTCCGGTAAAGGCTCCCTTCTCATGGCCGAAGAGCTCGCTTTCCAGCAAATCCGAAGGGATGGCAGCACAATTGACCTTTATGAAAGAATGATCGTAGCGCGGACTGATGTTGTGGATTGCTTTCGCAAGCAGCTCCTTGCCGGTGCCCGTCTCTCCCTGAATCAACACCGTAGCGGTGGTGGGCGCGACTCGCTCAATCTTCTCAAGAACGGCCTCAAGGGCGGGACTGCTGCCAACGATGTGGTCGAATTGGCGGTCCCTGTCACTTTGGTCGCTATGCTGGATTTCTCCGACATTCGCCACGATATGTCTCCTACCAGAACCGCGCTCCACGGTCGGCTTCAGCTTTCACTTCCCACAGCCGCTCGAACGCTCTCAAGTAGAACTGTGCTATCGAACGGCTTTGCGAGAAACTTCACCGCACCACCTCGCATAGCTTGCAGCCGCATTTTTTCGTCCCCATGCGCCGTAATGAAAATGATCGGAATCGGGCAGTGCTCAGCACTCAAACGAGACTGTAGATCCAGCCCTGACATTCCGGGCATGCGGATGTCCGCGATAAGGCACCCAGTCTCATGTTGCGTGCCAGACTTCAGGAAGTCCTCGGCTGACGCGAACGATCGTACGAGAAAACCGTCAGACCTCAGCAAACGTTCCAACGCCGCCCGATATGACTCATCATCATCGACCACGATGACCATGTTCGCATTCCCTGATTTGGCCATAGCAATGCAAGGCTAACTCGATTTCGGCACGGCGCAATTATGGCTTCCGATAGGGTGGGCGATACTTATGCATAAGGGGCGTTAGCTAAACCAGGCCGCGGCTCAGATTTGCTCGGAATCAGTGGTCACACGACTGCCGGAAGCTTAAGTCTTTCCGCCATCCTGCCCAACTCCACGGGCGAGTTAGCTTGCATCTTGTGCATCACTTGTCCGCGATGGACCTGGGCGGTGATTTCGCTGGTTCCGAGCCTCGATGCGATCTGTTTGGTCATCATGCCGGAGACTAGAAGGCCCATTACCTCGCGCTCACGCGCAGTTAACGTCTCGTAACGCACCTTCAATTCCTGAATATCGTGTTGTTGTTGGCGGGTTTCTCGTTCGCGTTCGAGCGCCTGATAAATCGCATCCACTAAGTCCTGATCTCGAAACGGTTTCGTCAGAAACTCCACCGCACCAGACTTCATGGCTTTCACCGTCATGGGAATATCGGCGTGTGCGGTGACGAAAATGACCGGAATCTGAACACCTGCTTCGGCCAATTTGCGCGGTACATCCAGCCCGCTCATCCCCGGAAGTCGCACGTCTAGAATCAGACAGCTCGGGCCATCGGGGAGTGTGCGTTCCAAAAAATCCTTCGGCGCAGCAAACGACTCGACCCGCAAACCGATTGACTTCAACAGACGCTCCATCGCTGCACGCGTGCGAGCGTCATCATCAATTACAAACACCGTAGCGTCGTCGCCGGGGGTCACGCGTGCGCCGCCGCTTTTTGGGGCAGCGTAAAGTGAAACGTTGCACCCCGTTCGGAATTGGAGGCAGCCCACAACCGACCACCGTGCGACTCGACAATGGAACGCGTGATCGCTAGTCCCAGACCGGTGCCGTGAGCCTTGGTAGTAAAGAATGCGTTGAATATCTTGTCGGCTCGTCCGATGGGCAGCCCTACGCCGGTATCGCTAACCGAGATCTGCAGTTGACCGCTTTCAGCCAACTGCGACTTGATGCTGAGTTCGCCGCTGGTATCCCGCATCGCCTCAATTCCATTGAGCATAAGATTCATGAGTACTTGCTGCAGTTGCACGCGATCTGCAATGACCTGCGGAAGAGACTCACCTAACTCAGTACGCAACGTGACAGAATGGCGATGCGCCTCATTTTGTAACATCACGACCATCTCTCCGATAAGGTCGTTTAGATCTACGATCTCGAGTTTCGAAGTACCCTTCTGGTAGAGCGACCGGACGCGGTCGATGATATCGGCTGCCCGTGTAGCATCCTTGGCCATTTCCAGAGCTGCCTCGCGCGCCTCCGACACATCAGGCTGATCACGGTCGAGAAATCGCAAGCAGGCCTGAGCGTTTGTCACTGCCGCACCAATGGGCTGTTTGATTTCATGAGCCAACGACGCGGTAAGTTCTCCCATGGTACTGACTCGGTTCACGTGGGCGAGATGCGCCAGTTCTTGTCGTAAGCGTTCGCGCTCTTCTTCCGCGTTCCTGCTTTCGGTCACGTCCATTACCACCCCCATCAATTGCGATACCTTCCCAGCTGCGTCCAAAACGGGGTGGCCAAGGGAACGTAGGTATCTGACGTCGGAGTGCGGAATCAGAACCCGGAACTCCGCGTCGAGATCCGATTTTTCGACGATGGCTCGATTGAACGCCTGTTCGTATCTTTCCCGGTCATTGGGATGAATCCGCTGCAGCCTTTGTTTCCAGGTTGGCATACCATCATTTGGATCGAAGCCTTGCAGGCGATACCATTCGTTTGAAAGATGCATGGGTTCCATTCGAACCGTGTCGAAAACCCAACTCCCGATCTGCGCCACTCGCTGCGCCTGCGCGAGGTAAGTTTCACTCCGTCTTAAAGCTTCCTCGGCGCGCCTACTTTCCGTGATATCAACCATGGTGCCGACCACTTGAACAAGATCTCCATTGGAACTGAACACTGGATGGCCGATGCCACGAATGTGTTTATCTGTTCCATCGGATTTCACTATTCTAAATTCGACGTCGCAATCCACCTTCTCGATGAAGGTCATGTCGCCTGCCATCCTGACCCTACTGCGGTCCGACGGGTGTACTCGCTCCAGCCATTGGTCCCACATCGGCAGGCCCTGCCGTGGATCAAAATCGAAAAGTCGAAACATTTCCTCGGACCAGTACACGGTCTCCCGGCTTTTGCCATCGATGGCACAACTGCCGGTACGGGTTAGCCTCTGCGCTTCAGCCAAGTAAGCTTCGCTGCGCTTGAGAGCCTGCTCTGCTCGTTTGCGCTCCTCGATATCGGTATTTGTTCCGTACCATTTAAGAACCCTTCCGCTGTCGTCGAGGGATGGAGTCGCGCGGAACAGAAACCAGCGGTAAACCCCGTCGAATCGGCGCAAGCGGGCTTCGATTTCGCCTGGCTGGCCTGAAACCGTGACAGTTCGCCAGTAGTCCGCAAGCGCATTCAGATCATCGGGATGAACCGAAGCTGTCCAACCCCAACCCAGCGCTTGATTCGCTGTTAAGCCGGCGTAAGCAAGCCAGCGTCCGTTGAAGAATTCAGCAGCACCATCCGCTGCGGCGGACCACGCCATGGACGGAATGGTTTCAATAACTTCGCGCAGCTCTCGTTCACTGCGTTGCAGCCGCTCGTTCTGGCGCCGTAATTCTCGCTGTGCGCCTTCCGCCCGCTTGAGATTAAAATTGTCATCAATCGCAAATGCGACCACACGACCAATCAGACGCAAAAAGCTGATGTCTTCAGAGTTGTAGCGAGTTCCAGGCGTTCCGGACATGCCCAACGCGCCGAGGCGGCGATGCGGCGTAGTTAGGGGAACAAACACGAGCGGGCCCACGTCGAGCCCTTGAGCAGCGATCCCTCGCTTGAAGCGTGCAGGTACTCTTTCATCGGTGGTCCAATCAGCAATGTGGAACGGTTCCTGCGTGACATATGCTTGCCATGAAGGGCGCTGCTCGACTGGCACGTCCGCGTAGCCAGCCACCAGGCTCTTCTCTCGCCCCACCACGGCCCATTCGACTTCCGTGGAGTTTTCCTTGTAGGTGACAATGTAGAACTGCAAGAACTCGAGGAATTCACGCAACTGTTCAGCGAGGATCTTCGTCAGGTCCTCAGGTTCCGGACAAATCGAAAGGGCCTCGCTGAGGCGAAGCAAAGCTTCGTAGCGTCGTCCGTCACTTCGCGGCGGAATGTAACCCTCCTCACTCATGTCGTGATTCGGAAGTCCCTGTCATCGGGGCGCCCCGCAAACGACTCGGCTCGTGATTCTGAATCCCGCGTTCGCGCAGCGATGGTAGCACGACCCGAAATGCGATTAAACGACGGTAGAGTTCGCTGCGGAGCTGTTATTCGCGTGAAGTGTTTGCTGACATCGAGTGAGGGATGGGCACAGCGCGACGATGCTGTGTGACCGGAGAGTGCCCCAGCATTTCGTTGGTCCACGGGAAATGATATTCGTCATCGAGAACAGCAAGTCACGTGCCACAACGCGGACTCGGATCGTCCAACGGAATTTCAATGATTCGCGGGCGGCGGACGTTGGAGCGCTGGGGTCGCCCGTCAAATGCCTGACGTCAAGGCAGAATTCGGATTAACGCCGCACGCATCAGCCGGATACTTTCGGAGCCAAAGTCGCCTCGGTCTGTCCCAAAGTCTCAATCGAATTGCGTGATGCGATTGTGTGCGCACGCCGTGACAGTCTGCTTTCCGTCTTGACGTCAAAGATTCGACGCGCAACAAATACTGGCGAGATTCGTCATTCCACAGCCCTCTTGAATTCAAGCGATTCTGCGCCGTTGCTTTCTGGCACTCGGCATGCTTCGGTGAAGAGTGTGGACGTTCCTTGATGCGTAGCTAACAGTTCGCTCATTTGACGTGAGGAGAACCACAATGAAAATTATCGCGCTCGAGGAACACTACGGGCTTCCGGTTATACACGAAGCCGCTCTAAAGGCGAATGATCCGTATGCGCTGGTGTTGGAGACATTAAAAAAAGCTGGACACTTCCCCGACGACCCAAAAACAGGGTTCCCAGCGGGTATCTATGATCTGGGCGAGGGGCGGATCGCTGGTATGGACGGTGCCGGTATCGATGTGGCGGTACTCTCGTACGCTACTCCAAGCGTAGAGCGCCTTGAGCCGTCACTAGCGAGGGACCTAGCTCGACAGGCGAACGACACTTTAGCGGCTGCGATCTCTAAGTACCCGGACCGGTTGCTGGGATTTGCCACACTGCCGATGCTTGATCCCACGGCTGCAGCCCGTGAGCTCGAGCGCACTGTCCGCGACCTGGGCTTCGTCGGCGCACTGATAAATGGACATGTGAACGGGCGTTATCTTGACGACAAGTTCTTCTGGCCAGTGTTCGAATGCGCAGAAGCTCTCGGCGTGCCCATCTACCTGCATATCCAAGTTCCGCCGAAGCCGGTGGTTGACGCCTACTACAGCGGCTTCGCTCCCGAAGTATCTGCGTTTCTGTCAATTGCGGGATCGGGTTGGCACATCGACAACGGGGTTCACTGCCTCCGTTTAATCCTGGGCGGGGTGTTCGACCGATTTCCCAAGCTTCAGATTATTGTGGGCCATCATCTGGAAATATTGAGTTGGACGACGTGGCGGGCGGACTACGGATTTCCGCCGAAGAAGAATGGTGGGCTGAAACGGAGCATCAAGGAATACATGCGGGAAAACTTCTACGGGGGAATCCTCGCCGGCGAATACTTGAACCAGGAGTCTGGCGCGATGGATAAGAGCTGGAGTCTGTCGTATCAGGCCTATCTGGGCATGGTGAATACGGTTGGAATTGACCGCGTCGTCTTCACCGCGGACCATCCATACGGCAGCATGAAAGCCGCTCGGCAATTCTTTGATCAGATGCCTATCAACTTGAATGAAAAGGAGAAGATCGCGCACCTCAACGCGGAGCGCCTGCTCGGTCTCGGTCAGAAAGAAGGAAGCCGAGCTGTGGCTGGCCGCTAAATTCTCAGCGCTATGCGTCGACTTCGCAAGAACAGATTCGGGTGAACCCAGTCAGAGCAACACAGAGAGGAGAATGCAATGCCACTTCAAAATAACTACTTTGCAGACTATGACCACCTAAAACTGACACGCGATGACAAAGGCGTGCTGGTTGCTGAATTCCACACCAACGGCGGACCGTTCATCATGACCGCGCCAGCTCACACACAATTTGTCGATGCCTTCTACCGGATTGCACAAGATAGGGCGAACAAGATCGTAATCCTGACGGGCGCAGGTGGTGAGTTCATTACTGATGTCAATTGGTCGTCTTTTGGCGATGTCACCGATCCCGGCGTCTGGAGTCCAGTTCACGACGAAGGCGTTCAGGTTTTAGAAAACATTGCCAACATACGAGTACCGGTCATCGCGGCTATCGAAGGACGTGCCCACGTGCATTCAGACTACGCGCTGCTTGCCAGTGTAATCGTGGCGGCGGAGGGCGCGACCTTCCAGGATGTGGCGCACTTCTCCGCGGGTGTTGCGCCCGGCGACGGAATCTTTACAACCTGGAGTTATCGCGCTGGAGCGGGACGAGCGGAGGCATTTCTGCTGAACCCACAGCCGCTACCGGCGCGTACTGCACACGAATGGGGAGTGGTTGCCGAAGTTGTGCCGAACGGTAAGGCAATCAGTCGGGCACGCGAATTGGCCGAACTCTACTTGAAGGCTCCGGAGGTTACGCGCCGCAACACCCGCATCCACTTCATTCAGCCGTTGAAGGAGCGCATTGTGCGAGAAGTCGGATACGGACTGTCGCTCGAAGGAGCTTCAGCGGCCGATCTCATGAAATCAATGCAAGCCAAGAGTGAACCTGTCGCTCGGAAAGGACAATCCGGATAAAAAGCACAGCCCTTCATCGGGCTAGCAAAGAACAAGCTGACCAAGAAAATTGTAATCACTGGCGCATCGAAGGACATCGGCCGTGCAACAACTAAGATCCGTTGCCCAAGCAGGGAAGGGAGCCGCGGAAGTTCCCACGGAAGCTCGGCCATTGCGGCGAGTGGGCCGTGAACTTCTGGGTCGATCGAGATGTATCTCGAACCCGGGTGAAGTACAAGCACGCGACGCGAGTTGCGATGGCAAGTGGATCGTCACATCTGGCTCCAAGCCGATTACGGAATTTTTTATGCCGGCGACTTTCTCAAGCAGACGCAACCCGGTCGCAGTCTGAATTATTGGGCGCTGTGGGCTGGATATAAGTTTTAGCGGACCTCTCCCGCATGACAGGCAGGAGTTCTAACCAGCTGAACTACGCCCCTGCAACCCCGAACTGGCACCAGACAGCCGCAGAATGTTCGGACTAGCAATGGGAAGTCCGCCAGTGTTTACTAATGACTTTTGGGAGGAGGGCCTCCGAGATATCGGACCCAAGTCCTGGTAAACGCCCTACTCGGACAAGTGAAGTGCCGCTTCACATCTCCGGTAACGCGACTGATCAGGAGTTACGAGCGCATCGTGATTGATTCTTGCCGATAGGCATATCCAGCCCATGCGGGACAATCGCGTGGATCTCGTGTGGTGACGGGGCACTCGAAAGAAGAGGTCGAATTCAGCGCCCAATAAATCCGGCGCGAAGTAAATATCGGTCAACTGCCTCAGCCGCAAGACGGTTGAAAGAATTAAACTCACTCCTGAACGGAAAAGTGAATTCAACCGGGTTCATTTTTCTTAGGGGTCGAACTTTGACCGTGATCGTTACGTCAGTTTCGTCAATCACCCATACTTTCCATTTTCGGCCACTGTGCTCGATAGTGGGGATCCTTGCCGACATGCGACTCCGATCAGTTCCACGAATAACACGAATGTACTCGCAGGAACAGGACCGCGTCAACCCGTACGAATCGGCCAAATGGGTGAGTGCGCTAAGTCCTGATTAACGCGGTTACCGGACATCTGAAGTTCTAGTACGGGACTTGTCCGGTTACGCGACTAATCAGGAGTTTGGAAAAGCCTCGCAAATAGTCCTTTTTTCTTGGGGCGTCTTTTCACTGCGTCTTGAATGCGAGTCCAGGTTTCTATCGGCTTGTTTGCGAGGTCAACCACCAAATCCAGTGACTGACAGTAGGCAAGAAATGCTTCGGACAATGGTTTGGCGGCCTCGCAGTTTTCAATTGCGACAACCTTTTTCTTCTTCATTCGGAGGCATACTCCTGTTCCATTCGCGTCCCAAAACAAATACTCATCGTTCTGGATGTCGAATTCTTCAAGGTGAAAGAACAGGTCCTCCGGCTTTTCAACCAACTGCATTGCGCAGTCATCCTTTTCAAAAACGAAGAGCGGGTACAGAACGGCCATGACGGTCCTCAATGATGCATGGGCTAGCTACGTCCCGCCTATCCTAGAATAGATTAAGACCCAAGTCCTGATAAACGCCGTTACCGGACATTTGAAGTTCTAGTACGGCACTTGTCCGATTACGCGACTAATCAGGACTTGGCGGTTAGTGCCGCTGCGACGGGCATCTCGTGGTGGCATCGCCGAGGCGAACAATTCTTTCTGCCTAGCGTGTTACTATCGGCCCGAAGTGCGCCGATACAACTGGAAACGAGTGGGGGTCCGCGTCGCTCTCGCATCTGGGATTGCGGTGCTGATCGCTCTTTCAGCTCACTCCAGTAGAAATGCCTGGCCGCCGCGCATCTGTAATGGTGGATTCATGGACGGCGTCGTGTTTATTCTTGGGTTGTTTGCCGCGATGCTGGTTGTCGAGGGATTCCATTGGGGTGCCTGGCTGATGCGGCAGCAGTCCGACGCTTCTCGGGCAACGTCGCAACTCTCTCTGGACAATTCGTCTCCCACCGGAGGGAGGCTCTTTGCACCAGTTGGATGGCTCTCCTCGTTTTTGCTGGCTCTACTTGTACTGTTCGTCGTGCGCGCGTACATCGGCACGTTGACGGCATGTGAGGGAGTCGATCCGAGCAGTATTTCCAAACGAATGGTCGTGGGCGCGATTTTTCAAGCATATGGTGTGTTGCTGCTCGCCGAAGTCGCATTAAGAAAGTACCCGCTCAGGCAGATCGGCAAACGCTCATAGGGATGGGTTCGGGTGATTGCATTTACCGGCAATTTGAAGATCTAGCCCGGCAGATGTCCGGTAACGCGACTTACCAGGAGTTGACCAAGCCCTGCTAATTTACTGATGCCTCGCGGCCCTCAGCACTGACTCGTTCGCCCCGCAGGTAGGACCTAACTGCCGGGTCATTGAATGCAATATAGTCAGCTACAGCGAAAAACTCCTGCATCAAAGGGCTCGCCAAAGCCTCGGAACGATTCAGAGACGTCCCTAGGATTGACTTACCGTTGTAGAGAGACTCTGCGGGCTCGCGTACCATCATTTCGTAAGTAGTAGGAATCGGGCGTGCTTCAATGTAAATCCACTTGCGTTTGGATAAATCGTTTTCGTCGCCCCATCCTCCGATGCTGATGGTGAGCCTTGCCGACGTTTCTTGGTGACCCGTCATCAAGTTAGCGAAGTATACTGCGTGCGCCGCGCTATCCTTGGACACCCAGCCCCACACCGTTTTGGATTCTTCTCCGCAATGCGGGCAATCGAAGGACTTGATTTCGTCGTTAAACTCGATGTTGTAGGTAGCCATGCTGGATCGCTGGCCGTATCGTACCAAGCGGCCGAATTGTAATCCACCGGGGGTAGTGCCTGATTAACGCATTTACCGGACATTTGGGTTCTAGTACAGGACTTGTCCGGTAACGCGGGTGATTTCAATGGGTCGACGCAACACTAAGCTAGAATCCGCCTGGCATTGAAAACAAAAGCCAAAATCACTTGTTAGGGTTAGAGCAGCCGGAACGCTGCTCTGGCTGGGTTTTGACCGAGTGCAGCCAAACAGATGGTCCTCCTGCGCAAGCATTGTCGAATCAATGCACTAGATGGTGTTGCATCGATCGGTTGAACTGGTGGCGTTAATCGGGCAGCACTCATTTATGAAATCATTACGGAACCCTTATTCCTTCCTAAGGCTCACCTCTTACAGTCTGTCCAGACGGGGTCCGTTGTCCTGTGTGACCTAGGGGAGTGTCAAAGTGCTAAAAATTCTGGCAAACCATCGAATTCAATTGATATTGTTCGTGTTTTTTTTCACAGCGAGTTGTGATCGCTGCTTCGCACAGAACAATGCACAGCCTTCCGAGCAACAATCACCTCAGTCGATTCAAAGCGAACTCGATGCAATGCGAAAACGCATCGATGAACTTGAAGCGGAGTTGAAGAACGTGAAAGCGTCGGAGCGACCGACGACGCCCCCGACGAGCGCCAAAGCGACCGTGCCGGTGGCCCCGGTCGTCGCAGCGCCCGCGACTACAACACCCGAGGCCGCCAGTTTGGAAAAGGCCGCAACCCAGGCCGCGGCGGAGCCAATCGCTCCATTTTCGGATTCGGATTGGACTTGGCTGAACGGCAACCCGCGCACCAAGGAAATCTTCTGGGATACGAAATTCTTTACGCCCGAAATTCGGTCGGACACGGTGTACGTGTTCGATTTCAACCGCCCGACGGATCATTCGATGGGCGGATCGAGCGAACTCTTCCGGTCGCAAGAGGTGCAACTGACGCAGCTCGGCGTGGGCGGCGATTTCCACTATGACAACGTGCGCGCGCGGCTGATGACGCAGTTTGGCATGTATTCCACAACGACCCCGCGCAACGACCCGAGCCCCGGGCACGGCCAATGGGACCTCGCCGATGCGTACCGCTACATTTCGGAAGCATACGGTGGATACCACTTCAACGTGATGCACGGGATCAATGTGGACGCGGGAATTTTCATGTCTTATATCGGCCTGTTCAGTTACTACAATTTCGACAATTGGGCTTATCAACCGTCGTACGTTTCCTCGAACACGCCCTGGTTTTTTAACGGCGTGCGCGTGCAAATTTTCCCGACTGCGCATTTGAAGATTGAGCCCTGGTTCATCAATGGATGGCAGGCGTACGGTTCGGCCAATCACACGCCGGGGATCGGGGGTCAAATCAAGTGGACTCCCACGCCCTGGATGAACGTGATCTCCAATAACTACGGCGTTGGTCAGGATGATCTTTTCATTCCCAACCGCAAACGCATCCACACCGACAACAGCATAGAAATTAAGTACTTCGACAAGCCGTACCAGCCGCTAGACAAGATGGCGTTCTCGCTGACTGGCGATATGGGCTGCGAGTACGGCGGCGGCGTCAGTTGCTACGGCGATAAAGCGGGCGGACCCAAGCAAAGTTTCCTTGGGTTCATGCTCTACAACCGTTTCTGGTTCCATCGCGATTTGTTCGGCGTGACGTTGGGCGGCGGGAAGATCAACAATCCGGGGCGCTATCTTGTGTTGCTGCCGCCGATCAATGGAGAGAGCGCGATTACGGCGGCAACGAATTCTCCTTACTTTACGGAGAATCCCGGCGATCCGTTCAAGGCGTGGGATTCGTCCATCACGTTTGATTACATGCCCAAGCAATACATCACGTTTCGTTGGGAGTATGACTACCGCCACGCGAGCGTGCCGTACTGGACGGGCCGCGGCGGAATTACACCTCCTGGCGGGAACAACGGTTCTCCCCAATTCTTCGCGTGCAGTAACGGTTCCTCATCCGGACAAACGAGCCTCGGACCGGCGGAAACAGCCTGTGGCGGCGGAGCCAGTAGTGTCTTTTTCCCGGACCTTCGCAGGGATGAGAATTTTATTGATATGTCGATTCTGGTCAAATTTTAACTAGAGCGCATCCGCCCGATGAGGAGTTCTGCCAAAGAATCATAGGGCGGGCGCTTGGCAAGTCTGCAGCATTGCTTTTTTTCGAAGTTGAGGAATGAAACATGAAAGACGCCACGTTTCGTGCCATTTCTCTGATCGTGCTGCTTGTCATACCCAATATCACTTCGTCGCATCAACTCAAGGATAATCCCCAACTGGACGAAGGCCACTGGGGCGTTGTGAGATCGGGCTACTTAACCGCCGGGAAGTATCTCGCGCTCAAGCCAGACACACAGGCCGTTTACATGGCAGGGATGATCGATGGGATGTATTTAGCCCCAATGTTCGATGCGCCAGATGAAGATAAATATCTAGTCAGAATTCGCGTGTGCGTGACTGACGGTGACATAACGAACACACAAATTGCAGCAATTGTGACGAAATATGTGAAGAAGCGCCCCGACATATGGCGGGCGAGTGCGAACGTTGTTGCTTATGAGGCGTTACGAGACTATTGCCCTGCGATCTAGTCTCGGTCGCGCCTCTGCGCTGTTAGCCAATCTCAACTCAGTCGGCGGGTGGCCGACCCTTTCGCACCGCCGGAACCGAAAGCGGGTGGGCCACCTGCTAGTACCGAGTTCTAGGCGGCCAAAAGATTCTCAACGCGCTCGATCAACTTGGTTGCGCCCTCCGATTTCGAGAACACGGCATCGATTCCAAAGAGGGATGTCAGCTTCTTGTTGAGTTCTTCGGCATACATGGTGACCATCATGATCCGAATCCTCGGCAGTGCACGACGTAGTATTCCTGCCACTTCCAGGCCAGTGAGGCGCGGCATTTTCACGTCCAGTAGAATCAAATCAGGCGTCAGTTCTTTCGCCTTCGCCACCGCATCAACTCCATCGGTCGCTTCGCCACAAATCTCGAAGTCTGTTCCGCGCTCAAGTGCCTGACGGATTTTCGCGCGCACCATTTCGCTGTCATCAGCGATAAGGATCGTCCGGGGTTTGTCTGGTCCCAAAGAGCCAGATGCATCGGTTGGGGGCACGTTGCTCACTCCTGGTAGCTCAAGTTACATTCTAGTCCCTCCGACAATACGGTGAATCGTGTAGAGGCAAGCGCGTGGATGCCTCTTGGAAGCGAGTGCATCCCAACCAAACCACAACCCAAAAAATTAGGCCAGTTAGTACTAGCGCTGTCCCACTTCTGTCCACAAGTACAGCTGCGCTCTCCACGCTTCCATGTTAGCCTGACGCAGGACTCAAAAAAATGAAAAGTTTTCAAAATTCGCGCGACGCCGTCACCAACGCACCA
>Ga0210387_10001117_pt1 | contig 20059 bp, 16 predicted proteins | sample IncBWC7OmetaG_FD_160108 | JGI IMG/M metagenome (GOLD analysis project Ga0210387, IMG submission 160108) | Forest soil microbial communities from Barre Woods Harvard Forest LTER site, Petersham, Massachusetts, United States - Inc-BW-C-7-O ...
GTTTCGGCTGCGATAGTGCTCGGTGTCGCCCTGCGCGTGGGTCGGTGGATGATAAATCAGCCGATCTGGCTCGATGAAGCTATGCTCTCGCTTGGCATCATTCATCGCCCACTCGGCGCTGTACTATTGTCGCCGCTCCCTTACGGGCAGATTACACCGCCAGGATTTCTGCTCGCGCAATGGATCAGCGTCTCCGCGCTCGGCACCAGCGGCCGCGTGCTGCGCCTCATGCCGCTCCTGGCGTCCCTCGCCTCGTTGCCTCTCTTCGCGCAACTCGCCCGACGGGTGCTGCGCGATGACACACTCGTCGTCGCGGCAATCTGGTTGTTCGCATGCAACCGTGCACTGGTTACGTACGCGGCTGAGGCGAAACCCTACGCCTGGGACGTCACGATCGCGATTGCGCTCATGCTCGCCATCGACTGCCGCCCGCTCGTCTCTGGCGCGTTGGGCGCCGTGCTGGTGTGGTGCTCGTACCCCGCGGTCATCGTGCTCGCCGCGCTCGCGATCGTACGCCGACGCCTCTCGGTCATCATTGTATGGACACTCAGCGCCGCACCGGCAATATGGGTCGCCGAGCACAAGCTGAGCCCGAGCGATCGCGAGTACTTGCATCGGTTTTGGAGCGATGGGTTTTGGCGTACATGGGGCTGGCCACTCACGCAGCCAGCGCACGTGCTCGACTCGCTCTTGCGAGTGCCGCCTGGCATCGTGTGGCTCATCGCGATACTCGTCGGACTGTGGTTTCTGCGACGCCGCGGCGTCATGATGCCGATAGTAGTGGCGATCGGTGCGGCCGCGGCGGGACTGTATCCATTGTCCGATCGCCTCGCGCTCTACTTGCTACCGGGCGCCCTGCTCGCGATCGCGGCGGGGCCGAGGTGGATCGTCGTGGTACTTGTCGCGATCCAAGGCATCGAGGCGCTGTTTCCCGAGCATCACGAGGACATGCGTACGGTTGCCACGGCGCTGGCGCGAGTGCGGCAGCCCGGTGATGCCGTGTACGTCTACTACGGCGCGCTACCCACGTTCGAGTACTACGCGGACACGACGGGAATAACGCGGGGCGGATGCCATCGGACAGACTGGCCGGCCTATCTCCAGGAGCTCGCCGCACTGCGCGGCCGCCATCGCGTCTGGCTCGTTGTAGCCCATGAATTCGAGGGCAACGGCGTGCGCGAAGATTCGTTGCTCGTTCGCTACCTGAACGCAACAGGCCGCGCGTACCTCACAATACCGGCGCGCTCGGCGTTCGCTTCGCTATATGACCTCAGTGATGCCCCGAATGCGGTTGTTGTCCCCGCGCCGCGCTCGACCCGCGCGCCCCAGCCGAACCTCGGTTGTCGCGCCAGCTGATAATTGTGATGTGCATCACACATTCGCTGTCGCATGTTGTAACGGCGCCGCAACCTGTTGCAGGTGTGCAGGATAGATAGACGTAACAGCAGCCTTTGGCAAATGCACGCTGTGAAACGGACAGGTGCAGGACTTGCTCAAGAAAACCCTGACGATCCAACTCGGCCGATTAGCTCATATCACTAGACCAAAATGCCGCTAAGCATGCGCGGTTCGGTTCGCGTCTTGCGAGCACGGCCGAGTACCTGTTGCTCACTCAGCGAATCCGCATGAACCAAATGATTAGATGTATCCCAATGCTCGCGCTTGTGGCTGTCGCCGGCGCCGGGCCGGCGGCGTCGCAAAGCAACTTCGCGAACGCCACGCCGCCTCAGGCCAGCCCGCGCGGGGATACGGTGCTCGGGCAGAGTCGGCTGCAGCCTGGCGATGTCATCCGGCTGCGTATCTGGCGCGAACCTGACCTCTCCGGTGAATTCCCGGTCGACGAGTCCGGGACCGCAGTATTCCCGAAGCTCGGGCCCACGAAGGTCGCCTCAATTACGGCCGACTCGCTCAGGTCCCTGCTGGTGACCACGTATGCCCAGTACTTAAGGGATCCCGCGATCGAAGTGACGTTCCTGAGGCGCGTCACCATTCTCGGGGCTGTTAACCACCCCGGTATCTACCCCGTCGACCCCACCATGACGGTGCACGACGTATTCGCACTGGCGGGGGGCACATTGCCGAACGGCAACCCGAAGCATTTCCAACTGCGCCGGGGCGGCCAGGCTGTCGACGTCGATTTCTCGCAGGACACGCCGATCGGCCGGACCACGATTCGGTCCGGCGACGAGCTTTACGTGCCGGAGCGCAGTTGGTTCTCGCGCAACGGTATTTACGTCATCGGTGGCGTCATTACAGCCACCGCCATTGTCGTCTCGACGCTGATCCGATACTAATGAGCCACTCCATCACACCGAACGGCAACAACGGAAACGGTTCGAGCCTCGGGCCGTACCAGACGCCACCGTGGTCGGGGCCAGTGCCCTCGCGCCGCGATGAAGATCTGCTCTCGATCGACGGCATCTGGAATCTGATCCGACGCCAGCGCTGGATCGTGCTCGCGTCGATGGTGATCATCGTTGGGCTCGTTGGCGCGTTGTGCGTGATCATGACGCCAACGTACGAGGCCACCGCGGCGGTTCGCGTGCTGTCGCAGAAGATGGACATGCCGAGCTTGTTCGATCAGGTCACGAACGATCGCGAGGTTGCGACCGAGGTCTCGGTGCTCCAGAGTCGCCGACTGGCCGAAGCCACGATCGATTCGCTCGGGCTGCGGGCCGTCGTCAAGCCGGCGCGCGTCCCGCGAAGCGCCGTGTTCAGCTACTTCCACGTCGACCCGCTGGCCGATTCGGCGGCGTACGACCTGACACGGCGCGACTCGGCTGGTGGTGGATTCACGGTCACGAATGGCGACGGGAAAGTGCTCGGTGTGGTCCAGCCCGGCGGGCAACTCAACGTCCCCGGAATTATGGCCGTCCTGCGCCCGCGGACCGCGAAGGACGGGCCGGGCAAGATTCATATCGAATTGCAATCACGCGAGGATGCGTACCAGCTCTTTGACAAGCATCGGAAGGTCGAGCGTCCCGTGCGCGACGCCGATGTCATGACGGTGACCTATCGCGGGAAGGACCCGGAGCTCACGCGTGACGTTCCCAACGTCCTCACCCATCTGTTCATTCTCGACAAGACGTCGATGCAGAAGGTGCAGGCGCGAAGCACCGTGAAGATTCTGCGCGAGCAACTGGACTCGCTCTCCAATGAGCTCAATACGTCCGACGCCGCGCTGCAGACGTTCCGCGAGCAGCACAATGTCGTGAGCCTGCCGGATGAGGCGCAGGCCGACGTCCAGCATGCGGCGAACATCCAGGCCGAACGCGCAGATCTGGACGCCGAGAAGGGTGCACTGACGACACTGATGCGCCAGGTGACGCTCGAAGCCGCGCACCAGAAGCCGGACGATCCGTCGCCCTACCGGAGGCTGATCGCGTTCCCAACGTTGCTCAAGAACCAGGCATCGACCGAGCTGCTGCATTCGTTGTCGACGATCGATGATGAGCGCACCACGCTGCTCACGCGTCGCACGCCGAAAGACCCCGATGTGCTCGCGCTCACCGAACGCGAGCATCAAGTCGAGGATCAGATCCGTACGATCGCGACGACGTACCTCGCCGGTTTGACCGAGCAGGTCAACTCGTACGACAGCGTCCTCGGGCAGTACTCGCACCGAATGAACGTGATTCCGGCCGTGGAGACGCAATACGCCCGGTTGTCGCGGGCGCCGAGAGTGCTCGACACGATCTATGTCGCGTTGCAGACACGGCTCAAAGAGGCGCAAGTCGCCGAGGCCGTGGACGATCCGACGTTGCAGCTCATGGACCCGGCTGTCATTCCAGTCGAGCCGATCCGCCCGAAGCCGCCGCTCTATCTCGCGATCTCCGTGATCTTGGGATTGCTGGTGGGCCTCGGTATCGCGTTGGCGCGTGATTCGCGCGATCATACCGTCCATACACGGGCCGATGTGCTCGCGGCGACTGGTGCTCCTGTGCTGGGGCTGATTCCACGTATCTCAGGCAACGCGTTGACCACGCGCCTCCGGTTCTCCGGAGAGCTCGGCGATCCGGCTGCCACCGGTGGGCATGGACGCCGCCGGTTGTCGCACCGGCAACGCATCGCGGCGCTCGACGCCGAGTTGAACGGGACATCCAACGGCGAGGTGCTCGACGGTGCAGAGCCGGATGCGCGGAGCGCCGTGGCTGAGGCATACAGTCGCCTGCAGACCAACCTCGCGTTCTTGCGGCCACGTGGCGAGAGCGTGCTCAAGACATTGGTGATCACGAGCCCGTTGTCGGGCGATGGAAAAACCACGAGCGCCGTCAACCTCGCCGTCACACTCGTCACTCGCGGCCATCGGGTGTTACTGGTCGACGCGGATTTGCGCCGCGGGATTATCAACCGCGTGTTCGGCGCCTCGCGTACGCCGGGCTTGAGTGATGTTATTGCTGGAACGACGTCGCTCGAGGCCGCTGTCCGGGGTGTGTCGCTGGGCAGGGGAGGGGAACTGCACTATTTGCCGACCGGTTCGTTGCCTGCGCAGCCGGCCGCGCTGCTGGACTCGCCGGCAATGCAAGAGCTCCTGGAGCGGTTGCCATCGTACTACGATCGCATCATTATCGACTCGCCACCGATCAATATCGTGACGGACGCCGCACTACTCTCGGCGCATGCCGATGGTGTTCTCGTGATCGCGCGGTCGGGCGTAACGGCAACGCAAGCATTGTCGTTCGCTATGGAGCAACTGCGTCACGTCCGTGCACCGGTGCTTGGTGCCGTGCTGAACGATGTCGATTTTGCTCGGGATGCGGCCTACGATGGCAACTACCGCTTCCAGGGCTACCGGGACAAGTACTACACTGTCAATGCCTGAGTTGAGCAGATGACTGTTCGGGCTGACGTACGAGACTCTGGCACCCACCGGCGCTATTCCGGTGGGGCCGGCGTCGTGCAGTATGAGAACGCCAGTACGATTGCGGTGAGCGGGCACGATGCCGCGATGGCGACCGATGCCGATGGGACCGGTGCCGCGCGGCGACTCTCGGCGCGCACGGTTCCCGCCAAGCGCCTCGCGACGTTCCTGCGCGTTTGCCGCTACCTCGATATCGCGGTCGTGCTCACGACCATGTTCGGGGTGTTCCTGGTCATGAACGCCGATCATCCCGGCGCAAAAGGCGTTCAGGCGTTCTTGCAGATGCGCATCACCGTCAAGAACGTGCTGCTCCTCGCGCTGTTCGGCGTGTCGATGCAGGTGAGCCTCAGTGCGTTCGGCCTCTATGAGGAGCGGCGGTTCGCCGATCCGAGGAAATACGTGACGCGGCTCATTGGCGCGTGCCTCGTCGGCATGGCACCGGTGATCTTGTTCCCGTTGGCGTCGCACACCGGCGCGTTCGGTCTGACGACCGTCGCGTACTTCATTCTCGCGACCGTGACCGCGCTCCTCGTGCTGCGCGGCGTGATCTGGATCGCTGCCACCACGCCGTCGGCGCGGGTCGAGGAGCGGCACGTCCTCATCGTCGGCAGCGGGCCCCGTGCACTGCGACTCTATCATGAGCTGGCCACGCATCGGGACGAGGATGGGATTCGGATCGCCGGGTTCGTCGACACGAATTTGGATCCCGTGGCCGACGAAGTGTCGCAGCGTCTCCTGGGCGACCTCGATGAGCTCGAGGGCATCTTGATGGGGCGGGTGATCGACGACGTCCTGATCACCCTGCCGATCAAATCCTGCTACGAGCAGATCCAGGAGACGATCGCGTTGTGCGAGCGGCTCGGCGTGCGCGCGGCGTATCTCGCCGACGTCTTTCAGTCATCGCTCGCGCGGCCCTCGTTCGAGCAGACCGGCCAGATCCCGGTCATCCGGATGCACATGGTCGCCAATGACACGCGGCTCGTGATCAAGCGCGGCCTCGATATGGCGCTCGCCGGCGTGGGGTTGGTGGTCCTGTCACCCATCCTGGCACTGATCGCCCTCGCGATTCGCCTGGACGGCCACGGCCCCGTGATCTTCGCGCAGGAACGCTTCGGGTTCAATAAGCGGCGGTTCCGGATGTTCAAGTTCCGGACGATGATCACCGACGCCGAGGCGTTGCAGTCCACGCTCGAGGATCGCAACGAAGCCGCAGGGCCTGTCTTCAAGATCAAGGACGATCCACGCGTCACTCGCATTGGGAAGTTCCTTCGCAAGACGTCGCTCGACGAGTTGCCCCAGCTGTGGAACGTGCTGCGCGGCGACATGTCGCTCGTCGGCCCGCGCCCGCTGCCGCTGCGCGATGTGCATCGGTTCAGCGAGTCGTGGCTCATGCGGCGCTTCAGCGTCCGCCCCGGCGTGACCGGATTGTGGCAGGTCAGCGGTCGGAGCGATCTGACCTTCTCGCGCTGGGTGGCGCTGGACCTGCAATACATTGACCGATGGTCACTCGGACTGGATCTCAAGATCCTGGCGATGACCGTGCCGGCGGTGCTCAAGGGTCGAGGCGCGGCATAGCATTGGCGCTTCCCTGGCAGCGGTTGCGGCAGAGCCTCCTCGCTCGCAACGCGGCCTGGTTGACGGTTGGCCAGGGCGGGCTGAAGGTCCTCCAAGCGACGTATTTCGTCGTCATCGCCCGCACCCTGGGCGCCGGCGGCCTCGGCGCGTTCGCGGCCGCCACGGCGCTCTCGCAGCTGATCGCGCCCATGGCCGGGCTCGGAGCGGGCAACGTGCTCATTCAGCACGTGGCGCGTCGCCGGGAGGCGTTCGACCACTACTGGGGCGGTGCGCTCACCCTCACGCTGATGGCCGGTGCCATCTCCGTTGGCGCCGCGGCGCTCGTCGGACGCGCATTGCTGCCGGCCACCATCCCCACGTCACTGGTCATCTGCGTCGCGACGTCCGACCTCGTGTTCGCCACCGTGCTCTTCCTGTGTGGGCAGGCGTATCAAGCGCAGGAAAAGATGGCGCGCACGGCCCAGCTCCCCATCGTCACGACCTTTCTGCGATTGGTCGCCGCGGTCGCATTCGTCGCGACGCCGGGCGCGCATACGGCCGCGGCATGGGGGTACTACTACCTGGCATGCACCGCACTCAGCACCGCGACCGCGCTCTGGTTGACCTCGCGCGAGCTGGGTCGCCCGGTCATCCGCTTCAATTACACGACGCGGGACGTCCGCGACGGATTTTTCTTCGCGACCGGCATCTCGGCGCAGAACGTCTACAACGACATCGACAAAGTCATGCTCGGCCGCCTCGTTCCCGATCTGAGCGCGACGGGTATTTATTCGGCGGCGTACAGGGTCATCGACGTCCTGCTCGTGCCCATCCGCTCGATCGGTCAGGCGGCGTACCCAAAATTCTTCAAGCATGGCGCGCACGGCGTCCGGTCGAGCGTCAAGGTCGCCCAGCAGCTGTTGCCGCCGGCGGTGAGCTATGGCGCCCTCGCCGGGATCGCGATGTTCCTCGTCGCGCCGTTGTTGCCGCACCTGCTCGGTCATGACTTCGATCAGGCCGCTGGCGCCGTGCGCTGGCTATCGCTGCTTCCCGTTCTCAAGTCCGTCCAGTTCGCCGCCGCCGATGCGCTGACCGGCGCCGGGTTCCAAGCCACACGGACCCTGCTCCAGGTGATCGTCGCCGCCATCAACATCGGCATCAACTTTCCGCTGATTACCCACTACTCGTGGCGTGGCGCGGCGTGGTCGAGCCTGATTTGCGATGGGCTCCTTTCCGTCACGCTGTGGGTGCTCATTTTCCACCTGCGGAAACGGGCGGATGATCGGACGCCTGCTCCGGTGCCTGAGCCCGAGACGGTGTCGTTATGACCAACGAGCGCATTGAGACCGCCGAGCGCACTGAGACCGCCGGGCGCACTGAGACCGCCGGGCGCACCGAGACCGCCGGGCGCACCGAGACCGGGCAGGCGATGGTGGCCGTCTGTGTCGCCACCTATGCTCGCCCAGATGGTCTCGCGCGTCTGCTGGATGGCCTCGCGGCGCTGCGTACCAACGCGTGCATCCGGGTCGTCGTGGTCGACAATGATGCAGCGGGCCCTTCACGCGAAGCGTGCGAAGCACGCGCGCGCGCATTTGCCTTGGGACTCCGATACGAGGTCGAGCCACGCCGAGGCATCACCTACGCGAGAAACAAGGCAGTCGAAGCCGCGGGCACCGACGTCGATTTCATCGCGATGCTCGATGACGACGAAGTGCCTGAGCCGAACTGGCTCACCGCGCTGCTCCGAGTGCAAGCCAAGTATGATGCCGACATAGTCACCGGCCCGGTGATCCCGTATTTCCCGGCCCCGCCGTCCGAGTGGGTCCGAGATGGCCGGTTCTTTGATAGACCGAGATACGAGACGGGCCACGAGTTGCCCCACGCGCACACGCACAACGTGCTGGTCCGACGGAGCGTGTTCGAGAAGACGGGCCGATTCGACGACCGATTCGCGCTCACGGGTGGGGAGGACCTCCAGTTCTTCCGCCGCGCCAAGGCGAACGGCGCCCGCATCGTGTGGGCCAACGACGCCTCGGTCGAAGAATGGATCCCGGCCAGTCGCGCCAACTTCGGCTGGCTGCTCCGTCGCGCCTATCGCAATGGCGCCACGCACGGCCAGGTCGAGCGCGACCGGCCGGATGCGTTCGTGGCCCTGCCGATGCGCATCGTGCGCGGGATGGGCCGCATGGCACAGGGCATCCTGTTGACGCCGGTCGCGCTGCTCTCACTGCGCGACCGCCGCGTGCGACTGGTCCGCGCGTTGATGCTCATCTGGCGCGGGGCTGGCATGATCACCGGGGCACTCGGGGGACGATATGAAGAGTATCGAGTCACCCACTCGGTCTGAGCCCCGCCTCGGCTACCTGTCGGGCGCGCCGCGCGTCACCACGCGCAGCGCGTCCGATGCCGCCGGCCCGCGCGCCCACGTCCTCGGCGTCATCGACGGGTTCGAGCGCCGCGGGTGGACCGTGTCGCGCTACATCGTCGGCGATCGAATGCCCGAGGTCGTGGCGCGCGATGGCGAGTCCATGCTCCATCGTGGACGCGCCTGGACCCTCGCCGCTGACATCGCGCGCCTGGGCCTCCGCGGCCGCCACACCAGCGGCGCATGGTCCGAGCTCGGAACCCACGTCGACTGGGTCTACGAACGCTTCGCGCTCTTTCAGTCGCTCGGCTCCCGCTTCGTGCGCCACGGCGTTCCCTGGATTCTGGAGACCAATGCGCTCCTCACCGAGGAAGCCAGTCGCGAGCGCTCCGGTGTCGTCCTCACCGGCCTCGCGCGCCGACTCGAGCGGCAGGCCTACGAGGAGTGCACCGCTCTCATCGCGATCAGCCAGGCGCTGGCCGACCGGCTGGTCGCCGACATGGGTGTTCCGCGCGAGAAGATCGCGGTCATTCCGAACGGCGTCGACGTGCATCGCTTCGATCCCGCTCGGGTGAACACACCGCGCGCCGCGCGAGCGTTTACGGTGCTGTTTGTCGGGTCGCTCGCGTCGTGGCAGGGCCTCGATGTTCTCCTCCGTGCGTCGGCGCAGGTTCCGGACGTACAGGTGACGATCGCGGGGGACGGCCCCGATCGCGCAGCCCTCGTCGCGCTGGCCCAGCAACTGCAGATCGCCCCCCGTTTTCTCGGCCGAGTCTCACCTGATGACGTCCCGGCGCTGATAGCAAGCGCGGATGTGTGCTACTCCGGCCACTCGGCCTTCAGGTCGCCGCTCAAGCTCTACGAGTATATGGCCATGGGTCGCCCGGTGATCTCTTCGGCCGTGCCCGATGCCAAAGCTGCGTTGGTCGATGGTCAAACCGGCTTCTTGTTCGCTCCTGGTGACGTTGACGATCTCGTCCGAGCGTTACGTACAGCGGTTTCCGCACGGGAGTGTCTGGATGTCATGGGTCAGCGAGCCCGCCACGATGCCGTAGCGCACCACAGTTGGGACGCGAGAGTCGCGGCGATTTGTGCCCACGTGGAGGCGCTGACATGAGGCCGGAGCCTTACGCGTTTCTCGGCATTCGCGTCGGCGCGTACACGCGAGACGATCTCAATGCGTGCATCGCCCAAGCGGTTGATGCCAACGCGCGTGTCGTGATCGCCAATCACAACATGAACAGCGTCTCGCTCATGCGTCGCGATCCCCGCATGCAGGCGTTCTACGAGCAGGCCGACGTCACGCATGTCGACGGGATGCCACTCGTGCCGCTTGGCCGTGCGTTAGGATACCCGCTGCGCCGCGAGCACCGCGTGACGTACGTCGATTGGGTTCCGGCGCTAATGGCCGAAGCGGCCCAACGCGGATGGCGCGTGTACTACCTCGGCGGGCGGCCGGGTGTGGCCGAGCGTGGTGCGGACGTATTGCGTGAGCGGCATCCGACGCTGGCGATCAAGGTGCACCATGGCTACTTCGATCACGCGCCGGGGAGCACCGAGAATGCCGCGATATTGGCCGACATCGCGGGGTACACACCGCACGTGTTGATGGTCGGTCTGGGCATGCCCCGGCAAGAGCACTGGGTGCACGACCACCGCGGCACGATTTCCGCGAACGCGATCCTGCTCGCCGGTGCGGCGCTGGATTACGTCGCGGGTGCAGTACCGACGCCTCCACGGTGGGCCGGACGGTGGTCGCTGGAGTGGGCGTTCCGGCTCGCGGCCGAGCCGCGGCGCCTCGGCCGACGTTACCTCGTCGAGCCGTGGCCCGTCCTCGGCCTCTTTGTTCGCGAATGGCTTCGCAGGGGGAGAATCGCATGATGCACCGACGGGATTTTGTCCGTACGACAGCGGCAACGGCGCTCGCCAGCCGATTTCCCTGGCTTCGCGCGGACGCGACACTCAAATCCAAGGCCGCGGCCAAAGGCATCTTGTACGGCTCGGCCGGCCCGATCACGCTCCTCCAGGACCAAGCGTACCAGCAAGCCTTTATCAAAGAGTGCGCGATCCTCACGCCGGAGTCCGAGCTCAAGTGGGGCACGGTGCACCCAGGCTTGAACACGTACAACTTCGGCCCAGGCGATGCCCTGCTGCAGTGGTGCCAATCCAACGGCATCAAGATGCGCGGCCACACCCTCGCGTTCTGGCAGTCGATCCCCCCGTGGCTCAAGAATACGGTGAGCCCGTCGAATGCGCGGGATCTCCTGACGCAGCACATCCAGACCGTGTGCGGCCACTATGCGGGCAAGCTGCACTCGTGGGACGTCGTCAACGAGGCGATCCAACCGGAAGATCACAACCCCGACGGGATTCGCAATTCCGTCTGGCAGGCGGCCATGGGCACGGACTACATCCCGCTCGCCTTCAACGTCGCGCGTCAGGCGGACCCACAGGCGCTGCTCGTCTACAACGATTTCGGCGTCGAGTACGATTTCCCGGGCATCGACGCCCGGCGGACCGCGATCCTCAATCTGATCAGCAAGCTGAAAAGCCAGAACGTGCCGATCCAAGCGTTCGGTCTCCAAGCGCACCTGTACGGAGGCGCGTTGCAGAAGCTGAACACGAAGCTCCTGACGGGCTTCCTCAAGTCGATCTCCGACATGGGTCTCAAGATCCTCGTCACGGAGCTCGACGTGCAGGATAAGGGACTGCCGGCGGACCCGGCCTCGCGCGACCAGGCCATTGCCCAGTCGTACAGCACGTTCCTCAACGCGGTGTTGCAGAACACGAACGTCATCGTCGTCGAGACCTGGGGTCTCTCCGACAAGTACAGTTGGCTCAAGAATCACGCGCCGCGCGACGACGGGCAGGATGTCCGCACGTTGCCGTACGACGCCAACTATCAACCCAAGTCGGCGGTGTACCAAGCGATCGCGCAAGCGTTCGACGCGGCGCCGCCGAGAACCGTTTAGCAAGAAGGGCCTATGGCAATGCGACGACCCTGGCTGGCGTTTCTCCTGCTCTTCGGACTGTTTTGCGCAGCCGGTCCCTATGACTGGAACAATCGCGTGAACAAGGAGTCGGAGGCGGGAAACCTCAAGGCTGCCCTCTCTGGCACGACGGCCGGCCTCGAGGAGGGAAGCTCGTCACGCCGGTTCGCGGTGATCGGGCTCGCCGTCTTCGCCCTCGCGGTCACGGTCCGCCGGCGATGGAAGGAACGCAAGGGAGTGCCGATGGAGCCCGGTGCACTCGTCGTCGGCGGTGGTGGCGATCGGTCGATCATCGTGCCGCTCGTCGCGTTTGTCACGTTCGCCGCGGCGAGCACGCTGTGGGCCGACGATCCCGGCATCGTCGCGCGGCGCGTGGTCGTCTTGCTCTGCGTGGCGTATGCCGCGTGGGCCGTCGCGCGCGCATGGACGTTGTCCGACCTCCTGTCGTTTAGCGTGCTCGCCTGCTTGACGACGCTCCTCGTCTCATTGGGCCTCGAGATCATGCGCGGCCAGTTTCATCCGTTCGACGGCGGGTATCGACTCTCGGGGCTCACCCACCCGAATAACCACGCGCAGGAATGCGCGGTCGTGATCATCGCGAGCCTGGCGGCGATGCGCCTCGTGCCGGAACGACGGCGGTTCTACGTGTTGACCGCGATCGCGGGGGCGGGCCTGATGGTGCTCACGCGATCGCGCACGGCGGTGTTGGCCGTGATTGTGGCGCTGGGCTTCGGTGCGCTCTACATCATGCCCAAGCGGCGCGTGCTCGGCGTGGGACTGGTGATGGCCGCGGTCCTGATCGCGGTCGGCGTCTTCGGAGCCGATCTCGTCGACTCGGCAAAGCACGCCCTGCTGTTCGGACGCCAGGAGTCGACGGCCGACGTTGGCAGCCTCACGGGGCGCACCGAGCTCTGGTCCGAGCTCATGACCTACGTCGGGGCGCGGCCCATCGTGGGATATGGGTTCGACGGATTCTGGGGCCCGAGCCACACGGCCAGCGTCGCGCTGTCGCTCGGCTGGGTCGTTCCGCACGCGCACAACGGTTACATCGAGATGCTGCTCGATCTCGGCGTGGTTGGGCTGGTGCTGTTCCTCGCGGTGCTCTTCGCCGGGCTGTCCCACGCGCACCGCCGGTTCCGCGAGAGCCCCGGGGACACCGAGGCCTTGCTCGCCGTGACGCTGCTGGTCTGGCTACTCGTCGCGATGATGGCCGAGAAGATCGTGCCCCAGTCGGGCTACGCGTCGTTTCTCGTCATGGTCGTGCTGGCGCGCGAGGCGATGGCGTCGCCGGTCCCGGTCGCGTCGCCCACCGTTCGCGCCTATGCACGGACCGTGAGCGCGTAACGCCTAATGGACGTCGCCAGGGATGCGATAGGGATTGCCGGCGGCCCAGAGACCGACGCGGACCCACCAGGGTTTGCGCTGTTTCGCGGCGCGCGCGGTACTCCAGTCGAACAGCGCGTCGTTGATGTCGTAGTACCCGCGCTGGGCCTCCGGCACATCGCCCGACTCGATGCGCGCGATCAACTCCGGCAGTTGCTCGTAGAACGCGGCCGAGCGATAGGGCGGATGCAGGGACCACATGCCGTCGCCGGAGCCGAGGAAGTCGACCCGGTACATCCCGGCGGCGACCATAGCGTCGGAGAGCACGTTCTCGGCGAGATCCGCCATCGGGTTGCCCTGCAGCATCGCACGGATCGCGCCGCGCAGCGCTGGTCTCCTCGGTTCAACGCCGCCAATTCGCTCCGCGAACCGGCGCTTGGACAACGCGAAGATGCGCGTGCTGAACCAATGGAACCGGAATGCGGTCGGCAGCGGCGAGTACGTGCTCGCGGTGGGTTGGCCAGGCAGCGCGCCATTGTGCGTTGGCGGGCCGGGGAGCGGAGAGCAGGTGAGCACGTTGGGATCGGCCGCGAACAGGTCGAGTGCTTCCTGGACCCACGTCTGGCTTCCGCCGCCGAACATCATATCGGAATCGATGTGCATCACGACGTCGTGCTTCGCGGCTTCGAGACCGAAGTAATACGGATAAATCGGCGCGCCGCGCAGATCTTTCGCGGGGACCGGTCGTCCCCGAAAGAACGTGTCGGAGACTCGGCGGGATGCGCCGGCGCTGTAGTCAACGTCCAGCGCGCGAATGTTTGGGAATTCAGCCGCGCATTCGGCAATCAACGCCGCGAGTGGTGCGCGTCGCTCGTCCCACCCTTCGCCAAAATGACCGTGTTTGACGCGGTGCAGATCCGTGGTGAGCAGAAACTCGTCGACCTGGGACGACCACTGTCGCAACTGATGCGGCAACGTATGGCGCGCGTGCGGAAGATCCGCCGAAGCAAGATTGCCTAGAAACGTGACTTCAAGCGCCATGAGCGTAAACTACCATGGTGATCGACGGCCGCACGCTGCCACCGGATCAGCATCTCGACACCGACGTCTGCATTATTGGTGCAGGCCCTGCGGGTATCGCGATCGCGCGCGAGCTGTCCGGCACGCCGTTCCGCGTCTGTCTGCTCGAAAGCGGCGGCCTCCAGCCCGATGCAGCAACGCAGGCGTTGTACCGCGGCCGCCTGATTGGCCATCAATATTTTCGACTCGATGATTGCCGCGTCCGGCGGTTCGGCGGCGGCACGAACCGGTGGGGTGGGTGGACGCGGGCCATGGACCCGATCGATTTCGAGGCACGGTCCTGGGTGCCCGACAGCGGGTGGCCGATCCCGTATCAGGAAGTCGACCGCTTCTCCGATCGCGCGCGCGCGTTGCTCAACATTCCGTCGCCGGCCGACGCGATGCGCGACGCCACCGGGCGCGGGGGTCGGCACGTCTTACCGTTGCCGCCGGATCGCATCGAGACGGGGTTGCTCCAGTTCAGTCCCATCCTCGATTTCTCCGCGGCGTACAAGGAGGCGCTGTTTGCCGCCGCGAACGTCCAGACGATCCTGTACGCGAACGTCACGGCGGTCACGACGACACCGGGCGGCGCCGCCGTCGAACGGCTGACGGTGCGCACACTCGCCGGCAATGCGTTCACCGTGGGCGCCCGGATCATCGTGCTCGCGACGGGCGCGATCGAGAACGCGCGGCTCCTGCTCCAGGCGCAGATCGGCAATGATCACGACCTCGTGGGGCGCTTCTTCATGGAACACCTCCACGTGCGGTGCGGCGTGCTGATGTCGAACCCCGGTGTGGATTGCTCGTTCTATGATGAGAAAGCCCGGCGCGGGCGCGAGCCTATGGCGTGGTTTGTTCTCCCGCCGCAGGTGGTGCGCGACCGACATCTCCTGGCGTGGAGCGCCTCACTCCAGCAAGTCCGCGACGCGCCGGTCTCGTGGCTCGAGGCCGCTCAGTCCCCCGCGTTTGCCTCGGCGCTCGCGATGGCCCAGGCCGTCGTGCGCGGGCGCGGCTCGGTGCGCTGGGGCCGGCACCTCGGGCGCTCGCTCGGTGGCGTCGGCGATGTGTTGCGGGCCCTCGGCGCGAGGGCCTCGATTGCGCCCCGCAGCGGGCGGTTGTTCGAGGTGTTCGTGCGGGCCGAGCAAGCGCCGAACCGGGAGAGTCGCATCACGCTGAATGCCGAGCGTGACCGTCTCGGAACGCCGCGCGTCGATCTCGACTGGCGGATCACCGAAGGGGACCGCGCCAGCGTGCGGGCCGGTGCCGCGCTGCTCGCCGAGGCTTGCGCCAGCGCGGGCGTCGGGCGAGTCTTTGTTCCGCCGTACGGAGAGGACGTGCCGGCATTCGAGGCGGTCAATGGCGGGTGGCACCAGATGGGGACGACGCGCATGGCGAGCGATGCCAAGACCGGCGTCGTCGACGAGCACTGTCGCGTGCACGGCGTCGCGAACCTCTTCGTCGCTGGGAGCTCCGTTTTTCCGAGCTGTGGGTTCGCTAATCCAACGTTCACCATCCTCGCGCTTGCGATTCGTCTCGCCGATCACCTGCGTGCTCGCCTCGCCGCTCGGCCGGCTCAGGTTCCCGCGCTCTCTCGCACTTAGCGTCTTATTCGCCTGTGCGGCACGCTTCGCGGCCGCACAAGAGCCGACGCGGCAAGAACCGACGCGGCCGGATTCGACGGGCGCCGTGCCCGCGAATCCCGACTCTGTGAAGCGCGACTCTGTGAATCGTGTCGCGGCAGCCCATGACTCGGTGACGGGGGCGCTGAGCTCTACGCGTTCTCGCGAAGCGAGGCGCGCTCATCACCTGAACTGGTTCGTATTCTTCGCGGGAGGCTTCACGAGCCTGGGCCTCCACGAGACGGGCCACATTGTCGCGTCCTACGCCGTCGGCGCCCACCCGAGCTTCGCGTTCAACAAGGGCCGCCCGACGATCTACTCGGGAATCGATGCCACGACGAACCCGGGCAAGCAATTCATTTTTTCGAGCGCGGGTCTCACGGTGCAGACCGTGCTCGATGAGGCCATTCTCGACATCCCGCACCCGCGCGGCTCGACATTCGAGCGCGGCATTCTGTTCGGTGGCCTCGCGACAACCGCCTTTTACATCACGCTCGGCCGCAACGGGTCAGTGAGCGATGTCGAGTACATGGCGCGCACGTCGAGCCTGAGCAAGTGGGGCGTGAGCGCAATCTACGGAGGCATCGCCGCGACCCAAGTGCTGCGCATGAGCTTCATGGGCGCCTATGCCCACTTTTTCGCCGAGCCCTTGCCGCCCGAGGGCCGCGCCAAATATGGAGCATTCAATATTGGCGTTCGCCTGACGCCGTCCGCATGATGCGAGGTCTCGCTGCGATCTTGCTGTCGGCGACCGTGGCGCACGCCCAGACCGACAGCGCCGTCGCCTGGGGCCGGCAGTACACGGACCTCTTCTGGGGCGATCACCTGGCCGAAGTCTTCGCGCGGTTCACGCCGGCGATGCGCGCGGCGATGGACAGCGCCAAGTTCGCCGGGGTCCGCGAGACGATTCGCTCTCAACTCGGCGCCAAGCAGTACGTGATCAACGAGGCCGAGTCGCAGCTGCCGCCCTACACGATCTATGACCAACTGATCGAAGTCGAGAAGATCACGCAGCCGATCGTCGTGCGGTGGACGTTCGATTCGGCGGGCGCCATTGCCGGCTTCTTCGTCCGTCCGTCGCCCGTGTCCGAGGCCAGCTCGGCGTTTCTCGACTACAAGACGAAGACGGTGCTGCGCCTCCCCTTTGCGGGCGAGTGGCTGGTACTCTGGGGTGGGCGCACGCTGGCGCAGAACCGTCACGCGAGCTCACCTGACCAACGGTTCGCGTACGACTTCGGCACCAAAGACGGCTGCCACGGCCGGCCCGTCTTGGTGCCGGGCGCCGGCACTGTCGTCGATCTCGTCGACAGTGTGGCCGACAGTGCGGCGCTCGGGAACTACGTCGTGATTGATCATGGGAACGGCGAATTCTCGTTTCTCGCGCATCTGGAGCGCGGCTCCGTCGCCGTGACGCGTGGGCAACGTGTGCGGCCAGGCGACCCGGTCGGCCGCTGTGGCACTCACCTGCACTATCACATGCAGAGTACGCCATCGTTCATGGTGGGCGCCGGTATGCCGGCCCAGTTCCAGCACTACGTCGCCGACGGCACGCCGGTCGACCGTGGCGAGCCGACGCGCGGTCAGACTGTTCATCAGGCGCAGTGATCGCGGCCGCGCTGCTCTTCGCTCTCGCGTGCGATAGCGTCCGAGTGTGCGCCGGCGGTGACGTTACCCTCGGCACCAACCTCGATAGTACGTGGGGGCGCATCGCGACCGGCGTTGCCAAGGGCAACTGGCGTGCGGCTCTCATCCCACCAGACTCGCTGGTTTCGCCATTAGCTCCGCTCTTTTCGGGCGCTGACATCGTGCTGTTCAACGCCGAGGGGGCTTTCGGCGACGACTCCGTCACCGATGACAAGTGCTCCGTGCGCGCGCGGCTTCGCCGCTCCGCACACGGTGCCACTCGGCCTAACAACACCCGATCTGGCAGCACGCAGACGGGTAGCCGAACACGAAGCCGCTCAAAGACCGATGCGCAGGCGGCGAAGCCGCCGAGCGCAGGGGCTCATTGCTTTGTGTTACGCCAGCCCGCGTCAGCGGCGGCGGCGCTAAGAAAGCTCGGTGACAGTGCCACGGTCGTAGTCGCAAACGTCGCGAACAATCATGCGCACGATGCGGGCGACGATGGGTTCGAGCACTCGGTGCACCTCCTGCGTCAGGCGGGACTGCTCGTCACGGGCGCGGATACCATTCCATCGCTCGCGATCACGAAGCGCGGCGACACGATCGCCGTTCTCGGGTTCAGCGCGTGGTCGTCGCCGGGTGTTGGTGACCTCGGGGCGGTCTCGCGACTCGTGGCAGCGGCGCATGCGAGATATAGTCGGGTGATTGTCACAGCCCACATGGGCGCCGAGGGCGCGAGCGCGCAAAGAACGGGCGACTCGACCGAGCACTATGTCGGCGAGGATCGTGGCAACCCGGTCGCGTTTGCGCATGCCGCCATCGATGCGGGTGCGTGGCTCGTGATAGGCCATGGTCCGCACGTGCTGCGCGCGGCCGAGTGGCGGGATAGCGCGCTAGCGTTCTATTCGCTCGGCAATCTCGTGAACTACGGCCCGTTCAACCTGGCCGAGCCTCGAAACTCAGGCGTGGTGGTGTGCGCGACGCTGGACTCACTCGGCGCGCCGGTTCACGTGATGCTCGAGTCGACGATGCAGTTGAGCGAGGGGATCGTGCACGCGGACTCGTCGGGTCGCGCGCGTGTATTACTCGACAGTCTGAGTGGTTTGGATTTCCCATCGACCGGCGTGACCGTCGATTCGACGAGCGCCGTCAGAAGACGGACGATCGCGCCCGTCAGTCCCGTGCCGGCTGACTCGCTACCGTGGAGTCCGGGTCCGCATCCGTGAGCACGCGGCGCGCCCCACGCCACGGCTTGACGCGCCGCACGATGGGCCGATCGAGCGCGCTCTCGATCACACGCCCGGCGGCACTCGAGGCATGCACGAAGCGTCCGTCGCCAACGTAGATGCCGATGTGCGACACGCCCTTCTTGTCGAACCCGAAGGTCAAGAGATCCCCGGGTCTCAGCTGCGTCGAGTCCTTCGGCAGGCCGAGCCCGAACTTCGCCTGATCCTTCGCGGTGCGCGGCAGATCGATCTTGAGCGCCGCCATGACATAGTGCACGAGCCCACTGCAGTCGAATCCATAGCGGGGTGACTCGCCACCGTGCTTGTACTTGCGCCCGACTTGCGCGCGCACGAGCGCGACGATGGAGTCGCGCAGCGAGAGCGCCGAGATGCTGATGGCCGAGAGCGGTTTATCGCTGGCCGAGAACGCCAGCGGCTCGAGTGCCGGCGCGTGCGGCGGCGCGTCGATGACGGTGGCCTGATGACCCAAGAGGATCGGTGGGACGCTCTCTTGCTGTGCGAAGCTCTGCGAAGCGTAGATCAAACCGAGAGCGAGTAGCCACCGAAATCGCAAAGGGGTCTCCATGCTAGGGCTTAGACGAGCGCCCTAGAGCGCAGGGAACGTGCCATGCCAACCTCTACCAGAAGCCGCGCTAGAGCTCGCGCGGGGGCTAATTTAGCTCGTCTTCGTCCCCACGGTAGGTACACCCCATGTAGCGGGTCTCCCTCACTTCGATCGCGGCGAGGTTCGTGAGCACCCCGCTCAGCCCCTGCCAGAGCCACCGGGCCAGATGTTCACTGGTCGGGTTTTCGAGGCCGGGGATCTCGTTCAACACGTGATGGTCGAGTTGAACGCGAAATGGCTCGAACGCCGAGGCAATGTCGTAGAAATCCCGCACCCAACCGATGCGCTCATCCACCGGGCCCTTGATCGTGATACGGATCTGATAGGAGTGTCCGTGCATCCGCGCGCACGGATGCGTCTCGGGGACGCACGGTAACCGGTGCGCCGCCTCGAATGAAAATTCCGCGAAGAGTTCCACTATCGCAGCCCCAGGACTTTGTGCGTCTGCACGGAGAGTCGCCACTTCGGGTGCTGTAAACAGTACTCGATTGCTCGCCTGGTATTGTCTTCCCTCTGCGGCCCATCCATAGGTTGCAGAAAGAAGTGCGTAAACGCGAGCGAAGCGAAGCGTTCAGGTTCAGCTCCCTCCTGCGGATAGACGAGTTTCAACTCGTCGCCTCGCGTGAGGACGAATGGTGCATTCGCCTTCGGCGAAACGCACACCCAATCGATCCCATCGGGTGGCAATTGCGTCCCATTGGTCTCGATTGCGAGCTCGCAATTGAAATCGTGGAAGGTCGAGACGAGCGGGGCATCGAGTTGCAGCAACGGCTCGCCACCGGTGCACACCACGAACGGACGCTCGGCCGAG